>Ga0335070_10007287_pt1 | contig 12979 bp, 10 predicted proteins | sample Lox_Sample_13_FD_206722 | JGI IMG/M metagenome (GOLD analysis project Ga0335070, IMG submission 206722) | Soil microbial communities from Loxahatchee National Wildlife Refuge, Florida, United States - Lox_Sample_1.3 | ecosystem: Environmental > Terrestrial > Soil > Wetlands | place: USA...
GTGGCGACGCGAGCTGTGGCGCGGCGGACCGTTCGGCGACAACTTCAACGCGGTGGTGGAGCATTTTCGCACCAGCTTCATTCCCGGTGCGGATGCCAACAACCTGATCCTGCAGGTCCGTTCCTGGGAGAGCAACGACGTCGGCAACACCGGAGCGTTTCATGGCGACACCGAGGCTGCGCTGCGTTCGATCAAGGCGCGCGTGCTCTACATGCCGTCGGAAACGGATCTGTATTTTCCCGTGACCGATGCCCGCTACGAGGCGGCGTTCATTCCGCACTGTCAGCTCGCCATCATTCCTTCGATCTGGGGCCATCCGGCCGGTGCCGGCGCCTCGCCGGACGATGCCCGGTTCCTCAACGAGCACATCGCGGCTTTCATGCAGGACGGGACCAGGACCCACTGAGGCCGGGTCCCGAGGGAGACGGGTCATGTGGAATCTGTCCTTGCCGTGGTGGGAATTCCTGCTGCGCGCGACGCTGGTATATGCCTTCCTGATCCTGATCCTGCGACTCACGGGAAAACGGCAGGTCGGCCAGCTGGCGCCTTTCGATCTGGTGCTGCTGCTCGTGCTGAGCAATGCGCTGCAGAACTCCATGAACGGCGGCGACAACTCACTCCTCGGCGGCATGGTCTCGGCGCTGGCGCTGGTGCTGCTCAACTGGCTGGTGGGCTACCTGACGTTCCGCAGCAAGAAGCTGGCGCGGCTCGTGGAAGGCCGACCGCAGGTGCTGATCCACAACGGTCACGTCTATCGCGACGTGATGGAAAGGAATCAGCTCACCCAGTCCGAGCTGGATGCCGCGCTGCGCCTGGCGGGTTGCGGCTGCGTCGCCGACGTCCACTTCGCGATACTCGAAAATAACGGGCAGATCAGCGTGCGCACGCACGCGCTTCCCCGGAACAGCTCGTGACCACCTCGCGCAACCTGCAGCTGTCCACGGTTGTCTGCTCGTTTCTCGGCGTCGGACTGGTCTTCGGTTTCCAGCCGCCGCTGATCGCGCTGGTCCTGACCCGGACCGGAGCCCCGAGTGTCGCAGTGGGCGCGGTCACCAGCGTGAGCACCATTGCCGTGATCATCTTCGGCACGGTGTATCCGCGGGTCATCGCCAGAATCGGTCTGAAGCGCTCGGTCCTGGCGGGCACGGCCATCGCAGTGATCATCCTTCTGCTCATGCCGGTTCTGGAGACGGTCCCGGCGTGGACGACGTTGCGATTCATCAACGGCTGCGCGCTCGGGCTGGCGTGGATCGCCAGCGAGGTCTGGCTCAACGCGCTCGCGACCGACGAATCACGCGGGCGCGTGATGGCTTTCTACGCTGTTGCGTTTGCCGCGGGAGTGATGGCTGGTCCGGCGCTGCTGCGATTCACAGGCACGGCCGGGTGGCTTCCGTTCGTGGTCGGTGCCGTAGCACTGGCCATCACCGCGGTGCCGCTGCTGTTCATCGGTGAGCCACCGGCGAGCGCGGACACGTATCACCGCGTGCGCCTGGTGCATCTCATCCGCACTGCTCCCATCATCATGCTGGCGGCCCTCATCGCCGGCCTGGTGGAATCGGCCGACGTGTCGTTGCTGCCTGTATACGGCCTGCACCAGGGACTCGACGAGCGCGATGCCCTGCTGCTCGTAACCGTATTCCTGGCCGGCAATATCCTGTTGCAACTGCCTATCGGTTATCTGGCAGATCGACTTGGCCGCAGACTGGTACTGGGACTGTGTGCGGCGGTGAGTACGATTGGTCCCGTGTTACTGGCCGTCTCTCTGCGCACACCCTGGGCCCTGTGGCCGCTGCTGATAGTCTGGGGCGGCATGATGTATGCGTTCTATACTCAGGGCATCGCCATGCTCGGCGAGACGTTTCCTCCGCGCGAACTTGCTGACGCCAATGCGGCGTTCGTCATGATCTATTGCGCTGGCGGTGTGATAGGGCCCACGGTGGGAGGCTTGGCGATGGACCTATGGAATCCCAACAGTCTGATCCTGTTCCTCAGTAGCGCGACGTCCATACTTCTGGTCGCCCTGCTCCTGGAGTCTCGATTGACGGCACGCCTGCGCAGCTCGGAGAACGTATGACGGGTACCGTGACGATCAAGGATCTGGTTGCCGCAGAGGTGCGCCGGCACGCGGAGGATCTCGCGACCGTGCTGGTTGATTGTGTCGAAGGTGGCGCTTCGGTCTCCTTCATGTTGCCTTTCGACATGGAGCAGGCGCGCAAGTACTGGCGCGGCCTGGAACAGGCGGTCGCCGACGGCCGCGCGCACGTGTACGCCGCCCTGCAGGGTGAAATTCTCGGCGGTACCGTGCAGTTGTGGCTCGATACGCCGGACAACCAGCGCCATCGCGGCGACATCCGCAAGCTTCTCGTGCACCGTTCGGTCAGGCGGCTGGGACTTGCGACGCGCCTCATGCTGCATGCGGAAACGGAAGCGCGCCGGCTCGGCTTGTCGCTACTGACGCTGGACACGGTCACGGCGAGCCCGGCGGAGAAGCTCTACGAAACCCTGGGCTGGCACAAGGTGGGCGTGATTCCGCGCTTCGCGCTCTGGCCCGATGGCCGCTTCTGCGACGCGACGTTCCTCTACAAGGAGATCGGCTGAGGCAGGTCGTGCGCCTCACCCGACGCGGCCGAACAGTTTGCCGCCCCGGCCGGCAGCGGCGCGCCCTGCATCTGCGCCAGCGGGATCGGCCGGCACAGGTGGAATCCCTGGGCATAGTCCACGCCGATCAGGGCGAGCGCGGTGAGCGCGGCTTCGTTCTCGACGCACTCGGCCACTGTCTCGATTCCCATGACGCGGCCGATGCGCTGGATCGCCTCGACCACCGCGAAATCCACGGCATCGCTGCTGATGTCGCGCACGAAAGAGCCGTCGATCTTGATGAAGTCCAGCGGCAGTGCCTTGAGGTAGGAGAAGGAGGACATGCCGCTGCCGAAATCATCCAGCGCGATGGGACAGCCCAGATCCCGCAGGCGCCGCATCAGTTGCGAGGCGCTCGCCAGGTTGCCGATGGCCGCCGTCTCGGTCAGCTCCACGCCGAGGTGCCGCCCCGGCAGCCGGTTCGCGCTCAGGCACTTGCCAATGAAGTCCACCAGGCTGGCATCGCTGACCGAGGCGCCGGACAGATTGATCATGCAGGTGGGCAACGTGAGCCCACCGGCCCGCAGGGCGGCGAGTTCGCGACAGGCCCGATCGATGACCCAGCGGTCGATGCGCGGCATCAGCCCGTAACGTTCCGCAGCCGGGATGAATGCCATCGGGGCAATCAACTCGCCCTCCGGTCCGACCATCCGCAGCAAGACCTCGAAGCGCCTGGCGGTGGGCGCCGCCGCCGAGCCCGCGGGCGCCCCGATCGCGCGGATCTCCTGCGCGTACAGGACGAACCTGTCGCTCTCCAGCGCCGCGTTCAGCCGTTCGACCCAGCGCATCTCGCCGTGCCGGTTCTTGACCTCCTGGTCATCAGGCCGGTAGAGCTGCACCCGGTTGCGGCCATTGTCCTTGGCGAGATAACACGCCTGGTCGGCCGCGCTGAGCGTCTCGCTCACCGTCGGCAGGGCCTCACCCAGGGCCAGCACGCCAATGCTGGCGTTCACGACGAAAATGCGATCCTGCCAGCGGAAACGCAGGTCGGCGATCCGGCACCGGATGCGCTCGGCCAGAACCAGGGCATCCACCGCGGGACAATCGGGCAACAATGCACCGAACTCATCGCCGCCGAGGCGCGCGAGCACATCGCTGGCACGCAGTTGCGCCCCTACCAGCCAGGCGACCTGACGGATCAGCTCATCGCCCGCCGCATGGCCGCACGTGTCGTTGATGACCTTGAACTGGTCGAGATCGAAATACAGCAGCGAGTACTCCCTGCCGGTGGCGCGCTGGTCCTCGATGGCGACAGCCAGGCGCGACTCGAATTCGCGGCGGTTGGTCAGTCCGGTGAGCGAGTCGTGCGTGGCCTGATGCTGCAGGCGCGCGGCCAGTGCCCGCTCGTGTGTGATATCGCGCAAGACGAGCACGATGCCGAAGGACTCGCCGTTGCGATCGCGCAGTGGGGCGGCTCGCTCGTGCACAGGGATCTCCAGCCCGTGGCGCGTCCTCAACAGCACGCCATTGGCCGCACCGGAGACCGACTCGCCGACGATGACCCGCTCGAGCTGGGCGATGATGCTGGGCTCGTCCGATTGGGGAGCGATCCGCAGCAGCTCGGTCAACGTGCGACCAAGTGCCTCCGCGTGTGACCAACCCGTCAAACGCTCGGCGGCGGCATTCATGTAGGTCACGCGGCGATCGCGGTTGGCGGTGATGACTGCGTCCGAAATCGACCCCAGCGTGACGTGCGCGCGCTTCTGCTCGATGTAGATCCGCTCTTCGCTCGCGCGCAGGTCGCTCGCAAGCTTCTCACCCCGAACCAGATTGCGCCTCGAGATCGCCGCACCCACCGCTACCAGCGCGGCGCTGCACAGGCACAGCAATACGAGCAGCAGGTTGGTCACCGCGCGGGACAGGTTTCCCAGGTACACCGTGAAGGCATCTTCCAGCGGGGCGACCCGCTGATGGGTCTCATCGGCCTGCGCCACCAGTGCGGCCACTCGCCGCGCATCGGGATGTCCGCTGGTCATCTCCTCGTGCAGGTTGGCGGCGATCGTAGACAGCTGCGCCATCAGCGCATCGCCGCGAGCCCAGAAGCCGATGGCGCTGGCCATCATGGAGTTGTGCTGGAACAGCCCGAACAGGCGGATCATCCAGGGCACGTCGTGCGGATCGTTGCGACCCCGGAGAAAACCGCGCGCAGCGACCGTCGTATCCGGGTGCGCGCTCTGCAACTCCTGCCGCGCCAGCCGGTCACCGAGCGGGACGGCCAGCTCCTCTTGAAAATGACGGTAATCGGTCTGGCTACCGCTCGCAGCGTACTTGTGGAGCTCCGCCACGGCCTGTCGTTCGGCCTTGGACCACATGCCTTCGCCGTTGACGTAGGCACGCAGTCCGGAGAGCACCACGATACTGGCCACGCTGAGCAGCAGCATCAGCGACATGATCAGCACCAGGGGCCAGGTCACTGATACCAGCTTGCGGTCGGCGCCAGCGGCGGAGGTCGGAACCGGACTCAAGGACATGATGCTGCGTCTGCGAAGCCGATGATCGGTGTGGTTTCCAATAGTCTCATGCAGTTGCGGAGGTTGGCAGAAACCGCAGCGAGTGGCGCGGAGAACTGTGAACCGATCCGCGCTGCGGTGCGACGTGGTTCACAGGGCTCGGCACTCGCGGTATCGCAGAGCTGAAAGCGGCGCGCATTGCGCGCGCAACATTCGGCGCCGGAAGGAACTCAGACAGACTGCAGCGGCCTCAACTCGACCAGGGATATCAACACTGTGAGCAGCGTCGCCGGATCGGCGCGCTCGCCGAGTATCAGCAGCGACGGCTCGCGCTGGCCGCGCAGCGCCGCACACCCAGCCGCCAGCGCCGCGACCGGACAACGCCAGGGGCCTGCGTGGCCTGGCACTTCGATGAGACCGAAGTCCCTGCCCGGTGCGTTGGTTGATCGATCGGCCGCGGGCATGGACTGCAACTGCGTGAGCAGCGAGTGCGCCTGGCCCGCCAGTCCCAGAGGCAGCCAGCCCCGCGGTGTCGGTTGTTCGTCGGCACAGAGCCGCAGCGTGCCCGAATTCGTCGCAGCGTCCGATGTCGGGCTACCATCCGACTGCACCGGCAAACACTCACCGGCGATGCGAACATTGACTCCGGCCGCGGCAGCCGCGACCGCTGCAATCCACAAGAGCGGTTGTCCCGCGGGACACACTTCCAGCCACATTCCAGCGGACACGTCCTGTGCCGCAAGCCAGGAGGCCAGTCTGCCTGCGAACTCGGCGACATCCCGCCCACTCAGTGCACCCGCCGCGGCGGTATCGATCAGGGGCCCATCGGAGCCACTCGCCAACACGAAACAGTCTTGCGCCAGGGACTCGCTCTGGCGTGCGTACTGGCTGGCATGCACACGCTGGAGCAAGTGAGCGTTGGCGCTCACACACGCGGGAAACAACAACTCCATCCGGCAGAGCGAGTGCAATGTCCGACTCATGATGGCCGGATCACACGCAGCCGACAGTATCGACTCATGCGGGAGGCCCGCCGCTGCCAGATGCAGCGCCAGGATACCTGTCTCATCCAGCACGACCGGCCCCTCCGGAAGACGAGCCGTGTACGCCGGATGTCGCAGCAGATAGTGACCCACGGTACCGTCATACCCTGCTCGCGACAGTTGCACGCACCGCCTTGCCAGGTTTAGGCGGAACATCGGATTGACGATGTACCGAGGCTCCCCCGTATCTTGCTGCGTGCCGCAGGCCGCCGACGTGGCCGGCTGGGCGGGCTGGGTGGTCTCGGTGGGCTGGGTCGGCTGGGTCGGCTGGGGCAGGATCGCGATCAATCCGTTGTAGTGCGCGGTGTCGGAGTCATCCCTGAGCAATGCGGGCGTCGGACCGTCGAACAGGGCCGCCTCGCTGAACACGAATCCGCGTCGCGACGTGCCGGCGGTGAGACCGTCCAGCCAGCGACGATAATCGCGACCGTGAACCTTGGTACCACCGCGCTCGAAGTAGGGATCGGGCTCGCTGTTGGCCAGATGCACGTGCGCAAAGACCACGGCACCGCTGCCGCGATTCACACGCAGGCATTCCGCGGCAAACCGCTCCACGCCAAAGCGGTGCAGCGCATCGTGCGCGTGCACGAAATCGAAGACTTCATCCGCAAAGGGCAGCGGCCGGCCCGGATGATGGAACAGGATTTCGAGATTGCCAGGGCGTTGCCCGCTGCCCAGGAGACGTCGAAATCCACGATAACCCAGCACGCTGCTGTCTCCTTCCCACAGACTCACGATGAGCTGTTCGGGAAACAGTCCCGCGAGCCACTCGCCGCTCCATCCCGTCCGGCACCAGGTATCCAGGATCGCGCCGCCGCGGCGAACCGCCGGGCGAATGTGGGGCAGCAGGGTTTCGAGCGCGCGCTCGGACTCGTTGAAAGGCTGAAACGCCGCGTAGGCTTCGATGAGATTGCGCGACTGCTTCTCGCGAAGATAGTCCTCGTACTGGCGCGCCGTGCCAAACAGTCTCGCGGCCAGGACCTCCAGTGCACCCGGCTCGGACAGTTCGCAGGCGGGTCGCGCCTCGGTGAAGAACGCAAACCCGTCGAGCACGGGAATCGCATCCCGGCAACCGCACAGCAGATAGCCATGCAGCCGGTCCCCCTGCTCCCGGTAACTTCCCCGGCAATCCGGACAACGCAGCAGGTTGAGCAGGCCCGGGCGCATCAGGACTTACCGGTGCAGGTAGTAGAACTCGATCGCATCGCGATCGAAGAAGTAATAGACCAGCACGAGCAGGGCCGCGTACCACAGCGCGTACAACGTGTGGACCAACGGTCGGGGCAGGTGGCGGAGGAGCAATTGATACATGTCGGTACGGCCCGGGAGATTCAGCCCGCACCCGGGATCAGGACGCGCTCGACGGCGCGGGTCACCCAGAAGCTGAACAGGACGAAATGCAGCGTAATGACACAGGCGAATACCCGCCACAGCGCGGCCGGCAGCGGCGGCAGCGCGGCAATCGACTCTCCCGCACGCGCGTCGAACCAGCGAAACCCGGCGATTCCGGCACCGTGATAGGCTCCCCAGAGCAGATAGTGGAGCGACAGGTCGTGCCAGATGCCCAGCACGATCATGGATGCCATCACGGCGAGAAAGGGCCGGCGCGTGACCGACACCACCGGCGCGTAGACATATTCGCGGCACCAGCCGGCCAGTGTGATGTGCCAGCGCTGCCAGAAATCGGCGATGTTGCGCGCCACGATGGGCCAGTTGAAATTCTCGCGGATCCGTAATCCCATCAGCGCGCCGAACCCCACCGCGATGTCGCTGTAGCCGCTGAACAGCACGTACAGCCTCGCCCAGAACAGCAGCACGCTCAGGTACTGATGCAACAGCGGATGGCCGCTGGCACCGGCCAGCAATGGAGTCAGCTCCTCGCCGATGAGGTAATTGCCCAGCACGACCAGCTTCACCAGGCCGTACAGGATGCGCTGACCACCGTAGGAGAATCGGTCGGAATCCCAGCGCTTGCGCCGCAGATCACGCAGGTAATCATCGAAGCGATGGATCGGGCCCGCGGGCAGCGTCGCGGGCAGGAAGTGATAGCTAAGATATTCCCCCAGCGTGTGCGGTCGCAGATGGCCCTTGTACGCCTCCAACAGGTAATGGATCAGGCGGAGCGCATAGAACGCCATGCCCAACGGAAGGACCACGCGCAGGGTGAGCGATGTGCTGCTGTGCTCGCTGCGCGCGAGCAGAAGAAGATAGGCGCCAGCAATGATCGTGACGCTGACCAGCAGCACGTATCTCGTCAGCAGTCCGCGCCGTTGTAAGACGAACGTGACCACGCTGGCCACGGCAAGCAACGCCAGTGAAGTCGGCGACGCCATCGCCAGCAGACCGGCGCCACAGAGCGCAATCAACCAGGGTTGCAGGGCGCGCCACGGCAGCCAGGCCATGATGACGGCGGCACTCGAACTCGCCAGGACGAGTTGCAGGACGTCCTGCTCAGCCATGGTTCGCACGCGCCGCCATCAACTTGCCGGCGAGCCATTGGCTGAAGAGTTCGCGACCCGCCGCGGACATGTGCCCCTCGTCGCAGAAAGCCGAGTCCGGCAGTGGCGCCGCTGACCAGAGCTGGAAACCGTTGTCGCGCGCCAGCTGCGGGAGAATGACGGAGTCGATGCGCGCCAGCGATGAGGGGACCAGCGCCTCGGCCCAGGCAGCGCGCGGCAGACGGACCAGGATGATCCGCGTCCCCGCCTTCTGCAGAGCGCCCAACATATCCAGGTAGCGCTGGCGACTCAGGGACGAGCTCGGGCGGGTCGTCTTGAGGTGCGCGGCGTAGATCAACTGCTGGGTTTGAGTCTGGCGGATGCGACATTCCCGTGCGTCGGGAAACTGCTCTGCTCCGCGGTTCTCGCCGAAGTTGGGATCCACGCCGCTGTCCCCCACCAGCACCTGATGCAACGCCCGCTCCAGCGGCAGCAGGTTCTGGCGGATCGGAAAATGCGCGCCGCGATCCAGCAGCAGCAGGTCGCTCTCCAGCAGCAGGATGTCGGGCGGATGAGCGGCGAGCGCGCGCAGGGCCGGTTGCACGTCCCAGAAGTTCGCCCCTTCCCAGGTGATCCGCTCGAAGTCCACTGCCTGCGAGCCACCGAGACGGGCAGCGAAGTTCGCGTCGAAGTCGACTGCATACAGTGTTTTCGACGAGCCCAGAGCGACGATGCGCACAGCAGACGGCGGTGCTGGAACCGTCAGGCGCTCGAGATTGAGATTGGCGTCCGACGCAGCCGTTATATGATGCGCCAGCGCCGGTATCCGGTCCTCATTGGCCAGGAAGACCAGCAGTACCGCGATGATGCCGGCCGTGCCGTACCAAACGCTCAGCGGTGGAAATTGCCTCGAGGGGCTCAAGCGGACTCGAGAAACTCGAGAGCCCGGTCCAGACGATCGAGTGACATGATCTGGCGCGGGCTGAAACGCACGCCAAACTCGCGTTCCAGTCCGGCAACGAGTTCCAGATGCGCCAGCGAGTCCCAGCCCACCACGTCATCCGGGGTGCTCGCGAGACTCAGCATAGCCGCCTCGGTCCTGAAACACTTCGCGGCAACTTCGAGCAGGCGTCTGGCCCGGTCGGCGGCATCCGTCGCGCCCCCTTGCGCGCGGGCGCGCCGGTCCTGCAGCAGTTCACGCACTGCCTCCATCCGCACCTTGCCGGACAGGCCGCGCGGCAGCCTCTCCACCCGCTCGAACCGGCTTGGCACCTTGCGCGGCTCGAGTTGCCGGCCGCAGTGAGCCAGCAGTTCCTCGTTGGAAACGCTGTCCTCGGCGCTGACCACACAGCAGACGGTCTCACCCCAGATCTCGTCCGGCATGCCGATGGTCACCGCCTCGCGTACCGCGGGATGGCGCTGCAATACCTCCGTGATCTCCTCCGGGTGGATGTTGTAGCCACCGCGGATGATCAGATTCTTGTAGCGACCGCAGATCCAGTAGAAGCCGTCCGCGTCGCGGCGAGCGGCATCGCCGGTCCGGAACCAGCCATCGCGCAGCACCTCGGCAGTCAGCTGCGGAGCGTTGAAATAACCCGACATCAGCAGATCACCGCTCATCCACAGTTCGCCCACTTCATTCACCAGCGCCTCCGTGCCATCCGGCCGCACGATACGCAGCTGGCAGTCCACCGGGACACCGATGCTGCCCGGCCTGCGACTGGCCGCATCCGGTCCGCAGAACACGCCGCCGACTACCGTTTCGGTGAGTCCGTACACGTTGACGATCGGCACGCGGAAGGTGCTCTCGAAGCTCTCGCACAGGGCGGCTTCGAGCTGGGCGCCGCACGAGATGAGCAAGCGGAAGTCGCCTCCCTGGAATGCATCGCGATGTTCCAGCCCGAGCCGCTGGATGAGTGCCATCATGGTCGGCACGGCCACGAGATGCGTGATCCGCAGTTGATACACGGCATCGAGCAGACGGTCGATGGCCGTCACTTCGAAGCGCAGGGGACGGAACACCGCGATCGCGTTGAAGAATGCGATGACCGGCCCCTGGATCATGCCATCGGCGTGCGCCAGCATCAGAATGTTCAGGATCCGGCTCTGCGGCGTGTAGCCGAAGCGGCGCGTGAGCGTACGCAAGTGCGCAAACAGGGCGCGATGGCTGATCGCCACACCCTTGGGCTGCTCCGTCGTGCCCGAGGTGAACATCACGTAGGCCAGGGTCTCCGGGTCGATCGTGCGCGGTGGCGGCCGTGAACCCGCGGCTTCGAGCAGCCCGTGCAGATCATCCCCATCGGCCGCGCGGCGCAGTTTGCCGAACAATCCTTTGGCAGCCGCGCGGTCGATCATACGAACTGGCGCATCGCCTGCCGGAAGCTCCCAACGGACCGACAGCTCGCGGTCCATCAGAAGCAGGCGCGGTGCGGCGGCGGCGACCAGCGTGCGTGCGCGCTCCGGACCCATCTCGGGATCCAGGTTGACGACCGTGATGCCCCAACACATCGAAGCGACGAACAACAGGGCGGATTCGACCTCGTCAGCCGTGGCGATGATGACTCGGTCGCCCGCCTGCACACCCTGGGAGGCAAACACCGGACCCAGTGCTTCGATCCGTTCGCGCAACTGGCCAAAGGTGACCGTGCGCCCGGCAGCCACCAGCCAGGGTTTGCGTGCGAGCTGTGGAGCGCAGATCCGCTCGTAGCATTCGAAGGCGTCGGCACTCGCTGCGCGCTCAAGCATTGAACAGCTCTCTCAGTGTGTGTCGAAGTATCTTGCCGCTGGTGTTGCGCGGAATCTGCGTGACGCAACGGAACACAGCCGGTGCCCGCTCGCGACCGAGGCGATCCGAGACGAAATTGGCGATGGCCTTGAGTTCGGGTCCGGTAGGCTGCCACCCCGCGCGCGGCACCAGTACCGCGGCGATGCTCTCGCCGCCGGCGGGCTGCGGCAGGCCGCAGACGGCCGCCTCGGCAATGTTGGCGTGTTGTTCGAGCACCGTCTCGATCTCCAGCGGATGGACGCGCTCGGTGCCCTGCGTCTTGATGAAATTCGAGCGCCGGCCCACGAGTGTGATCCGGCCATCCTGATGCTGTCGGACGATGTCGCCCGTGCGCAGCCAGCCGCCCGTGAAGCACTGCGCGGTGGCTTCCGGGTCGCCTAGATAGCCGCTCATGGGCCACTCCTGCCGGATCCGCAATTCTCCTGCAGTTCCGGCGGATACCGGCAGACCTTCGGCATCCACGATACGGATCTCGCAGCCGGCCGGCCACCCCAGACTGGTGTCGGAGTGACTCCAGCCGGCGAGGCGCTGGCTCAGGCACAGGCCCACCGACTCGGTCAGTCCGTAGTAGTTGATCACCGGGATGTGGAAGCGTTCGAAGAAGGCGCTGACCTCCGGGACGCTCAGATCCGTGCCCGTGCAGTACATGGCGCGTGTTTCGGCCAGCAGCCCGGATGGAACGCGCTCACCGAGCAGATTGATCTGTCGCAGCAGCAGTGGCGCCGCGACGATTCGCTGCGGCCGCGCCTGCTGCAACAGCTCGAGTAGCGCGAAGATGTCGGTGCGCCGCGAACGCGGCGCGCACACCCAGTGCATCCCCGCCAGTGGCGCCGCCAGGAAAGCGTTACGCAGACCACTCATGCTCTGTGGGTCGGGGAGGTTCAGGAGCCGCTCCCCGGCTGACCATTCGAAGGTACGCACTGCGAGAACGGCGCTGCGCACGAGTGCTCCGCGGCTCAGTACCACCGCCTTGGGCTCCGCAGTGGTCCCCGAGGTAAACAGACATGCCGCAGGGATGCCCGAGTCGAATTCCCGCGGCAAGGCAGCCCCGGTTTCAGACGCCGCCGCGGCGGTGCCGGCCGCGAGCGAGTCCATCTCGAATTGCAAGGTCGGCAGCGCCCCATCCAGCGCGTGCCAGCGAGCGCGCTCGCTCGCGTCGCCGACCACGAGCGCGCGCGGTCCGATCTTGCGAAGAGCGAGCCGACGCAGCGTCTCGGCCCACGAGGGATCGACAGGCACAAAGGCGGCACCCAGACGCACGCAAGCCCAGAAAGCGATGAATGCCGCGGGGCCTTGCTCGCCACAATGCATTACACGGTCGCCCGCGCACACGCCGCGGGCAACGAGCTGGCTGGCAGCCCGGTCGATGCTTTCGAGCAATCTGGCTCCGGCCAGTGTTGCGGATTCGCCTGCCGTGGACAGCACGAACTCCGGGCCCGCCGAGCCTCCCGCGAATAGGGGACCGAGCATGATGCGGCTTCGAGCTCCTTGAGCGCACCGTTGTGATTCTTGTGGGGGCGATAGTAGCAACGCATCACCGGCCAGATGCGTTTTGTTACCAAAATGCCTGCGGGCCGACAGCTTGCGTCAGGCCATGGGCTGCGGCCACCGCACCCTCCCCTCCTT
>Ga0335070_10007288_pt1 | contig 12979 bp, 8 predicted proteins | sample Lox_Sample_13_FD_206722 | JGI IMG/M metagenome (GOLD analysis project Ga0335070, IMG submission 206722) | Soil microbial communities from Loxahatchee National Wildlife Refuge, Florida, United States - Lox_Sample_1.3 | ecosystem: Environmental > Terrestrial > Soil > Wetlands | place: USA: Florida...
GCCGACCAGGGGCACGCCGGGGAGCGCGCGCTCGAGGTAGCCCGCCTCGAGCCCCGCGACACCGAAGAGAGACGCCCCGCGCGCGCAGCAGTCGAGGTAGATCGCGGCGGCGGGCTGCGGCGGCGAGACGCCCTCGAGCAGTGCCGCGAGGTCCTGCCGGGCGGCGCCGGCGTCGCGCAGCACGAAGGAGAGGCGCCGCCCCTTCGCCACGGGCTCCGGCAGCGCGAAGGCCTCCCGCGCGCCGTCGAACCCGACCACGTGCCGGACGAGGTAGCTCCCGGGCGCGAGGGAGGCGTCCGCGCGCCGCGGCAGCGCGACGAGGAGGAAGGAGGCCGCGCGGCGCAGATCGGCGGCGAGGGGACCGAGGGCGGCCTCACGGTACGCCTCGAGGGCCGGGCGGCCGTCGAGCTCGAGCACCCAATGCCCTTCGGCGCGCGTGACCGTCTGCAGCGGCGACGCCGGATGGCAGGATTGGGTGACACGAACACGCGGGGGACGCGCGGCGCGCAGCACGAGCACGGCCGCGGCGGCGGGAGACACCTCGTCGCCACACCACGCGAGGGGCGGCCCGTCCCGCGTCGGCGTCGCCCCGGCTCCCACGAGGACCGCGGGCCCGAGGGAGTCGCGGAGCCCCGCCACGAGCGCCGCCGCGTCGAGCGCGAGGGGATCGGGAAGGACGAGGACGAGATCCCGATCGGTCGTCGAGCCGCCCAGGACTGCGAGGATCTCGGGCCCGGCGCTCCGCTCGCGGCCCGCGAGTCCGGCCAGCAGGAGGGGCTCGGCCTGGAGGCCGGAGAGGGCAAGGACGGCCACCCCGGACGCCTCGTCCGCACCCCCGGGTCGAGCCGGGACGACGAGACCGTCGGCGCTCGCGCCGATGACCGCCGAGGTCCCGAGGGCGGCTACGGCCGCCTCCATCATCTCCTGGCTCGAGCCGGTGACCGGACCCGCGGCGAACAGCAGGGCGGCCTCGGCCCGATCGAGGCCGCCGGCCGCGAGCGCTGCGTGGCAGGCGGCCTCGGCCGCCTTCGCGGCCGAAGGGAGATTCGAGCTGCCCGCGCCGGTCCTGACCACGGAGCCCGAGGATAGAGGCCGGGCCCTGCCGTGGCCGGGGCTGACCGCACCGCTGGCGCTCGGCTAGTGTCTCCCGCGAGTCGGACTCGCCTCCTCGATCCCGGCTCGCCCCCTCGCCGAACCGTTCGTGGTCTCGCTCGTGGGTGTTCGCGCGCCGGAAGGCGCGCTCGGAAGTCGAGGGCGCCGCTTGGCCGACTATCATCGCATCGAGACGCGTGCCGATCTGGAGGCGCTGGCGCAGGAGCTCCTCGGCGAGGACGTCGTCGCCTTCGATACGGAAGCCGACAGCTTCTATCACTACTTCGACAAGACCTGCCTGGTGCAGATCGCCACGCGCCGACAGATCTACCTCGTCGATCCCCTCGCCTTCGGCGGGCCCGCCGAGCTCGCGCCGCTGGCGCCCGTCTTCGCCGACCCGGACATCCGCAAGATCTTCCACGCCGCGGAGTACGACATCTTCGTGCTGAAGCGGGACGGCGGCTTCCGCTTCGCGGGCCTGTTCGACACGATGGTCTGCGCGCAGCTCCTCGGCTACCCGTCGATCGGGCTCCAGGCCCTCGTCGAGCGACATTTCGACGTGTCGCTCCCGAAGGACGAGCAGCGCTCCGACTGGTCCGCGCGTCCGCTCACCCAGAACCAGCTCGACTATGCCGCGGCGGACGTCGTGTACCTGATCGCCCTCGCGGAGAAGCTCGAGCGGGAGCTCGAGCAGGCGGGGCGCACGCTCTGGGCCCAGGAGGAGTTCGCGCTGCTCTGCCAGCGAGAGTGGCCCGATCGCCAGTTCGACGAGCTCGGCTACCTGCGCATCAAGGGAGCGCGCGGGATCGATCGCACGAGCCTCGCGGTGCTGCGCGAGCTCTACCTGATGCGCGACGCCCGTGCCCGGGAGATCGACCGTCCGCCCTTCAAGGTGTTGGGCAACCGCACGCTGCTCGAGATCGCCGAGCGCCAGCCCCACGCGATCGAGGAGCTCTCGACGATCAAGGGCGTGACCGACCTGATCCTGCGCCGGCTCGGGCGGGAGGTGCTGGCCGCAGTCGCGCGAGGACGGAAGTCGGGCCACGGCCCGATCCCCAAGACGGAAGGTCCGGGCCGGCGCCGCATGGACCGCCGGAGCGAGCGGATCGTCTCGGCCTTGAAGCGCTGGCGCTCCGAGCGCGCGGCCGCCCTCGGTCTCGACCCGGGCGTCCTCTGTCCCAACTCGACGCTCGAGGCGATCGCGATCGAGCGACCCGCCACGGTCGACGAGCTGCGGCGCATGTCCGAGGTCAAGGGATGGTTCGGCCGGGAGTTCGGCGCGGAGGTCGCGGGCGTGTTGAAGGCCGACCGCGCCGAGGACGCCGCTGGGACCGGCTGATGCCGGTCCCGAAAAGCAAGTGGCCCCCCGGAGTATTTCTCCGGGGGGCCGATTCGATCTGGTGTCCCGAGGTTCCGAAGGGTCAGGCGGGGTGCCGTTCTGGGGGAAAGCGCCTTCCTTGTGGATCCTCGGAGCCTCAGGACAACGAAGCCAGTGGTGAGCGCGCCCACGAACACCGTCTGTCTTCGATCCAGATCGGCTCCGACCAGATCCTTAAGCAGGAGCCGTGCCAGCTCGCGCCGCGAGAAGCCGACGGCTAACTCGCCGATCTACCGAGCGCCCCGAGGCGTCTGGCGCGGCACGCCGTGAGGCGGCTGCAGCTTCGATTGGCAGCAGATTCCGCCGGCCCGCCGTCGCCGAAGGGCCCTTCCAAGCAAGATCGGGGACTTGAGAGCCCTTCGGCACCGCCGCCGAAAGTGGCGGTGCCTCCGGATGCGGCTCGCGCACGCCCCGGCACGCCCGTGCCTACGATCGCCGCGGCATTCGCCGGTCTTCTCGTCATCGTGTTCGCCGGCGGATGCAGCGACGTTCGGACCTGGACGCAGCCGCCGATCGAAAGCGCGACGCCGATCGTGGTCGAGGCTCCCTCTCCGAGCCTGCACGAGAGCTACTGCGCCTGGTACGGCGACGCGCGAGGCGGCGTCCTCTACTTCGGCGAGTCGCCGTTCTGGGCCGCGATGCGCGCGGCCGGGGGTGACCCCACGGCCGATCTGCGCATCAGCGGCCTGCAGCAGATCGGCCGCATGGACCTCGATCGCCTGATGCTGCTCGCCCCCCTCGAGGCCTCCGGCCCGTTGGGATCGCCGGCTCGCTCGAGCGTGTGGGACGTGCTCGCCCATCCGAACGGCCGCGTCTACTTCACGACGTTCTTCGAGACGAGCGGCGTGACGGACCCGCAGACGGGGGAGACCTGGCGCTTCGACGGGCTCGGGCTCGGCCTGAACGAGCTCTTCCTCGGACCCGGAGGCTCGGTGCTCGCCACGCGGTACGGCGGCCCTGCGGGCGAGGCCGGCTCGGTCGTCTGGTTCCGCCCCGATGGAGAGCTGATCGCGGAGCATGCGTTGAGCTCCGCGCCCGGGATCGTGCCGGCTGCGAAGAGCGTGGCCTACGACCCGAGCCGGGGGCAGATCTGGGTCAACACCGATCTCCTCGCTGCCGATCGGAGCCTCGTCGGCCACGACGTGCGAGTCCTGAACGCCAACGGACGCGAGCTCGCGCGCTGGTCGGAGCCCGAGGTCGAGTTCATGACCTTCGACGCCCATGGCAACGGCTATCTGGTCGAGCGGAGCGGCTCCCGCCTCTTGCTCCGGATCGTGCCTCCGGGCGTGCCGGGCTCGTCGGCCGTGCCGCGGCAGGAAGGCCGCGTGCTCCTGCTCGACGACGACTTCCCGAGCGTCGACTTCGCCCAGGACGTGAAGCCCGCCGACGACCCCGCCGACCGCCGCCTCGTGGTGACACGCTGGAGCGGGCGGATCCACGTCGTCGATCCATGGGCGGACGACGCCCACGCCGTGCGCACCCTCGACCTCCCCCGTTCCTCCCGCGACGCGCTGTTCTACACCGGGATCCTGCGCGGCGGCCGCGTCTGCGCCACCGAGTGCGGGAGCATTCGCGTCGTGTGCGGCTCCGCCCCGTGAGCGGCTAAGGTTCCGCCGTGTTCGAAGAGCGACGGCGGCGATTCCTCGAGGCGATGGGCCCGGGAGCGGTGGCGCTCCTGCTCGGCGCGCGCCCCGTCACGCGCTCGAACGACACCCACTATCCGTTCCGCCAGGACAGCGACTTCTGGTACCTGACGGGCTTCGCTCATCCGAACGCCGCCGCGGTGCTGCGCAGCGACGGCGGCCCCGCCTTCACCCTGTTCGTCGAGCCGCGCGAGCGCGAGGCCGAGATCTGGAACGGCTACCGGCCCGGCGTGGAGGGCGCGGTGCGCGACTTCGGCGCGGACCAGGCGTTTCCGCGCGAGGAGCTGCTGGCGAAGATCCCGGGCCTGCTGGAGGGCGCGCGCCGTCTCTTCTACGTGTACGGGCGCGACGCCGCCGTCGACGCGAAGCTCGTCGAGAGCCTCGAGAGCATGCGCCTGCGCTCGCGCACCGGCGTCGTGCCGCCGGCCGAGCTCGTCGACCCGCGCTCGGTGCTCCACGAGATGCGGCTCGTGAAGAGCGAGGCCGAGATCGCGGTGATGCGCCGAGCGGCCGACGTCTCTCGCGAGGCCCACGCTGCCGCCGCGCGCCTCGCGCGCGGCGGGGTGATGGAGTTCGAGCTCGAGGCCGCCCTCGACCACGGCTTCCGGCGCCGCGGCGCGAGCGGGCCCGCCTACAGCACGATCGTGGGCGGCGGACGCAACGCGACGATCCTGCACTACGTGACGAACGATCAGCCGCTCCGCGACGGCGAGCTCGTGCTGGTCGACGCGGGCTGCGAGCTCGAGGGCTACGCGTCCGACGTGACCCGCACCTATCCCGTGGGCGGGCGCTTCGAAGGGCCCGCGCGCGACGTGTACGAGCTGGTGCTCGCGTCCCAGGAGGTCGGCCTCTCGCTCGCGAAGCCCGGGGCGACGCTCGAGGAGATCCACCAGGCCACGGTCCGCGTGCTGACGGAAGGCATGGTGAAGCTCGGCCTGCTCTCGGGCTCGGTCGACGGCCTGATCGAGAGCGGCGCCTTCCGCAGCTACTACATGCACCGCACGAGCCACTGGCTCGGCCTCGACGTGCACGACGTCGGCGCCTACACCGTCGGCGGGAAGCCCCGTCCGCTCGGCCCGGGAATGGTGTTCACCGTCGAGCCGGGGCTCTACGTCGCGGCCGACGCGGAGAACGTCGACCCGCGCTTCCGTGGCATCGGCGTGCGGATCGAGGACGACGTCCTCGTCACCGCGAGCGGTCACGAGAACCTGACCGCGGCGATCCCCAAGCAGCCGGCGGACGTCGAGGCCTGGACGCGCGCGTCCTGAGGCCGTCCGACCGAAGCCACGAGACGACCCGGAAGGAGCCACGCCCATGGCCGACATCGAGTCCCTGCTGCGCGAGCGGCGCGTCTTCCGACCGAGCCCCGACTTCGCGAAGCGCGCGCGCTGGACGAAGGCGAGGCTCGCCGCGATGCGCCGCCTGGCGGACAAGGATCCCGAGAAGTTCTGGGCGCAGATGGCGAAGGAGAACGTCTCCTGGTTCAAGCCCTGGCGGAAGGTGCTCGAGTGGAAGCGTCCCTACGCGAAGTGGTTCGTCGGCGCGCAGACGAACGTCTCCTGGAACTGCCTCGACCGGCACCTCGCGGGCGAGAACGCCTGGCGCCGCAACAAGGCGGCCATCGTGTTCGAGGGCGAGCCCGGCGACGCGCGCGTCCTGACCTACGGCGACCTCCACCGCGAGGTCTGCCGGTTCGCGAACGTCCTGCGCGGCCTCGGCGTCGCGAAGGGCGACCGGGTCGTGATCTACATGCCGATGATCCCCGAGATCGCGATCGCGATGCTCGCCTGCACGCGCATCGGCGCGCCTCACAGCGTGGTGTTCGGCGGCTTCTCGGCCGAGGCGCTGCGCGACCGCATCCACGACGTGGGCGCGAAGATCGTGGTGACGGCGGACGGCGGGTGGCGGCGGGGCAAGGCGGTCCCCCTGAAGGACGCCGTCGACGAGGCGCTGCACGGGTCTCCGGAGGTGGAGAAGGTCGTGGTCGTGCGCCGGACCCACGAGCCCGTCGCCATGCGCGAGGGGCGCGACCTCTGGTGGCACGAGCTCCTGGAGCGCGCCTCCGCCGACTGCCCCGCCGCGAAGCTCGACGCCGAGCATCCGCTCTTCGTCCTCTACACGAGCGGCTCCACCGGCAAGCCCAAGGGCATCCTGCACACGACCGGCGGCTATCTGACCCACGTGGCGACGACGGCGAAGTACGTCTTCGACCTGCGGGAGGACGACACCTTCTGGTGCACGGCCGACGTGGGCTGGGTGACGGGCCACAGCTACGTGCTCTACGGCATCCTCGCGAACGGCGCGACGACGGTGATGTACGAAGGCGTGCCGACGCATCCGGCGCCCGACCGGATCTGGTCGATCGTCGAGAAGTACCGCGTGAGCGTGCTCTACACCGCGCCGACGGCGATCCGCACGTTCGTCCGTCTCGGGGACGCGCATCCCCGGAAGCACGACCTCTCTTCGCTGCGCCTGCTCGGCACCGTCGGCGAGCCGATCAACCCGGAGGCGTGGATGTGGTACCAGCGCGTGATCGGGGCCAAGCGCTGCCCGATCGTCGACACCTGGTGGCAGACCGAGACGGGCGGGATCCTGATCACGCCGCTGCCGGGCGGTATCGCGACGAAGCCGGGCTCGTGCACCCTGCCCTTCCCCGGGATCGACGCGGCGATCGTGAACGAGGAGGGCATGGAGGTGAAGCCGCCCGCCGGCGGCTTCCTCGTGCTTCGCAAGCCCTGGCCGGGCATGCTGCGGGGCATCTGGGGCGACCGGAAGCGCTTCGAGGAGCAGTACTGGACCCGCTTCCCCGGCGCGTACTTCACCGGCGACGGCGCCCACCGCGACAGGGACGGCTACTTCTGGGTGATGGGCCGCGTCGACGACGTGATGAACGTGTCGGGCCATCGCATCGGCACGATGGAGGTGGAGAGCGCGATCGTGTCGCATCCCCGCGTGGCGGAGGCGGCCGTGGTCGGCAGGCCCGACGACCTGACGGGGACCGCGATCGTCGCCTTCGTCACGCCCAAGGCCGGCACCCACGCCGACGGATCGCTCCGCGAGGAGCTGCGCGACCACGTCTCGAAGGAGATCGGCGCGATCGCGAAGCCCGCGGACGTCCACTTCACCGACGCGCTGCCGAAGACGCGGAGCGGGAAGATCATGCGCCGCCTCCTGCGCGACATCGCATCGGGCCGGGAGACGACGCAGGACACGACGACGCTCGAGGACTACAGCGTCCTCGCGCGCCTTCGGGAGAGCGAGGAGGCGTAGCGCGGGCTCGCTCCGCGCGGGCGCGTCGACTACGTTCCGCGCGCGTCCCATGCCGCAGACGAGACACGAGTCGGCGACCGGTGCTGCTCCGCTTCGCGCGAAGCCCGCTGCGGCGCTGCGACACATGCTCCGGATCGGCTACGGGCTCGCCGATCTGCGCGCCGACCTCCTGGCCGGGGTCGTGGTCGGCATCATCGCGCTCCCGCTCTCGATGGCCCTGGCGATCGCCTCCGGCGTCCCGCCGCAGCACGGCCTCTACACGGCGATCGTCGCCGGGGCCACGATCGCGCTGCTCGGCGGATCGCGCTTCCAGGTCTCCGGACCGACCGCCGCCTTCGTCGTCGTGCTGTCGCCGATCGCGGCCGAGCACGGCGTGGGCGGCCTGCTCGTGGCCTCGATGCTCGCCGGCGTGATCCTCGTGGGCCTCGGCGCGGCGCGCCTGGGAAGCCTGATCCAGTTCGTTCCGCATCCGGTCACGACGGGCTTCACGGCCGGCATCGCGGTCGTGATCGCGACGCTCCAGCTGAAGGACTTCCTCGGGCTCGAGACCGGTCCCATGCCCGCCCACTACCTCGAGCGCGTGGTGACGCTCGCCCGCGCGATCCCGACCGCGCGGCTGCCCGACGTCGCGATCGGCTCCTTGGCCCTCGCGATCCTCGTGCTCTGGCCGCGCCTCTTCCCGCGCCTCGCGAAGGCGGTGCCCGGTCCCCTCGCCGCGCTCGTGATCGCGACCGCCCTCGCCGAAGCGCTGCGCGCGCTCGCGCCCGATCTCGGCGTGGCCACGATCGCGAGCCGCTTCTCCTTCGAGCGCGACGGCGTCCACGTCCCGGGGATCCCGAACCTCCCGCCCATGTTCGCGCTGCCCTGGACGTTCCCCGGCGCCGACGGCCGACCCCTCGCGCTGAGCCTCGATCTCGTGCGCGAGCTCGTGCCGGCCGCCTTCGCGATCGCCATGCTCGGGGCGATCGAGTCGCTCCTCTCGTCGGTGATCGCGGACGGCATGACCGGGACGCGGCACGATCCCGACACCGAGCTCCTCGCCCAGGGTGCGGGCAACCTGCTCGCACCGTTCTTCGGCGGCATCGCGGCCACGGGCGCGATCGCGCGCACCGCGACGAACATCCGCGCGGGCGCGCGCTCTCCGATGGCCTCCGTCTTCCACGCGGCCTTCGTGCTCGCCGCGGTGATGGTGCTCGCGCCGCTCCTCGGGCACCTGCCGATGACGGCGCTCGCCGCCATGCTGCTGCTGGTCGCCTGGAACATGAGCGAGCTCCCCCACTTCGTGCACGTCGTCCGGGTGGCGCCCCGCAGCGACGTGGTCGTGCTCCTCGTCTGCTTCGGCCTCACCGTGGTCTTCGACATGGTGATCGCCGTGACCGTCGGGATCCTGCTCGCAGCGCTCCTCTTCATGCGCCGCATGGCCGACATCTCCCAGGTGACGCTCGTCGGCCGCGAGCACGCGGCGATCTCGCCGCCGCTGCCCGCCGGGGTCCTCGTCTACGACATCGGAGGCCCGCTCTTCTTCGGCGCCGCCCAGAAGGCGATGAGCGCCCTCGACACCGTCGAAGCTCACGTCTCGACGGTGCTGCTCGACGTGCGCGACGTGCCGATCATGGACGCCACGGGCCTCGTGAACCTCGAGTCGACGATCGATCGGCTGCGGCGTGGGGGCGCGCGCGTCGTGCTCGGTGGGCTCCAGCCGCAGCCGGCGGAGGTGCTCGCGCGGGCGGGCATCGAGAGCGACGAGGATCGCGTCGTCGTGTGCGAGCGCTTCGACGACGCGGTGGCCCTCGCCCGGCTCCTGCCGCCGCTCCGGGGGAAGGGAGAGGCGCCGGCGGGCGGCGCCTAGGCGCGCGGCGCCTCTGCTTCCGCGAGCTTCGCGAGCGCGGTGAGCGACACGCGTCCCATCCGGATCTCGCTCGGCAGGAACATGCCGAGGAGCCACGGCCAGTCGCGCCGTACGTCGCTCGTGTAGTAGCTGAAGAAGAGGCTGCCCTCGCGCAGCACCACGCCCGCGTAGCTCGTGTCGCCGGCGCTCGGCACGTCCGACAGGTGGACGAGACGATCGGGCTCCACGACGTAGAGCGCGGTTCGCTTGCGCGCGAGCGCGCTCGCCTGGCGCGTGAGGCGCCCGAAGGGCGGCGGCTGGTAGCGCGCCACCGCGAAGACGCGCCCGTCGTGGGCGAAGAGCGCCGGGCCGTCGAGGCGCGCGACGAAGCTCTTCGCGTAGCTCCAGCGCTCGTAGGGCGGCGCCGCCGTGGCGAGGAGCGTATGCGCGCCCGGGTGGCCGAGGAGCGAGTCGGGCGCGATCTCGAGCCGCGCGGTCGCCAGGATGCGGCCGTCGGGGAGGAACTCGAAGTCGGTCTCGTCGTTCCCGTCGCCCTGCCAGATCCGGGACACGAGCCGGAAGCGGACCCCGTCCTGTGTCGAGAGGAGGATGGAGCGCCCGTGGTCGCGCCAGTAGGCGGGGACGAGCCAGGTGACGCCGTCGCGTGTCTTCGGTCGCCAGAGGAGCCAGCCGCTCGCCTCGTCCTCCGGCAGGCCCTCGATCTCGATCGGACGCAGGGACTCCCAGCGAAGGCCGTCCTCGCTCGTCGAGTAGACCGTGCCGTAGGGCGTGGCCGCGAGGCCCGTGTTCGGGAGCGCGTACAGGAAGAGCTTCGCGCCGATCGGCACGAGCTTCGGGTCGCGGATGTCCTGGCCCGGCATCGTGAGCTCGCTCGCCCAGGAAAAGACCCGGCCGTCGTCGGAGCGCCGGATCACGAGCCGGCATTGCTTGCTCCCGAGGTGCCAGGGCGAGGCCGCGTGCACCAGCCAGAACGCGCCGTGCCAGTGGACGAGATCGGTGTTGGAGTTGTGGAGCCCGTCGCCGACGACCTGCCAGGTCTCGAGGTCGAGGCGCGGATCGACCCTGGAGCGGTTCGGTCGGCGCCATGCCCAGAGGAGCGTCAGGGCGAGGACCACGAGAAGGAGGAGGAAGACGTGCACGGAAGCCTCGCGGGGGGTGTGGGAGTGCGCCGCCTGCACCCATCTTCGCACAGAGCGCCGGCGGGGCTCCGTCCGAAGCCTCCGCCTGGTGTACGGTACGCCGCGGCGGCGCCGCGCGCGCCGGGCCGAGAGGCGGCATGACGGCGATCCAGGCGGCCTGGCGGCGGCTCCGAGCGCGACCGGGGCGCCGCACGCTCACGATCTTCGCGTTCCGTGGCCTGGTCGACGCTCCGCTCGCGCTTCCCGACGTCCGTCTCATGGAGCTCGCCGCCTTCCGCGTGAAGCTCGAGGGCATCGCACGCGCGTTCAGCGTGATCCCCCTGCACGAGGGCATGGTGGCGCTGCGGCGCGGACGCGTCGCGGGCCCGGCCGCCGCGCTCACCTTCGACGGCGGCTTCCAGAGCACCCACGATCACGCGCTCCCGCTGCTGCGATCGATGGGCCTGCCCGCGACCTGCTTCCTCACGACGAGCGCGATCGCAGCGCCGCGCCCGCCCTGGTTCGCTCGCCTGCATCGCGCCCTCGACGAGACGCGCGCGGTGACCCTCGTCTGGCGCGGGCTGCGGGTCGCGCTCGCGCGCCCCGAGACCCGCGTCGACGCGTTGGCTCGCCTGCGGCGCGAGCTCGCGACGCTTCCCGCCCCGGAGCTCGAGGCGGAGGCCGACGCGATCTCGCGTCGGCTCGAGGTCGATCCCGACGTCGAGCCGCCGCGCGGATCTCCGTGGCGCTTCCTCGACGCGCCGTCGATCCTCGCGATGGCCGCGTCGGGCGCATTCGCCTTCGGCGCGGCGAGCCATCACGCGGCGATCCTCTCGCGCATGACGCCGGCGGCACAGCGCGAGGAGATCGCGACCTCCCTCTGCCGCCTGCGCGAGCTGACGCGCGGGCCCACCGACCTCTTCGCCTACCCGGGCGGCGAGGCCGGCGACTGGGACGAGAACACGAAGGAGCTCCTCCGGGAGCTCGGCGTGGAGCTCGCCGTGACGGCCGTCCCCGGCCAGTGTCGGCGCCGGACACCGCGGCTCGAGCTCCCGCGCTTCGTGCTCCAGGGGGACTCGGAGCTGCGCACGCTCTGGTGACCGGAGCGGAGCGGGTCGCGCGGCGGCCGGCGCCCGCTACCCTGCGCGCAGCCCAGAGGACACGACACCCCCCCGGCGCACGCCGGGCGGGGCGGTCGTGTATTTGCGTTCGAGGAGCGGCGTCATGGGGAGCGACGGCCGGGGAGTCGGCATCGACTTTGGCACGACGAACAGCGCGGTCGCGGTCGCGAGCGGGGGCGGCGCCCGCCTCGCCCGCTTCGCATCCGCCGCCGGCCCGACGGCGGTGTTCCGATCCATCCTCTTCTTCCATCCCGACGAGCGCGAGCGCAACGGGCGGCTCGTGCCTGCGGCGGGACCCGAAGCGCTCGACCGCTGGCTCGAGGCCGCGGGCGCCGGTCGGCTCATGCAGTCGCTCAAGAGCTTCCTCTCGAGCCGTCTCTTCACCTCGACCAACGTCTTCGGCACGACGCTCTCCCTCGAGACGCTGATCGCCTACCTCGTGCGCGCCTTGCGAGAGGGCGCCGAGCGCGATCTCGGCCCGCTCGGAAGCCGCGCGGTCGTCGGGCGCCCGGTGCGCTTCGTGGGAGGCGACGAGGCCGACGAGGCGCTCGCCCTGCTGCGCCTGCGCCGCGCCTTCGCCGCGGCCGGATTCTCCGAGGTGGAGTTCGAGCACGAGCCGGTCGCCGCTGCCTGGCACTACGAGCGCGGCCTCGACCACGACGAGCTCGTCCTGATCGGGGACTTCGGCGGCGGCACGAGCGACTTCTGCCTGCTCCAGGTCGGACCCGGCGTGCGACGCCGGCGCGACGGAGAGGCGCTGGTGCTCGGCACCGAGGGCGTCGGGCTCGCCGGCGACGCCTTCGACGGACGGATCGTGCGGCACGTCGTCGCCCCGGAGCTCGGGCAGGGCGGGGAGTTCCGCTCGATCTTCGGCCGCGTGCTGCCCGTTCCGGCCTGGCTCTACAAGCACCTCGAGCGGTGGCACCATCTCGTGTTCCTGCGCGCGCCGGACACCCTCCATCTCCTCCATCAGCTCCGGAAGGAAGCGCTCGATCCGGCCCCCCTCGAGGCGCTGATCCACGTCGTCGACCACGATCTCGGCTTCGCGCTCCACCGCTCCGTGGAGGCGACGAAGCACGCGCTCTCGGGCGCGTCGCTCGCGCGCTTCGCGTTCGAGGACGGGCCGATCGGGATCGAGGCGCCCGTCGCGCGCGGCGATTTCGAGGACTGGATCGGACCCGAGGTCCGCGCGATCGAGGCGTGCGTCGACCGACTCCTCGGCGCGACGAACGTGGCGCCGAAGGAGGTGGACCGGGTCTTCCTGACCGGCGGCTCGTCGCTCGTGCCCGCGGTGCGCCGCGTGTTCGAGTCGCGCTTCGGCGCGGAGAAGCTCCGGAGCGGCGGCGAGCTCACGAGCGTCGCGAGCGGCCTCGCCCTGCGGGCCGCGGCGGGCTGAGGCCCGCCGTGCTTCAGGCCGCGGCTTCGGCCGCCGCGAGGGCCGGCGGGTCGCTCGAGCGCACCCCCAGGCGCCACGCGCCATCGGGCTGGGCCACGAGCTGCACCACGCC
>Ga0335070_10007289_pt1 | contig 12979 bp, 3 predicted proteins | sample Lox_Sample_13_FD_206722 | JGI IMG/M metagenome (GOLD analysis project Ga0335070, IMG submission 206722) | Soil microbial communities from Loxahatchee National Wildlife Refuge, Florida, United States - Lox_Sample_1.3 | ecosystem: Environmental > Terrestrial > Soil > Wetlands | place: USA: Florida...
CGTGGCTGAAGCCGTGGATGTGCCGCTGGTGGCAATGACGCTGACCTGCTGCGACGGGGTGAAGCTGGCTGGGGCGGTGTAGAGAGCGGTGTTGTCGATGGAACCCGTTCCGGCGGGGTTGAGTGTCCAGGTGACCGGCGTGGCGCAGGAGCCGGCCAGCGGCGTGTAGGTAGGAGTGCCGGTTCCGGGGATGAGATAGGCCGCGTAGCCGCCGTTGAAGTTGGAGGTGTGCAGGATGTTGCCGGCCACCGCCATGCCGGTGATGGGCGCGTAGAGGGGATACGAGGTGAGCACCGGCGCCGCCGGGATCGTGGTATCGACCAGGAGCAGGACGTCGTGGTTGTTGGCGTCGCGCACGCCGCCGAACAGGAAGAGGTTGTTGCCGATGCGGGCGGAGCCGCCGCCCACGCCGGGGACGTAGCTGGTGGTGGTGGAAGCAATGATCTGCGGGCTGCGCGGATTGGTGAGATCAAATGTGGTGACGACGATGTGGCCCTGTTCCAGCGGCTGGTTGGGCGGAGGCGGCCCGCCAAACGAGAGTGTTCCGCCATTATCGCCGAGCGCGACGGCAAGCGTGCCCTGAATGACCGGCTTATAGAGGCTGATCGTCTGGGGCACATTGACCTGGGTAAGGGTGGTCATCGAGGGGGCGCCGGAAATGTCGACGACAATCAGCTTGCCGGTGCCGTTGTTCCAGTTGGCAAAGCCCTCGACCGCGGTGCTGCCTGCGACGTAAAGCAGTTGCTGCGGGCTGTTGAGCGTGGCTCCGAAGAGGAAGCCGTGCTGGGGGCCGTAGGCCCCGTCGTCGGGCTGGTCCAGCAGTCCGGCAATCAGCGGGTTGGCTGGGGTGGTCAGGTTGTACTCGATCACCTGCCCGGCCGCGGAGTTCAGGGTGCAACCGTAACCGTTTGCGTCACAACCGTAATAGCCGTAGGAGCCGGTAGGCAGGAACGCGGTGCTGGTGTTCACGTAGGACGGCTCGTCCAGGAAGTGCCGATTCAGGGTCTTTTCCCCGGCAAGCTGCGGCTGCGCCGGGTTCGAGAGGTCGAAGGCGTTAAAGAATGAACTGCCTGCTATTCCGGTCTTGAAAATGTCGGCGAACGAGTACAGCATCTGCTGCTGAACGCTGCAGTAGTGCAGCCGGGAGTTGCCGATGCCAGGCGAGGTTGCGGTGGTGAGCAGGCGGGCGGCGGCGGGGTTGGTGATGTCGAAGACGGCGACTTCCTGGTCGTCGCAGAGGTAGGCATAGCTGCCGTTGAGCGCGATGGATTCGGCATTGGAGGGCGTCGGGGTGGTGCCGAGCAGCACCAGCGGGTTGGCCGCGGTGGCGCCAGGGGCGGCCATCAGTGCGGCGGTGAACTGCTGAGTCTGGTTGCTGGAAAGCAGCGAGGTCGATGGAATCACGCTGTTGGCGTTTTCGGGGTAGATGGTGTAGAAGGTGGCGGGAGCGTTCTGGTTGGCGAAGCCGGCGGCGATCCAGTCGGCGGAGCGGACGGAGTTGGAGATCCGGATTTCATCGAGCGTGCCCTTCATAGGCGAGCCGAGGGTCAAGGCGTCGGTGAATGCGGCCAGCAGCGCGTGGGAGTTGGCGAGCGTGCCGCTGAGGGCGCCATCGACGTAGATCGAGACTGCGCCGGTCGCGGTGGCGGTGGCGGCGAGGTGGTGCCAGTTGCCGTCGTTGACGGGGTTGGAGGCAGCCACGGTGACATCGGTACCGTCGTTGGAGCGGAAACGGGCGCTGCCTTCGGAGAGCTGATAGGCCTGTTTGCCGAAGATGCCTTTGACGGCGGTGTCGGCGGTCTGAATCCAGGCTTCGAGTGAAATGGCGCCGGTGGGGCTCGGGCTCTGGGCGTAGCCGAGCGACTGCGACACGCCGTCGAAGGATTGGGCGCCGCCGATCTTGCCGGCGGCGGCCGTCGAAGTGCCCGCGCCCGTGTAGGCGTTCGCGGTGGAGTCGTTGAGACCGCCGAGGTGGAGGACAGCCTGGAAGTTGGCGTCCCAGACGCCGGGGCGGTTCTCCTGCGAGGTGGTGATAACGGCGCTTCCGTAGTTGAGATAGAAGATGGTGTCGGAGGTGTGGGAGACGAGCGGCAGCCGGACCCACATGGCGATCGCGCCCGTCGCCGGGTTATAGGATTCGATCTCGTGATCCAGCTTCTGCGTGCCGGCGCAATCGGAGGTGAAGATGATGTCGAAGCCGTTGGGGCTTTCGACGTGGCCGCCGTTGGGGACGGTCGCGAGGAAGGGATATGTGCCGGAGATGAGCACCGGGAAATTCGCCTGGTCGGTGTTGGGGATCCTGGTGTGGTTGATGACGATCGGGCGCCGGTAGGCATATGTGCCCGTGACCGGCGGTGCGATCGTGACACTCGCGGCCCCGGACGCGGTCGTGTCGAAGACGCTGGTGGCGGTGATCGTCACCGGTCCGAAAACCGCGGTGATGGGGGCGGTATAGAGTCCGTTGGCGGTGATTGTGCCGAAGCCGGCGGGGCTGATCGACCAGATGACGGCCGTATTGCCGGTGTTTCCGACCGCGGCGCTGAATTGCTGCGCGGCGCCGGTCAGAATGCTGGCGGTGGCCGGCGCCACAGTGACGGTGACGGGCGGCACGAGGGTCACGGTCGCGGTGCTGGTCTTGGAGGGATCGGACTGGCTGGCGGCGGTGATCGTAACGGTCTGCTGGGTCGTGATGCTGGCGGGAGCGGTGTAAAGACCTGTAGGGTCGATAGTCCCGGCGGTGTTCGGAGTCACGGACCAGACGATGACGGTGCTCGGAGCGCTGCTCACGGTGGCGGTGAACTGCTGTTTCTGGTTCTGATAGAGCGAGGCGGTAGCCGGAGTCACCGCGGAGATCACGACCGCCGGAAGCGTGATGGTGGCGCTGCCGGTCTTTGTGGAATCGGCTTGGCTGGTGGCGCTAACCGTGATTGTCTGTATGGTTGCCACGCTGACCGGAGCGGTGTAGAGGCCGGAGCTGTTGATTGTGCCGAGTCCGCTGGGGTTGCTCCAGGTGACGGCTGAGTTGGGGTTGGTGACGCTGGCGGTAAACTGCTGGGCCTGGCCGCTGAGCAGTGTAATCGCCGCCGGACAGACGCGCACCACGGTCTGGTTTTCGGGAGCGATCGAATAGAACGTGGCCGGCGAGCCGATACTGTGGTACTCGGTGGCGATCCAATCGCCGGAGCGGGCGACATTGGAGATACGCAGCTCGTCGATTGTGCCGTTGAAGAAATCGGAGTTGTTGCCCGGCCAGTATCCAATAGCGAGGTCGGCCGTGCTGTTGCCGATGGTAGGGGGTATGGTGCCGAACTGGTTGGAACCTCGCTGGCCGTTCATGTACAGGACCGTTGCGCCGGGCGAGAAGGCGCCACCTACCTGGTAGGTATGGGTCGTGCCCTCGTCGCCTCCATAAACATTGAGCACGACCGAGCCGCTATTGCCGGCCTGCATCATCATAGTCGTGTTGTAGTAAAAGGGACCCCAGAACAACTCATAGCCGTTCTTGGTGCCGGCATCGAATTTGCTCACAATTCGCCCAGAGCCGAGATTGTTAGTCCAGGCGGTCAACGTCACGGCAGAGCTGAGACGCACCGACGGGTCGTTGCCACAATCCATGTACGCCGAAGCGCCGTTGAAGAACGCGGCGCCTCCGCCGCCTCCGAGCAGGGATGCGGCCGGCGCGGCCCCGTGGTTGACGCAACTGTTGGCGTGCGCTGTGGAATCTTTGCCGAGGTTGGAAGCGTTGCCGAAATGGTAGACCGCCACGAAATTGGAATCCCACACGCCAGTCGGATTGGCCGTCTCGGAGCGGACGGACGGATTGCCGTAGAAGACATAGATGGTCGTGTCGCAGGTGTGGGATAGGGTCGGGATGCCCACCCATGCCGTGATGGCGCCGGTCGTGGGATCGTAGGATTCGATTTCCCGATTGAGGAGGACCGTGCCGGCTGGGTCGGAGGTGAAGACGATGTCGTAGCCGTTGGGGTCGAAGGCCTGGCCTCCGGCGGCGACGTTGGCGAGGTAGCTGTACATGCCCGAAATGAGCACGGGGAAATTGGTTTGGTCGGTGTTTGCAACCTTGGTGTGGTCGATGGTGATGGCGCGCGAGTGGCTATAGATAGTCGATGCGGGCGTGAGTGTGAGCTTGGCCACGGCGACCTTGGTGGAATCTGCGGCACTGGTGGCGGTGATGGTGATGGTCTGCGGCGCGGCCACGCTTGCTGGAGCCGTATAGAGTCCCGTGGAGCTGAGACTGCCCGCGCCGGTGGCCGGAGAGAGGGACCAGGTAACGGAGGTATTCAGGGCATTGACCTCAGTCGCGGTGAGCTGCTGCGTCTGCCCTCCGAACAGGGCGCCGAAAGCCGGAGTGACCACGATGGAAACCGGCGGGAAGAGCGTAATCGCGGCGCTGGCAGTCTTGGTCGGATCGGAGACGCTGGCGGCAGTGATGGTCACGGACTGCTGGGCTGCGATGGTCGCGGGGGCGGTGTAGAGACCGGCCGCCGTGATGGAGCCGGCGCCGGTCGCCGGAGTGATTGTCCATGTAACGGCGGAGCTCGGCGCGTTGGCCACTGTCGCGGCGAACTGCTGCGTTTGCCCGCCATAGAGGTAGGTCGTGGTGGGCACGACGCTGATCGAAATGGGCGGCGCCAGGGTCATCGTCGAGGACGCGGATTGAGTGGAATCGGCCTGATCAGTCGCAGTCACCACAACGGTCTGTTGCGCGGTGACGGAGGGGGCGGCATACAGGCCAGACGCCGTGATGGTACCGGTGTTCGGGTTCAGGCTCCAGGTGATATTGGCGCTGCAGTTGAGGAGCAGCGGCGTGAACTGCTGGGTCTGGAGGCTGTTGACGAAAGGAGCCGTCGGCAGCAGGACGCCAGTGTTCTCGGCGTAGATCGTGTAGAACGTCGAAGGCGAGCCCTGATTGGCGTATTCGGTGGCGATCCAGTCGGCGGACCGGGCCGAACTGGAAACGCGGGCTTCGTCCAACGAGCCATTGAGATAGTACCAGCCGTTGGGTGCGACGGCCCAACCGCTGCTATTGCCGCTACCCAGGAAGTAACTGTATGTGGCGCTGTAACCGGTTTGGTTGACATTTTGAGAGCCTACCGCCTTGCCATCAACGTAGAGCGTCTCCGTGCCGTTGGCGTAGGTGTCAACCAGCGAGTGCCACTGGTTATCGTTGTACGTCGCGGTCGAGACGACCTGGATGTCGCTGCCGTGGTAAAACAGGCTGGCCTGGAGATGTCCGGTAGTGTCGATATAAGCGGCGGCAACATTGCCGTTCGTCCCGCCTCCTGGCAGCGCCCCGCCGTTGACCTGGCCGAGGATCACTCCACCGGAGCTCGTCTTGAACCAGGTCTGGAACGTGATTGTGTAGGCCGTAGTGTTTCCGCCGGTCGGATAATTTCCGAATGCGGCAGCGGGAACCGTGATGTAGCTGCTCGTGCCATTAAACGCTGCGCCGCCGGCGATCCTTCCGGCGGTGGCCACTGCGGCGCTGGCAGTCCCATTGCTTCCGTTGCTGCTGGAATCGTTGGCGGATAGCGTGGTGCCATTCGGCAGGTGATATACGGCTGTGTAATTGGTGTCCCAGACACCGGCCGCGTTCGCCTGGCTGGTAGTAACTGCTGCGTTGCCGTACCACAGGTAGATCACGGTGTCGGCGGTGTGCGACAGCGTCGGGATGCGAACCCACAGGTTCACGGTGCCGTCGGCGGCACGGTAGGTTTCGATCTCGTGATTGAGTTTCTGGGTGCCGGCGCAGTCGGAAGTGAAGATGATGTCGTAACCGTTGGGACTTTGGACCTTGCCTCCGTTGGCGATCGTGGCGAGATAGGAATACGTGCCCGAGATCAGGACCGGGAAATTAACCTGGTCGGTATTCGGGACCTTGGTGTGGTCGATGACGATGGGGCGGCGGTAGGTGTAGCCGTTGGTAAATGCCGGCGAGAGGGTAATGGTCGCGGTGCCGATCGTAGCGTTGTCGGCCTGGCTCTTTGCGGTGACCGTGACGGTCTGCTGGGCGGAGATAGTCGTCGGGGCGGTATAGAGGCCTGCCGCTGTGATCGTGCCAGGTGCGCCAGCCGGGATGGACCACGTCACAGCCGTGTTGGACGTGTTCGTCACGTTCGCCGTGAACTGCACCGTCTGGCCGGCGTTGAGGGTGGCGGTGGCCGGTGCGATGGTCACCGTGATCGGCGGCATCAGGGTGACGGTCGCGGTGCCGACGGTGGTGTTGTCGGCTTGGCTCTTGGCGGTGACCGTGAGCGTTTGCTGCGTAGAGATGGTGGCGGGGGCGGTGTAAAGACCCGCCGTCGTGATGGTGCCGGGCGCGCCTGTCGAAAGTGACCAGGTGACCGCCGTGTTGGTCGCATTGGCGACTGTGGCGGTGAACTGGTGCGTCTGGGTGGCGTAAAGGGTGATGGCCGCGGTATCGAGCGTGACGGTGACCGGCGGCATCAACGTGATGGTGGCGGTGCCGATGGTCGTGTTGTCGGCCTGGCTGGTGGCGGTAACGACTACGGTTTGTTGTGTCGTGATCGCCGCGGGCGCGTTGTAGACTCCGGCTGAGGTGATCGACCCGGGAGCCGAGGTGGGGATCGACCAGGTGACCGCAGTCGTGCTCGTATTTGTGACGGTCGCCGTGAAGGTCTGGGTCTGGCCACCATAGACGGTCGGAGTTGTGGGAGCCACCGTGACGGTGATCGGCGGCATGAGGGTGATAGCCGCCGTTCCGGTCGAGCCGTCCGCCACGCTGGTCGCGGTGACGGTGACGGTTTGCTGCGTCGCGATCGAGGCGGGCGCGGTGTAGAGTCCGGCACTGGTAATCGAGCCGGGCGCGGAGGCCGGGATCGACCAGGTCACGCCCGCATTGCCGGGATCATTCGCGGTGGTTGCGGTGAATTGCTTCGTCTGCGTCGCGTACAGGGTGGCTGAGGTGGGCGCCACGCTGATCGTAACCGGCGGCAGCAAGGTGATGGTTGCGTTACCTATAGTGCTGTTGTCTGCCAGGCTCTTGGCCGTGACCGTGACAGTCTGCTGCGCCCCAACGATAGCCGGAGCGGCGTAAAGGCCTGTGGCGCTGATCGTGCCCGCACCGGTCGCGGGGGTGATCGTCCAGGTGACGCCGGCATTGGTAGGATCGTTGACGACAGTGGCGCTGAACTGCTTGGTCTGTCCGCCATAGATATTGACCGTAGCGGGTCCGAGGCTCACCGTGATAGGTGGCAGCAGGGTGATGGTTGCGGTTCCGGTAGTCGTGTTGTCTGCCTGGCTCTTGGCCGTGACCGTGACCGTTTGTTGCGAGGTAACGCTTGGTGGAGCAGTATACAGGCCGCCTGCACTGATCGTCCCCGCACCGGTGGGAGGAGTGATTGTCCAGGTGACGCCGGCGTTTGTGGGATCGTTGGCGACGGACGCGCTGAATTGCTTCGTCTGGCCGCTGTACAGATTTGCCGTGGCAGGGCTCACCGAGACAGAGATGGGCGGATAAAGAGTGATCGTGGCGGTGGAGGATTTGGTGTTGTCGGCCTGGCTGGTGGCGGTGATGGTGACGGTTTGCTGGGTGGACACGCTTGAGGGCGCGGTGTAGAGGCCCGAGGTGCTGATCGTTCCGGTACCCGTCGCGGGCGTCAGAGTCCAGGTCACGCCTGCATTGGCGGGGTCGTTGGTGACCGTGGCGTCGAACTGCTTGGGTTGCGCCGCGTAAAGATTCGCGCTGGTCGGCACCACCGTTACGGTTACCGGCGGGAGCAAAGAAACCGTGGCGGACGCGGACTTCGTGGGATCGGCAACGCTCGTCGCAATCACGCCCACGGTTTGGGAGGACGAAACAGTGGCTGGAGCAGTGTAGAGTCCCGCCGCAGTAATCGTGCCGCCTCCGGTTGGCGGGTTCAGGCTCCAGGTCACACCGCTATTGGCGGGATCGTTCGTCACGCTGGCGCTGAATTGTTTCGTTTGCCCGCCATATAGGTTCGCGGTGGCGGGGGACGCGGTGACGACTACCGGGGGCAAGAGGGTGATGGTCGCGGTATTCGATTTAGAGGTGTCGGCGACACTGGTCGCGGTGACCGTCACGGTTTGCTGTGCAGCGATGCTTGCGGGCGCCGTATAGAGCCCGGAAGTACTGATCGTGCCCGCGCCGTTGGCCGGGGTCAAGCTCCACGTTACTCCGCCGTTCGTTGGGTCGTTGGCGACGGAAGCGTTAAACTGCTTTGTCTGACCGCCGTAGAGATTCACGGTTGTGGGTGCGACGGTAACTGAGATCGGAGGAAAAAGTGTGATGGTCGCCGTGCCGATGGTCGTATTATCGGCCAGGCTTTTGGCGGTCACCGTGATGGATTGCGGTGAGGTCACCGACGTCGGGGCGGTATAGAGTCCCGTGGCGGTGAGCGTGCCTGCGCCTGTGGCCGGAATGAGCGTCCACGCGACACCGGCGTTCGTGGGATCGTTGGCCACGGTCGCGCTGAACTGCTTGGTTTGCCCGCCGTAGAGATTGGCCGCCGATGGAGTAACGGTAACCGTGATAGGTGGCAGGAGGGTGATTACCGCGGAAGCCGATTTTGTAGTGTCTGCAACCGCAGTCGCCGTGACGGCGACAGTTTGCTGGGCGGCAATGGTTGCCGGCGCCGTGTAGAGGCCGCCGGTGCTGATCGTGCCCGCACCGGTTGCGGGACTCAAACTCCACATCACGCCCGAATTGCTAGGATCATTCGCAACCGTGGCCGTGAATTGCTTTGTTTGGGACGCGTAGAGCGTGGCCGTCGTAAGATTCAAGTTCACTGAGGCGGGCGGCAGCAGCGTAACGGTTGCCGAGGCTGTCTTGGTCCCGTCGGTCTGGCTGGTGGCCGTTACGGTCACGGTTTGCGTGCTGCTGATGCTTGCGGGTGCGGTGTACAGACCCGCAGCGCTGATTGTCCCGACGCCGGTCGCGGGATTCAGAGTCCATATCACGCCGGCGTTCGCCGGATCGCTGGTAACGGTCGCAGTGAATTGCTTGGTTTGGCCGGCGTAGAGGTTGGCTGCTGTCGGGCTGACGGACACGCCGACCGGCGGTAGCAAAGTGACAGTCGCGGTACCGGTCTTGGTGCCGTCGGCGATGCTGGTGGCCGTGACGGTCACGTTCTGCTGGGCGGTGATGCTCGCGGGCGCGGTGTACAGCCCGGTTGCGCTAGTGTACCAGCGCCGGTCGTCGGCGTGATGCTCCAGGTCACGCCGGCGTTCGTGGGATCGTTAGAAACCGTAGCGCTGAACTGCTTAGTCTGGCCGCCGTACAAGTTCGCAGTAGCGGGACTGACGCTTACCGAAATCGGCGGCAGTAAAGTGACGACGGCGGACGCCGACTTGGTTGTGTCGGCCACACTGGTCGCGGTGACGGTCACCGTCTGCAGGGCGGCAACCGTGCCCGGCGCGGTGTACAGTCCGGAGGAACTGACGGTCCCCGCGCCCGTAGCCGGACTGACGGTCCAAGTCACACCGGCGTTGTTGGGATCGGTATTGGTAACTGTTGCACTGAACTGCTTCGCCTGCCCTCCATATAGGTTCGCGCTCGTGGGAGCCACGGAAACGGTTACCGGCGGCCGGAGAGTGACGGTGGCCGCCGCAGACTTGGTTGCGTCCGTGACGCTCGTCGCGGTGACGGTAACCGTCTGGGTCGAGCCGATGCTTGCCGGCGCGGTGTACAGGCCAGCAGCATTGATCGTGCCTGCTCCCGCCGCCGGACTGAGCGTCCACACGACGCCGGCGTTGGACGGATCGTTGGCGACTGTAGCCGTCAATTGCTGAGTCTGGCCGCCATAGAGAGTGGCGGTTGCCGGTACAACTGCCACCGAAACCGGCGGGAGCAGGGTAAGAGTCGCGGTGCCTGTCTTCGACCCATCGGCTTGGCTGGTGGCCGTGACCGTGACAGTCTGCTGCGTGGAAACGGTTGCGGGTGCGGTATACAGTCCCCCTGTGGAAATCGTTCCTGCGCCGCTTGCCGGGCTGATTGACCACGTCACATTGGATGTGCACCCGTTAACTACGGTGGCAGAGAACTGGCGCGTCTGGCTGCCGTAGACATTCGCGGCGCCCGGTGACACACTGACGGAGACCGGCGGCAGGACCTGCGCACTCGATGGATTGAGTTGAATCCCGGCGCCGCCCTCAAAATCGACGGTCCGCGCGAGCAGGGCCACGTTCGCGGTACTGCTGCTGCCGTTATTGAATGCCAATGCAGTTGTCGGGAAGTAGAGACTGCCGGTCAGGGTCATATTGGCGCCCCCAGCGAAACTGCTGGAGAGGGCCGTGTTGTTGATCGACCGATCTTGGAAGAAGAGTACGCCTTGGTAAGTACCCGATGTCGGTGCGGCGAGGCTCACCGTCATGCCGTTGTTGATCGCAACGAGCTGGTTGTTGGTGAAGCTGGTCCCGGTGATGTAGAAGGTAACGCCGGTGCCGCTCACGCTTCCGCTACCGAACTGTATCCCGCCTCCGCTGATTACATAGGTGCCCGGGTTGAAGTGTGCAGTTACGCCATTGGAGACAGCCAGTCCGCCACAATAGGTGCCGGGGTAGATCTCATAATGCCCGTTCTGTCCCCACTGAGTGTAATCGGGATGAGACGTGCAACTTCCGATGGACGGAGCTTGCAGTGAGGCGTACGGATCGTTCGCGGCAGGCGCGCCCGTCTGAGGTGTAGGAGTGAAGCTGGCGCCGTTGACGGCCGAATAGCCGCCCACTACCTGGTTGGAGGCACTCGTCACGACTGCGGCGCCTGTGCCATAGAGCGCCGCGCCGTTGTCGGAATTGACGCGGATACCGCAATTCGCGAGGTTCACATGCGCTCCGTTGCCTGCCGTGAACGCGTGGCTCGCATGCGGATCGAGGACCACCAGACAAGCCTGACAACTGGATTGTGCGACCGCGGTCCAGGGGCAGAATAAGAGGACTAACGAGATCAGAATTATCTGGGTCGACAGGTTGGGCTTGAGTCGAATGTTCACGGAATGCCTCAATCGCGGCTGCTGGTAGCACATTTCAAATGCGGTTACTTACACGAACGCGTCAGCGCGACTCCGAATCGCGCCTGAACCATTTCAGCTTTAGAAACAACTAATTGCCGAGCGGCAGGAACTGAATGACGAGCCAGGACAAACGAAAACGACCTGACTCAGTGCGGCAGGGATATTGACATATCACAACACCTTGTCAAACTATTTCCAAGAACAGCAGCCATCGGCGGTACTACCCTTGTTATTGACAATTAGTAATAAGAGATACAATCATGCCAGAACTTTCGAGCTATATCAAGTGAAATTTCAGAGAAATCACCTCCGGTTCGGTTGGGTGGGTGATCGATGTAATCATCGAGGGTCACTTAGAATAGCCTTCTCGATGTGCTTCGCTCCTGGAGATGTCCGGAAAGTCCTTACCGCATGTCATCCACGTGGTGACCAAGGCCCCTGCAGAGGCGCTATGACTTCCGTTCTACCGGAGCGGCAGGTAAATTACGCCAGCAGTCCAGTCTGAATCACGGGAACATTGATCGAGAAGCAGGACCTCGTCGATCACGTGACCGATCGAGAGCGAATCAGGCACGAGGACGATCGCGGTAGACACTGGGTGGCGCTGAAGCCCGAGCGCCGGAACCATGGTCGCAACATCATGCGTTAAGACCATCCGGCTATTCTTGGCTGCCCACGCCAGTAGTTCTTCGTCGTTATGGCCTCGAATTTCAGGAATGTCCTGCGCACGAACCAAATCGAAGTCAGGAGAACGGCGCAGCAAGCCGCGAATGATATCGTTATCGAAGCATTCGTCTGCAAGCCATTTCACTGGACGTTCCGGCGCGCAAGCAGGCGATCACGAAGACCCTTCGGCGACCACTCCGGATGGGATGAAAGCAGGCGTTCCTCATGGCGCGCCCGATTCTCCAAGTATTCGGCTAGCTCCTCCGCATGCTTCAGGTAGTAACCGATCACCTGATAAACATCCGGCAACCGTAGGGTGTCGTACTTCTGCACAATCTCTTCGGCAGTCGCTCCGCGGTTGAACGCGCGCACCACGAGGTCGAGCGTGACACGCGTGCCGCCCACGCGATATACGCCATGGGCGTCTTTGGCTAACGGAATTTCATCCATGACGGCGGTCACACTCAGATTGTCGCCCACGGTCCCTTGTGGCGGCAAGGCCCTCACCCGGTGCCCACGGCGGTCTCCAATGGTCCTTAAAATGGTTCTGTGTATTTGTCGGTAGAAGTGACCTTTGGGGAATCTTTTGGGGAAAATGGTTTTCGACTCGGTCCCTCGGTTCAGGACCATTTTAGGACCACGATAACCCTTCCCTACAGCTCCAAAAGGCCATTTGAGCGCCACTCGTGCCTTTGGTTTCTGTTAGTTACCAGCGCCTGGCGAACTCATAACCCAAAGGTCGAAGGTTCAAATCCACCCCCCGCAACCACCTGAATGGTATGCACTTAAATCAATTTCCTCCATTCAAAAATGCGGCACAACTTTGGGGCTCAACTTCGTATCTTACTCATTCTCAATCACCAAATTGGTGACAGCACGTTGGGCTTTTTGCAGGCGGCGCCACCAAGCATATCTCCCTTCCTGTTCGTCTGATAACCCGCTCCAGCAGCCACATTCGTCACCAAATCTGTCACCAATTCCTGCGTGCCTTCTCGCTCATCAGCTGACCGAGCACGTCCAACTGCGAATATCGACAAGCCTGCATGCAAGTGAACAAAGCCGCAGATATCAAGTTGGTGAACATGCAACGAAAACCTCAGTAACAGACTTTGTCGATCCGAATTCCTGACACACTTCGGGAGTTTCTGGAGCAATCCCAGCGGATCATCGGCAACGGCGGCGGGACTCCGTGTCGATCTCGGAAGTCGCAAAGACTCTCCTAGAATCCGCCAAGGATGATCGACTGGATTTTCGATTGGAAGCCGCTGAGCTTATGCTGGAGCCGACGCAGTCTCTCTTCAGAA
>Ga0335070_10007290_pt1 | contig 12978 bp, 11 predicted proteins | sample Lox_Sample_13_FD_206722 | JGI IMG/M metagenome (GOLD analysis project Ga0335070, IMG submission 206722) | Soil microbial communities from Loxahatchee National Wildlife Refuge, Florida, United States - Lox_Sample_1.3 | ecosystem: Environmental > Terrestrial > Soil > Wetlands | place: USA...
CGCCACGAGCATCTGCTCTCCACCTATCGCGCCTTCTTCTACCTGGCTTGCTTCTGGATTACGCTGAGGCACTGTTTATGAAACACGCTCTAGCTGCCCAGTTTCCGTCGTTTCCACCTTTTAATACGGGCACACCCTGGCTGCTGACGTGCTGAATAGAAGATCATATGAATTTAGATTGTCAGGTTGGCCGGATCGAAAATATCCCCTGGTCGCTTCAAACGGCGATGGCTGACGCATCCTGAGTACCAAGGTGCCTCGCTACCGCAATTTCCAGGTTGAAGTGCATCCCTTCTCGGCCCAGCATGGCTCCCAGCGGCGACTTCTGCACCATTGCCAGCACTTGAGGGTTCATTCCTACCAGCCAGACCTGAACGCCGCGATTGCGCTGCCGCCTGGTCGCTTCGACGAACATCTTCAGGGCTGTGTACTCCAAGTCGAGCACTCCACTCAGGTCTACCGCAACCACTCTGGGTTGCGCTTCCGTGACGAGGGGCTCGATCTTGTGCGCGATCTGTGCAGCATTGACGAAGAAGATCGGCCCTTCCAGTCTCAGCAGCAACAGTGCAGGAAAAGCTTCGTCCTCCGGATGTTCCGAAGACTTCGGACGGAACACATTAGTGCCGGGCTTGCGCCGCAGAACATATACGGGCGGATCGGCCAAGTGGTACGCCAGTGTAACCAGCGACACAATGACCGCAACGATGATTCCCTTCAAGGTGCCCAGCAGCATGACTCCTGCAAACGCTACAACAGCCCAGACGAACTCGGTTCGGCGGATGCTCAGAATGTCGCGGAATTCGATGGGCCGAATCAAGCCAAACGAGTACACGATAACAATTGCGGCAAGTGTCGCCTGCGGCATAAGCCCCAACAACGGTGCGAGAAACAGCATTATGAGCAGTGCCGCCGCCGCTGTTACCAGCTCGGCGAATTGAGTGCGTGCTCCCGCCAGGCGATTCACGGCAGTCTGCGTAGTTCCCCCTCCGGACGGCATGGCACCAAGAAATGCGCCTCCCACGTTCGCCATGCCTGTGGCTAGCAATTCGCGGTTGGGTCGTAGCGATGGCTCATCGCTCTGCGCGAAAGCCCGGCCGGCTGCGACCGTCTCGGTGAAGCTCATCAGGGCGATACCCAATGCACCTGGCCAGAGTCGCGCAACCAAGGTCCAGTCCGGAGTGATGACCAACGGCATACCCTGAGGTATGTGGCCAACGAGTTCGGCCCCGTGTGCATGGAGGTGTAGAAGATAAGCCGCCAGGGTTCCTGCGGCCACGGCAAATAGCGGTGCTGGAGCTTTTGGCCAGAATCGCTCGAAGACGAGCAGAAGAGCGACCGTTGAGAGCCCGAGCATAACGGTGATCATTGAACCGTTCGGAATGCTCTGAATGGTTGACAGGACACCCTGAAGAAACGAGCCTCTCGCGATGTGCACACCGAGGATTTTCGGCACCTGGTCCATGACGATGACCACGCCGATGCCGGCCTTAAAACCGACCAGCACCGGTTCCGATATGAAATTGGCCACAAACCCGAGATGCAGGATAGAGCCGACTACCAGGATTCCGCCCACAAGAGCGGTTAACGTTGCGGTCGCGCTGAGCAAAGCGGCAGGGTCGCCATTCGGAACAACCTCTCCGAGCACGGCGGCAGTGAGGATCGCCAGCGTCGTGCTTGTACTGACGCTCAGCACCCGGGAGGTGCCGAGGACGACGTATATCACCATGGGCACGAAAGCCGTGTACAACCCTACCTGTACCGGCAGCCCAGCAATCGTGGCATACGCCATCGCCTTGGGAATGATCACTGCTGCAGTCGTCAGTCCCGCGATGATGTCGGGCTGCAGCCACCCTTTGCGATATGGCTGGAGCCATTCAGGGATGAATCGAGCGCGCGGTTGTGTGTTGAGCTGCGACAAAGTTCGCTCGCGATCTCCTGCTGCTGGTTACCAATGTTGTGGGACGCACCGATAATTGTGTGAAGGCTCCATGTATCCTTTCGCCTTTTGCCGTTTCGGAAGCTTGGGCGGAGTGTAGGGAATCTCCTTGTAGGGAATGCTGCTGAGGATGTGCCTTATACAGTTCAATCGTGCGCGCTTTTTGTCGTCGGAAGGTACGATGTACCAGGGCACTGCTAGAGTATTCGTCGCTTCCAGCATGGCGTCGCGGGCACGCGAATAGTCGTACCAGCGGCGATGCGACTCCAGGTCCATCGGGCTCAGCTTCCAGCGCTTGGTCGGATCCTTGATACGTGCGAGGAAGCGCTTGTGCTGCTCCTTCTCAGAAACCTCGAGCCAGTACTTCAACAGGATGATGCCCTGACTGACCAGAAAGGCCTCGAACGCCGGACAGTCTCTCAGAAATTCTCTGTACTGTTCCTCGCTACAGAAGCCCATTACGCGCTCTACGCCGGCGCGGTTGTACCAGCTCCGGTCGAAAATGACAATTTCACCTCCGGCCGGAAGACGTTCGAGGTAGCGCTGCGCATGAAGTTGTGTCTTCTCCCGCTCAGTGGGGGAGGGCAACGCGACCAAACGAAACACGCGGGGACTGACCCGCTCCATGATGCGCTTGATCATTCCGCCTTTTCCAGCGGCGTCACGCCCTTCGAAGACGATGACGATGCGCGCCTTGGTCGCCTTCACCCACTCCTGAAGCTTCACCAGTTCGATGTGCAGCTTGAAGATCTCTGCCTCGTATTGCTTGGTTGGCATCTTCTGCTCGCCCTTGCTATCCGCATGGATGCCGTGGTTAGCACTGGATGTATCGGCTGTGTTCTGTTTGTGCTTCTTCGATTTCTTGCTCATGGTGCATTCAGTCTTGGATGGCCTGTATCTTCTTGTCAGAACCGACCCACTGGCTCTATCCCCTGGTCGTTGAATGTCGGAGCTTCTTTTTGACCGGAGAACCGCTGATCGAGGCGCTCAGTGCAAATTAGGTATTACATATTCATCCCGTTGAGTTCCAGACCTGTGGAACCCGGCGCCGCTGTGGATTGCGGCCTTGACACAAGCTTCACGCTCCGCCCCGGTGCTCCGGGTTTGCTTGATAGACCGACAGAGCATCATCGGCGGCTCTGGCAGCTTTCTTCGCGAAATCTTCGGTTGCTTTCAGGTTATTCCCGAAAAAGAGAACCTTACCCTCAATGTCACGTTGCAGTAAGACCCTTCCCTGTTTGTCGGTAAACTGGCAATGAACCATGATCTTCGTTGCGCCTTTCACAGTCGTGACCTGCCGATCTCTCTCACTACCCTTCCGGAAGCCCGTTATGGTCGAGTGCATGAGCAGAAGGTTGTCCTTGCTCTGCGCATTCCTGTCCCCATCGCGATAGACCACGTCGAAGTCACTGCGCTTATTCATTTGCTGCAAAAGGTTCTCGTATAGAGATACTTGAAACTCCTCGGGAACACTGACGTCTTCGACACCTACCATATCGATTTCGATGGAGGTTTTAGCCTTAGGTGTTCCGGCGGAACTTGGCGCGGCATGCAATGGAGCTATACCGAGCAAGCCAGCTATGGTGATCAGCAAAATAAAGTAGGTGTTTCGAAGCTTCACTATTGGGCCTCCTGTACCCCGCGCTGAGAGCTCGTCTGCGTAGAAATCTGGCTCGTCGGAATGCTGGCATGTGCCCCCTGGCTCAGCAGCTCCTCTTTGAGAGGGTCAGCCTTCCCGGCCGGCATCGTGAAAATAGCGCCGTGCAGCGCGCCATCGGAGTCGCGGTATTCGATGGTGAACGTGTCGATATTGCTGCGAAAGAGGCTGAGCACTCTACCCGATCCATAGGGGCCGAATTGTGAGATGGTCCCAACTGGGCCTTGAATCGCGCGTTGTGTGTCGTTGCCGGTTACGACATCCTGAATGTTATTTGCCCTGACAGTGAAGCTTTCTTTGCTCGAAGTGAAATGGAGTGATCCATCCTTCAGCTCAAGAGTTCCTTTTGTGTTGTCTCTTATATCCCCAAACCCGATGATTTGAACAGCCTCAGTCGAATAGGTCGTCGATGTTGGCTCGCCAGCCTGCATCAGCGTGGCGGACATCAGCAAGATAAGAATGGGCAGTGCCGTCCTGGGTTTCATGCTTTTCCTTCCGGCGGAGACCAGTTCGAAAGAGGGGCATGTAAGCGTGCCTGGGGTCGTGTCTCCGCACCCTATTTAGACAGGGAGCAATTTGGAGGCCAACCATTGCGCTGCGGCAGATCCGTCACAAGATGCAGAATTACTAGCAATTAGCGCGGTACACGCCAATACAGGCAGCAGGCCCACCGCCCGTCGGCGGGCACCTGTTGGCATTGCGGCGAAGCGGAGGCGGGCCACATCGACGGTTGACGTCCCCGTCATCGCGGTCCCGGGGCGATTGAGAGTGATACATTATGGGATTAATGAGCACCTGAAATCGAGCAACCCCGACCTTCTGACGCTATTCGGCCAAGAATATGGAAAAGACAGCCTTTCGCCGACCGCTTCTTCGGTTCAATCGGCCCATCAGCACGATTGCGGCCGCGCTGGGCTCCTTTGTTATCGGTCTGATTTTGCTCTCAGCCGTAGCTCACGCCCTCGATCCAACCGTACGTATCACCCAGTATATGCATAGCTCCTGGCGCATACAGGATGGCACGGCGCCGGCCAGCATGTTTTCCGTTACCCAGACGTCGGACGGCTTCCTGTGGCTTTCATCTCCTCCCGTACAAGGAATCTACAGATTCGACGGTGTAAAGTTCCTTCCCTGGTCTCTGGCGGCTAACGGCAGTCCAAAATCCAGGATACTGGGTGTGTTGGGCGATCACGCGGGTGGATTGTGGGCGCTGAGCGATGCGGGCATCACTCACCTCAAAGCCGGCAAAGTGATCTCTCGTTTTGAGCTCGAGGGCCTTCTACTGGGACCAAGGATCGTTCAAGACGCTGACGGTTCTGTGTGGATCGTGCGAGGAAAGAACGTCGTTACTGACCGGGCTCTTTGCCACGTCACCGACCGCGAAGTCAAATGCTTCGGAAAGTCCGAAGGCATGCCTATCGCACCGGCCGAGGCGTTGCTATCGGATGGGGACGGGGGCTTCTGGGTGGGGGGACAGACGGCTCTTGCCCATTGGCGTGCGGGTGTTTCGCAGGCGTATCCCATCGAGGGGCTGAAGAACAACGCAGGGAATAACGGGATTTCAAGCCTGGTGCGCACTCCCGATGGGTCTCTGTGGGTTGGGATACAGGGAGAAGGACCAGGGCAAGGACTCGGAAAATTCCAGGACGGCGCCTTTCGACCATTTGTGACCCCGACCTTCGATGGACGTAAGGTGGGGGTGGCAGACATGCTCGTCGATCGCGACGGCAATCTTTGGGTCGGCACCACAGGTGAAGGGCTTCTTCGCATCCGTGGCAATGTTGTGGACCATTACGGAAGAGCGGACGGATTGACCGGAGATTTGGTCTTTGCGTTATTCGAAGACCGTGAGGGAATCGTCTGGGCCGCCAGCACGCATGGCATTGATAGCTTTCGCGATGCCCGCATAGTCACCTTCTCCGAAGAGCAAGGCGTGCCGAAAGACGCCGTCGCAAGCGTTCTTGCAGCCAAAGATGGCACGGTCTGGCTCGCCAACTCCGGCTCCCTCGATCACATCGCAAGTGGAACCATCTCCTCCATTCGCAGCGGCAGTGGTCTCCCGGGTCAGCAAGTCACCGTCTTGTTTGAAGATCGCTCGGGGAACATGTGGGTGGGAGTGGATGACGGACTGTATCTCTTCAAGGACGGCCGCTTCCTTCCCCTCCCCGTACCTAATCACCAGCGGCTGGGATTGGTGGTTGGCATTACTCAGGACATCGACGGGAACATCTGGGCTGAGTGCGCCGGCAATCCACGAAAGCTGGTACGCATTCGCGATTTCCAGGTTCAGGAAGAAGTCTCTTCCGCAGAAGTCCCGCCGGGCCATACGCTCGCGCCCGATCCGGGCGGGGGAATTTGGATAGGAACGCTGAAGGGTGAGCTCATACACTTTCGGCATGGGATTGTGGAGAGGGTCTCGCTTGAGCCGAAAGGCAATCCGGTTAGCCGACAGATTGTGACCCGCGCTGACGGCTCCGTCCTTGCTGCCACTGAGGAGGGCCTCGTCCGCTTGCACCAGGGGAAGGTGGAGCGGATGACTACCGCGAACGGCCTACCCTGCAATCTCATCATTGGTTTCATTGAGGACCATGAGAAGCGCTGGTGGCTTTATACCGGATGTGGCGTCGTCGAGTTGTCCGGGGCGGAGTTCCAGAAATGGTGGGCCAACCCTCAAGCAGTCCTTCAAACTCGTCTGTACGACCGGTTGGACGGAGCTCAACCCAATAGCCCTTCGTTCAATCCGGCGGCATACTCGCCGGACGGACGCTTGTGGTTCGCCACTGGAATTGTGGCACAGATGCTGGACCCCTCCAGACTCTCACGACAGTCCTTACGGGCTGAGACCTACATTGAATCCGTCATTGTGGACCGAAAGGAGATCGCAGCGAACGACAACCTCAAAATCGGACCGCGCCCACGCGACTTGCAAATTGATTACACGTCGCCCACGTTGTTGATTCCACAGAGGGTGAAATTTCGCTATCGGCTCGATAACTACGACCGGGATTGGCACGACGTCGGTACGCGCCGGCAAGCATTCTACACGGACTTGGCTCCCGGAAAGTACACATTTCGCGTAATGGCCTGCAATAGTGACGGCGTCTGGAGCGATAGCGCCGCCAAACAGGATTTCTGGGTCGCTCCCGCGTATTACCAGACGAACTGGTTTCGCGCCCTCTGCGCAGTCTTCGTTCTGGCGCTGTTGTGGGCGGCCTACCAATGGCGCGTCCGGCAAATGCGCCATCAGTTCGAGATGACGCTGGACGCGCGCGTTAGTGAGCGCACGCGTATTGCCCGGGAGCTTCACGACACTCTGCTGCAAAGCTTCCACGGTGTACTGCTACGCTTCCAAACTGCTTTCCAGTTGCTGCCGGAGCGACCGCTGGAGGCGAAAGAAAAGCTGGGAAGTGCCATCGATCAGGCTGCTGAGGCGATCACAGAAGGTCGGGATGCGGTGCAGGGTTTGCGCGACTCTACGGTGCAGGCGAACGATCTCGCGCTGGCCATAAGCACTCTAGGGGAAGAGCTGACCACTGATCCAAACGACCGCCGGCCTGCATTCCGCGTAGTGGTCGAAGGCGAGACGAGAAATCTGCACCCCATCGTTCGTGACGAGATCTACAAGATTGCCGGCGAAGCGCTGCGCAATGCGTTTCACCATGCACATGCGCGGCAGATCGAGGTCGAAATGCGCTATGACAACGAGCGATTCCGATTGTGTGTGCGCGACGACGGAAAGGGCATCGACCCGGCGATTCTTTCCGAGCAAGGCAGAGAAGGACACTTCGGCTTGCCTGGCATGCGGGAGCGCGCTGCCATCATGGGCGCTAACTTGACAATTTGGAGTGAGGTTGATTCAGGTACGGAAGTGGAACTGCGAGTTCCCGCCGAGATTGCTTATGGACTGGCTCGCAGAGATTCGTGGATATCACGATTCGCCGCGAGGGCGAAGGTATGAAACAGGAGCGGGCATCAGCATCAATACATCGGGACTTTTTGTCATCAAGAGGAGCGGGAGTCGGCTGCGTCATACTGGCTGCCCTCTTTCTCTTCCTCTTTGCCGCTGAAGGTTGCAGTAAAAAGAAGCAACAGCCCGCTGCGAACGTGACCCTCACACTGATCGACCAATCCTGGGTCGACAAGGAAACTCAGGCACGCCTCAGGGAAGAACTGAATCAGTTTACCAGGCAGACTGGCATTCAGGTTCAGATTATGCCCGCACCAGAAACCGCAGTAGAGCAACTGGAAACGTGGCGCAGCCTGCTCGAGAGCCACGCAAAAGTCCCGGACGTATATGGCATTGACGTAATCTGGCCGGGGATTCTTGCCGACAATCTCCTCGATCTTAAGGACCACGTGCCGCCCGAGGAGATCACAGCGCACTTCCCGCAACTCATCAAGAACTACACCGTGGATGGCCGGCTGGTGGCTTTGCCGTATACCCTAAGCGAAGGGCTGCTCTTTTATCGCACGGATCTTTTGCAAAAGTACGGCTATAGCGGGCCACCGAAGACATGGGAAGAGCTTGAGAAGATGGCAAGGCGGATTCAGGCTGGGGCGCGGGCTAAGGGCGACAACGATTTCTGGGCTTTCGTCTGGCAAGGCGCGCCTTCTGAGGCCCTGACCTGCAATGCGTTGGAATGGCAGGTCGCGGAGGGCGGTGGAACCATTCTCGACGACAACGGCAAGCCTACGGTAAACAACCCGGATGCGATTCGCGCTTGGGAAAGAGCTGCCGGCTGGGTGGGAGCAGTTTCACCGCCGGGTGTAACGGCCTACAAGGAGTGGGATTCGTTCAACATCTGGCAAGCGGGAAAGGCTGCGTTTATGCGGAACTGGCCGAATGCGTACGTGGCCGCCCGTGCTGAAAACTCGCCTACCCGGGATCGGTTCGACATCGCGCCTCTGCCGGCGGGGAGGGCTGGGTCGGCCGCAACTTTGGGCGGACAAGGTTATGGCGTTTCTCGCTACTCCTCGCATCCCGAGGAGGCAGTGATGTTAGTTCGGTTTCTTACGAGTTCGGCTGAGCAAGCCACGAGATGCCGTCAGCCTTCGAATCCGCCGACCATTCCTGCGCTATACCAGGATTCTGAGGTTCTGAAGCAAAATCCGTATTTCAAGACGATATTGCTGGCGTTTTCCCGGGGTGAAGCGCTCCGGCCTTCTACGGTAGCCGGGAAGAACTATCCACAGGTGTCGGGCGCGTACTTCGAAGCCGTACATGCGGTGCTCACCCACAAACAATCTGCTGCAGAAGTGGCAGCCGAGTTGCAACATGCACTAGAGCAGATAGTCATGAGACCTGCGGATCACCCCAGCGCAGACGTTCGTCACGAGGGTGCGCTTGCGCACAGATAGTAGAAGCTATTCCAGGCTGTTTCAGGCATCGGCAGGGAATGCAATGGGTTAGAAGATGTGAAATACGCGAGCCACATATTCGCGAGTTTGCTTCCTCGAAGCGATCTGACAATCGGCATACGCCTGACGGCATGCTTTCTGACGATCGTCGCCTTAATGATCGCTGCCGATACGGTAGCTATTTGGGAAGTACATCAACTCGCTGTTCAGACCCAAGTGCTGAACGACGCTGATAAGGCCTCATCAGCTATCGTTCGTCTGCACCTGGACGTGAATAGCTTCAGCGGCAGGGTCGCCGCACTCACGCGCAGTCATCGCACTAGTGAATTCACAAGCGAAGCAGCATTGCTACGGCAAGCGTTTCTCCAGCACGTTCAAGATGCAGAGCAAGTACTCAGGTCATCGCCCGAAATCGCCCAGGATGCTTTGATTTCAAGTGCGCTGAAGACGCTGACCACCACGTTGCCCTCTCAAATTGACACTGAGATCGAACTGGCCAATTCTGGAGATTGGCCCGCCATTCAGCTGCGTTTGACAGGACAAATACAAGACCTGATCGATCTCAGTTCGTCGCTGGTGGAGAGCGTGGAGGAACGCGTATTTCAGCAACGGGCAAGAGCGAACGAACGTACGGACCAGGTTCGGCGCCGGCTTTTCATAGTAGTCCCGGTTGCCTGTTTTCTCACTTTGCTCGCAGCCGCTGCGCTGGCCTGGTACGTGACCAGAACCATCACGGTCCCGCTCTCCGAACTGACCACCGGCGCACAGGCCCTGGCGCAAGGCGATTTCAACCACGAAGTCGATGTTCGTGGAACGGACGAGTTGGCCATCCTGGGGAGGGCCTTTAACCACGCGGCGCGGCAGCTACGTCATCAGTTCGAAATAATGCTGGAGGTGCGCGTCGCCGAACGCACCAGGATCGCGCGGGAGCTTCATGACACATTGTTGCAAGGCTTCCAGGGGCTGTTACTTGGATTCCAAGCTGTTTTCCAGTTACTGCCAGAGCGGGCGATGGAAGCGAAAGAGCGGTTGGGAACCACGATCGAACGGGCTGCCCATGCCATCACCGAGGGGCGCGATGCGGTGCAGGGACTGCGCGACTCCGTACTCGAAGCCAATGATCTCGCTCCGGCCATAAGCATTCTCGGCGAGGAAATTGCAGCCCACGCAAACAGCGATCGTCCTGTATTTCGGGTAGCCGTTCAGGGCCAGTCGCGGGATCTGCATCCCATGCTCCGGGATGAGATCTACAAGATAGCTGCCGAAGCGCTACGGAACGCATTTCAGCACGCCCGGGCAAGGCGCGTGAACGTTGAAATCTGCTATGACGATGCGCAATTCCGAATGCGGGTTCAGGACGACGGAAAAGGCATGGATGCTGCGGTTCTCTCGGGCCATTTGGGTAAGGGACACTTCGGATTGCGCGGTATGCGTGAGCGCGCCAAACTTATGGCCGCTAAGCTGACAGTGTCGAGCGAGGTGGATGCAGGTACGGAAGTGGAATTGCGCCTTCCTGCCGGTATCGCCTACGCCACAGATCGCCAACCATCATCCCTCCGACCGCAGTGACGATCGCCGTGGCGGCCGCAATCAACGTTCCCGTCCGTCTCGTTTACCAGCGGCTCTTGGACACGCTCCTAGGTGCGGTAATCGCCATCGTTGCTCTCCGTACCTGCAGGTGCATCCGTTCGTTGTGCCGCTTGCATGCTCACACCCCAAACTCCAGACTCATGGAAGTGCACCCTTATCGCCGAAGCCCGAGAGCAGCTGCGTCGCACGCCTGGTGGGTCTCAAGGACCTGCCCACCTTCGGGCATTGCCCCTGAATGGGCACCCAAGTACGTCCGGAGTGGTCGGGGCTCAAGTGGAACCAAGTAGTTAAAACCAAGGGTCCGATTGGCAGCCGAGATGCACTCTCTTTTGGCGATGTCCGGCGAGGCTTTCATTTGCCGATACCCGCAAGTCCGCGGATTCTCGTCACACGATGTAGCCGTTCCCGGAAGCAAGACAGTGGAAAGGAGTTCCGATGTTTGCCCAAGAAATTCCGATCAGGACCCTCGAACCTCAGCTCCAACCTCAGCCTGAACGTCTGCCTTTCAGGAAGAATACGGTCCTTAGATACGTGCTGTTGGCCGCAGCGGCGATCTATGTGATCGCATCTCTATACCTCTTGCACGACATGCGGACCAAGATCCATGGCATGCAGACGAAGGTGGGTATTCTCCAGCAGAAGCAGTGGGTCTTGGATGCCCAGCAGACGGAGCTCGGCAATCGTTTGCAGGCCACGTCCTCAGAACTCACGCAGCAGTTGAGTTCGGAACTCGGCTTGACGAAGCAGCAGGTGGCCGCGCGCGCCGCCGAACTGGAGCGCCAGCAAAGGGCAGCCGCCGCCCGCTTGGCCGCTACACAGAGCCAGCAAGGCCAGGCGTTGGCCGCCGTGAGCGACGAGGTAAGCTTTGTGAAGGCCGACGTAGGCGCTGCCAAAACCAACATTCAGAGAACCCAAACGGACTTGGCAGCTACGAATCAGAAGTTGGAGCGTGCCATTGGCGATCTCGGCGTGCAGAGCGGACTCATCGCGCACAATGCCCAGGAACTGGAGATTCTGAAACACAAGGGAGACCGCAACTACTACGAATTCATCCTGCAAAAGAATGTCAGAACGCCGGTTTCGACGGTGAGCTTACAGCTAAAGAAGGTCAACCCGAAGAAAAGCAAGTTTACCCTCAACGTGATGGCCGACGACCGCACAATCGAGAAGAAAGATCGGACCCTGAACGAGCCCCTGCAGTTCTATACCGGCCGCGATCACCAGCTGTATGAGCTGGTAGTGTTCACGGCCGAAAAGAATGTGGTGACGGGCTACTTGGCGACGCCGAAGAACGCGCCTACACTCGCCAGACGGTAGCACGATAACGGACCCGTATGAACGCCGGCAGGAACGTAGGCCAGAGAAACACCTGATCTTCGGGCACTGCCAAAATGGTATTGGTATTTCTGAGGAGACGATATGGTTTTCTCGATCGATCGATCGATCGGAAGGGGGGATGGCCCATTTTCTGACAGTCGGTCCATCGGTTGTTGAGCTACAGAAGAAAATCCGGTGTTTGAACTCACTGCTGTTAGGTTGAAAGTCGAAGAGAATCAGTTGGTTTGTGTTCCCGGCGATATCGTCTGTCCCATCACTTGCGATATGGCTTCCTTCGGACACTAAGGCGGTTCCAGCGAAGGTGTACCCGGCGTGAGCCTCGACTCGTATCAGGGCACGACTTTAGTCGTGCCGATAAGCCTTGCAACGACGTCGGGCTTTAGCCCCTGTGCCCCTTTCCGTCGATAAAACCTCCCACTGGCAGGGCCGTGGAAGCGGGGTACACCTACCTTGGAATCGCTTTCGAGCAGAACTATAGTTGTTGTATCCCACAACCGCAATGACGAAACCAGGCGGCGGCGTTCTCCTCGGGGATGGCGGTGAGGGCTTCGGTCATGGCCTGATTGAGGGCCTCCGCTGTGCGCGCTTTGGCCGCACGCAGCAGTTGCTTGAGCTTCGACCAAGCCTTCTCGATGGGGTTGAAATCCGGCGAGTAGGGCGGCAGGTAGAGGAGTTCGGCTCCACGGGCTGCGATCAACTCGCGCACGCCTTTCACTTTGTGGGCCGACAGATTGTCCATCACCACCACGTCGCCGGCTTGCAGCTTGGGACCCAGCACTTGTTCGAGAAAGGTCCGGAAGACATCGCCGTCGCTGGCCGACTCGACGGTCATCACCGCCTCCAGACCGGCGCAGGCTCAGGGCGCCCAGCGTGGTCAGCACCTTCCAATGCCCCTGGGGCGTGGCTTCGGCGATGCGTTGCCCACGCAGAGCTCGTCCCCAGCTCCGCGTCATCTGGGTCGTCACCCCGCTATCGTCCACAAAGAACAGCTTTTGCGGCGCTAGCCAGGCGAGCTTTTCGGCGAACTCCGCACGCCGCTGCTGGTTCGCCGGGGTGTCGCGCTCCTGGGCGTGAAACGATTTTTTTTACGCCGCAGCCC
>Ga0335070_10007291_pt1 | contig 12977 bp, 13 predicted proteins | sample Lox_Sample_13_FD_206722 | JGI IMG/M metagenome (GOLD analysis project Ga0335070, IMG submission 206722) | Soil microbial communities from Loxahatchee National Wildlife Refuge, Florida, United States - Lox_Sample_1.3 | ecosystem: Environmental > Terrestrial > Soil > Wetlands | place: USA...
GCGTGGTGCTCCGCTCGCCGTCCTTCTCCATCAGTAGCGTCCATCCAAACGCACAGACGACCAACCCCCCGCCGACCTGCACCGCCGGCAGCGACACTCCGAAGAAATTAAGCAGGTGTGAACCCAGAAAGTACGAGCCCGCCATCAAAATAAGGCTGTTCAGGGTGACTCGCCATGACAGTTCCCGACGAGTTGAGGGCAGGACATCCCGTGTTAGCGCCAGGAAGATCGGACTGGCGCTCAGCGGGTCCACAATCGGGAACAGCGCGCTGAAGACCAAGAAAAAGGCTTTAATCGCGTCGTGCATAAGCTGGCAAACCTCTGCTTCCGATCTCCTTTGCTAGGGAAACCGCAAGGCCCGTGATTCTCTCGGACAGCGGAAGCAAAGTTTTCAGGTTGTCCGCTTCATGGGCTGGAGCCGAATCGGAATTCAGGACGGATTCCTTAAGGCGCGCAAATGCAACTTCCAAATCCTGCGTCCCCTCGCGTGCCTTGCCCTCCAGCCGGTCGGCCATCGCGTCCAGTGTGCCTGCCAGACTTTGCTCGAACTCTTGCCGGGCCAGGCGGACCGGTTCAGGCAATTCGAAACCAGGGAATCGAAGGCGATATTTAACCAATGCTAAGCCACTGATAAACAGCATTCGCAATTGCGATTGCCAGCCCAGGATGCGGCTTCGCAGCGCCAAATCCTGCTCGCGAGAGGGACCAAATTCGAACCATACGGCGTCCGCCAGGGCCCTGACCTGGTTGAAACTGCTGTTGATTGTTTCGCGAAGCGAATAGCTTCGCGTGATGTTGAGGCTTGAGCTATTTGAAACCGGTTGCTTAATGAGCTGAGCCAGTTGTCGAAACAGGGAAACGAATGCTTTCCGCATTTGGACGACGGTCGGCGCACTCCATAACTGATCGAACACAAGCCACATCATGAAGAGGCCGAGCATAATGCCGACAACCCGGTCTCTGCCGGGGACCAGGGATCTCTCAAATCCAAAGTCCCGCAGGTGGATTACATAGAACGCAAGGCCGAATTGAACTCCAAAGTAAGACAGGCGCGGACTGGAAGTGGCGATCCAGGCGGCCACGGAAGTAATCACGAGAAAAACGAGGGTGAACCCAGTGATCGAATCGAGGGAGGGCAGAACGAAAACCTGCGCGGCGAGGCCTGCCGCCGCCCCAGCGAGTGCGCCCATGACGCGCAAAATCTGTTTTTGATGTGAAGAGCCGATCGTCGTCAGCGCCGTCAAAATGCAGGTCACAACCGCGGTGCTGATGCCACGCCAGTCCAGGGCGGTGTAGATGATGTAACAGAGGGTCGCGGCCAGGCAGCCCTTCAATGCAAATTTGATATGCTCAGGGTTGGTGAGCGCATCGCGGACAAAAAGAGTTTGCGGCGGATCCCCCTCATCCGATAAGGCAGGGGCGTAGGCGCCCACCGATTTGGAATCCACAAAGACTTCATTGATCAGCGAGACACTTCTCTCCATCTGCGCTAAGACTGGTGCGGTCGGGGAGGCTTGGCCATTGACAGGGCTTTGACTTAAATGAGGGATCTTTCCGTCCACCAAATCGGCGCGAAGGCTGGCAATATTCCTAGCCAGTGTTTCGATCCGGTTCCGTTCGTCACTGGATACACTGACGCCAAGGGACACTAGGCTGGCCGCGATATCGACGAGCCTTCCGACGAGGGCGACTACGATGCCCATCTGCTCTGCGTAACGTGGCGAATAGCCGGAGCGCTGTATGTTGCGCCGCAACGTGGAAGTGCCGAGCATCGCCATGCGCGTTATTTTTTTCGCGGCATCATTCTCGACGGGCGGACCAGTCGCATAGCAACGGAGCAAATCTTCAACGCTGGCCAGGCGCTCGGCGATAGATCGCATTAGGAAGTCGCCAGGTTTCAGCCCCGCAAAAAGCAATGCGACGAGCGAGGCAATGATCGCCGCAAGACCTGTCACGCCAAGCGCCCAAAGCGTTTGCTTCACCTTTAGTTCCGTTGAAATGTGTTGATCCAGGATAGGAATGCTGATGGCTACCAGGCTCCCAAAAGCGCTCGCCGCCGTGTAATCTGTAATGATGCGGATACCAAGAAAGCAGATGAATAAGCTCGCAATCACCCAAAGCATCCGAAGCATGGGATCGCCCAGAGAAAATATAGTTCCGATGATGAGGTAGCCGGCCGTCGGGACAAGGGCCAGCAGGGCTATTACTGTGGTCCTCATCGTCGCCCAATGGGTTTCCCGCGAAATGATCAGAGCGAAGATTGCCTGGTAGCCGAAGGGGAGACGAAATGTCATGGTGATCAGCATCACCAGCGTGGCCGCGATTACCATCCGCGCCACCAACTTTTCTCTTCCAGGATAAGGCGCCAGTTCCTCTTTGAGAAACTCGCGCAACCATTCCCAAGGCCTGGGCCATTCCGTTACACTGGGTATAACTGCCTCCATGGTCACCGTCCTCGAAGGATGACCACGGCGGATTCGCTGACGCGAAACAGCTCCGGTTCGGGATTCTCGACGCGCACGCGCACAGGATATCTCGAGGCCAGGTGAACCCAATTGAGGGTTCGCTGAACATCCGGCAGACCACTCTCGAAGCGCCCGATGACATCAGCATCCGGGGTGACGCCAAATCCGATGCTCTCCACGAAGCCGGAAAAACGCCGGTCAGGTTTTGACATTACGTAGATGTCAGCCTGCATTCCCGGCCTGATGTGCTCGAGTTGCCCTTCACGGAAGTTGGCCAGGGCCCACCAGCGCCGCGCGTCAATAAGCACGAACATCTGCTGGCCAACGTGAGCATAGGCGCCTTCGGAAAGCGTGAGATTGGTCACGCGCGCGTCGAAGGGCGCATAGACGCGGCAGTTGTCCAGATCGTATCGGGCGCGCTTGACTGCAGCCTCTTTGGCCCCGCGCTGGCTCGTGAGCGCCTCGAGAGTGGTCACTGCATTGGCGGCTTGCTTATGTTGCGCCTGGGCTGATTTGAGCTGCGAGCGCGCCAACAACAGGTGCGATTCCGTTTGCCTCAGGGCTTCACGCTGTGCGACCTCCGAGGTCCTCGCCTTGTCAATGTCATCTACTGTGACGAAGTGTTTCGCCAAAAGAGGTTCCAGCCGCTGCAAATTGTTGCTGGCATAGGCCCATTCCGCTTGCGCGCGCCGGACGCCCTGTTCAACTGTCACCGTGTCTGCTTCAGCGCTGCGAATATTGGCCTCAGCTACTGAGACAGCGCTCTCAAGGGCAGCAATTCTGCGTGTTTCATCCGCGATTTGACCTTCGAGAGCCGCCTGATCAGAGAGAGCTCTTTCCAGCGCGTATTGATAAGGCCGGTCGTCAATTTCAAACAACACGTCGCCTTTCTTAACGAACTGATTGTCGTGGACGGGCAGTCGGACCAGGGGGCCTTCGACTTGCGGCGCTATTCCGATGTAGTTCGCCAATACCGCTGCGTCGTCAGTCCTGGGATGGTGGGTCGTCTTGTGGAGCACGATCAGCCCGAGTACCGCGGCGATGGCCACAATGCCAAGGCTGACCCAGTGCCCCATAAGCTTTTGAGAATTCCCGCCAGTTTCAGCAATCATGGAATGTTGTTCCTCTCTCAGCTAAAGAAAATCAGCCACAACAAGAACGTGAATAAGGCCGCCAGACTCGGATAAACCAGGATGGGTAAAGCCAGGGCAACTTTCAGGCGCAACAGCAGCCAGTAGGCGAAGCTCGCCAGCAAAATGCCGAGGACCAAGCAAACGAGCCACGCCGGGAAGAAAGATCCGACGATATCGAAGGTCGGCGCTCGGCTACAACCTGTCATAAGCCCCGGCAGCAAAACGACGCCATAGCCCACGAAGGGGCGCGTGAGAAGAAGGGGCGGGGACGGCTCGTCCCCTCGTTTTTTGCCACCGCGGGTAAGATACGGGGACAAACTGCCCTCAAGATGAGGGGACGTGCCGCCCCCGTGCCTGCAGCGAAGATGATGACGAACGAAGTCCCTTCTCATGGTCCGGTTTTTCGCGTGGTTCGTTGGAGTGAATCTCCGGTTCGGAACGCCAGTTCGGCCAGAGACGCGAGCACCTGCGTGCGCGCGAGAACGTCGGTTGAGCGTGCCTGCGCCAGCGTGCGTTGGGCGGCGGTTACATCCAGCAAGTTGCGTACACCATGATTATAAGATTCCAAAGCGGCAGAGTAAGATTCCTCCGCGGCGGAGAGGAGGGCCAGCGCCGATTGTCTCTGGCGGAACGCGGTGCGCAAGTTGGAGTAAGCCCGCCAAACCTCTTCGGCAATAGCGTCCCTCGCAGCGTTCACGCTCGCCTCTGAAGCAAGCACATCCGCGTTCGCTCGCGCCAGTTTGCTTTTTCGCGCACCGCCATCGAACAGAGGAAAGGAAAGGCTGAGGCCGATTCCGCCCGCGAAATCTCCTCGATGAACCCAAGGGCCCGAGTCCTGGGAGGCATAGAAACCCTGCCCGCCTCCCGTCGCATTAAGACTCAAAGTTGGATAATACGCAGCGCGGGCCTCCTTGACTCTGGCGTTCGCCGAACGCACCTCCGCGAATTGCTGCATGAGATCCGGCCTTTGTTCGAACGCCCGACTCAGCGCCTTGTCAACGGTGTCGGCGAGCGTATCTGGAACGGCGAGCTGATCAAGTGGCTGCACGTGAATGGGAGCGGTTGGGGTAGTTCCCAGGGATTTTGCCAAATTCCCTCGAGCGATTTCCTGGGCGCCGATGATGGCCTGTAATTCGTACTCGGTTTGAGCGGTCGCGCTTCGCGCTTCCAGCACATCCGGCGAGGTCGCGAGGCCATTCTGCAAGCGCTCTTCTGCCGCCTGCTGCACTGTCTGCGCATTGGCAAGGCTGGCCTGAGCGGCGGCCAATTGTCCGACGGAATTCAACAGTTGATAGTACGCCTGCTCGACCTGGTAAATGACTCGGCGATGGGCATCGTTGAAAAATGCGTTTGCGGCCAGAACCTCGGCTTTGGCCGTACTGATGCGGCCGGCACGCGCGCCAAAATCGAATACCGTGTAGCTGAGTTCCAGGGCGCCCTCGAGCGCGCCGATGTTCTGCCGGTAGAAATTGGCGCCAAAGAAGGCGTTACCGTGAGTGAACTGCGAGAGGGCAGTCGCAGTCAACGCAGGATACAGATCGCTCCGAGCCAGTCCGAGCGTGGCGGCCTGCGCGCGAGCGCGCTCCCAGGCAAAGCGGGTTTCGGGATTGTGGGCTTCGGCTAGATCGATGAGCTCCCCCAATGAATAATTCGTCTTCGAAACCAGCGAAATCTCCGGCGGATGCAAAAATCCCGCTTCGCTTTGCAGCCCCCGTTCCGCGGCTGAATGCCAAGGTCGGTCAGGCGAGGGTGGTGCCTCCTGCGAAAACGCGTACGCCCGCCAACAGAAAAGAGCCAAAACCAGCGCGCGAGCCATAACGTTGCGTCGTCAAATCCCATCCGGACTGGCGATTTCGGCCTCACGGCTAACGGTGGTGGACATGGTGGCCAAGGGTAAACTCACGGCAAATGCCGGCCCAATGCCAGCGGCACTTGCCATCGTGGACCAAACACATCACGTGCAACAGGACGCGACCAAAACGATTTCTAGCGAACATAAACTTCATCGGACATCCTTCCCGCTGTCGCCCAAGCGCTCAGGTTCCTCGGCTCATGGCGCGTATCAGTGGTTTTCATCATGCGTGCCGTTAGGCATGAACAATGCCAAAAGGGGCTATAGCTTTGGCGAGCACGTGGAAACCACTTTCAACCAAAGAATTGCAATGGTGTGGCCGGATACCCAAAAGAAGTTGACTGGAGTAAGCAGGCCCAAAACACGTCGCAGTTTCGACAGCGAGTCGAATTGGTGACGCAGCCGCGAGGCGGAAGTCGGTGGCTGAGCCTGAACGACACCCCAGAGAAATTGCGAGATTCGCGATGCCTCGCGACTACAAGGGAGTGTTCCCTGAGCTGAGCTGAGAAGGCACTTCCGTTCCAAGGCTGGACTCAACCCGGGGAAGTTGGCATAATCGGAACAACAGTAGGAATGTTAGCCTTCTGCGGATCGACGGCACGGCCGGTTTTTATCAGAGCGTTATGCTTGATTGGCTAGCAGAATGCGGTTCAAGCATGGTCTTCTAGATTGTATTTATTCATTGGTTCTGCCGGTTCAGATGCCTCGTTCGTTAACAATTTTATTCTGCTCGTCCAAAACGATAACACGCGGCTGCCAGTTTTTGGCTTCCTCAAAATCCAGCCCAGTAAAGCTCATGATCGTGAGGCGGTCTCCCGGTTTGCCAAGGTGCGCCGCTGCGCCGTTCAAAACAATCTGTTTTGAGCCGCGCGCGCCTGGAATGGCGTAGGTTTCAAACCTGGCCGCATTGGCCGTGTTGCTGCACAAAATCCTTTCAAAAGGCACCAAACCAACCTTATCCATAAAATCCTCGTCGATAGTCATGCTGCCTTCATATTGAATGTTTCCATCGGTGACTCTGGCTCGATGGATTTTCGATTTAAGAATGTGTACGAGCATAGTTCTCTCTCTTACGCACGATGGATGCCAGCCCGTTAAGCAGTTTGTGTTCGTCCTATCATAGGCTCGGCAAACGGTTTATAGCGGAAGTAGAAGGCGGAATAAGGCTCGCAACCACCTGCGTTGCCGGCGTAAATGTCGGATCGGTGACACCGTGCCGATGGGGCGTCACTTCTTGAGTCGCCCGCATGAAGTTGGAAGTCGGCGGGACGAGTACAGGTCGCGGAGAGTCATGGTGTCCGCCAGAATCTGGTTCAACCGCTCGACGCTTTCGCGGCAAACCATCTCGTTCAAACCGTTTGGCAATGTGGCGATGGTCCTGAAGGCCTGAATCTCGGCCGCCCGTTGGCCATTCCTCGCCCGTCAAATGTTTCGTCTTTTGCATAACCAACCTCTTGCTTTGCTTCTAATTAGTGCTCATGGTTTGAGCGTCACGCATGACGGGTGCCAAACCCGACGACGGGCTGTTTCATTTGGTCCTATCGCTCACTCTGCAAGGCACTTAAAAAGGGACTTCCTGGTTGAATGGGTGCTCAACGGCCCCTCGTTTCGCTGCGGTAGGCGTCGAATCCTCGACGTTCTGCCGATGGGGCGTCAGCTCTTCCGCGCGAAGACCTGGAGCGGCTCCACCAGAATGAGCTCCGCTAACTTGCGGCTGAGGGCCAAGCGGGTATTGCAGACCAGACAGATGTAGTTGGTCCGAGTCGTCAAGAGCTGGATAATTTGCTCTTCACAAAAACCAAGCTCACGGAGCCGGAGTTGAATGTCCGGCGACGCACCCAGCTTTTTGATTCGTACTGCCACGCCTGCTTCCACCCGGTTCAACGGGCAGGTCTCACATCGGGCTTCCACTCGGTTGGCCCAAGCAGTGGTTTTGCGCGCTTTCGTATCGCCGGCCCCTTCAGCTCGGCGCCGTCGCCGCCCTATCTGATATCTTCGCCGGAGCGGCTCAGGGGGAGAGTTTGCGTTCCCTGACGGCTTTGCTTGTTTACGACTGTTCCTGTGCCGTTCGAAGACGACATGGAAAAGGATAAAGACGACCACAAACATGTTTGCGCCGAATACGATCAGTTTGACCCAGCTAAAACGGTAGAGCAGCCCGAAGAATTCTACGGGGATGTAGATTCCTCCGCTGAGGACGGCGAACCATTTCATCCATTTCCAGTCGTGCCATAAGCCGTACGCCTCGACGAACCGTACTGACGAGTAAGCTATCGCGGCAGAGGCGAGGAGCCAGAGCCTGCGGTCACTCAGATTAGCGGCGAGATGCAGGAATACTCGAGGAAGATGGCGGGCGGGGTTCAGATGAAGATGCCTGACCAGTTCCTCGGCCGTGGACTGAAGGTCGCGATGTGCCAGCGCAAACAGACCCAACCCCGCGCCCAGGACCAGAAGGCCTTTGGCGCCCTCGATTAGTGCCATGCCCCGCAGTCCTGCTTTTGCGGAGGCATTGGACATGGTAGCTCCGACGACTTTGCCAGCCACCATTACCCGGCAATGACCTGAGGCGTGTCCACCAGGTGCTCAGCGAGAAACCATACCTGCAGTTCATTCGCTCGAATGACGTCACTCACGAGGAGGTCGTTCGTCCCGTCATCGCCAAGGGAGGCCGCTTTCCGGGCTGCAGCCCTCGCTTCCTGGAGGATGATTTCGTGGGCGGTCAACAAGCGCGAGATTTGTACGGGCACTTCCTCGCGACCCTTTGGCGGCCGGGGTATGTTTGTGTTCTCGGCGACGTCCGCGGCCACAGCGTAACTCAACCCGCCGAGGCTCTGGATTCTCTCGGCAATTTCATCAATCAACTCCGTCTGCGCTTCCTGGTGTTTGTCGAACAGCAGGTGCAGTTGATAGAACGTGGCGCCGGCAACTTGCCAATGATGCTTCTTGTACAGGTCGCGGAGAGTCATGGTGTCCGCCAGAATCTGGTTCAACCGCTCGACGCTCTCCCGGCAGACTGTCTCGCTCAAACCGTTTGGCAATTTGGCGATGGTCCCGAAGGCCTGAATCTCGGCCGCCCGTTGGCCAGTTCTGGGCCGTGCCAGTGCTGGATTATATTGAAACGACCCGTTTGGTTTGTTGTGCACAGTTCTCGGTTTGCTTTTTATTCTTTTCATAAATATAAGGACTTAGATTAAAATGGGCCTGGGTCCGACAGAATCTGACGATAATCAGAAAGGCCGGTGTCGATCTGTCCCGGTGCAGTCGCTTCGGGTTGCTTGAGGGAGGACCTGCCTGCCGGACTGCCATTTGAAGTTGTGCATCCGGTAAAAACGGCAAGTAATACGAGTACGGTTAGCGATTTAATGATTTCTGCACTAAAGGTTTTCATGCTTCTCATGAGCATTGGGTTGAGATCCGGCTCCAGAAGTTCTGCGGTTAGCCTCGGGTTCGGGTGACCGATGGCCCGGAAGGCCGTACCGGCCGGTCTGTTCTAGCGGAGGCACTTTGCCGGACCCGAACCCCTCCATCTGTGCGAGTGTCAGTGGGTTTCGGGGTGGGGGCGGCATATTCGTATGGCTCGTAAACCGGATCCCAGAAATTGCCAGCGAGTTGCTTTTCCAATCCGGTGGCATCGACTTCCGCTAGACCGTCTTTGATCGCCTGGAGTCCCACCGCTTTGGCGACTCTCTGGCTGACAGCGCGGATTTCCTTCAGTGCCGGGAGAAGCCCCGCCGTTTTGTCCCGGCGAGTGGGAACAAGGTCCGCCAGGCCGAGGGTTGCCGCCTTGATCATCGCGTCGGAGACGCGGCGAGCGCGGGAGGAAATGATGCCGAGAGCCAGCCCCGGAAAGATGTAGGAGTTGTTGGTCTGGGCGAATGGCACCGGCCTGTTCTGGTAACTGGCAGGCGGGAATGGACTGCCCGTCCCGATCAACGCGCGGCCTTCCGTCCAGTCGGCGAGTTGTTGAGGTGTGGCCTCGCAACGCGTGACGGGATTGGAAAGCGGGAAGACAATGGGCCGTTCGACAAATTTCGCCATCGTGCGAACCGCCTCTTCGGTAAACGTATTGGGCTGGCCTGAGACCCCAATAAGAACCGTGGGCTTGGCATTCCTGATGACGTCGAGTAGCCCGATGGTTTTCTGGTTGTCAACGGGCCACGCGGACAGCTCGGCTCGTCGGCGGGCAAACGGCTCCTGTTCGGGACGCACGCCCTGGCCGTCTTCGACGATCAATCCGTAACGATCGAGCGCGTAAAATCGCGAGCGGGCTTCCTTCTCCTCAAGGCCCGCATCACACATAGCTGAGAGTATAAGCTGCGAAATTCCGATCCCCGCGCCCCCGAAACCAAAGACTGCGATTCGCTGTTCCGTTAACGGCAGGCCCGTGACATTGATAGCGGAGAGGAGGGTGGCGGTGGCGACGGCTGCCGTGCCCTGAATGTCGTCGTTGAAAGTGCAAAGTTCGTTCCGGTAACGGTCGAGAAATTTGGCCGCGTTGCCGCCCGCGAAATCTTCCCACTGAAGCAACACATGCGGCCACCGGCGCTTGACTGCCGTGACGAACGTATCGACAAAATCCTCGTACTCGGCGCCGCGCACGCGTTTGTTGCGCCAGCCAATGTAGAGCGGATCAGCGAGGCGATCCTCGTTGTCGGTGCCGACATCGAGCAGAATCGGCAGACACCATTCGGGGCGGATGCCGCCCAGGGCGGTGTAGAGGGCCATCTTGCCGATGGGAATGCCCATGCCGCCGGCGCCCTGGTCGCCCAATCCCAGGATGCGTTCGCCATCACTTACGACAATGCACCGGATGTCATCGTAACGCGGGTCCGACAGAATCTGCTCGATGCGATCCTTGTTGGGATAGCTGAGAAAGAGGCCGCGCGGCCTGCGCCAAAGCTCGCTGAACTGCTGGCAGGCTTCGCCCACCGTGGGCGTGTAAACGATAGGAAGGGTCTCCTCGACATGCTGAGTGATCAGCGAGTAAAAAAGCGTCTCATTGGATTCCTGGAGATCGCGCATGAAACGGTATTTTTCGATCGGTGTCGCCAGACTTACCAACCACTTGCCCCGGCGCAAGCGCTGCTCCTCGAGGTTCCCGATGTGCGGCGGGAGCAGACCGTGCAGAGCGAATTTGTCCCGTTCGCCCTCGGTAAAGGCGGTGCCTTTGTTGAGCCGGGGATTGTTCAGGAGATCCGGACCGTTCAACTTGATCTTCATAATTCGACGCTTTTCCCATGTGCTTTTGCCGTCTTGCATGTTCATCAAGCCGCTACCGCTGGCTCGGCCGTCCCCAAAACATGCTCATCGAGTTGGGCTGGTTTTGTTGTCTTGAGGATGTCTTTCGCCTTGGCAACCTCAGCGGCGGTCCCATGGACTACGAGGAGATACTTGTCCACCTTGAGGGCGGTTTCGTAACTCAAGACACTGTCTTTGGGTATGCCGATGCTGTAAAGGGCGGCTCCCAGGGTGCTCAATCCGCCAACCACGACCGCACTTTCCAACCCAGCAACGATGGCGGCCGACAGAGGACCGGCAACGAGGAGCGGACCGACTCCCGGCACCCAGAAAAAAGCCGCACCAAAAAGTAAGCCCCAAAGCCCGCCCCACAATGCGCCCATCTTGCCCCAATACTTCATCCGGTCTCCGGCGTTGTAATAGCCCACCACTTGTTCCTCGGTGTGATAGTCTTTGCCGACGACCGACAGTTTCTTCATGTCGAAGCCGCCCTTCTGGAGTTCCTTCACTCCAGCCTCGGCCTCCAAGTGGGTATTATAAACCGCGACCGCCGCGTTCGAATCTGATATGGACTGGTCAATCTTCGATACCATGTTCATAGCTGCTCCTTTTCTTTACTTGTTTTGTATGTGTTCAGAATTGGCCCGGTGAGGGGCAAATGAGTCTGGCGACGAGCGCCCCACGCTCCCGTTGGAGCGTGGGGACTCGACCACCCCTCCGGGACGAAACCGGTTGTAGTTCCGGCGAGCCCAGGACGCCTCCTTGCGTTCCTCGACTCAGTCGAAAAGTGCCCCGAAGATTTAAATGCGGTTTGGATACGATTTGCCGAACGCTGATTGTGAATTCAGTCAGGCCAAATTCCACTACCGGGATAAACAGTCGCGTTCGCTTAGCTCCGGCTTGGTTCAAAAACTCTCTCATATTGTTTGCTCCCTTTTGCATGAACGGTGCCAACCGTTGCCTTGCCTCGCTCGTGTTGGTCGAAGTGCCTTTAGGCTAGAACGTTGTCGTTGGCGCCGAATGTAGGTTCTGAGTTGTAAAGGGCCACGCCGGTCTGGAAGGGAACGTCGCCAGTTCGACACAGCGACGAATGGTCGTCGTCGCCCTGCTTATGTGACTCGTGTCCAGGATCTGCTGGCAAAAGACGCCTTTGCGGCAACGGCTGATTTCCCACTCGAGGACCTGGCTTGGCATAGGATTGAGGCTTGTGTTTGCTTTAATAATAAGCCGGAGGGATCACTCCAGTGGCTTGTAGCTGAACTTTTGGCCACCGATGGCCGCCTGGGCCATGAGGCCGTTTCGTGGAAGGGTGAAGATGATGACGCCCTCCCGATATTTAGCGTTCAGCGCAGCGCCCTCCCCTGCCGCAATAGCGTCAACCTTTGCGCTCATTTCAAAATGGCCTTCTTTAAAGTTTGCGAGCGACTCGGCGGTCTCGAAGAAAATCGCTTCGTAGAAGGTCCCGCCGCCAACCTGCGGCCCGAAGTTTACTTCCGTCAGCGTGGCTTCCCCGACAGGACTGCCGCTTTGATAGACCAGACCTTTTCCGTGCTCACCACCGAAGACAAGCCCCCCTTTGCCAACGCTCGGGAACACTGCGAAACCAGCCGAATTGTTGAAAAGAGTGATTAATCCCGTATCGGCGCTCTTGAAAGCCTCGATGGCGTGCTCGGCTTCTGCGGTAATGGCTTCGGAAGGAACGGAAGCCGGGACTGGAATCTCCGCAACAACGGGAGTTAAGGGGACTGCGGCGGCGAGCTGCAGTTGGTAGAGCAGATCCAGACGGGTCTCAACCTGGGCGAACCTTAAGGCCTTCGCGGGCGGCAGGATTCTGGCAAAGTTCTTTAAATGCTCTGTGCGCTTGTCCACCTGCTTTCGCTGCAAACGGGTGTAGGTGTCTAGCATTTCTTTGGCCTGCTCGTCAGGAACAGTTGGGTAGAGCTTCGCGTAATCGCGCACCAGTTTTAGGAGATCGTCGGTGATTTTCCCCATCTCATTCCGGTACTGGTCATAAAGGGGCCAGAAGCCCGTTCCTTCCTTTTCGGTGAGTTCCATCGCCGCCACCACGACCGCCTTCCGATCGGCGGCCACGACGCTGCGCGCGACTTCAATCATGTCCTGGTCGGTTTGCGCGGTGGCCTGACAGACCTGGACGGTCAACATGGCAGCGGATAGCAAAGCCATGCAAAGTCTGTGAAAATATTTTGAGCGTGAAGTGATTTTCGTTTTCATTATCAATATATGTTTGAGTTTCAGTTAACTGCGCGTGGAAGATTCATGGGCGCTTGC
>Ga0335070_10007292_pt1 | contig 12975 bp, 8 predicted proteins | sample Lox_Sample_13_FD_206722 | JGI IMG/M metagenome (GOLD analysis project Ga0335070, IMG submission 206722) | Soil microbial communities from Loxahatchee National Wildlife Refuge, Florida, United States - Lox_Sample_1.3 | ecosystem: Environmental > Terrestrial > Soil > Wetlands | place: USA: Florida...
ATCGATGACGATGACGACGATGAGCTTGGGCCGGCCGTTATAGGCAGACGCAGCGCTTTGGGTGGGAACGACGAAAGAGGCCGCGAGGCAAGCGAGCAGAATCAGAAGTTGGAGGCAGCGAGGCTTGGGGGACGTTCCGATTCTCATCGCGAACGTAGTTTACACGGCTGGGGATTTTCGCCGAAAGCGGCGAGCGTGGTGCGTCGGGTGCGAGGGCCGCCCGCGGCAGTTGCCGGGTCGGCGGCGCTACGGTTGGCGGATCAGACGGTACAGAGCTTTGGGCTCGCGATTCGGCTGTTTTGTTTCGTCGCGGGTGCAGGCTCTGCCGACTGGAGTATGGAGAGCGGTTTGTGACGTGCGGAGCGGCGATCGCTGGATATATGGAACAGAGCCGCCACCGCAAGTCCCAGCGCCAGGCTCAGTGCTACGAAGTACCAGAGAGTGGGAAAGCCGAGAACGAAGATCAGGCTGCAGCCGATTGTAAAGAGCAGGCCGATGAACCCTCCGCCTACTGTGAGCTTGTGCATGGTGATACCGGGATGAGGCTTCTGCGTCATAGGAACGTCGTTGAGGGAATCATCCCACTGGCGGGGGCGGCGCGCAAGGCCTTAATCCCGGGTCAGGGAGATCCCTCGATCCGCGGGTGAAAACGCGAGCCGTCGGAATGACGCACTTCAAAATGCCTGCTCTTGAAGCCGCCCTTCACGTGCATTCGCCGGCGGTTTTCCGATACAGTATTTGTTTCCCATGCTTGATCTGAATTTTGTTCGTGAAAATCTGTCGGTGGTGGAAGAAAAGCTGCGGCAGCGCGGGATGGATCCGGCTGCGGTGCTGAAGGACTTCCGCGAGGTGGATACACAGCGGCGCCAAGCCATCACCGAGGCGGAGACTGCCAAGGCGCAGCGCAATAAGGCGTCGGAAGAGATCGCGAAGCTCAAGAAAGCTGGGCAGGACTCTACTTCCGCCCTGGCGCAGACCAAGGATCTGCGCGAGAAGATCCAGACGCTGGAAAAAACGGCGACTGATTTGGACGCGCGCCTACGCGACATTATGGCCGGCATTCCCAATCTGCCGCACTCCAGCGTGCCGGTTGGCCACAGCGCTGACGACAATGTCGAAGTGCGCCGCTGGGGGACCGCTCCGAAATTTGATTTCGCGCCCAAGGCTCATTGGGATCTGGGTCTGGAGTTAGGCATCCTGGACCAGGAACGCGCAGTCAAGCTGACGGGCGCGCGGTTTGCCGTGTACTGGGATCTAGGCGCAAAGCTCGAGCGCGCGCTGATGAACTTCATGCTCGACCTGCACACCCGCCAGCATGGGTACACGGAGGTTTTGCCGCCGTACCTGGTGAATTCGGATTCGATGTATGGGACGGGACAGTTGCCGAAGTTCGCCGCGGATTCGTTCCGCGTGCCCCATGGCGACAAGGATCTTTGGCTGATTCCGACGGCTGAGGTGCCCGTCACGAATCTGTATCGTGACGAGGTTCTCGATCAGGCGCAGTTGCCGGTTTCGCTCACCGCCTATACCGCGTGTTTCCGCAGTGAAGCGGGTTCTTACGGCAAAGATGTGCGCGGGATCATACGGCAGCACCAGTTTCAGAAGGTGGAACTGGTCAAGTTCGCGCATCCCGAGCATTCTTACGAAGAGCATGAGAAGCTGACGCACGATGCGGAAGAAGTGTTGCAGAAGCTCGGATTGCACTATCGCGTAGTCGCGCTGTGCACGGGCGACATGGGTGCGTCGTCGGCGAAGACGTACGATATTGAAGTGTGGTTGCCGGGGCAGCAGATGTTCCGCGAGATTTCTTCGTGTTCGAATTTTGAGGCTTATCAGGCGCGGCGAGCGAATATCCGGTACCGGCCCGAGGGCAAGAACAAGACTGAGTTCCTGCATACGCTGAACGGGAGCGGCTTGGCCGTTGGACGCACCTGGGTCGCGATTGTGGAGAATTATCAGCAGGCCGACGGGAGCGTGGTAATCCCTGAGGTGCTGAGACCCTATATTGGGGCGGAGCGGATTACGCCGCGAAAGATGTGAGTTAGTCCGGAGTCGTGAGTCCTGAGCTGTGAGTTCTGGGTTCCATGGTTCCCCGCCTCGCAACTGCTGCGAGGCGCGGCGCATCCCACAGTCGTAGGGGATTGGGTAAAATCCCACGGATCAATGCTCAGATTTGCCGCTCGCTGCGGCGGGTTTGCCAAGATGAGGAGTGGTCAATAGACTTGCAGAGGGCCGAAATCAATACGATGGCGCCCAGTGCGCCCCTGCCGATGAACGCCGTTTGGCGAACAATTCGCGGATATATCCTGTGGCAATACGAGCGTGGCACGCTGCATTACGACATCATGGTCACGCTCATCCTGATTTTCATTTTCTTTTCGCCGCGCGTCATCAACTTTAACGACAAACCCATCGCGCGCATCCCGCATCCGACCGATGTAGTGGTCACCACCGATACGCAAGGGAATCTGCTGTATCAGGTCGAGGCCAATGCGGTCACGCCCGGAGCTGAGAGCTCGGTTCGTGATCAGTTGCTGCGTATTATCGAGCCAATCTCGGGCGCGGTTTCCATCATGAGCTACGAGACCGTGAAAGACAGCAAAGGGCACGTGCAAGGCTATAAAGTGCTGGCGAAACGCGAGTAGCTGCGGGCTTCGTGGTAACGGACAACGAATGAAAGTTCTCTCGGTGATTGTTCCTTTTGCCCTCGCCGGCTGCCTTTGCGCTCAGGCGACTGCCCCGAAAGCCGCAGACTCCTCCAAGCTTGATATGGTTCTCAAGAAAATGGACGCGGCTGCCTCCAGTTTTCGCGGCACGCAGGCCGACTTCGAGTGGGATACGTACGAAAAAGTCATCGACGAGGTCGACGACGTCGAGACGGGGACGATCTACTTCCGGCGCAACGGAAAAGATATCGAGATGATGGCCGAAGTCAAGAAGGCCGGCGCCAGTGCGGCTACATTGAAGCCCGAGCCGAAATATGTGCTGTTTAACGCCGGCAAGGTTCAGATGTATCAACCGAAACCGGACGAAGTCACGGTTTACGACGTGAGCAAGAACAAGGCGGATTTCGAAAATTATCTCGTCGTTCTGGGCTTTGGGGGCAGCGGAGAAGATCTGCGCAGGGGTTTCGACGTCACTTATGGAGGGGATGAGAAGGTGAACGGAGTGAACGCCGCAAAACTCCAACTGGTGCCGAAGTCAGAGAAAGTGCGAAACACGTACAAGCAGATCATTCTTTGGATCGACCCGGAAAGAGGAATAGCGGTGCAACAGCAACTGTTTACTCCTGACGGCAACTACAAGCTGGTCAAGTACTCCTCTATCCAGGAGAAGAAGATCCCGGACGATGTTTTTAAGCTAAAGACCACGGGGAAGACGCACACGCTATCGCCAAATGGTTAAGTAATTGAAAGCAAAGATCAGAAAATGTTCTGAGATTTTCACAGGGGACGGTATACTGACCCCTAACTTTAGTTAGGTCCGGTTCGTCAGGTGTATTCATGGCCAAAGTTTTTACGATCCCAGTCCCTCCCAAGCTAGGTAATAAACGCCGCGAACGCACCTCCGATCCTCGCTATGTCGACGGACAGCGTCTTCTGGTCGAGGCCATGAAATACCTGGCGCAGGCCGACCCGATCAAGAACCGGACGGCCATTGAGTTGATCTCGGAGCACGTGCGGACGAGGTTCCGCATGAGCGACTCGCCGCTGGCTTAGAGCGTCAATGCGGCTCTCAGTCTTGCGTGCTGACCTATGCCCCCCGAAAAACAGGGATGACTCTCGTCTTGGCCCGTCTCATTTCAGCTTCCCTCAGAAGGTGTAGCGCAGCGATAGCTGCATGACCCGCGGCTTCGTCAGTGTGCTCTGGTATTTCCCGAAGCTACCAATATCGGTGAGCGCTTCGTTCACTGCCGACGCCGCAGCGTCGAAGCGAACTGCGTTCGTTACGTTGAAGACATCCCACCTCAGTTCCAACTTCTGTTGCTCGGAGATGGCCCAAGACTTGCCGAGGCTGGCATCGACATCGAAGAATCCAGGTCCCCGGAGTTCGTTGCGCTGGCCCGATTCGCCGGGATAGGGGAAACGAAACGCGCCGATGGCGGTGTTGACGTTCTTAAACATATTGGGATCGCCGTTGGAGTCGGTGAACCTCCCTACGCCCCCAGTATTTCCGGTCTGAATCGCCAAGCCCTCCCATTCCCAATTCGTCGGCCAGCCGCCGCCCGGCTCAACGCTGAAGGGTAGGCCGCTGGTCCAATGAACCAGGCCCGACAAGCTCCAACCACCCAAAAACGCATCCGCAACTCGTCCCATGTCGCCCCCAAACTGATGGCCGCGGCCGACGGGAAGTTCCCAAACCCAATTGGCATTGATCTGATGTTTCGTATCAAAGTCGGAAACAGCGCGGAGCTGATTTGGAGACCACGAATTGATGACCTGATCGCCGAAGCCTCCAAAACTGGATTCAAAACCATTGACTCGTTCGGCGTTCGAGCCGACGTCAATAGACTTTGAAAACGTATAGTTAAAATCGAATTGGAGACCCTTTGACATGGGGCGACGCAACGTGAATTGGAAGGCGTTGTACGAGCTGTTGCCCTGAGTGCGCCACGCATAGAGCGACGAGAACTGATCCTGCCAGTAGGCGAAGGGCTGCGTCCCACTCGCTCCGGAGCAGGCTGGAAGGCATTCAACGTCAGCGAGGAATAAGGCCACTGTTTCATTGCCGGAGTAGCAAGAGTACAAGTCGTACATGGCCTGTGTCGCCGTGTAACCGGCATTATTGAAATCGACGCCCGGGGCGCAACCAGCATCGGCGGGGTCTCCAGGAGGTCCAAAGCCGAGCTGACCAGCGGCGGCGGGGAACATGTGCTCCCAATAAGGAATTGAGGGCAGGCTGTTAATGTCGGTCCCAGCATTTGCTGCCTTGGTAAGGGCCGTTGCGGCTGAGAAATAGTCGGTCTTCGACTGAGGGTCAACTAAGTCCAGTGGCATGGCCAGATCCGCTTCCTGCAACAGCCTCCGACCGAGGCGTCCGATGTACGAGAATTCCATGACAAAGCCACTGGAAAGCTCGCGGGTGAGCGACAGGTCGAAGACATGGGAGTAGGGAGTTTTCAACTTGTCGTCCAAACCCCAAGCGATCGCGAAACCGAAGCAAGGATCATTGGGAGGAGTGAAGGGGAAACCTGGTGTGAAGGTGGGCACGAGATTCGGGCAGCCCGACGCTGCGCTGGAGGTCGGAATGGTCGTCAGACTGGTGAAACGTGCTGAAGTATCGACGTCCTGGAAACCGGCCGGGTTGACGATTGCCGTGGTGAGACCGAAAGAGCCCTGGCGATCGAAGCTGTTCACAATACCTTCGCCGAAGTGGTCGAAGTACAAACCATAGCCGCCACGAATCGAGCTCTTGCCACTACCCCCGAACAAGGTGCGAAAGAAACCCTTTTCGAAATTGGGCGAGTAAGCGAATGCCAGACGCGGCGCAAGGTCTTTATAGTCCCAGCCCCAATAGGGTTTCCCATGGTTGGCCGGCCCCGACAAATTGAAATTAAAGTCTGGCTGGTCGGTGACCCCTTGCAGCATCTCTTTGCCCCGCGTGTTGAACCAGTCATGCATGCTAATAGAGGGCGCGGCCTGCTCACCTTTCGTCTCATAAGGTGTTTGCAGCAGGGAGTAGCGAAGACCGGCTGTCAATGTCAGGTTTGGCTTTACTCGCCAAGCGTCTTGCACATACCACTCACCTTCCCAATTCCTGAAATGCCTGGCGATCAACGCCCCCGGCGTCGCGAGGACACCGTGCTTATCTTGATTAAAGACGGAATTGACTTCAGTTAAAAGGCCGGCTTCGGCAGCTGTGGCGAAGTCATAGTCCGTAGCGAAGGTCGAATCCACCGCCGGAAAGCCGAAGGCCCCAGGGTCGAGCGAGGATCCGGTATTGGCGATACCGGCGTTATCGAGCCAATAAACGTTCGTCTCTGCAAAAGAGTTGTTTTGCGCATTGGACTGCCGGTTATTGGAAATGAAGCGCTGGTTGGTACCGAACTGAATCGTGTGCTTTCCGTGCGTCCAAGTGAAGTCATCCACAAAGTTATGAACCGGAACGTTCGTAAGGACGGTTCGGCTGAAGGCAGTGGGGTCCGACATCCCTCGAAAATCCGCTAAATTGCTATCAGACAACCCCCGATCTCCCATCCCCTGTCGCACGAAGGCGTAGCGGAAGTTATTAATTCTCGTGCCGCTCAACAGTGCCGTATAACCGACCGCAATGCCTTTGCTGTTGTTCGTGAGAATATCGGTTGGGGGCTGCGCCACCGGTTGATCGAATTGCGGGGGCAGGGCCTCGTGGTCGTTCTGCAGGTTTCCTCGAATAAAAACCGTGTTCTTGCCCTGAGGATCAAGGTTAAAGTCGAGCTTCACAATGTAGGTATCGAGTTTCTTCGGATGCAGTCCGGCAAAGGTATAGCCGCGATAGTCGAGGCCATCGCCGGCAGCGTCCGTGTTGGGGTGCGGGTACTGTTGAAAAATAGCGAGCGCGTTGGGGTCAACTCCGCAGAATCCACTCGAATCGGCCCAAGGACATTGGCCGTTGCCGGCGGCATTTGGATCCATCGATGCGAATTGCGAAGGCGTGAGGGTCATGATCAGAGTCCCATCCGACAGACTGCTGACCTGCGGGTTCGAGGTCGAACACAACGGATCTGACACGTCGCAGCGATAGCTCATAATTCCGTTGCGCATGTTATCGCTTGGAATAGTGCGAGTGGTTTGGTCGGTTTCTCGCGTGCGTTGCCCCTCATAGGTCGCGAAGAAGAAGGCTCGGTCTTTCTTGATCGGACCGCCGATAGACGCCCCGAACGTGTTGCGGATCAACTGCCCGGGTTGGTTGGGCAGACCCTGACGAAGTTCAGCCTGCTTGTTGAACCAATCATTCGCGGCAGTGAAGGCGGTCCGGTTGTATTCGTACAGCGACCCGTGAAATTTATTTGTGCCGCTCTTAGTGACGAGGTTAACCTGCGCGCCTGACGAGCGGCCTGCGTCCGCATTCGAATTCGTAGTCGTGACTCGAAATTCCTGTAGAGAGTCAAGAGTAGCCCGCAAAGCGCCCTGGAATGCAAATCCGTTGAGTTGGTCATTGTCATCCAGACCATCCCAGGTCACATTGGTCTGGTCACTGCGCGCTCCGCTGACAGACCCTCCACGGCTGTCGTTGGTAGTATCGACATTATTGCCAATGAAAGTGACACCTGGCTGAAGGCTCAAGATCGAAACCGGGTCGCGCCCTTCGGAAGGCAGCTCGATCAGTTGGTTCGTGCCAAATACGTGCCCCTGCGTCGCGTCTTGCGTGTTGACCATTGGGGCCTCGCCGGTCACGTCAACGACAACGGAGGTCGCCTGGACCTGAACGGTAAGGTTCAAGGTGGCGGGACTGCTCACCTGCAGCACGACATTCTCGCGTCTGGTGGTAGCGAAGCCTGCTGCGGTCACGGTTATTACGTAGGCAGCCGGTGGTACCTCGAGGAATTGATATGACCCTTGGTCATCGCTGTTAACTTTTCTGACGAACCCATTGGCTTGATTGGTTAGCGTCAATGTTGCTCCTGCGACAACAGCACCCTTCGGGTCGGCGACAATACCACGCAACGATGTGGTCGCCGATTGAGCGAACACCAGGGATGACGTTGGAAGGAAAAGAATGAGGATCGCCGCAACGAACCGCAAAGCAGAACGCATAGAGTTCCCCTTTCACCCAAGAGAGCGCACCAGCAGAATCGCTGACCAGACACCAGAAGTACGATTGAGACCCCTGGAGACTTGTTGGGGCGCTATTGTGCAACTAGAGCGCGCGAACATTCAAGATGATTTTTTGCGGAGAGCGAACAGTTGAAACGTTTTATACAAGGCATTTGTGTTTCTGTATTTCCCAGCCAGTGAAAATTTATTCATGCGGATGAAAGAGAGCCGAAGCCAAGAAAATGACCGCGGGATAGCATTCCAGCGTGTAGCGAGGCTCAGGGTTTTCGAGGGTGCCGAGAAATGCGGAGCGTAGAACGAGAAACAAAACGAATAGGCCGATGCCAAAAAATTCGCGGGCGCGCACCAGACCGGCCGTAGCCAGCAGCACGTAGGCCAGATTGATCGCGCCCAGAGCGAGGCTGACCGCGAGCCAGCGGTGGTCATCATTGAACTCCCACCATCGGGGATCGGCTGGAAACAACTCCGTCCGCGGCCGCAGCCACATGTCGGTGATTCGCATGACCGGGAGCCATACGTAATAGCGAAGAGGAGCGGCGTGAATCCGATCTGCGGCGAGGGCGGCGAACCGGTCATCGAGTTCCGAGCTCATGTTATGGGAATCGTTATAGGTGGAAAATAGCTCAGTCGTGAGTTCTTTTTGCCCTGCGGAATCGAAGGCGCGCTTGGGCAGCTTACTGATGTCGATTTCCTCTCCTGGAACGTTCCAGTAAATCTCCTCCACTGAGACGTATTCCGCAGTCCAAGTTTTCACCCAACGGTTGAAACCGGGCATGAGCGGTTCGTCGGCGTCATTGGCGTACCGCGGCGCCAGTGGCTCAAAACGATGTAAGTTGCGCAGGTTGCGGATGGTCCAGGGCACCAGCGGCAAAGCCGCTCCCAGTGCCAACAGCAATCCCGCTGCGATCCACGTGCGCGGGCTAGATCCTTCCCGCTGTACGAGACTTCGCAGCAGCCGCCAAATCAAGTAAGCTCCGATGGCCGCAAGCAGAATGCCGCCATCCGGCCGTAACAGGATGCCTCCGCCGATCGCAAGACCGGTCCAAATCCAGAGCCACGTGCGGGGACTCGATCGGTCTCCTCCAGGCAAACCTAGTCCGGCCAATGCGAGGTCCAATGCTAATGCAGTAAAGAAGATTTCTAACGTCTCGGTCAGCATGGTCGCGGCATAGTTCGCAAAAAAGGGGCAAACCGCCGCAAGCATGAATCCCACCTTGGCCGACCGGGCGGAAAAGACCCGTCGTGCGAGGTCGGCAACCAGAAAGCAGGTCGCGAGATCGAAAAGCACCTGCACCAGCAGGACAGCGCCAAAGTTGTCCATGCCGAATACAGCAAAGATCAACGCCAGAAATGCCGGATAGCCGGGAAGCCGGGACAGCGTCGGCATAATCACCCCGGAATTCGTAACTCCGTAAACTCCATGGCGCAGCCAGTTCTCTGCGATGTTGGCGTAGAGGCGGGAGTCATCGACGGTTGCCGGGTAACGGAAAACGAAGGCGAGGCGCAAGGCCAGGGCGGCCAATCCCCAAACGAGGAAGAAACGGGCATTCTCCCGCAACAGTTTCCGCACGCTGGGACTATATCGCTTTGCGGACGCCGTGGGGCGAGGAAAGTGCATCTAACGAATCAGCGCGCTCACTCACCCTGGCACGTCCGATTGACCGTGTGCCGTCCGCGGCATACGATGAACATTCAAAAATTCCATGGCCGAACCAGTTTTTTATGATCCGCAACGCGCCCGCTGGAAACGTCTGCGGCGCGCCTTTGACGTTACGGCGATCATCATTTCGGCATTGGTCATTTTTTTCGTTTTTACGGCGTTGCGCGACGAACCCCTGCCCGAGCTTCTGTTCTCTCCTCAAAAACGCGCATTCAAGCATTTAAAGGAGAACGAGAGGGAAAAAGCTCGCGACCGGCAGAAAAAGATTGCGGCTCGCACTCACCGCAAGTCCAAACTGGCGGCTTCGCAAGTGAAATTGAACCAGGAGGAAGGCATTCGGGCAGCGTTCTACGTTCCGTGGGATGCCGCGAGTTTCTCCTCTCTGCGCGCCTATGCCCGCCAGATCGACATTCTCTATCCCGACTGGCTGCATGTGATGACTGCCGACGGACGCATCCAGAGCACGGACGAGCAGACCGGCAAGTTCTTCGACGTCGTGCAGAACAGTTACGTCCATCCCGTCGATGACCGCGTCATGCCCTTCCTGAACACCGAAGATCCGGGGATGGAAGTCTTCCCGATGGTGAATAACTTCGACGGCGCGAACTGGGTGCCGGACGTTGCCAAATTCCTTAACGATGCAGAGGCCCGCGCGAGTTTTCGCAAGCAGGCAGCGCAGTTTCTGTCCTCGGGCCGCTACCACGGCCTGATGATCGATTTCGAGGCCTTTCCTGAGAGCGGCCAGCCGGGATACATTGCGCTGCTCAACGAACTGTCGGGCGATCTGCATGCTCGCGGCATGAAGCTCTACGTCTCGGTGCCGGCGCGCAATACGGAATTTGACTACGCCGCCGTCGCCAATGCCGCCGATGGCGTGGTCGTGATGAATTACGACGAGCACTATCCCGGCGCTGCATCCGGGCCGGTGGCCTCGCAAGATTGGTTCGTACAGAATCTGAAGTTCATCAAGAGCGTCATTCCGCAGGAAAAGATCATCTGCGCCATCGCGAATTACGGCTACGATTGGGTGCAGAAACCGCAGAAAGGGAAACTCCCGGAAGGCGAGCACGATTCGAGCGTGAGCGTGCAGGAAGCCTGGCTGGCGGCGCGCGATTCGGACCAGGACGTTTCTTTTGACGACGACGCGCTAAACCCGCACTTCACCTATCTCGATGAACGCAGTGTGCGCCACGATGTGTGGTTCCTGGATGCGATCACGGCGCTGAATCACATGCGCGCAGCGCAGACCCTGGGTATCCAGACCTTCGCTCTTTGGCGGCTCGGTGGAGAAGATCGGTCCCTATGGAAGATTTGGGATATGCCGGGCGATACGGGCGCGCCCGACAAAGTAAAGGATGTGCCACCCGGTGCTGACGTCGACATGGAGGGACAGGGCGAGATTCTCCGCATTGAAGACAAGCCCGCGCATGGCACTCGCGATCTGGAGATCGATCCCGACAGCCATCTGATTACGGATGAAGTTTTCCAGAATCTGCCGGAACCCTATCGGGTGGGGCGGTATGGATACAGTCCGAATAAGGTCGCCATCACCTTCGACGACGGGCCCGATCCCGAGTGGACGCCGAAGATTCTCGACGTCTTGAAGGACAAGCAGGCGACGGCAACATTCTTCCTGATTGGCATTCAGACCGACAAGTTCTCAGGCTTGGCGAAACGGATTTACCGCGAGGGCCATACGATCGGGAACCACACGTTCACGCATCCAGACGTCAGCAACATCACGACCGGGTACATGAAAGTGGAACTGAATCTGACCGAGCGGCTGTTCAGCAGTCTGATTGGCGTGCGCACCACGCTGATGCGCCCCCCCTACGCGATCGATGAAGAACCGGACACTGCAGATCAAGTACGGCCGTTGGAAATTCCGCAGGAGATGGGATACATCACAGTCGGCAACCGCATTGATCCCAACGATTGGAGCAACAATCCGCGGCGGTCGGCGGAACAGATTACGCAGTACGTCATGGCGCATTTGCCGCCCTGCAAGACCGAAGACTTGCGCTGCGGCAACATCGTCCTTCTGCACGATGGCGGCGGAGATCGCGCCGAGACGGTGCGTGCTTTGCCCATGATTATCGATGGCATCCGCGCGCGCGGCTACCAGATTGCCCCCGTCTACGATCTGCTGGGAAAGACTCGCGCGGACGTCATGGCCCCGCTGCCTCGTGGCGAAATGTGGGCGGCACGGCTTGACCGCTTTGGCTTCTGGATGTTCGATGCCGGCATCGTTGGCATCACATGGATATTCCTGGTCGGCGACCTGCTGATGACGGGCCGGCTGATTTTTATTGGCGCAGCGGCAATTTATGACCGGGTACACGAGAAGATTTTCGGCAAGCCCGCGGAGGTCGCGTCATACAAGCCGAAGGTCGCGGTGCTGATCCCCGCGTACAACGAAGAAAAGGTCATTGAGCGCACGGTGCGCGCGGCGCTGAATTCGAATTATCCCAATATTCGCGTGATCGTCATTGACGACGGTTCGAAGGACCGCACGCTGGAAGTCGCGCGACAGGCGTTTGCGGTGGAGTCGGCCGCGGGACGTGTACTGATTCTGGGCAAGAAGAATTCCGGCAAAGCGGAAGCTCTGAACTACGGCATAGAGCATATTGGCGATGCGGAACTCTTCGTCGGCATCGATGCCGACACGATCATTGCCTCAGACGCGATTTCGCGCCTGGTGCCCCATTTCATCAATCCAAAAGTCGGGGCGATTGCCGGGAACGCGAAAGTCGGGAACCGGGTCAACCTCTGGACGCGCTGGCAGGCTCTGGAATACATCACCAGCCAGAACTTCGAACGGCGCGCGCTCGACGTGCTTGGCGCAGTCAGCGTAGTGCCGGGTGCGATTGGAGCGTGGCGCGTGTCTGCCGTGCGAGAGGCGGGCGGCTACCACACCGACACGGTCGCCGAAGACGCCGATCTCACGATGGCGCTGCTGCGCATGGGCTACCGCGTCGAGTACGAAGACATGGCGCTGGCTTACACAGAAGCTCCGACCAACGCGAACGGCCTTATGCGGCAGCGCTTCCGCTGGTCGTTCGGGATTCTTCAGGCGGTCTACAAACATCGCGCGGTCACGGCTCGCAAAGGTGCGCTGGGATGGGTGGCGTTGCCCAATATCTGGATCTTCCAGATTCTGCTGCCGCTGGTGTCGCCGCTGATCGACATCATGTTCGCGGTAGGCACGATCTGGTATCTCATCCAGAAGCATTACCATCCGGACTCCACCGACCCGGCGAGTTTTCACAAGCTGGTGCTGTTCTTCTTCGCGTTTCTTGTGATTGACTTCATCGCGTCGGCGATCGCTTTTGCATTAGAACGCCGCCGACCCGACGATAAGGAAGACGTGCTGCTGCTGAGCCAGGTCTGGCTGCAGCGGTTGGCTTACCGGCAGCTATTCTCTATTGTGCTGTTCAAGACGCTGAAGCGAGCGCTCGAAGGCCGCAAGTTTGCCTGGGACAAACTGGAACGGACCGCAGCCGTTAAGTATGTGCCTGCTGAAAATCAAAATCACGTGAATGTACCGTAAGCATTCCC
>Ga0335070_10007293_pt1 | contig 12975 bp, 9 predicted proteins | sample Lox_Sample_13_FD_206722 | JGI IMG/M metagenome (GOLD analysis project Ga0335070, IMG submission 206722) | Soil microbial communities from Loxahatchee National Wildlife Refuge, Florida, United States - Lox_Sample_1.3 | ecosystem: Environmental > Terrestrial > Soil > Wetlands | place: USA: Florida...
GGCAGGATGTCGGGGTGCCGGTCGATCAACCACTTGGGCGGCGTGGCAGTGGGCGTGCACATCACCACCTGCAGGCCCGCCGCGCCGAGCGTGTCGATGGCGCGATCGAGCCAGCCCCAGTCGAACTCGCCGGGCGAGGGCTCGATGCGGCTCCACGCAAACTCGCCGATACGCACCTGCGCAATGCCGAGCGCCTTCATGCGCGCAGCGTCGTCTTTCCACATGGCCTCAGGCCAATGCTCGGGGTAATAGCAAACTCCAAGACGCATCCTTATGTCCTCGCTCGTTGTTCTCATGCGGTTTGATCGACGGTGGCGAGCGGCGCGACGGCGAAGCCGTCCTCCGCGAACAGGTGGCACGCGCTCACGCTCGCGCGAAAGCGCGCGGTTTCGCCGGGTTGCAGGCGCGCGCCGCCGGGCGCCTTGGCGATGAGCGCCGCGCCGCCCGGCTGATCGAGGTGCACGTAGCTGTGCTCGCCGAGTTCCTCGACGAGCGTGATGGTTCGCGTGATGGTCAAGACATCGCGGCCGTCCCGCGTGCCGTCTTGCGCGCCCGGCGCGGCGTTCTCCACCGGTTCGAGATGCTCGGGACGCACGCCGAACGTGACCGGCGCGCCGATGGCGAGGCGCGCGCCCTGCACGGGCAGACGCACCGTCTCGCCGCTTTCGTCGAGCGTGACGCTCACGCCGTCCGCCTCGATGGCCACCACCCGCGCGGGCAGAAAATTCATGCGCGGCGACCCGATGAAGCCCGCCACGAAACGGCTCGCGGGCCGGTGATAGAGCTCGAGCGGCGCGCCCACCTGCGCGATGCTGCCATATCGTTCGGTATCCTTACCGCTGTGCAGCAGCACGATCTTGTCGGCGAGCGTCATCGCTTCGATCTGGTCGTGCGTGACATACACCACGCTCGCCTGCTCGAACTGGCGATGCAGGCGAGCAATCTCGATGCGCGTCTGGCCGCGCAAGGTCGCATCGAGATTGGAGAGCGGTTCGTCGAACAGGAACACGCCGGGCTCGCGCACGATCGCGCGGCCAATCGCCACGCGCTGCCGCTGGCCGCCCGAAAGCGCCTTCGGGTGACGATCGAGCAGCGCTTCGAGTTGCAGGATGCGGGCGGCCTCGCGCACCTTGCGGTCGATCTCGGCCTTCGGCGTTTTCGCGAGCTTCAGGCCAAACGCCATGTTCTCGTACACGCTCATGTGCGGAAAGAGCGCGTAGCTCTGAAACACCATGGCCACGCCGCGCTGCGCGGCGCTGACCTCGTTCACGAGCTTGCCGCCGATCGAAATATCGCCTTCCGTGACATCTTCGAGGCCCGCAATCATGCGCAGCAGCGTGGACTTGCCGCAGCCCGAAGGCCCGAGAAATACGCAGAACTCGTTCCTGCCGATTTCCAGATCGACGTTGCGAATCACCGGCGCGTTGTCGCCGTATACCTTCTGAACGCCACGTAACGATATGCTCGCCATCGTCTCCTCTCCATGTTCTAATCAGCACGAAGCGGAGATTAAGCGCTTAATCAGCAAGCCATAAAAAAACGATCGCGCGCGATCCAGGCCTGCCGTGTCTCCGATAATCGTTCTGATAGTCGGGCAATACTGCAGCGTGACGCGACCATCAGGCAAATATTGAATGACCATCCCATATTTTGAGATTACATGCCGACCCTGAGCGAAGTCGCGCGCCGCGCCGGCGTTACGCCGGCCACCGTGTCGAACGTGCTGCGCAACCGCGGGCGCGTGGGCGAGGCCACGCGTGAGCGCGTGCTCGAAGCGGTCGAGGCGCTGGGATACCGCCCGCATCTGTCCGCGCGCGCGCTCGCCGAAGGCCGGCCGCCCACCATCGCGCTGATGGTGTCGAGCATCGCCAATCCGTTCTACCCCGAGTTCGCGCTCGCCGTGGAAAATGCGCTGCGGCGCAGCGGCCAGTTCCTCATCATCTGCAACACCGACGGCGACCCGCAAACGGGGCGCGCCTACCTTGAGCAGATCGCCGGCACGCTTTCGGCGGGCGTGCTCGTGATGAACGCCAACCTCGACTTTGCCGACCTGCGCGCCACCGAGCGGCGCGGCGCGCCCGTCGTGCTGTGCATGTGGGAGCGCCCGCTCGATCCGCCGGGCCTCCCCTGCGTGGCCGTGGACTTCCGGCTCGCGGGCGAACTTGCCGCGCAGCACCTGCTCTCGCTTGGGCACCGGCGTATCGGTGCGATCGTCGGCAGCAAGGTCTCGGGCATCCACGCGGCGCGCTATGAAGGCTTCGTCGCGGCCATGCAGGCGGCCGGCCTCGACGGCGCGCTCGCGCCCGTGCGCCAGGCCGCTGACACGACCGAAGGCGGCTACGCGGCCGCGCGCGAACTGCTCGCGCAGCGCCCCGAGCTCACCGCCCTGTTCGCCACCAACGACCTGCCTGCGCTCGGCGCGATGCAGGCCGCCGCGGACCTCGGGTTCGACGTGCCGCGCAAGCTCTCCGTGGTCGGTATCACCGATATCCGGCTCGCGCGCGAGTCGCGTCCCACGCTCACGACCGTTGCAGTTGCAACGACCGAGGCGGCGGAACTGGCCGTGGCCCTGCTCACGGAGCTGATCGAAACGCCGGCTTCGGCCACGGCGGCGGCCTCGCGCGTGCGTGTGACGTCGGCGCCGCGCCTCGTCGTGCGTGCCTCGACAGCGCCGCTGCGGCCGTAAGGCAAACGTCACGTTTGGCGCCACGAACCCGCATCAGGCGCAAGGAACGTCCGAACGAGCCCTCATGTTTCCAGCGGCCTGTCCGTTAAACATGTCGGCGCCGCGGGTCCCCGCCGCCACGAGAACACAATCGAGGATGGCTGGAGAAAAGGGAACGTGAAGCGAATAACGTTGAATCAGAAGGCCTGGAGCATCGTCGCGCTCCTGTGGGCCTCACTCGTCGTGCTGGTGGTCACCAACGCCTTCATGACGCGCTCGGGCTTGCTGGCAGACCGCAAGGCCCTGCTCGAGCAGGAAACGCAAACGGCAATGGGCGTCGTTTCGTACTACCAGAAGGAAGCGGCTGCCGGGCACATGAGCGCCGACGACGCAAAGCGCCTCGCCATCGCCACGCTGCGCAGCATGCGTTACGGCGAGAACCAGAGCGGCTACTTCGGCATCTACGACAGCAACGTCATGGCGGTGCTCGTACCGCCCAAGCCCGAGATGGAAGGCAAGAGCCAGGCGAACACGACCGACCCGCGCGGCACTCGCGTCGCGGTCGAAATCGTCAAGAGTTCGTCGCCGGGCGGCGACGGCTTCAGCAACTACTGGTGGCCGAAGCCAGGCAAGGACGCGCCGGTCGAGAAGATCTCGTATTCGGCCTTCGCGCAGGACTGGGACTGGCACGTCTTCACCGGCGTCTATACCGACGACATCGACGACGCCTTCGAGGCCGCGCTGATCCGCAGCCTTCTGCTCGTGGCCGTGATCGGCGCGGCGGTGACGCTCGGCCTCATGTGGCTCATTCGCATCATTCGCACGAGCCTTGGCGGCGACCCCGAGTACGCCTCGGAAATCTGCCGGCGCATTGCCGAAGGCGATCTCACGGCCCACGTGAACCTCGCGAACGGCGACCAGCAAAGCCTCCTCCACGCGATGCACCAGATGCAGCGCCAACTGGTCGGGACCGTGCAACGCATCCAGGCTTCGGCGGAATCGATCACGACGGGCGCGCAGCAAATCGCGGCCGGCAACATGGACCTCTCCTCGCGCACCGAGGAGCAGGCCGCCTCGCTCGAGGAAACGGCCGCCAGCATGGAAGAGCTCACGGCCACGGTCAAGCACAACACCGACAACGCGCGCCAGGGCAACACGCTCGCCGTCAACGCATCCGAAGTAGCGGCACGCGGCGGCGAGGTCGTGCGCCGCGTGGTCGAGACGATGAACGAGATTTCGGGCAGCTCGCAGCGCGTGGAGCAGATCATCGGCGTGATCGACGGCATTGCCTTCCAGACCAACATTCTCGCGCTCAACGCGGCCGTCGAGGCGGCGCGCGCAGGCGACCAGGGCCGCGGCTTCGCGGTCGTGGCCGGCGAGGTGCGCAGCCTCGCGCATCGCAGCGCGAGCGCCGCGAAGGAGATCAAGGACCTGATCGGGCAGTCGGTGGCGCAGGTGGCGCAAGGCTCGCAGCTCGTCGACGAAGCGGGCAAGACCATCGACGAGGTGGTGATCTCGGCGCGCCGCGTGGCCGACCTGATGGGCGAGATCGCGGCCGCATCCGAAGAGCAGCACAGCGGCATCGAGCAGGTCAACCGCGCCGTCGCGCAGATGGACGAAGTGACGCAGCAGAACGCGGCACTCGTGGAGGAAGCCTCGGCCGCGGCGCAGTCGATGGCCGCGCAGTCCACCGGGTTGCGTGAGGTCGTGACGGTGTTCCGGGTTGGGGCGCAAGCGGCGTCGTCAGCATCGTCAGTATCGACGGCGGCGGCTCGGCCCGCGCGTGCCGCGCGCCCCGCTGCTTCTGCAGCACCCGCCGCAGCGCTCAGGCGCCCGGCGCCGGCGCGCATGACGCCAGCTGTGAGCCCGGCACCGCGCAAGGCCGGAACCGGGGCCCCCGCAGCCGCGACGGCAACGCCCGTGGCCAAGGCGTCGAACGACACCGCGGACTGGGAAACGTTCTAGATCGCCGCGCCGGCCGCAGCCATGCGCCGCCCGGCGCGTGGCCTGCACTCACGCGAACTCACGCAGGCTCACGCAGAATCACACGAAATCACGCGAAGCGGCCGCCCCCACCCGGCGCGCCGGTCGCGGCCCGCCACGCCGCGAACGTGATCAACCCAGACGCCAGGCCCGGGTCGCCGATGCGGGTCCAGCTCGTATGCGCGTCGTCGAGGCCGGGCACCGGCTTCGGCGTTGCGAACTCCACGCGCGCCATGCCCGGGCGGTATGCCTCGTGCGGCCAGAACACCGGCATGACGCGGCGCGCCGCCATCTCCTCGCGCCATGTGCCGGGGCCGCCTTCGTCGGCCACCACGTCGCACTGCGCCGCACAGTCGCGAGCGTCCCACGCGAGAAACACGCCCGCGTTGCCCTCAACATCGAACGTCAGCACGGCATTCTGGTCGGGCCGCCAGTAGTACTCGACAAGACGTTCGCGCTGCGCGAGTTCGTGCAGCACGTCGGCCGTGCGCCGGTTCGCGTAGACCGCACCCACCCCGTGCAAGCCGATATGCCCGCGCCGCGCGCAGAACTTGCGTTTGGCATCGTCGATCGCGCCGCGCAGCTTGCGCGTCATGGCGGGGTCCGACTTCTTCACATAGAAGTCGATCAGACCCGCGTTGAAGGCCTCCACGGCGCGCGATTCATCGGCCACGGCCGTGAGCAGGATGCGCGTGCACGCAAGGTCCTTCACGGCGGCGAGGAATTCGAGGCCGTTCATCTCCGGCATTTCGTAGTCCACAACGAGCGCGGCGATGTCGCCAAAGCGCGCCGCGTCGGCCATCACGTCCTCGCCCAGCGCGTTGCCGCCGTTCTTCTCGAACGCCGACCACACGGCGCCCGCTGCGAGGTTGGCCGCCGTCTGGCGGGCCTCTTGCGAAGCGACGAAAGCCAGCGCCTCGCGGGCGCTCGTGAAGTAGCGGTCCGTGGGCGCGTCGGGAAAGAGACCGCGCAGCGCGTGGAGAAAGTCGGCGCTGTCGTCGAGGAAAACGACGGAGACGGGGTGGTACACCGGCTGTCTCAGGATGGCGCCCATCTCCAGACTGCGGCGACCGAACCGGTCGAGCGCGAGCGAAGCCAGCGACATTTCAACCACGGTGCTCGTGCTATCCACCTGGCGGCGAATCGACGAAGCGAGCGAGCTGAGCCGCTCGACCTGCCCCGGATGAAGCGCGTCGGCACACAGCCCGTGCTGCACGGCCAGCTGGTAGCCGCGCATGAGTTCGGGCAGCGCGTTGCCGATCTCCTCGGCATGCATGCCGATGGCCGCGAGCGGCGTGGCGACCTCGTGCGCAACGGCGGCCGCGATCAGGTAGGGCCGCATGAGGCCATAACGCACGATCGTGACCGCGAGTATGCCCAGGCTGATCGCGATGAAAACCGCCCCCATGGGATAGAACGCGGCGCCGTAATTGACGGCGTAGTCGGAGGCGGCGAGCCCATACAGGCAGAGGCTGAAGAGGCACAGGTCGAGCAGGCGGCGGCGTTCGTGCGCTTGCGTCTGGCGGCGCGCGACGAACAGCAGCCACGCGCTGCGGCACGCGAGCACCACCGTCTGCGCCACGTGCACGGGATGCAGCGTGCCTGCCTGCGGATATTTTCCGAAGAAAAACGTGCCGTAGCCGTCCACGACTTCGTTGCCCGTGCGCAGCAGCACCGCAAGCAGCAGACTCAGCGCATAGGAGCCGATGAGCAGCGAGCGCTCGCCGCGCCGCCCGCTCACTTCGATCACGAAGTGATAAAACGTGGTGGGCAGAAACAGGATGAAAAAGTAACCGGCCTTGACGAGCACGGCGGCCAGTTCGGCATCGGATGTCTGAAACAGAAAGGCCCACGTGCCCTGCCAGAAGAACGTGGTCGCGCACATCAGCGCGAACGGCACCGAGAGGCGCGTCACGCCTTCGGTCAAGAGCACGTATGCGCCGAAACCCAGAAAGAGTGCGGACACGAACGCAGGCAGGATCGAATACATAGTCTGGTCTCGTATGGCTTCTTGTTTTACCGACCGGAATGGCGCAGCGCGTTCCCCGCAACGAAGCAATGGTGACGACGCGCGGCGAGCCGCATGGTCATGAATCGCTGTCCCAGGCGGCCGCTACCCGACTCGACGGTCACGGCGCCGTTTCGCGGCGTATGCATCGTGCATTGAGAACGCGCCGATCGAATCGATTTTGGCGATTATCGCCGCGAATGCCGGGTCGTAGCGAAATTTCCCTGCCGGCGGCGCGGGCGCGATGCGACAGGTGAAGCCGGCACCGCCGCCACCGCGACCCGTATCTCAAGCGAAATGGCAGAAAACCACGGCATCCGTTGATTGAGGACGCGTCTGGCACAGACCACAATGAATCTCACCACCCACCCCAACGGAGCACCAAGATGAACCTGACCCTCGCCGACGTCGCCATCCCCGACAGCAAGCTCGCGCGCGAAATCACCGAACTCGTGCGCGACACCGAATCGCCGCTGCTTTTCCACCATTCGAGCCGCGTCTATTACTTCGGCGCGCTGGCCGGCCGCCGCCGGGGCCTGAAGTTCGACAGCGAACTGCTCTACGCAGGCGCGATGTTCCATGACATGGGACTCACGCACGCGCACAGCAGCGAGCATGAGCGCTTCGAAGTGGACGGCGCGAACGTGGCGCGCGACTTCCTGCGCGGGCACGGCATCTCGCAACAGGACATCGACCTCGTGTGGACGGCCATTGCCCTGCATACGACGCCTGGCATTCCAGAGCACATGCATCCCGTGATCGCACTCCTCACCGCCGGCGTGGAAATGGACGTGCTCGGCATTGCCTACGACCAGTTCAGCGAGGCACAACGCGAAGCCGTGGTGCACGCGCATCCGCGCACCGAGCATTTCAAGGAGGACATCATCCAGACCTTCTACAACGTCATCAAGCACAAGCCTGCAACAACCTTCGGCAATGTGAAAGCCGACGTGCTCGCGGACAAGGACCCGCATTTCCACGCCGGCAACTTCTGCAGCGTGATCCGCCATTCCGCATGGCGCGGCTGAGTGCGGCTGGGTGCAGCCGTGTGCGGCCGAGTAAGGCTGAGTAAGCCTGAGCGCCGCTAGCTGCGGCTGCGCTTGGTCGAGGTGCGCCGCGCGAGCCCCGCCTGCCGTGCAATGCTATGCTTTTCGCCACGCCCGGTTCGCGCCGCCGGGCCACGCAGCAGTACCCGCGCGTCCATTCGGCGTCCGGAGGGTTTCATGCAGCACACGCCAGGCCGCACGCGGCCTGCTCGCTTCTCCAGCATGGTCATGAAACGGCCGTACCTGGTGGTGACGGTGTGCTTCCTCGCCGCCTTGATACTCGTGAGCCTCGTGGGCCTGAGGCAACTCTACAGCATGACCCGCTACGACCTCCAGAGCCGCCAGCGCGACCTGGAAGTGCGCGCCGTGGGGGTGAATGCGTTGATCTCCGCGGAGCGCCGCCGTCTTTTCTTCCTGCGCGATTACGCCGAGCACGTGCTCACCTCGCCCAGCGAACAGCGCAGCGGCCTGCAGAATCCGGCCGTGCAGGCCGCGCTGCGAGCGAGCACGAAGCCCGCATGGGAAGTCCCCGGCGCGAAGGACGGCCCGAGCGTGTTCGGCACCAACGCACAGGCGCTCGTGGGCCTCGAAGGCTTTCACCGGAACACGGCCACGCTGGCCTCCGACATCGTGCTCGCCCACGCCATCAGCCCGCTGCTCGCGATCAGCCAGCATGGCGACGTGGTGCAAAGCACAGTGGCATTCGTCTCCACCAACGGCGTATATGTGCTTTCGCCCGAGCGCCGGGACGTGCAAGCGCCCGACCTGCTGCAGCGCTTTAGCATCATGCCGTACTACCGCTTGCAGCTCCCCGAACACAATCCCGAGCGCAACGTCATTTCGACACCGATCTATGCCGAATCGAAAAAGAGCGAGGCGATCGCCACGCTGAGCGCCCCGGTGTATGCGCACGGCAGTTTTCGCGGAGCGGTGTTCATGGACGTCGTGCCATCGCGCCTGCTCGCACTGCAGCTCGCCGCAGCCGGCTCGTCAGAAGACGACGAACCCATAGAATTCGGTCTCCTGAATAGTAACGGCGACCTCGTCTACTTTCTCGATGGCCGGATCACGACGCAGCGTCCTGCAGACTTCGATGCACAACTGCTCGACACGGCACGGGCACAGGCCGCGCTCTGGTTGAAGCGCGGCCAGGGCTATGTACGGCACAAGGGCAACTATCTGCTCTACCAGCACGTGGGCGATTCGAAATGGATCCTGCTCGCGACCACCAGCGACCGCGAACTCACGCTCGCGGCGGCGCGTACCGTGTTCAGCAGCCCGCTGATCGTCGCGTGGGTGGCGATCGCCGTGCTCCTCGTCGGCACGCTGCGCATCGTCACGAGCATTTTCGGCCACTACGTCGAAGCGAGCACGCGGCTCGAAACGCTCGCGCGCAGCGACCCGCTCACCGGTCTCGCGAACCGGCGCCGCTTCGAGGAAGTCTTCGACGAGACGCTCGAGCGCGCCGGGCGCACCCAACCGGGGGCGAGCGCCCTGGCGATGCTGATGCTCGACATCGACTTCTTCAAGCGCGTCAACGACCGCTTTGGCCATGCCGCAGGCGACCGCGTGCTGGCGATATTCGCGCAGATCCTGCGCCACAGCCTGCGCAGCGTGGACCTGCCCGCGCGCGTGGGCGGCGAGGAGTTCGCCGCACTGCTGCCCGGCGCCGATCTCGAAACGGCGGCGGCCGTGGCCGAGCGCATCCGCGCGGAGGTCGAGGCGCACGCGGCTCACGCCCCCACGCCGGGCGACGCCGCCCACCCGGACGCCATTGCGTTCACGGTGTCGATAGGCGTGGCGGCGACTCCCACGGACTGCCCCGCCAACTACGACACGCTCATGTCGGTAGCCGACCGGCGGCTCTATGCCGCGAAGGCGGCCGGCCGCAACCGTGTCGTTGCAGAGGATTCCAGAACGATCGATCCGGCGCGTGCGTGAGCGCGCCTGCGCGGGCGTTCATGCGCCGCGCATCGGTTGGCTCATGGTGGCCATTCCGATCGCACTCGCATCCGGCCGGGACAGCAGCACGTCGACACCGGGCGAAAAACGTTACCATCGGCTGCAGCGATCAAAGAACGTGTCAAGGCGCAGCGCATGCCGTTGATCTTCGCGACCCGCCGCCTTCGTTCGTGCCCGCCGGAGCCCGACAGTACGCCATGAGCAACCGACTCGCCGCCTTGAGGACGTTTTGTGTCGTGGCGTTCGCCATCCTGACGACGCTCGCGCTCGCCGTCTACGCTTCGAACGCCGTTTCGGAGCGCCAGCAGCGGCACCAGATCGACGCGTTCTCGCGCCGCGCGCTGCTGCGCGCAGAGCTGGTGACCTCCGATGCCGAAGCCGCTTTGCGCATGCTCACACCGTTCGACGGCACGCCGTGCACGGGCGAGCACCTGCAGCATTTGCGCCGCGCCGAGGAGCAGTTTCGATACATTCGCGAAGCTGGCTGGACGGATGGCGAGCGGCTGCGCTGCACGTCGCTGCGCGGCCTGATCGACGAAGCGCTGCCGCCCCCCAAATGGACCTATGCAGAAGGCTTCACCGCCTGGCATACGGAGGTTGGCGAGCCCGGGCACGAGCAGCGCATGCTCAACATGCGCCTCGGCAGCCACATAGTGGTGATCGACACGCGCTTCTACCTCGACATCGTGTCGCTCGACGACACCATCGAGCTCGCCGTGCTCGAAGCGCAGGACGGCACCATCATCTCGCGCTGGCCGCGCACGGACCCCGACCTCATGCGCGCGGCGCTGCTGCGCGAAACCGGCAGCCCCTACTTCGAGGGGCGCTATTACGTCGTGGAGCGCTCGCGTCGCTATCCGATCGCCGTGGTCGCCTACGAGCCCGAAGGCCGCGTGCGCAGGAATCTGCTTGCGCAACTCAGGGCGATGCTCGCGCCCGCGCTCGTCACGAGCGCGATCGGCACGTGGCTCGTCATGCACTGGCGGCGCATGCAGCGCACGCCGCGCAGCGTGCTGCTGCAGGCCATCCGCCAGCGGCAATTCGAGGCCTGGCTGCAGCCGCTCGTCTCGCTCGAAAGCGGGCGCTGCGTCGGCGCGGAAGCACTCGTGCGCTGGAAGCTCGAGGACGGCACCGTGGTCGCGCCCGACACGTTCATCCCGATGGCCGAATCGCTCGGGCTCGTCGAGCCCATCACCGATCAGGTCGTACAGTCCGTATTCGAGGGCGTGGGCAGCCTCCTTGCCCGGCGCCACGACCTGCACGTTTCGATCAATCTTTCGGGCGAGGATCTCGCGGGCACGCGCATGCTCGACACGCTGAAGGCCAGCCTCGCGAAATACGCGGTGCGCCCCGAGCAGATCTGGTTCGAAACGATCGAGCGCGCGTTTGTCGACACGGCAAGGGCAGCGCCGGCAATCGAGGCATATCGTGCGGCCGGCCACCTCATCTTCATCGACGACTTCGGCACTGGCTACTCGAGCCTCTCCTATCTGCAGGAGCTGCCGGTGGACGGCATCAAGATCGACAAGACATTCACCCGCTCGCTCGCGAGCGGCGCGCAAGCGAACAAGATCGTGCCGCACATCATCGACATGGCGCGCAGCCTCGACCTCGCGATAGTCGCCGAAGGCGTGGAAACCGAGGCGCAAGCCAACTACCTGCGCGAGCGCGGTGTGCAGTATGCGCAAGGCTGGCTCTACGCGAAGGCAATGCCCGCCGCTGAATTCCTGCGCTATCTGGCGCGCGAAGCGCAAATGGCCCGCACGGCGTGAGCGTTGCGGGCATGCCTCACAAGAACGGGCTCGCCCCCAGCGCATGGGGCAGCGCGCCGGGCGCATGCGGGAACCCGCCGCCGCCATGCAGCGCCGCTGCCTTGCTGAGCACCGCGCTGTCGTAGCCACGGCCGGCAAAGCGCACGACATCGACCAGACTGAAGCCTTGCGCGCGATAGAACGCGATCAGGTGGTCGGCCGGGAACGGCGTGTCGAGCGCGATTTGCGTGTACCCGCGTGCGGCCGCCCAATGGCCCGCGAAAGCGAGCAGCGCGCGGCCGATACCGCGGCTTTGCCACTTCGGCTCGATACCGAACTGATGGACCGAGGCAACGCCGCTCTGGCGATAATGTTCGCACTGCGAATGACTGTCGCGCCCTTTCACCGTGAGCGTTCCGACGATCCTGCCATTGCAGACGGCCACGAAGCAGTCGCCGGCCAGCGCGCGCTCACGCGTGATGTTCGCCGACTGATCGGCGCACAAGCAATGCAACCCGAGTGCCGCGAGGCGCGCGAACGCCCGATTCAGGAGCCGCGTGAGCGCCTCCCATGAATCGTGGCGCGCATCGAAACGCCGCAGCACGAGCCGGCCTATGCCGGGCTGAATGCAGGCGATCCGTTCATCCAGGCGCTGTGGGGCACGCGCGTTCGACATGGCGTCTCCAGTGGTTTCGATGCACCCAGTCTAGATTTGCGCGGTAAGGGCCTCAAGAAAAAATGTCGTAAAAAGCGCGGTGATCCGTGTGAATGCGCCATCATATGCGCCCGCGCGCATACGCGTCGCGATGGCCGCGAATGGCCGCGAGCTGGCGGGCATTGCCGCACGCACGGTATAGCAGCTCACCAGCTGTCATAATTGACCCAAACGGTTTGATCACATGGAGAGCGACATGGCGCACGGCGAACACACCTACCGCGTTTCGGTGCAATGGACCGGCAATCGCGGCAGCGGCACCTCGGGCTATCGCGAGTACGGCCGCGATCACGTCATCCGTGCAAGCGGCAAGCCGGATATTCCCGGCTCGTCGGACCCTGCCTTTCGCGGCGACGCCGCGCGCTGGAACCCCGAAGACCTGCTCGTGGCTTCAGCCTCGGCGTGCCACAAGCTCTGGTATCTGCATCTTTGCGCCGACGCGGGCATCGCGGTGCTCGCCTATGAGGACGATGCCGTTGGCACGATGGCCGATACAGCTCAGCGCGGCGCCTTCACGCAGATCGTGCTGCGCCCGCGCGTGACGATCCGCGCGAGCGACAATCGCAGCCTTGCCGAGCGCCTGCATCATGCGGCGCACGAACAGTGCTATATCGCGAACTCGGTGAACTTTCCCATACTTTGCGAGCCGACCATCGAGTTCGGCGCGCCCGGCGAAGCGTGAGCGGCGCAGGGTCGTGGCCGCCCCTGCGGGCGGCAGGCCCGTTTGCCAGTGCGTGAAATGCGTCTGGCAGAAAGGTTCATGCGCCTCGATATGCCAGCCAGCAGATTCGCAACGCAGCGTTTTATTTGGCTTGTTTCGACAACGTGCGGTTCTGCAAGCGCGT
>Ga0335070_10007294_pt1 | contig 12974 bp, 11 predicted proteins | sample Lox_Sample_13_FD_206722 | JGI IMG/M metagenome (GOLD analysis project Ga0335070, IMG submission 206722) | Soil microbial communities from Loxahatchee National Wildlife Refuge, Florida, United States - Lox_Sample_1.3 | ecosystem: Environmental > Terrestrial > Soil > Wetlands | place: USA...
TTATACCGTCAGTTCGGGTGTAAGGGTGTTTTTTTGTTGTTTAGGGCTGCGAAGCAGCCCTAAACAACAAAAAAAACACCCGTTAAATCCCTTATCCCGAACTGACATCATTATAAGGAGATTAAGGACCTTCCGGCAATAGGCAATCCTCCGGGCAGTCCGGCAAGCCGGATAAATAAAAAATGCAGGTTTTTTGGCCGCACACGCAGCCAAAAACCTGCATTTTCTTATATTGACGCTGGCAGGTTATCCATATAAACTGGTTAATACTCTATGACTCCCGCCCTCGAAGCGAGCATTTTCAAGATCCTCAATCCTGGCGGTGTAACCGTCGGCACCGGCTTCCTGGTTGCGCCGCGCCTGGGAGTGACCTGCGCTCACGTGGTGCAGGCCGCCGGCGCGGCCCCCGGCAGCCGCCTGGAGCTGGCCTTCTATGCCTCGTTTCAGGAATCGGGCGTGGCGGCGAAACCCATGCTGGGCCTGGTGCTGGAGGAGGGTTGGTCCGGTCCGGATCAAGACGATCTGGCTTTCATAAGCCTGGAAAGCTCTCCTTCGGGGACGGGCAGCCAACCGCTTGACCTGGCGGGTGGGTCGGCAGGGTGCGAAGGCCAGGCCTTTACTTCGGCCGGCTTTGCGCCGGTGCTGGATATCGAGCTGCGACGGGCCGGAGGGCGACTGGGCGGGCAGGTGCCGTACGGCGAGAGCCTGCTGCTCCAGCTTGAGGGGGCGGCCTTCGAGCAGGGTATGAGCGGGGCGCCGGTGCTCAACCTGGAATCGGGGCGGGTGGTAGGGGTATTCCGCATGTACCCGGGCAAGCTCGGGCTGAAACAAGATTTTGCCTACGCCACCCCGGTCGAGCGGATGTGGGCCCATTGGCCGCCCGGCCAGCCTTACCCGGCTGCGCCCGACCTGGTCGGCAGCCTGCGGCAGGTGGTAACCGGCTACCGCGCCGGACTGGAGAGCTTTCTCAATTTTTACCTGGGCACGCCCCAGGAGCCGGCCCCCTTCGGCGGGCGCCAGACCCAGCTCGATGAGCTGGACGCCTGGCTGCTCGAGGGGCGCTCGGCCTACGGGCTGCTTGTGGCTCCGGCCGGACGCGGCAAATCTGCCCTGCTGGCGCATTGGGCGCAGGCCCTGGTCGAACGCAGCGCGGCGCGGGTCATCTTGATCCCTATCAGCCTGCGCTTCAACATTCATACCCCCGAGCTCGTCTACAAGGCCCTGGCCGTGCGCCTGGGCGAGCTGCACCGCCAGGCGGTGGATCCTGAGCTGTACAGCTCGGCCGGGCAGTGGCAGGAAGCCAGCCGTGCCTTTTTGCAGCGCACTCCGCCGCCTGGCCCGCCGGCCCTGGTGATCCTGGATGGGCTGGACGAGCTGGCGGCCGCACCGGGGTCGCTGGCGGCGCTCTTCCCGCGCCCCCTGGCGGGCGGATTCAAGGTGCTGGTCTCGGCCCGGCCCTTTTCCGGCGACTCTGACGAGCAGGGCTGGGTGAAGCGCCTGGAGTGGCAGCGCCAGGCTCACAGCTTTTACCTTCCCCTCCTCAAGCGTGATGCCGTGGAGGAAGTGCTGCGCGCCAGTTTTCCCCCTGGCGACCCGCTGGCTGGCCTGCTCAACCAGGCGGACGTGATTGCCGAGCTGTTCCGGCTGACCCAGGGCGACCCGCTCCTGCTGCGGCTGTACGTTGACGAGTTGAAGGAAAACAGCTCTCAGATAGTGAGCTTGAAGCCGCAGGATCTGCCTTCCATCAAGCGCGGCCTGGAAGGCTACCTGGAGCGCTGGTGGAAGGAGCAGCAGAAGCTGTGGCAGGCCGAGGGCCTGGATAGCCTGGCGGTGACCCGCCAGGTGCAGGATTTCCTCAACCTGCTGGCGGTGGCGCCCGGGCCTCTGCGGAGCGAGGAGGTTGCCGAGTTAGCCGGCGAGAAGCTGGCCTCGCGCCTGCTGCTCGAGCAGGTGGCGGCCGCGGTGGGCCGGCTGGTCAGCGGCGACGGCTCGGCCCAATCCGGCTATGCCTTCAGCCATCCTCGCCTGGCCGATTTTTTCCGCGAGCGCATGAGCGTGCAGGAGCAGCAGCATTGGGCCAGTAAATTTAAATCATGAACCGGAAAGGAGGATGCAATGTTAATCGAATATTCCCTGGAAGATGGCACGACAGTCCTGGTGCAGGCGCGGGACGAAGGTGGGATGGTCAAGGCCTCCCGCGGCGAAGAGCAGCCGGAAAAAGCGGCTAAAAAATTCGAGGAGGCGCTTGAGCCAGTCCACCAGGTGGCCCAGGCCCTGCGCGCCAGGCTGGAGGACTTGCGGGCCGACGAAACCGAGGTGACCTTCGGCCTGACCACCACCGGCAAGCTGGGCAACTTTGCCATCGCCGAGGTGGGCGTGGAGGCCTGCTTTTCGGTTAAGCTGAAGTGGAGCAATCCAACGAGGGCAGGCGGGAAAGCGAAGCCGCAGACGTGAAAAGAAGACTTTTATCATCTTGACTCAAGGCTGCATCTGGATTAATCTATAAGAACATCGGTTTTCACAATCATTACTGGTTGCAGGATTGGATCGGGAGGGATCGAGTGAACGAGTATCTCAGCAAATCCCCAATTCCAGGCGGGCACGTTTCCGATGTGCCCGTTTATTTTTCCCCAATCAATAATTCCTTCGACTAAGGAGAATCGTCAATGGCAGGCACAACCAATGCATTTGAAATGGCCCAGCAGCAGTTCGATCACGTGGCTGAGTTGCTCAATCTCGACCCGCAGGTGCGCGAAATCCTGCGCTGGCCGGTGCGCGAGTACCACTTCCGGATCCCGGTGCGCATGGATGACGGCTCAATCCGCGTTTTCGAGGGCTTCCGGGTCCAGCATAACGATGCCCGCGGCCCCAATAAGGGCGGCATTCGCTTCCACCCCGCCGAGACGGTCGATACCGTGCGAGCCCTGGCTACCTGGATGACCTGGAAATGCGCCGTGGCCGACATCCCGCTGGGCGGCGGCAAGGGTGGTGTTGTGATCGACCCCGCCACCCTGTCGGTTGCCGAAAAAGAGCGCCTGTGCCGCGGCTGGGTGCGCGCGATCTGGACCAACATCGGCCCGCGCCAGGACGTGCCCGCCCCCGATGTCGGCACGACCCCCCAGATGATGGGCTGGATGATGGATGAATATTCCAAGCTGGTGGGCCAGTATACCCCCGGCGTGATCACCGGCAAGCCGGTCGGCGGCGGCGGCTCGCTCGGGCGTACCGAAGCCACCGGTTTCGGCGTGATCTACAACGTGCGCGAGGCCCTGAAGCACCTCAAGATGGATCCCTCGAAATGCATGGCCGCCATCCAGGGCTTCGGCAACGTATCCCAATACGCCGCCATCGGCTTCATCGAGCTTTTGGGCGGCAAGGTAGCCTGTGTGTCCTATTGGGACCGCGAGGATCGCACCTCTTACACTGTCAGCCACCCCAATGGAATCGACCCGCGCTACCTGATGACCATCACCGACCAGTACGGCTCGATCGACAAGGCCAAGGCCCGCGCCAGCGGCTACGTGATCGAAGAAGGCGGCGCCTGGATCAAGAAGGACGTGGATATCCTCATCCCGGCTGCCCTGGAAGGCCAGATCACCGCCGAGACCGTCGGCCAGATCTGCCCGCGGGTGCGCCTGATCGCTGAGGGCGCCAACGGGCCGACCACCCCCGAGGCCGACGAAGTGATCAAGAAGCGCGGCATCTTCCTGATCCCCGACTTCCTGTGCAACTCCGGCGGCGTGACGGTTTCATATTTTGAGGGCGTCCAGAACGACATGAACTTCTACTGGACCAAGAACGAGGTCCTGGCCAGGCTCGATTCCAAGATGACCCAGGCCTTCGAAGGGGTGCTGGAGATGTCAGTCAAGGAGGGCGTGTACATGCGCGACGCGGCTTACATGGTGGCGATTGCCCGCGTCGTCAAGGCCATGGAAATGCGCGGCTGGATCTAAAAAGTTTCAATCAGGAATCCTTTTTTACTTGAAGGGCTTGCTTTTCTCCTGAAAACCCTGTACAATAATGTAGATCAAATTTTCCAGGAGCAAATTTTCTATGAGCGGGGCAGAAATTCTCCAGGGCTTGTTGATTTTAGATATCGCCGGGATGCTGGCCCTGGCGCTGGTCTACCTCTGCCGGCGGCGGATGGCCTGGCACCAATTCCTGGGGTGGGGTTTGCTGGCGCTGGTCCTGCCCATCCTGGGACCGTTCCTGGTCATTGCCAATCACCCCGGCGAGCGGCGAAGCAAGGCTTTGCGGCGCAGGGTGTATGCGGGGGTAACGACTAAAGTCGTTACTACGAAGTAAGAAAAGCCTTTTCAGGGCACTTCTCCAATATGGCCGGGCCAGGATGGCCAGGGCAACCATGAACATCGGCATGCCGGCGTGGATGTTGCCGCCCGCCAGGAGCACTGCCGCCCACGAAAGACCCACCTCCAACGGGCCAAACCACTCCGCCAACACAGATATGGAATAGAAATTCGACAGCGGTTGAAAAAGCTGCAGCAGAGTCCAGGAATCGCGCTTCTGGCGCAGCAGGAATCCGGGCGCCAGGGCCGCCACGGCCAGGACCACGGTCACAATTGCGCGCAGGCTGCCCACGTTTGGCACCAGCCAGTCCAGGTTGGAAGCGTGAAGCGAGTAAAAAACCAGGCCGGGCGAGCTTTGCAGCCATTCGCTCAGCCAGCTCGGTCGCAAAATGAAGCAAACGGCCAGGAAGGCTACCCCCGCTGCAGCGGCTTTCAGCCAGCCTTTAAAATCCAGCCGGTGCAGCAGCCACGGCAGGACGACAAACCCGACTTGCGGTTTCGCTAACGCCAGCGCCAGCGTCCAGGGCATTCCGAGCGGAATCGCCAGCGCCAGAACCAGGTCGACCTGGCCGACAAACAGGGTAAACAACACCGGGAAGGAAAGCACGGCCCACACGATCCGCCTTCCCATTACCCTCCAGAGTAAAAAAAGATTCAGCAGCACGAACAGGGCGTACGCCAGCGGCTCCGGCAGCAGAGCAAATGGCACAAATAATACGGCCAGGGGGTATGGGCTGTAATTGACTGCGATTGTGGCGGGCGAAAGGCCCATCAAGACAGCCCTCCCGGCCTGGTAGAACAGGTGAAAATCGAACATCCACATGCTGTCCATCGGCTTATCCCGCTTGAATCCTGTTCGAAGAGTTCATTTTCATTGATATACCACGTTTCGCGGCCTGCGCTATAATATTCTATATGATAATTCGGCCGCGCATCCGATCTCTGCTGGTTTTCCTGCTTGCGGCCGTCCTTCTCCTGGGGGTGGCAGCAGTCGGATACCTGGTATTGCCGAACGTGGCCGGCAAGCACACCGCCAGCCCGGCCAATCTCGCCTCGGCTCGCCAGGTCACCCTTGTGCCAACTTACCACCCGACCGGCTGGCTGGTTTACACCGATCCTGACGCCGGTTTTTCCTTCAGCTACCCGTCCAACGCGCACATCGAAATTGGCAGTAATGAGCTGCACCCGTTTAATTTTATCCGGGTGGTGTTTGCCGTTCCAAACCAGGACAGCCTGATTGTGGATGTGCAGGCCAATCAAGAAAAAAGCCTGCCGGCCCAGTTTGCGGCCCGCGCCTACGAAGAAACCGAAAACCAGCCCGCTCCCAAAGCCATGCTGGATGCCGGCCAGAGCGTCCAGGTGGGCGGGGTGCTGGCCTCCAGGTACGTCATCCCATCCACCCTGACCGACTACATGCTGTACGTTCCGTTGAACGATAAGATGATCGTTATTTACCCCGGCCGCAACGATGTGCCCGTCTCAGGTGCGACTCCCGGCTCGGAGCTTTTCAATCAAGTTCTCGGCAGCTTTATTTTTCCGGCCAGGTGAGGGGAATGGGGGAGAAGAAAAACAGGCTTCGCCGGCCGGCAACGAGCGTCTGGATCACTTGCGGTTTCATTGCCGGCCTGGCGCTTTCCATGTTCGGCCTGATGTGCAGCGCGGCAGCCGCCCCGGGCGCCCACCCCGTTCCGCCCTATACCGACCTGGTATTTTCGGATCCGTTCGGTTCTTTCGTCCCTCATTTAAAATTTTCGCCCCGCATTACCAGGGATAAATCGGGCAAACAGATCGAAGACACCAGCTACGGCGCGCGCAACCCGGATATGGGCGGCGGCACCTGCTTTGGAGTCGATTGGTCGCGCATTTTCCACGCCGGCGAGGACCTGTACGCCGGGGGGGCGGACTCTAACAAGTCCACCCAGAATGCCGAAGTGCGTGCAGTTGCGGATGGGATTGTAAAATTTGCCCCGTCAGCTTTCAATTATCCTGGCCTGGTGGTGATCATCGAGCACACCCTGCGCACCGGCGAGAAAATCTATTCGCTCTACGCCCACCTCAAGGGCCCGCTCAACGTTAAATCTGGCCAGAAGGTCAGTCGCGGCCAGGTGTTGGGCCGGGTGATGTACCTGCCGTATAACGGTAATTATCCCCAATACCACGCCTCGCGGGATGATTCGCACCTGCATTTCGAGATCCGCCAGTTCTTGAGCGGGGCGGCCATTTACCGCTATCCCTATGGCTACTGCAACCAGGCCTCTAACCTGCCCGGCGTGGGCTACACTTACCCCACCGGCCCGGACCAGTTCCCAAGCTCCAGCCAACATTATCTCGATCCCCCCAAATTCATTGTCACCCACCAGCGCCATTTATACATGCCGCTTATCCTGAATAAGCGAAAGTGATTTTTCGAGCTGCGAGAGCAGCTCGAAAAATCACTTTTTAACCTTAAAAAGCCAGCGACCGCCTTCGCTGGCGGCCGCTGGCGCTACATGTTTGGAATAACGTTGCTGAACATTCGACCGACTTGCGGTCCGACCAGGGCCAGTATTACGATTACAAGAACTGCGATAATTATGAGAATTAATGCGTATTCCATTAGGCCCTGACCCTTTTCCCCATCTGTAAATAACACCTGGGTTCACCTCCTTTCCGTTAATGACGTGCCGGATCGGCAAAAGCTCGTTGCAATAATCGTGCGATTTAACAAACGCCCCTTCTCCAGGGAGAAGGGGCATTGCAGTCAAGCTACCATTTCTGACTCTAATCCATAATGAATCTAGATGGCGGTCACGACATTGCTGAAGATCTTGCCGATCGCGGGACCAAGCAGGGCCAAAATGACGATAACAACTACTGCAACCAAAACAAGAATTAGAGCGTATTCAACTAAACCTTGGCCTTTTTCCTTCGGAGCGAATAACATTGTGTTTCACCTCCTTTCATCGCGTAAGATGTTGTTTTGCCTTCTCTTTTCTGAATACATTATATAAAATCCGCAGGTGTTTCGCGCTTTACAGGGGCCTTACAACTTCAGCGCCCGCTGAGGCATTGATCAGAACTATGAGAAGGGTAAATGGGTCTGGTAGGGCGGTTGTCGCCGCCGCTCAGGCTCCATTCCGGTCTTCGATGGAGCAAGGTTCATGCCAGCGCAAACACCTTCTATAGTCATTTTTGAGGACTTTCGCCAAAAATCTAGCCAATTTTTAATCCTCGTTGTATACTCATTAATCAGGCGGCGGCTGCCGCGATTTTCCCCTGTGGACGCATTTTAAGCCGGCCGCTCCCGCTACTGGCTATTGATTTCCGGAAGACAGAGAGGGCTGCACCTGATGAAAGCTATCGTCAACCAACAACAACTGGCGCATGGTTTGAGTATTGTCTCACGGGCCGTGAGCCCGCGCAGCACGCTGCCGGTGCTGGCGAATATTTTGGTGGCGACCGATGAAGGCCGGCTGCGTCTTTCGGCCACCAACCTGGAATTGGGCATCACCTGCTGGATCGGCGCCCAGATCCTGGAGGAAGGTGCGGTCACCGTACCTGCCCGCACGCTGGCCGACCTGGTCAACACTCTCCCCAACGAGCCGGTCAACCTGGCGCTGAACATGCGCAGCCAGACTCTCAACGTGCACTGCGGTTCCTCGACCACCGACATCAAGGGCATTGACGCTCAGGAATTTCCGCCTATGCCCGTGCCCGAATTGTCCGAGGGGGTGGCTTTGAACGTGGCCGATTTCAAGGAAATGATCCAACAGGTGGTGTTTGCCGTGTCCACCGACGAAGCCCGCCCGGTCTTGCAGGGAGTGTTGATGACCATCAGCGGCAGCGAGGTTACCCTGGCAGCCACCGACGGCTTCCGTATTTCGGTTCGCAAGGCCCCGCTCTCCAACCCGGTGCGGCCGGTGACCGCCATCATTCCGGGGCGGGCGCTCTCCGAGCTGGCACGCATTGCCGCGGATGGCAGCGATACCCTCACCATGGTGGCTCCGCCCGGGCGCGGCCAGGTTATTTTCCACCTCAAGGATATTGAGCTGGTCTCGCAGCTCATCGACGGCAATTTCCCGCCTTACCAGTCCATTGTGCCGCGCGCCTTCAAAACCCACACCATACTCTCCACTTCTCAATTGCTCAAAGCCTGCAAGCAGGCCGAGATCATCGCCCGCGAGGGCAACAACGTGATCCGCATGAGCATCCTGCCCCACGGCGACGCCCCCGGCGAGGTTGAAATTTCCGCCCAGACCGAAGAGACCGGCTCCAGCGAGGTCAAGGTGGATGCAACCATCGACGGCGCCCAGCTTGTGATCGCATTTAACGTTCGCTTCCTGCGCGAAGTGTTGGACGTGATTCGCACACCGAACGTTGCATTAGAGACCAACGCCAACAATTCGCCGGCCCTGATCCGTCCCGTCGGCGACGATGGGTTCCAGCACGTGATCATGCCGATGCACCTGGCCTGATGTCATTTTCGCCTACCTCTACCGACCGTTACCTCAGCATTTTGCTGGCGCTGAGCCAGTATCCCATCCTTAGCTCCCGAATCCGGGCGCGAATGCGCCGTGATCTCTTTGAGCGCGGCATTATTACCCTCCAGGCGTTTGAAACCAAAGTGCGCGAAATGGCCATCGCCTCACAGAAGCAGGAAGGTCTGCGCAACCCGTACAACGAGGAAGCCGCCGAGATCTGGGAGACCCGGGTGGCGCGCATGCGGGATAACCTGACCGACCTGCTTTTCAGCGAGCATTTGCCCTTTGCCGTGTTTCAAAAACTGGTCAGCGACCTGCTGACGGAGCACGGCGTCAGCGCCCAGGATCTGATTTCCTCGCTCAACCCCGAGCTGGCCCCTGCCGACGTGGTTTTCGAGCACGCCATGACCATCGAGCGCATGACGGCCCAGGAACGCTCACGCTACGAAGCCCGCCTGCAGGAATCCAAGGTGGTGCTGATCCGCAGCATGATCAGCGACCAACTGCGCTACATCAACATCGCCAAGGAATGGTTCACCCTGGCGGACCTGGCCGAGATTCGCCGGCGCAAAATCGGCACAGGGCGCATTGGCGGCAAGGCAGCCGGCATGCTGCTGGCAGCGCGCGTGCTGCACGAGTTGGCTGACCCGGCCCTGAGCGCCTGTCTCAAAACACCCGAATCGTTCTTTGTCGGCTCGGACGAGATGTATACCCTCATGTCGATCAACAACCTGGTCCATTGGAATGACCAGAAATATAAGGAAGAGCAGGAAATGCGGGCGGAATACCCGCAGATTGTGAGCGATTTCGAGGCCGCCGTGTTTCCACCGGATATCTCCGAGCAGCTCGCCAGCATGCTCGACCACATCGGCCACAAGCCGGTCATCGTTCGCTCTTCCAGCCTGCTGGAGGACAATTTCGGCACCTCGTTTGCCGGTAAGTACGACTCTATCTTTGTCCCCAACCAGGCCTCGCCCCAGGAAAATCTGGCCAGCCTGGAGCGCGCCATTGCGCGCGTGTACGCCTCCACCCTCAACCCTACCGCCTTGCTCTACCGGCGCAGCAAGGGACTGCTAGATTACGATGAGCGCATGGCCATCCTGGTCCAGGAGGTGCAGGGTGAGCGCTTCGGGCGCTATTTCTTGCCGCACGCCGCCGGGGTGGCCTTCAGCCGCAATATTTACCGCTGGACGCCTCAGATCCGGCGTGAAGACGGTTTCGTGCGCATCGTGTGGGGATTGGGCACACGGGCGGTGGACCGGGTGGGCAACGATTATCCCCGCCTGGTTGCGCTCAGCCACCCGCTTTTGCGCCCCTCGACCGAGCCCAAGGCCATCCGGCGCTATTCCCAACAGTACGTCGACCTGATCGACCTGGAGGATAACAGCTTCAAGTCCCTTCCCATCCACGATGTGCTGGATGCGCACTACCCGCCGCTGCGCTACCTGGCCCAGCTCGACGAGGAAGGTTACTTCGCCTCGCTGCGCAGCAGCATCATCGACGGGGACCCGAAACGCCTGGTGCTGACGTTCGACGAGCTGCTCAGTCGCACTTCGTTCGCCGAACACATGCGCGCCATCCTGCATCACCTGGAGGCGAGCTATCACTCGCCGGTCGACACCGAATTCACGCTCAACATCACCCACGATCGCTCCGGCAAGCCCCAGGTGTACATCACCATACTGCAATGCCGCCCGCAGGCTCACCTGACCGAGACGGCCCAGATTCCCTGGCCGGTCGACCTGCCGCGCCAGGATGTTATTCTATCGACTCGCTTTGTGGTGCCGCAGGGTTACGTTGAAAAGGTGGATTACGTTGTGTTTGTTCCGCCGCAGGCCTACTTCAGCCTGCCCTCGGAGCAGGCTCGCCGTGAGCTGCGCCAGGCCATCTCCCGCCTGAACGCCGCACTGGCGAACGAATCCTTCATCATCGTTGGGCCTGGACGCTGGGGCAGCTCCAATTCGGACCTGGGCGTACCGATCGACTACGGCGACATCTACCACACCCGCGCCCTGGTAGAGCTGGCCGGGCCGGCCTCCGGCGCCGCTCCCGAGCCCTCGCTGGGAACGCATTTCTTCCAGGACCTGATGGAGGCCCAGATCTACCCGCTGGCCGTGGTGCTGGGTGATCCTCAAACCATTTTCCGCCAGGAATTTTTTTACGACCAGCTCAACCGGATCGGGGCGTGGATCACGCTGGAGGAGCCGCTGTACGAATGCCTGCGCCTGATCCGGGTGGCGGATTACCGCCCTGGGGCCCATCTTTCGATCGTGATGAGCGATGAAAAAGGCCAGGCCATCGCCTACCTGGTGAAAGACAAAAAAGAATAGAATATATGTTCTATTTATTAAAGTAGAGTAATTTTCAAAAAGCAGGCCCCGGTTTTACCGGGGCCTGCTTTTTGAAAATTACTCTACTTTAAGTCTGTATTTTTCAACCTTTTCGCTGGCCTGCTGCTGGACTGGTTGGCAGCCGAAACCTGTGACGACGGCTTTGAGGGGGCGATTGTAGGCGGCCTCATGGCGTCCGCCGGTATAAGGGGCAGAACGAATTTATAGATTCCATAGACCACACCCAGGTTAAGCGCCAGGACGAAGAGCACCAGCAACCCACCCGTCAGCAGGTTTTCGCCGTAGAGTTTGTCGTTAGTCATGTAAAAATTCATCCAGTTGATGGACAGGCTGACCAGGCCGATCATGGCAGTCTGCCAGACCAAGCTGGCTGCCACCCAGAGCCACTTCTTCTGGATCGCTCCAACCCAGGTGATGAGCAGTGAGGTCACTTCGATCAAGAACAGGGATACCGCCGGGATGAACTGCGAGTAAAGGAAGATTTTAATGGGAGATAGATTCAAGAGGTCGTTCAGCTGGGACTGCATGGTGGCGAACTGCTCGGGCGTCACGCCCTCCGGCAGGGGGCTGCCGGCGGCCGGAAAGGTAATCACGCCCAGCAGCAGGTATAGGGCGCTGAAGGCGAAGGTGAGAACCGCGTCTGCCCCTCCGAAGCCGGCCGCCAAAGTCAGGGCGCCGGTCCATGGCCGGGTTTGGCCGCCGAGGTAGCGGGTGCCGAACCAGATGGCCGCGTAGCGAATGACCGTCTGGATCAGGGCCAGTAAAAAGCCGTACAGCAGCAGCACGTTAACGGGCGAATCTTTGAAATACTGGAGGAAGACGTCCGTTCCCTGGACGAAGTTGTAGAGAAAGCTATGCATAATCTGGGCCGCCAGGAAGGCAAATGCGCCAAAGATAAACAGCATCCAGGTTGTGTGAAAACGGCGGATCAGGAAGGAGCCCAACAGAAACGGACCAATCAATAAGATCAAGGAGGTTACAGCAATCACAGCTATGAACATGGCGGCCTCAAGAAAAGGGAGGATAAGAACTTTACCCGAATTTTCTGTTGTGGCTTACAACGAAGCGCAGCTTCGATGTAAGCCACAACAAAAAATTCGGGAAGGACTTTGAAGTAATTGTACCGCGGACTGTCTAAACGCGGGTGGAGGCGATTGAATGTTTCACGTGAAACATTCAATAATGTGGCCCTACGGTGCCGCCATTGCCAGTATTTCCCGGGTTGGCTGGACCGGCAGCCCGGGCCGCGCTCCATACGCCGCCGAACTCGGTTACATTGTCCCCTTCGGTGTCGCCGGGGTTTTTATCGGCTACAAAGGTGTACAGCGGCAGGCCGTTGAAAGTGACCTGCATCGAACCATCCGGGCGGATGAGCGTGCCCACTTTCCCTGGGACGTCCGCGCCTGAGCCGGGAACCGCGCTGACCGTGTACGGCGGCCAATCGGCAGTACAGTCGCTTGCGGTGCATTTGCTGACCCCGTTCAGGTCGAGCGCAAAGGTATACAGGGTCATTCCACCGGCGTTGACCAGGATCTTCCCCAGCCTGGCGTTGTTAGCCACCTGGACAGCGGCTGCGCCGGTAAGGGGCACGAGCGCAGTCTGGGTGGGCGCTGGCACGATGGTAGGCGTTGGCGAAACCGCCCCATAGCTGCCGTACGCGCCCGAGGCGGTCGCCCCAGTGGGAGCGCAGGCCACCATAACGAGCGCCACGAAGGCAAACAGGCCCAGCCATCGAATGGGGCTGGATAGGTGAGATAACGTGTGTTTCAAGGCGAACCTCCTGATACAATAAATTGCAGGGCCGAGGAACCAGCCGCCCGGCCCATTCGCGCCAGCCTGTCAAGACTGGTGGGCTT
>Ga0335070_10007295_pt1 | contig 12973 bp, 15 predicted proteins | sample Lox_Sample_13_FD_206722 | JGI IMG/M metagenome (GOLD analysis project Ga0335070, IMG submission 206722) | Soil microbial communities from Loxahatchee National Wildlife Refuge, Florida, United States - Lox_Sample_1.3 | ecosystem: Environmental > Terrestrial > Soil > Wetlands | place: USA...
GCTGGATCTTTACCTCGGCGCGCTCGGAATGCGCCGCTGACGGCGATCAGCGCGCGGCGTGGCGCATTTCTTCGGCGCCGTCGGCCTTGATCTCCGCGTCGCTCGGCTCCAATCCCAATTCCTTGAGTTTGCGGTAGAGCGTCGAGCGGCCGATGCCGAGACGGCGCGCCACTTCCGACATGTGTCCATCGTAGCGCGCGATCGCCATGCGGATCACTTCGGATTCGATCTCCTCAAGCTTGCGCATGTGTCCGGATCCGTCGGTGCCGGACAAGGCGTAAGGCGAGGTATGCGCGATGACGGGGGCAGAGTAGCTGGCGGCGGTAAGCGCGTGCGCCGGATTGGCCGACGCCGGCGCAGCGCGGTGCACTTTCGCGTCGATGCCCATGGCGGCAGCGATCTGCGGAAAGTCGGCGACATCGAGCAGGTCGTGGTCGCACAGAACGACAGCGCGGAAGATGGTGTTCTCGAGCTGACGGACGTTGCCGGGCCAGTTGAAACGTTCGAGCAGCTCCGCGGCCTCAGCGGTCAGTCCGGAGACCGGCTTGTTCTCCTCCGCGGCAAATCGCGAGATGAAGTGGCGCGCCAGCGCCGGAATGTCACCGCGGCGGTCGCGCAGCGACGGCACGACGATCGGAAAGACGTTGAGGCGGTAGTAGAGATCTTCGCGGAACAATCCGTCGCGGACGAGCGCGGCGAGATCGCGGTTGGTCGCCGACATGATCCGCACGTCGACCTTGACCGGCCGCTTCGAGCCGACCGGATCGACTTCGCCTTCCTGAAGCGCGCGCAGAAGCTTGACCTGCATGTCGAGCCGCAGTTCGCCGATTTCGTCGAGGAAAAGCGTGCCGCCGTCGGCTTCCTGGAACTTGCCGAGATGCTTGTCCGTGGCGCCGGTGAACGATCCCTTCTCATGGCCGAAGAGGATGGACTCGATCAGGTTCTCCGGGATGGCGCCGCAATTGACCGTCACGAACGGCCTGCCGGCGCGATCGGACGAGCCCTGGATCGCCCGGGCGATCAGCTCCTTGCCCGCGCCGGACTCGCCTTCGATCAGGATGGGAATGCTGGACTGGGCCGCGCGCTGGCCGAGCCGGAAAACTTGTTTCATCTCGTTCGACTGCGCCACCATGTCGTCGAAGGTGAGGCGGTTGTCGGTCTTCTTCTTGAGTCGCGTCACCTCGCCCGAGAGCGTGCCGATCTTGAGCTGATTGCGGATCGAGATGGCGATGCGTTCGGGGCTGGCGGGCTTGACGAGGAAATCGTTGGCGCCGGCGCGCATGGCTTCGACGGCCGAGTCGATACCGCCCTTGGCGGTGAGGACGATGACGGGCAGATCGGGATTGGTCGGACGCAGCTTGGCGAGCACGTCGAGACCGCCGAGATCCGGCATCACGAGGTCGAGCAGGACGAGCGCGACCTGATCGCCGCGCGGACCGGCGATCAATTCGAGTGCAGGTCCGCCGCCCGAGGCAGTCACGACTTGCATTCCCGATCGCGTGATGGCGGCTTCGAGCAGCCTGCGCTGCACCGGATCGTCATCGACAACAAGTATGGTCTGCGCCATCGGCTCTTTCCCAAAATCGAACAGCGAATGATCGCGCACGACCGGTAAATGCCGCGTTTAAGCCTGTCCTATCGCGGAACAAATGGAATAGTCTTAACGAGCGGTGAACGGGTGGGGCGATGAGCGGCAAGGGCGCAGACTATTGGAGTTTCTTCGCCGAAGATGCGCGGCGGACGGGAAGCCCGCTCTATTCGCGCCTTGCCGCATCGATCGGGCAGGACGAGGAGCTGAAGGCGCTGTGCGCGCGGGCGCGGATCGGCCAGCCGCACCCCAATCTGATTCTCGCGGCCGTTCACTTTCTGCTCCTGCGCGGAGCGATCCACCGGCTCGGCCGATTCTATGGGACGCTCGGCGGTACAGTATCGGCGGACCGCGAAGATCCGTTCCCCGACTTCCGGGACTTCGTCGACAAGCACCGGGAGGCGATCCGGCATCTCATCGAGACGCGCGTAACCAATACGAACGAGATCGGACGCAGTGCCCTGTTGCATCCCGGTTTTCGGGCCGTCGCTGCCGAGGCCGGCGCGCCCTTGTCGCTGATCGAGATCGGGCCGAGCGCCGGCCTGAACCTGATCTGGGATTCCTATGGCGTGCGCTATGCCCGGAACGGCTCGGCCGTTGCATCGGTCAACGACGATGCGCCACTCGTCATGCAGTGCGAGCTGCGCGGCGACCGTCTGCCGCCGGCCGGCGCGATACCCAGTGTCGGAAGCCGCGTCGGGCTCGAACTCAATCCCGTCGACCTCGGCAATCCGGACGACCGCGACTGGCTGCGCGCGCTCATCTGGCCCGACCAGGCGCCGCGGCTGGAGCGCTTGGACGCCGCAATCGAGATCTATCTGCGCAACCGGCCGGCCATTCGCGCCGGCGACGCGCTTGAGCTTCTGCCGGATGCCCTCGCGGATGTGCCGCGCGGGCAGGCGGCCTGCGTCTACCATACGATTGCGATCTACCAATTTTCCCGCGCCATGAAGCAGGGACTTGAGGACATTTTGACCGTCGCCGGGCTCAGACGGCCGATCTGGCGCCTGTCTTTCGAATATGACGGTGCGCTCTACATTCTGTCGGCCATCCGCTACAGCGACGGGATGCGGCAGGAAAAACGCCTGGCGAGCGCTCATCCGCACGGCACCTGGCTTGAGTGGCTCGCATAATCGGTGAGAATGCGCCCATGAGCGATGATCTATTCGAATCCGAAACCACGCAGATCCCGCCCGGATTCCAGCCCATGAACTGGTCGCGCGGCTTCGGCCGCCAGATCGGGCCGTTCTACGAGCGAAACCAGCCGGACGGACGCTTCACGCGGGCGTTTCTGGTAGCGGAGCATCACACCAACGGCATGAACAACTGTCACGGCGGCATGCTCATGGCGTTCGCGGATACCGTCTTCGGCCATCCGGTAGGCGTCATGAAGCGCAGCCACTACTGGGTAACCGTCCGTATGCTGACGGACTTCGTCTCTCCGGCGCGTCTCGGCGAATGGGTCGAGGGCACCGCCGAAGTCGCCGGTCAGGTCGACGACATCTATACGGTGAAGGGCCGGATCTGGACCGGCGACCGGCTGATCATGACCGGAACCGGCGTTTTCAAGACGATCATGCCGCGCGCGGAGCCCCGCTGATGTCCGACACGCCCGGCATGCCGCCGATACAGGGCATTTTGCCCGACACCGAAAAGCAGATGTTCACGATCGCGGCGACCCAGGGGCCGCTGGCGGCGCTCGACGGTGCGCCGCCGCCGGCGCCGAAATGGTTCGAAGACGCGCTGGCGGTCAAGCCGGAATCCAACTTCATCGAGGTCGGCGGCGCGCGCATACACTATTCGCGATGGGGCGACCGCGCGCGGCCCGGCCTGTTGCTCGTCCACGGCAACGCAGCGCATGCGCATTGGTGGGACTTCATCGCGCCGTTCCTGGCGCGAGACTACAACGTCGCCGCCATGGATCTCTCCGGCATGGGCGACAGCGATTGGCGCCCGGGCGGCTATTCGATGGAGATGTTCGCGCGCGAAGAAATCGCCGTGTGCGAAGACGCCGGCATGTTCAAGCTGGACGAACCACCCGTGATCGTGGCGCACAGTTTCGGCGGCTTCGTCACCATGCTGACCGGCGGACTTTACGGCGACCGGCTGGCGGGCGTCGTGATCGTTGATTCGCCCGTCAATCCGCCCGACCGCCCGGGCGGTCCGCCCAACCGGACGATCAAACCGCACAACGTCTATCCCTCGCTCGCGGCCGCCATGGCGCGTTTCCGCCTCATGCCGCCCCAAACCTGCGACAATCTCTATATCGTCGACTGGGTCGCGCGGCATTCGCTCAAAGAGGTCGAAGGGGGCTTTACCTGGAAGTTCGACCCGGCCATCTGGCAGCGCTTTTCGATCGGCGACACGGCCGAAAGGTTGAAGGCGACACGTTGCAGGATTGCCGTCTTTCGCGGCGAACATTCCGTGCTGTTGCCGCCGCAGATCGGCGAATACATGTTCAACCTTCTGGGCCGCTCCGCGCCGATGGTCGAAATCCCTCAGGCCCAGCATCACATCATGCTGGATCAGCCGCTGGCGCTGGTGGCGGCCCTCAGGGCGCTTCTGGCCGACTGGGAACACTCCACCGCCTCCAGAAAAGTCCCGTAACAGCGGCGTTTTGAGCGTTGTGCACCCGCGTTCAATTGCTATAGTCCCGCCTGCTTGATTTGGGGACAAATATGGCCGCACACGGCGATTCAAACAGCGAACACGGATCTATGGACATCAGCCAGCACGTCAAGGCGTGGCACGGCTTCACGGTTTTCGTCAAATGGTCGATCGTCGCCATCGGCCTGATCATGATCTTCCTCGCCGTTTTCCGTACGCACAATTGATCCTGCCTCCATGAAACTCGCCATCCTCAAAGAACGCCGGGGCGGCGAGACGCGCGTCGCCGCGTCGCCCGAAACGGTCAAGAAGTACAAAGGTCTTGGCCTGGAGGTGGCGGTGGAAGCGGGAGCGGGCGCGGCGGCCAGGATGTCAGACGCCGACTATCAGGCGGCGGGAGCGACGATCGCAGCGGACAGCGCTTCGCTTCTCAGCGGGGCGGATGTGATCCTCGGCGTCCGGTCGCCGGACGACAGCCAGATCGGCGCCATGAAGAAGGGCGCGGTTCTTGCGGCGCTTCTCGCTCCGTACACGGATAAAGACACGCCGACCAAGCTCGCCGCCCGCGGCGTCGATGCCTTCGCCATGGAGTTTCTGCCGCGCATCTCGCGCGCGCAGGCGATGGACGTTCTCTCGAGCCAGGCCAATCTCGCCGGCTACAAATCCGTGATCGACGCGGCGGCGCAGTTCGGACGCGCCATGCCCATGATGATGACCGCAGCAGGCACGATCGCCCCGGCGCGCGTGCTGGTTATGGGCGTCGGCGTCGCGGGGCTGCAAGCCATCGCCACGGCCCGCCGTCTCGGGGCTATCGTGTCCGCAACCGACGTTCGTCCCGCCACGAAGGAACAGGTGGAATCGCTTGGCGCCACGTTCGTCGCCGTCATGGACGAGGAATTCAAGAACGCCCAGACCGCCGCCGGCTATGCCAAGCCGATGTCGGCGGAATATCAGGCCAAGCAGGCGGCGCTGACCGCCGAAACCATCAAGAAGCAGGACATCGTCATCACCACGGCTCTCATTCCCGGCCGCGCGGCGCCCATTCTCGTCACCGAAGAGATGATCAAGACGATGAAGCCGGGATCGGTGATCGTCGATCTCGCGGCGGAGCAGGGCGGGAATACGCCGCTGACCAAGCCCAACGAGGTCGTCGAAGTGCATGGCGTGACGATCATGGGCTACACCAATCTTCCCGGGCGGCTGGCGGTGGATTCCTCCTCGCTCTACGCGCGCAATCTGTTCAACTTCGTCTCGCTCATCGTCGACAAGAAGACCGGGGCGCTGTCCCTCAACTGGGACGACGAAATCGTCAAAGGCGCGGGCCTGACGCGCGACGGCCACGTCGTGCACCCGGCGCTGAAAGGCTGAGCCATGGAACTCGTCGATCCGATCGTCTTCCGCCTCACGATCTTCGTGCTGGCGATTTTCGTGGGCTACTTCGTGGTGTGGAGCGTGACGCCCGCGCTGCACACGCCGCTGATGAGCGTCACCAACGCGATCTCGTCCGTGATCGTCGTAGGCGCGTTGATCGCCGTTTCCGTCGCTAACATCGGCGCCGCGGCGTGGACCTCCAAACTGCTCGGTCTCGTCGCCCTGATCCTCGCCTGCGTGAACATCTTCGGCGGCTTCCTCGTCACCGCGCGCATGCTCGCGATGTACAAGAAGAAGGGCACGTGATGTCGGGCGAGTGGAAATCCGATCTGGCGGCGCTCGCCTACCTCGCCTCGGGCGTCCTTTTCATCCTGGCCCTGCGCGGGCTGTCGTCGCCGGCATCGAGCCGCACCGGCAACCGCAACGGCATGATCGGCATGGCCATTGCGGTCGCGACGACGCTTTGGGTCGCAAACATCGTCGACGGGCTGACCTGGGGCCTGATCGTCGCGGGCGTCGCCATCGGCGGCGGCATCGGCGCGGTGATCGCGCGGCGCATCGCGATGACGCAGATGCCGCAGCTGGTCGCGGCGTTCCACTCCCTCGTCGGTCTCGCCGCCGTGCTGGTGGCCGCCGCGGCGTTCTATTCGCCGCAGGCATACGGCATCGGCACCGAAGGCGCGATCCGCATGCAAAGCCTGATCGAGATGAGCCTGGGCGTCGCCATCGGCGCGATCACCTTCGCCGGTTCGCTGATCGCCTTCGCCAAGCTCAACGGCAATATGAGCGGCGCGCCGATCCTGTTGCCGGCGCGGCATCTGCTCAACATCCTCATCGCACTCGGCATCGTCGCGTTGATCGTCGTGCTCGTGGTGCGGCAGCCGGTGTGGGCGTTCTGGGCGATCGCGGTGCTGAGCTTCGTGTTCGGCATCACGCTGATCATTCCGATCGGCGGCGCCGACATGCCGGTCGTGGTCTCGATGCTCAACTCCTATTCGGGCTGGGCCGCGGCGGCGATGGGCTTCACGCTGGAGAACACGGCGCTGATCATCACCGGCGCTCTCGTAGGCTCCTCCGGCGCGATCCTGTCCTACATCATGTGCAAGGGGATGAATCGCAGCTTCATCTCGGTCATTCTCGGCGGCTTCGGCGGCGAGACGGGCCATGCGGCGGGACCCGCCGAAACTCGGCCGGTCAAGCAGGGCTCGGCGGACGACGCCGCCTTCATCATGAAGAATGCGGGGAGCGTCATCATCGTTCCAGGATACGGCATGGCCGTCGCGCAGGCGCAGCACGCCGTGCGCGAAATGGCCGATGTTCTCAAGAAGGAGGGTGTGAAGGTCTCCTACGCCATCCACCCGGTTGCCGGCCGCATGCCTGGACACATGAACGTTCTCTTGGCCGAAGCGAATGTGCCCTACGACGAGGTGTTCGAGCTCGAGGACATCAACAGCCAGTTCGCCCAGGCGGACGTCGCTTATGTTATCGGCGCGAACGACGTGACCAACCCCGCGGCCAAGACCGATCCCAAATCGCCGATCTTCGGCATGCCGATCCTCGATGTCGAAAAGGCCAAGACGGTGCTGTTCGTCAAGCGCGGCATGGGCTCCGGTTATGCCGGCGTCGAGAACGAGCTCTTTTTCCGCGACAACACGATGATGTTGTTCGGAGACGCCAAGAAAATGACCGAAGAGATCGTCAAGGCGTTGGGCTGAGGCGCTCTGTCGGATTCGTCAACGAAGGGCAAACGCGCAATGAGCGGTAGCGACGCGAACATGCGGGGATTGCGGCGCGAGTGGCGGGCGGCGCAGATATTCGCCGTGATCTTCATCGTCCTGCTGATCGCGGTCGGCGCGCTTTCGGTGCTGTCGAGCGGGAACAACCAGTCGGCGCTGCAACAGGCCGCGCTCCAGCGTCAGCAGATGGCGATCGCGTTGTGCAACGCCGCTCTCGCCTCGGCCGAAGGTTTCGCGCTCGTCCCCGGCTACACCAAACTCGCCAGCGACGTCGTCCAGGGCGGATCCGTCGCCGGACGCTATACCTGCTACGCGCAGACAGATGCCGCGAAATACCAGATCACATTCGACCTGATGTGCCGGAATCTCGACGATCCCAAATGCATCAATCTGTTCAGCGTGACGCAGGACGGAACGGGCGCGATCTACCAGCGCCATTAACTGGCGGCGGCGCCGCCGATCTTGCAGATGTGCTTCCACTCCGCGTCGGTCACCGGCTGGACCGAGAGCCGGGAAAACGTGACCAGCGTCATTTTTGCGAGCTCCGGATCGGCTTTTGCCTGCGAAAGCGAAACCGGCTTCGACAGGTCGCGAACCGCCTTCACGTCGACCAGCCCGAACTTGCCGGTTTCGTCGGTCGGGTCCGGCCGATACGCTCCGATCACTTCGACAATGCCAACGATCTCGCGCACATCGCCCGAATGATAAAAGAAGCCGAGATCTCCCTTCTTCATCTTCATCATGTTGAGTTTGGCCTGGTGGTTGCGCACGCCGCTCCACGGCTCGCCCTTGGCGCCGCGCCGCTTCTGCATCTCCCAGGACCAGGTCTCGGGTTCCGATTTGAAAAGCCAATAGGCCATGTCGACGACCTTAGAACTTGGCGTCGCAGCCGTTGAACGTCGGCTTCCAGGGTCGTACCTCGGAGTGCGCGAAGAGTCCGGCTTTGACGTACGGATCGTGGGCATGGAACTTCTTCGCCGCCTCGAGGTTCTCGGCTTCCACGATCATCATGCTGCCGGCCATGTCGCCCTTCGCATCGAGGAACGGTCCACCGAGGCGGATACAGCCGGCGGCATGCCCGTACGCAAAGTGGGCTTCGCGCGTCGCCAGGCGCAGCGCGAGCGAATTCTCCTTGTCGATGGCGGTGATACAGAAAAGCATGCCCAATCTCCCGGTCGTTCGACGATCATCATAACGTGGCGCGACGGCGCGCGAACCTGTTTGTTTCACTCCGGCTTCAACGGTCGCGCCATCAGCTTCTCGAGCGCCTTGGTCGCGGGCAGGGCGCCGCCGAGCACGGCTGCCACCGCTTCGGCGATCGGCATTTCGACGCCGTGCCGCCGCGCGCGGGCGACAAGTGCTGGCGCCGTTTCGACGCCCTCGGCAAGCGGCGCGCCCGGCGCGCTCAAGTCGGAAAGATTGGCGCCGCGGCCCAGCTTTTGCCCGAAGGCGAAATTGCGCGACGACACGCTCGTCGCCGTCAGGACGAGATCTCCCAGACCCGACAGACCCATGAACGTTTCGGCACGTCCGCCCATCGCCTCGCCCAGCCGTATCAGCTCCGCGAAGCTGCGCGCCAGAAGCGCCGCGCGCGCGCTTTCGCCGAGCCCGAGCCCGTCGGCGACGCCACATCCGATCGCGAAGACGTTCTTGGCCGCGCCGCCAAGCGCTACGCCGACGAGATCGTCGCTCGCATAGGGCCGGAATTGCGCATGCCCGAGTGTCGCCTGAAGACGCATAGCGATGTCGATGCGGGCGGCGACGGTGACCGCAGTCGGAAGTCCATGGGCGACGTCGCGCGCGAAGGAGGGTCCGGAAAGTATGGCCGGCTGTGCCTGCGGCGCCAGCTCGGCGGCAATTTCGGTGAGCAGAAGGCCCGTGCCGCGCTCGATGCCCTTGGCGCAAAGCACGAGCGGCGTTGCCGGAGCGAGCAGTGGCGCCAACGTCTCGAGCGTGGACCGTAAATGCTGGGCTGGCGCGACAAGGAGAACGACGTCGCTGCGCACAGTGTCCGCCAGGTCATGGGTGGGCTGAACCCGATCCGGCAGTTTCACGCCCGGAAGAAACCGTTCGTTGACGCCGGTGTTTCGGATGGAATCGACCACATCCGATTCCCGCGCCCAAAGGCTGACCGACCGGCCGGCCAGGGACGCAGTCAGGGCCAGTGCCGATCCCCACGCGCCTGCCCCAACGACCCCGATTTTGGCGTAAGTATCTGATTTATCATGTTCTTCTGGCATACCGGATCTCATTGATGCGCTGCGAAAGATTGAACGATTTGTTGATTATTCAGAATTTGTCACTATCTTTCCCTGTAGAAAGAAAAAACAAGCGCTGGGGCAGGGAAACGACGATGTCAGAGAAAGACTCCGTGCGAGAACAGATCGTAGAAGCCGCCAAGAAGCGGTTTTCGCATTTTGGATACGCCAAGACGACCATGGCCGAGGTGGCCGGCGACTGCGCTATGTCACCGGGTAACTTATACCGTTTTTTCCCCGGCAAGCTCGATATCGCGGAGGCCATCGCGACCGAGGACTACTCCAAGCATCTCGACCATCTGCGCAAGCTCGCGGTGGCGCCGGAAAAAGATGCCCGCACCAGACTGCACGATCTTTTGTTCGAGGAACTTCGCCGCACCTATCACAAGCTCGAAAAAGATCCACGCGCCTATGAGATGGCGCGCGTGATCTCCACGGAACGGCCCAAGTTCGCCAACTGGATGCTGGAAAACGAGCGCAAGATCCTCGTTGATCTTCTCGAGGAAGCCGAGCGGCGGGGCGAATTCAGCATCGCCGACAAGGCATTCACGGCCGAGATGGTCCAGGCCGCGACCATGAAGTTTCGCTATCCGCAGCTCTGGTCGAAGCTGACGCTCCCGAAGCTTGAACGCGAGCTCGAAGGAGTCATGAACCTGCTCATCGACGGGCTTTGCACCCGGGAAGCCGCCCTGCGCTCGGCGAACCAGGACGCAGCCGCCTGACCAGGGCCTAGCAACCGCCACAAAGCTTGCGTAAGAGGGCGCATGCGCCGCTTCGCTCTCGCACTCCTGGTCATGCTTTCGATTTCATCGGCAATCGCCGGAGGGCTGCCGGCACCCTCGCGGCCGCGCGACCTCAGCGACGCCGACCGTGCGGCGCTCGACGGCATAAGCGCCAGCCTCAACAGCTTCGCTACGCTCAAGGGAGAATTCGTCCAGATCGATCCGGACGGCGCGGTAGACCAGGGCCTGTTCTACATCTCGAAGCCCGGCAAGATGCGCTTCGAATACAAGCCGCCAGCGGCGTCCCTCATCGTATCCGACGGCAGCACGGTGGCGGTCGCCAATACGCGCCTGAACACAGTCGACCGTTACCCTTTGTCCGAAACGCCGCTGGAGCTGGTGCTCGGCAAGAATATCGATCTGCGCAACAATCCCGCCATCGCGAGCATCCGGCATGAACAGGGGGCGATCGTCATCGGCGCGCGCACCAATCTCAATCAACCCAATGCGAACATTTCGCTCGTCTTTTCCGATCCGGGTTACGAGCTCCGGCAGTGGACGGTGATCGACAATCAGGGATTGAGCACCACGGTCGCGCTGCGGGACGTCGTGCCGGGCGCGCAGCTCGCGCCCTCGCTGTTCCAGCTGCCAGACAAGAATCCGTTCGCGCGTCGTCCCCAGGAGTGAGCCGCGATGACAGTCTTGCCCGTCGTCGGATTCCCTTGTGACCGCCGCTCGGTGGGCAAGCATCCGTTCCATCTTGTAGGCGAGAAATACATTACCGCCGTGCGCGACGGTTCGGGCGCCCTGCCGCTGCTGGTCCCGGTGCTCGATCCGCCCCTGGCGCCGGCGGACCTGCTGCACAGCATCGACGGACTGCTCTTCACGGGTTCGCCGTCCAACGTCGCGCCCAGGCACTATGGCGGTCCGGATCCCCGGCCAGGTGTGATGCAGGATGAGCACCGCGACGCGACCGCCCTTCCGTTGCTCAAGGCCGCGATCGACGCGGGCAAGCCGACGCTCTGCATTTGCCGCGGCTTTCAGGAGCTCAACGTCGCGCTCGGGGGTACGCTCCACCAGCACGTGCACGAGCTGCCGGGGCGCGGGGATCATCGCTCACGGGACGACGACGCCCTCGATGTCCAGTACGGACCCGCACATGCGGTTCATGTGCAAGAAGGCGGACTGCTCTCCCGGATCGCGAGCGAGAAAACGTTCCTGGTAAACTCGCTGCATTCCCAGGGCATCGACACGCTCGCACCGGGGCTGCGCGCGGAAGCCGTGGCGCCGGACGGTCAGATCGAGGCTGTTTCCCTGCCTTCGGCGAAGGGTTTTTTGTTCGCCGTGCAATGGCACCCTGAATGGCAATGGACCGAGAGCCCCGTTTCTCGGGCGATTTTCGAAGCGTTCGGCGCGGCGCTGCGCGCGGCCCCGCATCGTCGTTAAATTTATGCCGTCTTAAGAGGTGAGAACGCATGTTCGCGGCCTATCGAGGCCGCCCGAACATGTCCGATCCCGCCCGCTTTCTGGGCTTTGCTTTCGCCAATGCCGATTTCCTGTTCGAGATCGACGGCAAGGGCACAATCCTCTTTGCGACGGGCGCGGCGAGCGAATTCGCGAAGCAGAAGGCCGAAGTCCTGACGGGTAAACCGGCGGCCCGCCTGTTCCTGCCATCCGACGGCACCAAGTTTTCGACATTCGCCCGCACGCTGGCAACTGGCGACCGCGCCGGACCGTTCGCACTGAAGCTGACCGACGGCCGGGAGGCATTCCTCTCGATGTTCCGGCTGCCCATGAACGGCGAGCGGATATCGTGCACGATCGCGCGCGCACCGGCACGGCCGGCGAACGCGGACCGCGACGAAAAGACGGGGCTCTCGACGCGCGAGTCCTTCGTCGCAGCGGCGGCGCAGATGCAAGGCACGTCGGCGTCAATCACGATGGTCGATGTTCCGGGATTGCCGGACGCTTGCGCAAAGATGGGGCCGGACGGTGCCGACCGGCTGATGCTCCAGATCGGCGCGGCGGTCGCGGACATTGGCGCGAAGGCGGCGGCGCGCCTGTCGGAATCCAGTTTCGGCGTGATCGCGGACGCGGTCCTCGGAAAGACCGATCTCGGCGAGCGCTTGCGCAAAGCGTTGAAGGAAGGCGGCGCCGGCGATCTTCCCGTCGAGGAAGCGCTGGTCTCTCTCAAGGGCAAGGATCTCAGCGCCGACCAGCGGATGCTGGCGCTGCGCTACGTCGTCGACCGTTTCGCCAAAGGTGACCATTCCGACGTGAACGACATGGAGACCGCGTTCCAGCAAATGATGGACGACACCATCACGCGCGCGCGCGACCTGACGGAGACGGTTGCGGAAGGCGCCTTCACGATGGCCTATCAACCTATCGTCTATCTCAACACCGGCGAAATCTCGCATTACGAGGCGCTTACAAGGTTCACGCAACCAGGCAGCACCGGCGAAACGGTCGAATTCGTCGAGCGTTTCGGTATATCGGACGCCTTCGACCTTGCGGTCGCGGTGAAAGTCATCGCCGCCGCCGAAGAATCGGCTGCGCAGAAATCGCACATCGCTTTCAACATCTCCGGCCGGACTATTTCATCGCCGTCGACGTTCGGTCTCCTGGCCGGGATGCTGGCGCGCAAGCGCGCTCTGGCGCCGCGCCTGCTGATCGAAATCACGGAGTCCA
>Ga0335070_10007296_pt1 | contig 12973 bp, 8 predicted proteins | sample Lox_Sample_13_FD_206722 | JGI IMG/M metagenome (GOLD analysis project Ga0335070, IMG submission 206722) | Soil microbial communities from Loxahatchee National Wildlife Refuge, Florida, United States - Lox_Sample_1.3 | ecosystem: Environmental > Terrestrial > Soil > Wetlands | place: USA: Florida...
CGCCGCGGGGCGCGTACCGAGGTTCTCGAAGGTCATCGCGGCTACCACGTCGGCCCAGTCGAGAAGTCGCTGCAGTCTGCCGAGCGCGACACATGCAAGGCCGGTGGCGCATGGGGTGCCGTTCACGAGACTCAGTCCCTCCTTGGCCTCCAGGGTCAATGGGGCGTATCCGAGCCGCCGCAGCGCCTCCTCGCCCGTCAACACGGTGTCGCCGTCCCGTGCCTCGCCGCTGCCCAGCAGGACGAGAGAGATGTGTGCCATGTGGATGAGATAGCCAATGGAACCACCGCGCGGCACGACGGGAATCAGTCCGTTGTTGAGCAGGTCCAGCAGCATGCGCACGGTGAGAGGCCGCACGCCCGAGCGGCCATGCGCGAAGTTGTTGATGGCGCAGACCATGATGGCGCGCGTCTCGGCCAGGGGCAGCGCCGATCCCACGCCACAGGCGTGACTCATGATGATGTTGTGTGACAGCTCGCTCTGCCGGGTTCTGTCCACCAGCACTTCCGACAGCGCGCCCACTCCGGTGCTCACGCCGTACACCCGCAATCCGCGCGAGACGATCGCAGCGACGACCTCCCTCGCCCGCTCGATGCGCGCCAGCGCCGGGGCCGACAGGCTCAGTGGGGCGCCCGCAGCCACCGCGGCAACGGCTGGCCAGGTCAGCGGTTCATCGATCTTCTGTTCGGTCATGTCCGCCTTGTCTTGCATGCGCGTGCCGAAGCGCGGCGCGCGAGTATGGATTACCGGGGTGCATCGAGCGCCTGCTGCTCGAGGATGATGCGGTCGAGCAGGCCACGCAGACCGAGCATGATGAGACCGGCGAACAACGGTACGGCGCCGGCGAGCGCCCAGAAGGTGTCCTTGGGCAGGCGCTCCCAGAACGAGCCCATGACACCGGCCAGGTAGTTTCCCACCACCCCCGACATGAACCACACGCCCATCATCATCGAGGCGGCCCACGCCGGGGCGGCCCGCGAGAACAGCGACAGCGCCACGGGGCTCACATGCAACTCGGCCAGGGTCAGCAGGATGAAGAACAGCACCATCCACGCCCACGACACTCGTGCCCCGCCGATGGCCACCGCGAGTACCAGGATGCCGTAGGCGGCGCAGGCGAACAGGCACCCCACTGCCATCTTCGTGGCCGGGCTCATGCCCGCGCGGCCGCCAGCGGTCCATGTCCACCACGCCACCAGCAGCGGGGTCAGCAGGAAGATGAAGAGGGGATTGAGACTGAGGAACCAGGTGGTGCGCAGCTCGAACAACCCGAAGAAGGAGCGGTCGGTGAAGTCGCGCACCCACAGCACGATGGCGTTGCCCTGCTGTTCGTACGCCGCCCAGAAGAAAGTGATGACGAAAGCCACCAGGCACAGCGCCGCGATGGCCTTGAGATCCGTGGCGCGACGTGAGCCGGGTGGGACCTGCGCGGCGGGTGGGACCTGCGCGACGGGCGGGTCGCGCGCCACATCGCGCGGCAGGTGCTTGCGGCCGCCGACATAGATCGCAAGCCCGGCCAACATGCCGACACCTGCCGTGACAAACCCGTAGTGCCAGCCGTAGATCTCGCCCAGGGTGCCGCAGACCATCGGCGCGATCGTGGCTCCCAGGTTGATTCCCATGTAGAAAATCGAGAACGCGCTGTCGCGACGTGAGTCGGTGCGCGCGTAAAGCTGGCCAACCTGTGTCGAGACGTTGGGCTTGAAACAGCCGTTGCCGACGATGATGCACAGCAGGGCGAACAGGAAGAAGGTCTCGGATGCCATCAGGAAGTGGCCGAGGGCCATGATGAGCGCGCCCAGGATCACCGTGCGGTATTGACCCAGCAGGCGGTCCGCGAGAAGACCACCGAAGAACGGCGTGAAGTAGAGCAGCGAGGTGTACAGGCCGTAGATCTGTGAGGCCATGGCCTGCGGCCCCAGCGGCCCGAAGACGCCCTCGAGTGCCCGATGCAGCTGCTCGTAACCCAGGACGTGCTGCGCGGTCGGTGCCAGCAGCAGCTGCTCGGTCATATAGAGCACCAGCAGAGCCCGCATGCCGTAGTAGGAAAACCGTTCCCACGTCTCCGTGAGAAACAGAAGGGCAAGTCCTGGCGGATGCGCACGCAGAAAAGCGGGCAGCAGGCGCATCACCGCCGTCCTGCGCCGCGCCGCTTCAGGACGGTCTCAATCCGGCGCGCATCCGTTCGTCGTACCAGCGATGGAACAGGTCAACCATGAACTCGGAGCTGCCGAGCGGTCCGGGGACATAGGCGGGGCTGACGACACCGCGCTGGGTTTCCTCGACGAACTGCGCATCCTGAGCGTTGGTGGCGATCCACACGCGTGTGAGATTTTCGAGATCGTAGTCCTTGCCCTCGACGGCATCGGCGTCCACCAGCCAGGTTGACCGCACCAGGGTGCGCTCCCGGTCGATGGGCAACACCGCGAACGTCACGATGTGGTCGCTGAGGAAATGGAACCAGGCATTGGGCTGCACGTGCAGATGCAGGGTCCCGAGCCCGGGTTCAGTCAGGGAACCGAGCAGGCGCCTGCAGGCGACACGGGTGTCGAACGTCATCGACTCGCCGTGCCCGGCAAGCACCAGACGCTCGGCACGGAACGCGGTGGGCCGCCCGTGAAGCAGCTCGATCCGCTCCCACGGCAGTCCCGCGCGGTTCCAGTTGGCCACCGAGCGATCACGCGCCACCTGATAGCGGGCGTAAATGCCCCGCTCCTGTTCCGTCAGGTTTGCTTCGTCGATGTCACCCAGGAAGTGGAACAGCGAATTGAGGAGCTCGGGATGGCCGCCGCAATGGAAGCACTCACGGTTGTTCTCGATGGTCAGCTTCCAGTTGCCATGCTCGATGAGGTCGGTCTGCCTGGCCACCTTGGCACGCGTCAGCGCGTGCGGCGCCAGGTAGGGAGTCATACGGTCGGCCAGCGCAGCGAAATCCCCTGGTGGATCGTCCGCCATGCAGACGAAGATCAGGCCCGCGAGACAGCGCACGTGGACGGGCTTCAGACGCAACTGCAGGGCGCCGCTGCCCTCCCCGGTCTCACCGCAGCTGACGACCTTGCCACTCGCATCGTAAGTCCAGCGATGGTACGGGCACACGATGCGCGCACCGACGACGCCCGACTCCTGTTGCAGGATGCGCGAGCCGCGATGGCGACAGGTGTTGTGGAACCCGACGATCGAGCCGTCATCCTGTCGCAACAGGAAGATCGGATAGCGGCCCACCATGTAGGTGCGGTAATCCCCGGCCTCGGGCAGCTCCGGCTCGGAGGCCACGAAGAGCCAGTGCCGGGCGAAGATCAGATCCAGTTCGGCCTGGTACACCGACTCTTCAGTGAAGAACGGCGCCGGGAGCGCGTAGCCGCTGCGGCGGCTGTCGAGTAGCGAGATCAGGTGATCGGCGGTCATATCCGGTGGCGTGATGGCAGTCGGTGCGGCGGAGCGTTTCACAGGCCCCCGTGCCATCCAAGCGGAAAATCGGCATGGGGGCATCGAAAAAAGCTATCCCTGCGCGAGAATAGCATTCCGGCGCGACCGGGGAGAGGGTCGGGGCCAGCCCCGCCGGTGGCCTTCAGCCGCGCGGGCGCAGATCCGACAGCACGTTGCCGAAACGGTGGATCTCGGCCAGCGTGTTGTAGTGAACCAGCGAGGCACGCACCACCCCGGTCTCGGCCGGAACCCCGAGTCGCTGCATCAGTCGCGGCGAATACATGTGTCCGTCACGGATGCCAATGTGGGCGCGCGCCGCGGCTTCCGTTACCGCCTGAGGCGACACTCCCGGCAGGTTGAAGGAGAACGTGGGAACCCGCTCGGCGATGCGCTCATCGGAGTCGATACCGTGGATCTTCGCTCCACACTCCCGCAGGACCCGCGCGAGCTCCAGTGACAGCTTCTGCTCGTAAAGCAGGATCGCGCGCATCGCATCGACGAGGTCCACCCGCAGGGACTGCGGATCGGGCGCCCCACTTCTGCCGGTCAATACGCGGCCGAGTTGTGCCAGGTAGGTCACGGCGGCATCCATGCCGGCGACGTTCTCGTACACGAAGGTCCCCGCCTCGATCTTGCCCGGAGGGGCATCGGGAATGAACTCCTCGCGGAAGGTGGGCAGGTCGCGCAGCAGCTCGTAGCGGCCCCACATGAAGCCCATGTGCGGGGCAAAGATCTTGTAACCCGAACAGACCAGGTAGTCGCAGTCGAAGGCCTGCACATCGATCACGCCATGTGGACCGAAGTGGACGCTGTCGAGGAATATCTCTGCACCTGCCGCATGTGCCAGATCCGCGGCGGCGCGCACATCCGTGATCGAGCCCAGGGCGTTCGACGTCAGCGTGCAGGCCACCAGCCGCGTGCGGGATGACAGCAGCGGCTTGAGGTCTTCGGGGTGGAGACAGCCATCCGGTCGCATCTTCCACCACCGGAAACGCGCGCCCTGCTTTTCCAGCGCCAGCCAGGTCGCCACGTTCGCTTCGTGATCGAGGTCGGAAATGATGATCTCGTTGCGTGCACCGAGCGTCTGGCCGACCGCCAGGCTGATGATCCGAATGAACGAAGTGGCGTTCATCCCGAAAGCGATCTCGTCGGACCGGCGCGCATTCACCAGCGCAGCAACGCTGCTTCGCGCACGCGCGATCGTCGCATCCACTGCGATGCTCTGCGGGTAGCGTCCGCCACGCTGCACGTTGTGATCGATCAGGTGCCGGTTGACCGCGTCGAGCACGATCTGTGGCACCTGGGCACCGGCAGCGTTATCGAAAAATACAAACGTGCCGGCACGTTGCAGCGCCGGGAACTGATGGCGCAGCGCCTCGGCCGGAAACGGTGCTGAGGCGGCGGGCTGGCCAGCGGCGAGCCGTGCATTCATCGTAGTACTCCGCAAAGCTGTGGAGGCCCGCGCCGCGGGGCGCAGGTGGGGTCGTTGCGCGCGATGATACTGGAGGCACCGCGGTCGTCCGTGGCCAATTTAGGCCGGGCGAACTAGGCCGATTCCGTCTTATTTACTTATTATAAATCAACTGGATATGAAGGATATCTAACTTAGGTTGGCACGGTGCTCCCGCAGCGCCGAGACGAGCCTCTCGACATCCTGCTCGTCGTTGTAGAAGTGAAATGTGGCGCGCAGGTTGTCGTCACGGAACGAAGTGACGATGTCCTCCCGCATCAGCTGTTCGAACAGCCGCGCCACCTGGCTGGAGCGGACACAGATCATCGGTCCACGCCTCTCGTCCTGCCGCGGCGTAATGCTCGGCCAATCAATCTCCCGCAGCCTGTCCATGCAGCGTCCGGTCAGCTGACGCACGCGCTGCTCGATGGCGTCCGCGCCGATTTCGTTGATCATCTTCAGGCCCGCTTCGACCGCGTAGCAGTTGACCACCGCGGGGGTACCCGCCTCGAAGCGTCTCGCGGTTGGAGAGGGTCTGTTGGCCGTGATATCCATGGCCGCGATGTTGGCCTGGGCGAACCAGCCGGAGTTCGACGGCACCAGCTCGGGGATCAACGCTTCGCGCACATACATGAAGCCGAGCCCCGCCGTGCCCAATAGATATTTCAGCATGCCACCGACGGCAAAATCGACATCCAGTTTGCGCACGTCCACGCCGACCGCGCCCACCGCCTGGTAGCAGTCGAGCAGCACGCGCGCGCCCTTGGCATGTGCCAGACGCACGATGCCCGGAATATCGAGCCGCGCCCCGTTGCGGAAACAGACGTAGGTCACCGCAACCAGTTGTGTCTCCTCGTCGATGAGCTTCTCGAAGTTCTCCAGGGGAATGTAGCCATCAGCGGCCCGGGGTACATGCACCACGCGCGCGCCCCTGCGCTCCTGCGCATGCCAGATTTGCGCGTTGGTCGGAAACTCGAAGTCGCTCACCACGACCTTGTTACGCCGCCGCCTGAAATCCAGCGCGCTCGCCAGCGAATTGATGCCGGCGGAGGCCGATGCGGTCACCGCGATCTCATCCGGTCGCGCATTCAGCAGCTGCGCCACGCCAGCCCTGACCGCCTCGTTCTTCATGACCCACACGTCCCAGTTCGCGCCCACCAGCAATCGGTCCTCCATGTACTGATTGACAGCGTCCCTCACGGTGTCGGCGAGGGCGCAGTAGGAGCCGCTGTTCAGATAGGTCTTGCGCGCCAGCACCGGAAAGCGGCTGCGCAGCGCTTTGAAATCCACGCTCATTGTGTTCCTCATCGCTCGCCAGAGCGGTTTACGAAAGGCAACGCACCCAAGCCGCGCTAGATCACTGTGGCGCCCGCGGCACGCGGGCGCTGGCGCGCCTTCCAGACGAAATACGCTACCGAGATCAGCACCACCCACGGCACGCCGACCAGCCAGGACACGATGAAGAACTTTGTGTCCAGGCCCATGGTGACGAGAATGGCCGCCAGCAGCAGCAGGCCGGCGTACTGCATCCAGGGAAACAGCGGCATGCGCACGGGCAGATCTTCGGGGCGGTAATGCCGCCGGAAGCTCAGGTGGCTCACCAGGATCATCATCCACACCAGGATGGCTGCGAACAGCGCCACGCCCAGCAGGTAGTTGTAAGCGTAGGGGGTCAACCGAGAGACCCCGGCGGCAATCAGGATACAGGCGCCCGAGGTCAGGATGGCGGCGATCGGGCTGCCCTTGCTGCTCAGCCGGCCCAGGAAGCCCGGCGCATAGTTGCCGCGTGACAGTGAGAACAGCATGCGTGAGCACAGATAGACATTGGTGTTCATGCTCGACAGCGCGGCACTGATCACGACGAAGTTCATGATGCCGGCGGCGTGTGCGATGCCCGAGTGTGTGAACACGCTCACGAAGGGGCTTTGGGCAACTACCTTGACGCCCGTGGCGGTCCAGGGCACGGTGGTGACGATGATGAGCAGAGAAAGGAGGTAGAACGAGCACAGCCTGAACACCATGGTGCGCAGAGCTGCGGGAATGGCAACCCGCGGGTTCTGGGCCTCGCCGGACGTGACCGCGATCACCTCGATTCCATTGAAGGAAAAGATGCCGACGATCACCGCCATCCAGACACCGCTGATTCCGTTGGGCAGGAACCCTCCGGGCAGGCCCGTCAGATTGTGGAATCCGGTGGCCGGCATGCCCAACCCGAAGATGCTGGCCGCGCCCAGGATGATGAACAGCACGATGGCGGTCACCTTGATGAGCGCGAACCAGAATTCCACCGTGCCGAAGTTGCTGACCGAACGCGAGTTGAAATACAGCAGCACCACGCAGAACCCGATGGACCACATCCAGACCGGGACTTCGGGGAACCAGAAACCCATGTACAAACCGGCGGCGACGGCTTCGCCGCCGATGGCGATGACCTGGGATATCCAGTATGTGTAGCGGACGACGAACCCGGCCCAGGGGTTCAGGTAGGTCTCGGCATACGTGCCGAACGAGCCGGCGGTGGGATGCACCACGGCCATTTCGGACAGGCTGAACACCATGACCAGGGCCACGAAGCCGGCGATTGCATAGCTGAGAATGACCGCGGGGCCGGCGTATCCGATGGCGATGCCGCTGCCCATGAACAGGCCGGTACCGATCGCCCCGCCCAGGCCGATCATCACGATCTGCGCCTTCGACAGCCCGCGGTGCAGACCGCTCTCGCGCTCGGTGATCGATTTGGCCTGCATGCTGTGCCGCGCTGGTACCGGCCGCGCAACGGCCGGTACCATCACTATGTCAGAATTTGCGCGTCACCGTGAGCCCGATCGTGCGCGGTTGCACCGTCAGCAGCGCGTCCGGATCCTGCGTCGAGTTGATCGCCGAGACCTGGGCCCGTTTGTCGGTCAGATTGCGGGCGAAGGCGGTGACGCTCCACGGTCCGTTGATGAGTCCGGCGCGCAGACCCACCAGCGTGTAGGAATCCAGCCGGATGTTGAAGGGATTGGATGCGAAGTACGCGTCCTCGGAATCCCTATAGGTGATGTCCGTGGCCAGCACACCCTGCCAGTCGCCGCTGATCGGCCGCGTATAGTTCAGGTTGAGGCTGAACTGGTATTTCGGCACGTTGGGAATGCCGTCTCCCGTGACTCCGAGAGTGGGATTCTGCTGCTTCTGGAAAGCGTCCGCCCCCTTGACCAGGAACGCATCCTGATATGAGCCCGCGAAGCTGGCTGTCAGGTAATCGATGGGCCGCGACGTGAATTCGAACTCGATACCCTTCACGTGCGCCGTGCCAGCGTTGCCCTGGTAGACAAACGCCGCGTCGGCGGTCGTTTCCTGCACCTGGATGTTGTCCCAGCGGATGAAATACGCATCCAGCTGATAGTCGAACCGGCCATCCAGCAGGCGTCCCTTGGCACCCACTTCAAAATTGGTCAGCGAGTCCGGTGCGTACGCGGCCGGAATCGCCTCGAACGGTTCGCTCACCGCGTTCAATCCGCCGCTGCGGAAACCGGTGGAGACGGTCGTGTACGCGAGAAGTTCCTCGCTGAACTTGTAGCTGACGTTGCCCTTCCAGGTCACCTTGTTGAATGACTCTTCCGGATCCGGCAGCGCCACCAGCGTGGGTCCGGGCGGGAATCCTCCGAACGGATGCGTCTGAACCTGGAATCCATTCAGCGTCTCGGTGAAGTAGCGGATACCGCCGACGGCGGTCAGATCCGGCGTGATCTTCCAGGTCGCTTCGCTGAAGGCCGCGTACTGGGTGGTACTGCGGTCATCGGTGCGGCCGAAGAACGTATTGCCGACTCCGGGGAAATTCAGGGCGTCATCCGCGTTCGAGCTGCTGAACGGACCGTTGATCAGGCCGAGTCCGTTGGTCGTGATGACCTCCACCGCCAGATGCTGGGTCTCGTGCTCGCGATATCCGCCCACCACGAAGTTGACCGGAAAGTCCAGCTGGCTGGCGTAGCGGATTTCGCTGGAGTTGACCTTGCGGGTGCGCGGCTCGAGCGTCTCGGCCGGAATCGGCACATCGAAGGACACGAGGATGGGTGTCGAATCGAAGTTGAAATCGGCGGTGCGGTTGAACTGATTCGTCGTGCCGGTGACGGTTCCGTAGGGGGTCTTGTAATTGATGGTCAGACCGAACACCTTGAGGTTGTCGGTCCAGGGGCTCTGCGTCACGTCGGTATTGCACAGGTCGCAGCCCTGCACGGGCGCGATGGGCCCCCCGTTGAAGGCCGTCACGCCCGGCGGAGTCCAGCGCGAGGAGCCATTCGAGCTCTCGGTCTGCGACGTATAGTTTGCATCGATGGTCAGATCCTCGAAGGGCTGGTAACGCAGGATGGCCCGACCACCGCCCACGTCGTCATCGTTGACCCCCTTCAGGAAGCCGACGGCGGGAACTTCGACCTGCTGGTTGCCGACCTGCCTGAAGACACCGGTGCCGACGCGGATCTGATTGACGTAACCGCTGTCGTACAGCTTCCATCCGACCACGCGCAGCGACAGCACGCCGTCGATGATCGGCAGGTTCACGGCGCCGTTGAAGTTGTAATTGCCACTGCCATGGGAGGTCTCCGATCCCTCCATGGTGAGATAGCCGCCCAGATTGTTGAGATCCGGCGCCCTGGGGATGAAACGGATGGTGCCGCTCATGGAACTGGCGCCGTAGAGCGTGCCCTGGGGGCCACGCAGCACTTCCACGCGGTCCATGTCGTACAGGCGGATGTCGGTTTCGAATCCGCCACCGTCGTCGGCGTTCGAACCGCTGATCACGGCCTCGCCGTAGTACACACCGGTGGTCGAAGCGCCGGTCGAATTGATGCCGCGGATGACGTACTTCTTGTCACCCGGTCCCAGATCCTGGATGGACAGGCCGGGAATCTCGCCGGCAATCGACATGATGCCCGCTGCGCCCACCTGCTGCAGGCTGTCGCCCGAGATCGCCTGGATCGACGCGGGTACGTCGAGCACCTTGGCGGCATTGAGCTTGTTCGCCGTGACGATGATTTCCTGCAGTCCACTGCTGTCGGCCGGCGCCGAATCGGCGGCAAGGGTGGACAGCGGCAGCGCCGTTATGGATGCGGCGCCCGCCAGACACAGCGTGATGACCCGAGACCTGTTATGTGTTGACACGTTGAAACCCCTGTCGTTGGTAGCCGATTCCGGGCCCCATTCCCGGCGGATGCGGGACGCGCCGGAACCCTTCAGTCGTAGTAGTTGATGCTGGGATTGTCGCCAGGGCAGATCACCCCGACGACATCGATACCGTCGGCGGAAGTGGCCTCGAGCGAGTGCAGCTGCTTGCGCGGCAGAAAGATCACATCGCCCGCCACGACACGCGCCTTCCTGTCCTCCGTCCACATGTACCCCTCACCGTTCAGCACGATGATGGCCTCCTCGTAGAGGTGCCGGTGGGGTGCGGCCTTGGAGGGCGGAATGTGTCCAATGAACTGCGTGATGACGTTCGATCCGATGCTCTTATCCACGAGAATCTGGAAGTAACGCGGACCCATCTCGGTACGCTGCGCCGCATCCACGGCCACGACGCGCTGCGGACAGCGCGCATCGAAGTTGTCCGGCATGGCCTCGAGCCAGCCCAGTTCGGCCTGGGGGCACACCAGCACGAAGATCCTCAGTGTCTGGCCGGCGTCGGCGGTGAAACGGAAAGCTTCTGAAGGGCGCACGTACACGCCGTCGGTGGCCTTGATGCTGAAGGTCTTGCCGGAGACGACCACCGTTCCCGCACCCGAGCCGACGAAGAGGATGACTTCGCACGCGCCGAAAGTGACCACCGGCGAAGGCGCGCCGGCGACTTCCATCAGGATCTGCGTCTGGTACTGGGAGCCCATCTCGGGCGAGACCATGTAGCAGTAGCGCAGCGAGCCGCGCGTTTCCATGCGGGCCAGGGACGGGGAGAAGACGTAGCAGCAGCCGTTCAGCAGCGCCCGGGCACCGTCCCTGTCGCTGACGACCGGGATGGCCCGGTTGGCCGGACTCGCCGGATCATCCAGCGGCGAGCCTCCCGGCAGGTTGGTGTGGGCCCCGTCGCAGAACGGCGGAGTGCGTGTATGTTTGCAGCCACAAAAGAGCAGTTCCTCGTCCTGGGGTCCCGCGGTGTACTGCCGGGGTTCGAGGCCGCTGCCCCGGTGGGAACCGTCGCAAAAAGGCTGTTTTGCGGAGCGGCCGCAGCTGCACCAGAAGTAGGTGCGGCCGGCCTTCACCTTGATCAGACACGGTTTCGGGCGCGCAACAACGGGCTCGCTCATGGCGCCGGTACTCTCCCGGACGCACCCGATGTTGTACAGGCCCGCTTTAGGCTGGCTGGCCTAATCTGCCCCATTGCGGGGCAGCCCCTGGGAGCGTGCGCGCCTCAGACCGCGACGGCTTCCGCCTCGCCCGTGGCCTGCGCAGCCAGCCGCTCGATGGTGATGTAGGACTCGCGCGTGATCTGCTGGATGTCCGCACACAGATAGGGCCGCAGCACTTCGAGGATCTCCGCGTAGCCTTCGAGCATCGCCTCCACGCTCACTTCCCGGTCGTGGTAGTCCATGTAGTTCAGCCAGTTCTCGTTCACGATCCAGGTGACATCGATGATGGCGCGCAGCCGGGCCGGATCGGGGGGAAAGCGCATCAGTCCACCCGCCTGCAGCGCCAGCATGAAGCGCTCGATTTCCTTGATGCGCCGCTCGCGGTTCTGCGCGAAGCGCTTGCGCAGCAGCGGATCCTGGCGCAGCAGGTCGGCCATCTCGCGATAGAAGAAGCGGTATTTCAGGATCAGCTGCAGCTGGCGCACGAACATCGCGGCCATGTGCTCGAGCGTGGGGGCCAGATGATCGCGATACCAACCTGCATCCATCTCGCCGATGGCCTGTTGGAACACGGCGCAGATGATCTCGCGCTTGTTGCGGAAGTGATATTGAAGGTTGCCCTTGCTGATGCCACAGCGCTCGGCGATGCGACCGGCCGAGATGGCGGCCGTGCCGTGCTCGTTGAACAGCTCCAGGGCCGCCTGCAGGATGCGGTATTGGGTCGCGCGAGTCGCCATGACCTATTCTCTCCTCGCCGCGCAGAGTGTACAGCCGGGCCGTTCGGGGCCGGCAAGCACTTGAGGTCTAAAGTACTTACCCCTATAGTCCGGAGCGCCGCAACCGGCTGGCACCGACCGTTCCCCGGGGTTCGCCACGCCGAACCCCTGACGCTGGAGAAGCGCTTGAGCACCGCCAAACTGAACCCGCTTGACCTGTACGACGTGCGTGGGAGCTTGAGCGAGGAGGAGCGGCTGGTACAGGACTCGGTGGGGCGGCTGGTGGATGAGCGGGTGCTGCCGATCATCCAGGAGTGCTTCGAGAACCACCGCTTCCCGCGCGAGCTGGTGCCGGAGCTGGCCGCCCTGGGGTTGCTGGGGAGCTCGCTCGAGGGCTACGGCTGCGCGGGATTGAATGCCACCAGCTACGGGCTGATCTGCCAGGAGCTCGAGCGCGGGGACTCCGGCATCCGCAGCTTCGTCTCCGTGCAGTCCTCCCTGTGCATGTTCCCGATCCACGCCTATGGGTCCGAGGAGCAGAAGCAGCGCTACCTGCCGCAGATGGCCCGGGGGGAGCTGATCGGCTGCTTTGGACTGACCGAGCCGCAGGGGGGCTCGGACCCGGCGGCCATGCACACCCGCGCCCGCCGCCAGGGCGGGGACTGGGTGCTGCAGGGCTCCAAGATGTGGATCACCAACGGCTCGATCGCCGACCTCGCCCTGGTGTGGGCGCAGACCGAGGAGGGCATCCGGGGGTTCCTCATCGAGAAGGGCACCCCGGGCTTCACCGCCCAGACCATCGAGAGGAAGTTCTCCCTGCGCGCCTCGGTCACCGCCGCGCTGTTCCTGCAGGAGGTGCGGGTGCCGGACTCCCAGCTCCTGCCCGGGGTGATCGGGCTCAAGGGCCCCCTGTCCTGTCTCACCCAGGCGCGCTTTGGCATCGCCTGGGGGGTGATCGGGGCCGCCCAGGCGTGTCTTACCCAGTGCCTGGAGTATGCGGCCAGCCGCCAGCTCTTCGGCCGCCCGCTCGCCCAGAACCAGGCCGTGCAGATCCGCCTTGCGCAGAT
>Ga0335070_10007297_pt1 | contig 12972 bp, 14 predicted proteins | sample Lox_Sample_13_FD_206722 | JGI IMG/M metagenome (GOLD analysis project Ga0335070, IMG submission 206722) | Soil microbial communities from Loxahatchee National Wildlife Refuge, Florida, United States - Lox_Sample_1.3 | ecosystem: Environmental > Terrestrial > Soil > Wetlands | place: USA...
ACTAGGCTCCCGCCAACCTTCCACGACGCACTACATAGCGAACCGCTGCCACTGCGCTCACAATGAGAACGATGAGAACAAAAGATCCTGCCCACGCCTGCCGATGCCAATCATCGAACGGCGAAAGCGCATACGTATAGATTTGCAACGACAACGCCGCCGTCGGTTGATCCGCCTTCAAATTCCAGAATTGGTTGCCGAATGCAGTGAAGAGCAACGGCGCCGTCTCTCCAGCAACGCGCGCAAACGCGAGCATCACTCCGGTGATCACGCCGGAAGTTGCCGTACGCAGCGTAATCGAAAGCGTCGTCCGCCAGCGCGAGACGCCCAGCCCATAAGCCGCTTCACGAATCGCCTGTGGAACCAGCAACAGCATCTGCTCCGTGGTCCGCGCGATGGTCGGCACCATCATGATCGCCAGCGCCACCCCGCCAGCCAACGCCGAGAAATGTTTTTGCCGGATGACGACCAGTCCATACGCGACGATCCCGATCACGATCGATGGCACGCCGTTCAGCACGTCGGAGACAAAGCGCACGGCATCGCCGTAGCGATTGCGTCCATACTCTGACAGAAAAATGCCCGCGCCGATCCCCATCGGCACTCCCATCAGGCTTGCAATCGCCAGGATGAATGCCGAGCCAACGATGGCATTCGCCATTCCTCCGCCAGCTTCGCCCACCGGCTTCGGCGTCTGCGTCAAGAATGCAATGTTGATCGAGCCGATGCCCTTATAGACGAGATAGCCGAAGATCGCGAGCAGGGGTGCCAACACAATGGCGACGGTAAGGATAGAAACTGCCGTCATCACATGATCCAGCGTCCGCCGGCGCCAACTGATCGGCGGAATAATCGTCGGGTTCGGAATCGAGATCGCGCTAGCCATGACTAAACCGTGCTCCTCGCAGGCTGCCCGCGGGTCACACTCCACACCATAAGCCGCGCCAATGCATTAACCACAATCGTCACCAGAAAGAGCGCCAATCCAATCTCGATCAACGCCGAGAGATACAGGTCGCCGGTTGCCTCAGAAAATTCGTTTGCGAGCACGCTAGCCATCGTGTAGCCAGGCGCGAAGAGCGACTTCGCGATCTCGGCGCGATTTCCGATCACCATGGTGACGGCCATGGTTTCGCCAAGAGCCCGGCCCAGACCCAAGATGATGCCTCCGACGATGCCCGCCCGCGCATTCCGCAGAACGCCAATCCGAATCATCTCCCAACGCGTCGATCCGAGTGCCAGCACCGCCTCGCGCTGATGCTGCGGCACTACCGTCATCACCTCGCGCGTGATCGACGAGATGATCGGGATAATCATGATCGCCAGAATCACTCCGGCGGCAAGCATTCCAACGCCGTACGGCGGACCGCTGAAAAGCCCGGTCCAGCCCAGCGTCTTGCCAAGGAAAGGCTGAACGTATTCGCGCAGGAGCGGGACAAGAACAAAGATCGCCCAGAGCCCATACACAACACTAGGAATCGCCGCCAGCAACTCGGTCAGAAAAGAGAGAATCCCGCGAAGGCTTTCAGGGCACATCTCGGTGATGAAAACCGCGACCCCGATCGAGAGTGGAACCGCAATCACCAGCGAAAGAAGAGACGACACAATTGTGCCGTAGATAAAAGGAAGAGCGCCGTACTTGTCTTCGACCGGATTCCAGTCCTGGAGACCGAAGAACTTCCAACCGAAGGCGTGCCAGGAAAGATCGGACCCGCGCAGCAGCTCAAAGACGATCAGAGCCAGAATGCCGACGACCGCGAGGCCGCAAAGTCGCATCGCGCCGCCGAACAAAGCATCGGGGACTTCGCTGACCTTCCCCGCTAGCAACGGCGCCGTACTGGTCTCGGGTTTTGGGATAGCCTTGGTTCCTCGCTCCGGGTCCGGAGCCTCAAAACGCGGCCGGGGCAGAGCTTGATTTGCCATTCCGGCCCTCAGGCTAACAAAGGGTTGTTACAAATCCGTTAAAAAGTGGAGGAGAATCGCCCTTGAAAAACTCGCTGGATTAATGTTGGGTGGCCACGGGACGTCCGCTGCTCGCAAGCACGATCCCTGCATGAAACAACGTCCCGGCAATGCGCGTGGCAATCGCCACCAGTTCTCGCTGTCCGTAGAACACCTTGACCAAGGGTGCCCGCGACATCTCAGGCAGGTTCACCGACCGGCCGCAGCGCATCATGGCAACGTTTTCCTCTGTTGCGGTCACGCAAGGCAGATGCGGGGCGAGCTTTCGCGGATGAACAAAAAGCCGCTCGCTGAAATCGTCGGCACTCTCCTTTTTCCTCTCGACTTCCAGGTCCTCCAGGCTGTGCGCATCCTCGACACGAAACTCGGCGACAGCCGTCCTCCGCAACCTCGCCAGATGAGCGCCGCATCCCAGCTTCTCCCCCATCTCGTGGGCAATTGAGCGCATATAGGTTCCTGAGCCCACATGCGCGCGAAAAGTCGCGCGATCACCTTCCACGTCGAGGATTACAAATTCCTTGACCTCCACCGGCACCGGCTTAAGTTGCACCTCGCGCTGTTTGCGTGCCAGTTTGTAGGCGGGCACTCCGCCGATCTTTTTCGCCGAAAATGGCGGCGGCATTTGCTCGATGGCGCCGCGAAACCGCGCGGCCAGTTGCTCCATGACCTCCACGCTCAGATGAACGCCCTGTGGCGCCCCCGTTGCTTCCCCGTCCGCGTCGTATGTGTCCGTAGCGAATCCAAACCGAATCACGCCCTCGTAAGTCTTCTCGGAGTGCGCGTAAAACTGTGCTAGGCGCGTAAAGCTTCCTATTACAAGTGGCAGGACTCCAGTCGCGGACGGGTCGAGCGTCCCAAGATGCCCAACCGACCGCTCGCCGAGAATTCGCCGCACGCGGTTGACCACGTCGTGCGAAGTCAGCCCCGGCGGTTTATCGATGACCAGAACGCCATTCATGAGAATTTGTAATCTGGTAATTTTGTATTTGGTAATTTAAAGAACGAATCTCAGCGATTCCCGCGCCATCTTTAAATTACCAATCACCAATCGCAAGTTACCAATTGAATGATTCCCCTCCGCGACGATCAGCCGAGTTTTTCCACGCCCTTCATCAACTATTTTCTGATCGGGCTGAACGTCCTGGTTTTCCTCTGGGAATTGTCGGTCGGTTTGAACGCTCGAGCACTACAGGCGTTTACGCTCCAGTTCGGCCTCGTGCCCAGGCACGCGGTCGCCGTACTCACGGGACATTCGCTTGACCCCTTCGCCACCGTTATTCTGCCCATCTTTACCTCAATGTTCCTGCACGCATCCGTCATTCACGTCGCCGGCAATATGCTGTTTCTCTGGATTTTCGGTGACAACGTCGAGGACTACCTGGGCCACTTTTCCTACCTCATCTTTTACCTGCTGAGCGGATTTGCGGCCGCCGTCGCGCACGTCTTGCTGAATGCAAATTCCCGCCTCCCGATCGTCGGCGCCAGCGGCGCGATCGCCGGCGTGATGGGCGCCTACTTCATTCTCTACCCGCGGGCACGCGTTCTGACATGGTTTCCACCGATTTTTCTCTTTCACGTACCGGCCTGGCTCATGCTCGGCTACTGGTTCTTACTTAATTTCCTGAGCGGAACCGTTACCGCCGCCCAGACTACTGCTTCTTCCGGTGGAATAGCCTTCTGGGCCCACGTCGGCGGCTTTGTCGCCGGTGTCCTTATGGTGAAGATTTTTCCCGAACGTCCAGGACGGTATCGCTATGGCACGTGGTAGTAGCCGCCTCAGCCTTCAGCACAATCACCATCGGTGATTGAAAACTAACGTCGCGGTGCTGGTGCTGGCCCCGGCGGCAGTATTTCTACTTCGCCTTCCTTTATTCGCTTGCGCGTGACGAACCAGACTGCAGCGGTCCATGTCGGAAAGAGATCAGCCCCGGGGATTAATTCCGCGGCCAGCGAAGGCAGAAACGCCCAGTGCCAACCGAGCAGCCGAATCAGGACAAAAGCAACGACGAGGTCGAGAGCGGAGTCGGGGGGTGAAACGCCGCCTTCGGCAAACAACGGGAATGCAAGAATTTGAAGAGTATCGGCTGCGAGGGCCACGAGCCACGCCAATCTCTGCTCCGGCCGTAGCGATTTTACAAACTCCACGAACGACATAACTTCCTCAATCCGTTAGATGCCCGTCGCGCCGCGGCTGCTACAACGTCCCGCCCGGTGGACGAAGAATGAGTTTCTCCACCACGCTGTCGGGCGGGAGCGTCAGCGCGTTGACCACCGCTTGCGCCACCGTCGCCGCCGACATCATCTTCCCTCTCGGAGCCTTTGGCCATAACGTGTTCCAGATCTCGGTATCGGTTGCCCCGGGCACCAACGCAATCACCCGAATGCCCTTCGGCCGGAGTTCCTCGCGCAGCGTGTCGGTCAAGCCGAGGGCGCCGTGCTTCGAGGCACAATAGCCCGCCGAACCAGGAAACACGCGCTCGGCCGCAGTCGAAAGATTGTTCACGATTACCCCGCCGCTCTTCATCACCGCAAGCCCCGCCTGGGTCACAAGAAACATCCCGGTAAGGTTTGTCTCGATCACATCGCGCCACATCGGGTATGGGAGATCGATTACGTTCCTGTTCGGATGAGCAATGCCTGCGTTGTTGATGAGAAAGTCGATCGGCCGCCGTAGTTTGCGAATCGGCGCGAAAAGTTCATCGACCGAGTTCGGATCGCACACATCGCATGTCTGCGCCACCACACGCGTACCGGCCTTCTCGATTTTCCGGCTCGCCGCGGCCAGAGCCTTGCCGTTCCGGGCGCTCACGAAGACGTCGCAACCTTCTCGGGCAAGAGCACAGGCAATTTCGAACCCGATCCCGCGGCTGGCGCCCGTGACCAAAGCCAGCTTGTTCGCAAGTTTATTGGAAGATTTGGATTTCACTATGCGCTTCAGCGTAGCGCAGGAACCAATGTTCCGCCACATGTTCTTTGAATGTAACGACGCCGCCTCGCGCCCGTCCTTGCCGCTCCGATCGCAAAAACAATTCCCAGGGACATCCAACGAGATGTTCGCCTGCGACTACGCCCCGTTCGCTCGCTGCCGTATCAAAGATAGGAACTCCTGCCGCGTCTGCTCTTCCTCGCGGAAGCAACCTAGCATCGACGACGTTACCGCCGATGAGTGCTGTTTCTCGATCCCGCGCATCATCATGCACAGATGCCGCGCCTCGATGACCACACCCACGCCCTGCGGCTCGATCGTTTTCTGAATCGTCTCCGCAATCTGCGTCGTGAGCCGCTCCTGAATCTGCAACCGTCGCGAAAATACTTCGATCAGCCGCGGAATCTTGCTCAGCCCGATCACCTTCCCGTTGGGAATGTACGCCACGTGCACCTTGCCGAAAAAGGGCAGCATGTGGTGCTCGCACAGGCTGAACATCTCGATGTCTTTGACGATGACCATCTCGTCGTAGCTGACGGTAAAGAGCGCGTCGCGCAAGAGAGCTTCCGGATCCTCCTGGTAGCCCTTGGTCAGATACTGCATGGCCTTATGCACTCGCGCAGGCGTAAGCGCCAGACCCTCGCGTGTTGGATCCTCCCCAAGGCGGACGATCGTTTCGCGCACCAGTTCTTCGTAGCTGGCGGAGGTGAGTGAGGTAGGTTCAGTTGTCGACTTCATTGGATTTGTAATTTGCAATTCCTAATTGATAATTTGTGCTTTCACTCTAACGTCGTGTACGTTTTTTGATTTTCAATCACCAATTACAAATCCCCGCAGTACTCGAACGAATTCATCATCGTCTCTTCAATCCGTATCTTTTCTAGATGCGCCAAGTTAAAGCCTCGCTTCACGATTTCATAAATCGCGATGCAGAGGTTTTCGGTCGTCGGGACCGCCTTGCTGAACTCGGCCAGTAGGTTCAAGTTCTGATGGTCAAAGCGTTCCACAATCTCTTCGCTTACGAATCCATCCAGGTCGACGAGATTGCACACCATGCCGGTCTCTGCATCCACCGGCCCGCTGACCGTCACTTCAATATTGTAATTATGTCCGTGTCCATACGGGTTGTTGCACTTGCCATAGACTACCCGGTTCTCGTCGACCGACATCTCGTCCGAGTGCAACCGGTGCGAGGCAGAGAACATGTAGCGGCGGGTAAGGTAGACCTTCATTCTTCTCCGTAGAAATCCACAAACAAGTCGGGCGTCTCGTAAACCCGCACGCGATGTAGCTGTGCTGACTTCAGTTTCGGCGCCAGCCTCTGCCAGATTGCAATGGCGATGTTTTCCGTCGTGGGAATCCGCGTCAAGAATTCCGGCACTTCTTTATTCAGGAAGCGATGGTCGAGCGCATCCAGCACTTCACTGTTCATGATGTCTTTGAGTTGCTTAAGGTCGACAACAAATCCCGAGCGCGGATCGACCACGCCTTTCACCGTGACCTCAAGCGTGTAGTTGTGCCCGTGGCCATTAGGGTTGTTGCATTTTCCAAACAGCCGCGCATTCTCCTCCGGCGTGAACACCTCGTTGTGGTAATAGTGCGAGGCGGAGAATTCGGCTTTGCGAGTGAGATAGACCATGAATTTCAGTTCTCAGTTCTAAGTTGTCGGTTCTCAGGTCGTGGCGCCCAACCGTCAGAGCCACTCCCAAACGGCTGCGAGTACGTTCGTCCCTTCCACCATACTGCACCCTTCGCGTGCTGCGAGCGTGAACGTAACAGCAAGTAGGCAAACACCGGCGGACCCAGCGCTGTCGCACGCAGCGTCGCGACAAGACTGAAATTTGCCCGCCGCATTCGAACGAACAGCGCGATCGCAGCGACCGGCACTGGCAGCGTCAGCCATGCCAGCACCCACCAAACCAAAAGCAGAAAGGCGCGGCCCCTCGCCCGCGGAAAAAGCAGCGCCAGATTTTTCGTCCAGCCATCGCGCAGTTGCGCCCAGTTTCGATACATGCGCGTGCGCACCGCATCGGCTCCGTACCGGAAATTGACCTGAAAGCCGGCACGACGAAACGCCTTTGCCAGCGCCACATCTTCCAGAATCTCCCTCGCGACTGCGGCGTGCCCGCCCGTAGCCTCGTAGGCGGCACGTCGCACGAGAATGTATTGACCGTTGGCCGCCACAATTCCGGAATTCCTGTCGCGCACCTTCTCCGGGGGATATTGGGCCGCCAATTCCGCAAACACCACCGGCATCACTGTGCGCTCGACAGGCGTGATCACGACCTGCTCGGGTGAATATGACAGCAAATCCGCCCGCTCATCCTTCGCCTCCGCCACCGCCCGCGCCAGAGATTCCGGTAAATGAATGGTATCGGCGTCAGTAAACAGCAACCACTCTCCCCGGGCTACCGCCGCTCCGGCCGCCACCGCATTGTTCTTGCCTGTCCATCCTGGCAGGAGCGGGGGCGCCGCCATTACTTTGACTCCCGCAAAACTCTCCGCAATCTCGCGCGTCCGATCCGACGATCCGTCATCAACAACAATGATTTCGTGTTTCACACCCATTTGCGAGACCAGTGAGCGCAGGCACTCCCCTAGGCTTGTCTCCTCATTCCGCGCCGGAACAATGATGGAGACGTCGGAATTCACTCCCCCGACCAGTTTGGTTGGCAACGACTCTGACATGGGTCTTTGCTAGCTGTCCCCTGAAACAACACGTCTATTTCGATATTATAAATGTGTGAAAAGTACGTCCCGCGCCATTACCCTTGGATTGCTCGCCGCCCTCCTCGGATTCCTCGCCGGCTGCTACAGCGGCAATCATCCAGCCCGCATCGGCTCCGCCGCTCCCGACTTCACCGTCCAGGACTCCGACCACTCCGTCACCCTCAGCCAATATCGCGGAAAAGTCGTGGTCCTCAACTTCTGGGCTACCTGGTGTCCACCGTGCATCGAGGAGACGCCCTCGCTCGTACGCATGACGAACACGATGAAAGACAAAGGCGTGGTCGTACTAGCGGTCAGCATCGACGCCGATGACGCGGCCTACCACAAGTTTCTCAAAGACTACAACGTCAGCATGGTGACGGTGCGCGACGAGCCGCGCAAGGCCAGCAATCTCTACGGCACCTTCGGCTGGCCCGAAAGCTATATCATCGACCGCCAGGGCGTGATCCGCCGCAAGTTCATCGGCGCCGTCGAGTGGAATAGCCCCGAGATCATCGACTATTTGAGCAAGCTGTAAAGCCGGTGCACCCCTCGCGTCCTCCGGGTGACCTCAACAATCAACATCGATAGCCGCGCCACAAGTGCGCGAGGAGGCATGGATGCGAACCGCAAAATGGCTCGGCATAAGCATTCTCGTACTGGCAATCGCATTCGCAATTGCAACTAGTCTGACCATTGGCTGGCGCCCGTTCATCGGCCCAAAAGCGCGTCCGCTGACGACCAACACATTCGAACGCACGCCGCAGCGCCTCGAGCGTGGCCGTTACATCGCCACCGCTCTCAGCGGATGCATTTACTGCCATTCCCAGCATCAGTGGAAAACTCCCGGCCATCCCATCGTTGCTGGTTCCGAAGGCAGCGGTGAACTCTTGCCTTATGGCGACCTGCCCGGCCGCATCGTGGCCCCAAATCTCACGCCCGACCCTGCCACCGGCACCGGCGACTGGACAGACGACCAACTCGCTCGCGCCATCCGCGAGGGCATTGGTCACGACGGCCGTGCACTCTTCCCCATCATGCCCTACGAGCACTACCGTAAAATGTCCGACGAAGATCTCGCCTCAGTCGTGGTTTATCTGCGCGCTCTCCCCGCAGTACACCACGAACTGCCGCCCACGGAAATTGTCTTCCCGGTCAAATATCTGATCCGCAGTGTTCCACAGCCGGTCACGTCTCCGATCACAGACGAGCACAACGCTGATCCCGTCCAGCGTGGGGCCCGTCTCGTGAATCTTGCCGGCTGCATCGATTGCCATACAGCCATGGACAAGGGCAAGCCTCTGCCAGGACTCGACTTCGCCGGCGGAGAACCCTTTCCCGGCCCGTGGCCGCTCGTAGCAAGCGCAAACATCACGCCCGATCCGTCGGGTATCTCGTATTACGACGAAGCTCTCTTTCTCGATGTGATGCACACCGGCCAGGTGCGCGCACGCAAGCTCAGCGACGTAATGCCGATCTCGATTTACAAGAATCTCAGTGACGACGATCTCAAAGCGATCTTCGCCTATCTGCGTACGATCAAGCCGGTCAGGCATCAGGTGGACAACTCCGAGCCGCCGACCGAGTGCCGCATCTGCAAGAAAAAGCACGGTGGCGGAGCTGGCAATTGATGCACTTGAGTTGAACCGGCGATCGCCTTTTAATCCAACTTCGCGTTCCTCAGCCGCAGTGAATTCGTAATCACCGAGACCGAACTGAAGCTCATAGCTGCCGCCGCAAGAATTGGGCTAAGCAGCAGTCCAAAAAATGGATACAGAACGCCGGCGGCAATGGGTACGCCGATCGAGTTATAGATAAACGCAAAAAACAAATTCTGCCGGATGTTGCGCATCGTCGCCTGACTCAACTTGCGCGCCCGAACAATTCCTTCAAGATCACCTTTAAGCAACGTGATGCCGCCGCTCTCCATTGCGATATCGGTGCCCGTCCCCATCGCAATGCCGACGTCGGCCTGTGCAAGTGCAGGGGCATCGTTGATGCCATCACCCGCCATAGCAACGACCCGGCCCTGCTGTTGCAATTCCTGAACTATTTCCCTCTTTTGAATCGGCAGGACCTCGGCTTTGAAGTCAACAATACCGAGCCTCTCTGCCACCTCCTTCGCGACTAGCTGCTGATCGCCGGTGAGCATCACAAGCCGGATTCCATCGGCCTTGAGCCCGCGAAGTGCGTTGGCGGTTGTCGGCCTGAAAGGATCATCGACGGTGATCACTCCCGCATATTTCGCGTCGACCGAAACATAGAGGCGAGTCGCCCAGATTGGGCCGACGCTCGAAACGGCGTGGCGGCCGTCCTTGAAAACAAAAGCGCCGAGATCACGCATCAGCGCTGCGTTACCCGCTGCCACTGACTTCCCCTCGACGACGCCCTTAACCCCTTTGCCGGGTACGCTCTCGAATTCTGAGACCTCCGAAAGCTTCAGGCCGCGCTCGGCGGCGAGTTTGACGACCGCGGCCGCGAGTGGATGTTCACTGGCGCGCTCCAGACTGGCAGCCAGGCGCAGCACATCATCGGCCCGGAGCAAGCTGGAAGCCTGATCTGTCACCTCTTCCTTACTGAGGCCGGCGGATCTGCTCCCCCAACCGACCACCTTCGGCTTTCCCTCCGTCAGGGTCCCCGTCTTATCGAACACAATCGTGTCGACCTTCTCCATCGTCTCCAGCGCTTCGGCATTTTTGATCAGCACGCCGGCATGAGCACCGCGTCCAGTACCGACCATGATGGCCATCGGCGTAGCGAGCCCCAGCGCGCAAGGGCAAGCAATAATCAGCACGGCCACGGCATTGACAATCGCGTGAGCAAATCGCGGCTCAGGCCCGAGCGCGGCCCAGGCAACGAAAGTGACGACAGCGATCCCGATCACCGCTGGCACGAACCATCCAGCCACTCGATCCGCCAGCCGCTGAATCGGAGCCCGCGTGCGCTGCGCCTGACTGACCAGCTTCACAATCTGAGCCAGCATCGTCTCGCTCCCAACGCGCTCCGCCCGCATGACGAGCGCCCCAGTGCCATTGACGGTAGCGCCAATCACGCGAGCACCAGCAATTTTTTCGACCGGCATCGACTCGCCCGTGATCATCGACTCGTCGATCGCGCTCGATCCGTCGACCACGACCCCATCGACCGGAACTTTCTCTCCGGGCCGCACGCGCAACTTGTCTCCGGCTTTGACTTGACTCAAAGGGATATCGTGTTCCGACCCATCCGCCTCAATCACCCGCGCCATCTTCGGGCTCAGATCCAGCAGCGCGCGAATGGCGCTCGAAGTCCGGCTGCGAGCCCGCAGCTCAAGCACCTGCCCGAGCAGCACAAGCGTGACGATGGCGCCCGCCGCTTCGAAATAAACGTCAGGCTCACCTTTCATCAACATGCGCGACGACGATTGGAACGATGCCGGAAAAATTCGCGGAAAGACCGTCGCGATAACGCTGAATAGATAGGCAACGCCCGTTCCCATCGCAATCAGCGTAAACATGTTCGTGCTGCGATTGACGATCGACGCCCACCCGCGCTGGTAGAACGGCCAACCGCACCAGAGCACCACCGGCGAAGCGAGAACAAGTTCGAGCCAACGCAGGATCGACCCGACTGTGGCGTTGAGATGAATCGGGCCCATATCGAACGCCAGATCACCGCGGAGCGACAATCCCGGCCAGATCATGCTCCCCATTGCAATCGCCAACAGCGGCACCGTCAGCACGACCCCAATCCAGAACCGCCTCGTCATATCCCGCAATTCGGGATTCTCTTCCTCGGCAAGCGTCACCGTCCGCGGCTCAAGCGCCATCCCGCAAATCGGACAACTTCCCGGCTCCGCCCGCACGATCTCGGGATGCATCGGGCATGTGTACTCAGTCTGGGTCGCGGCCAGCTCAACCGACTCCGGCTCCAAAGCCATGCCGCATTTCGGGCAAGGTCCCGGCCCAATCTGCCGCACCTCGGCACACATCGGACACACATACGCGCGCGTATCTGTCGCCGATTTCTGAACACCCGCCCCTGGCGATTTGGCAGCTGGAGCCATCCCAATCGAAACCAGTTTCGCCCCGCCCGGCGCGCCACCAAGGCTCACCAGCCCCGCTCCCATAGGCTTCGGTGCAGCCGCCAGCACTGCCGCAGGATTTGCCTGAAACTTCGTCAAACACCCGCCGCAGCAGAAGAAATACTCTTTGCCTTCATGCTCAGTCTTGAACCGAGCCGTCGCTCGCTCCACCTTCATCCCGCAAACCGGGTCAATCGCCACGCCCGCCGCTGTCACGCTCTTCTCGTCCATAGTTCTCACTTGGCCAATCGCCGCCGGGCCACATCCCAATAAAGTTGGAGAAAAACTCCTCTTTATTAGATACTCAAAGCGTAATCCCGAATCTCGCGCTTGCGCATCGCCAAAATCCAAGCTTAAAGCAATTGTTCAGGGATTGGAAAAATCGAACTTATCCGATTGGACTAAATTCAGGAGAACTCCGATGACTTACCTAGAAGCCGCCTTCCGCTACAAAATAATTCCGGGCGAAGCCGAACTTCGCGCCATCGACACAGTGCGCGAGGTCTACGGCATCCAGCGAATTACATTCAACGAGAAGGAACGGACGGTGCGTGTGACCTTCGACGCCTCGCGACTCAAAGCCGACACCGTTGCCAAACTCCTCCGCGAAGCAGGCATCGACGTGCAAAATCAATTAGTTCTGGCGTGATCATTAAAGGACTACTCTACAGCAGAAAACACACGTCAGCTTGGAGCTTCGGAAGGACCCCAGCGCTCTACTCCATTCCCGTCGCTTGAATCGTGCATGACCCGGGGGAGGGCTGTCCGGAAACAGAGCAGAGCGCCTTACGAACCGTCTGAGGTGAAATCCTGAAATTGCAAAGGGGCATCCGGAAAGACCTCTGGCCGAAGTATTTTCCGTAATGCCCCGTTGCGCGCCACTTCGTCTGCCCTAAACAGAAGCAGTTCAGCTGCCAATCGTAAGACGTTGTTTGCGTGTCCTCAACCAACGTCTGAGCGAGTAGCTTTTGCGCAGCCCTCGGAAAACTTTACCCGCAGCCCGGAAAGTGTCTGGCAGTCGTTACGAATTCCGAACACCGCGCCCAGCGCGGATTGTGGCGCACCCGACAGACTCGGCAACCAAAGAGGACCCTTAGCGTCTCACGAATCACCATCAGCTTTTCGTGTCTGCTCAAAATTTCAATAACCAGCACCATGCCAAGGGAGCCCACGGCCCCCCACTTTTTTCTCCGCCTCTCATAGTACAATTGCTTTGCGGGGCCCGTAGCTCAGTTGGATAGAGCACTTCGCTACGAACGAAGGGGTCGGGCGTTCGAATCGCTCCGGGCCCGCCATTTTGCAAGTTTTGCCT
>Ga0335070_10007298_pt1 | contig 12972 bp, 10 predicted proteins | sample Lox_Sample_13_FD_206722 | JGI IMG/M metagenome (GOLD analysis project Ga0335070, IMG submission 206722) | Soil microbial communities from Loxahatchee National Wildlife Refuge, Florida, United States - Lox_Sample_1.3 | ecosystem: Environmental > Terrestrial > Soil > Wetlands | place: USA...
CGTCGCGCCGCGCCGGCTCGTGCTGCTCGACCACGCCGAGGACAACCTGTTCGCCATCCAGCGCGAGCTCGAGGACGACCGCCACGTGCACCCGTCCGCGCTGGCCGCCGTGCTCGCCGACTGCAAAGAGGGCGAGCGCATGCGCGAGGTGCTCGAGGAGCACCGCCCCTCGGTGATCTTCCACGCCGCGGCCTACAAGCACGTCGGCCTGATGGAGGCCAACCCCGTCGAGGCCGTCCGCAACAACGCGCTCGCCACGCGCCTGGTCGCGCGCCTGGCTGGGGAGTGCGGGGTGAAGGCGTTCGTGCTCGTCTCCACCGACAAGGCGGTGTCGCCGGCCACCGTGATGGGGGCCTCGAAGGCCCTGGCCGAGTACGCCGTCGAGGAGATGAGCGCCCGCTTCGCGGGAACCCGGTACGCCACGGTCCGGTTCGGGAACGTGCTCGGCTCGTCCGGGTCGGTGGTGCCGATCTTCCGCCGTCAGATCGCCCGTGGTGGGCCGCTGACCGTCACCGACGAGCGCATGACCCGCTACTTCATGACGATCCCCGAGGCGGTGCAGCTCATCATCCGCTCGGGATCGCTCGGCAAGGGCGGGGAGATCTTCGTCCTGGAGATGGGCGAGCCGGTGTCGATCCTGGAGCTCGCGCGCGACATGATCGAGCTGTCCGGGCTGCGGGCCGACAAGGACATCGCGATCGAGGTGGTCGGGCGCCGCCCGGGGGAGAAGCTCCACGAGGAGCTGTTCAACCCGCAGGAGCGCCCGCAGCCGACGCCGGCGGAGAAGATCCTGCTCGCGGGGCGCCGGCCCCGCGACCCCGCGGAGGTCGCGGCGTGGTTCGACGAGATCTCGCTGCTGGTCCTGGAGGGCGACGCAGCCGGGCTCGCGGCCAAGGTGGAGGAGCTTGCGGGGGCGGGGGGCGCCTCGCGTGCCGCGTCCGGGGAGGGCGCCTTCTAACATGGCGGCCACATGACCGCCGCCATCGCTGGGCTCTCGATCTCCAGCAAGATCGACCACTACGGCGCGCTCGCAGGCCTTGCGGCGATCGTCGGTATCGGTGTCCTCTCGCTGCTGTACTTCGCCCAGGCGCGCGAGGTCAAGCGCCTGCGCGAGTGGGCCGGGCGCGCGCCCGAGCGCGACGCCGAGCTGCAGCAGCGCGTCGCGGCGCAGGCCCAGCAGCGCGCGGCGACTCCAGCTGCGCCTCCGGTGCGCCCGATCCAGCCCGGCGTCGGCACTCCGCAGGCCGCGCGTCCGGCGGCGGCAGGCGCGGCCACGGCGGTCGCCGCCCGTCCGGCCCCCGCGACCCCGGCCGCGGCCACGCCGGCGGCGGCGGGCGCGACGGCCGCTGCGGCAGCATCGACCGCGGCCGCGGTGACGGCCGCCGGCGTCGCGCGGAGCGCTCCCGCATCCGGCGGGCAGAGCGCGCCGGGATCGCCGGCCCAGTCGCAGGCGGCCCCGGCCGCCGCGACCGCTGCGCCGGCCACACCGGCGCCGGCGGGAGCCACCGCGGCCGACGCCCCCGCGCAGGCGCAACCGGTGCGCGCCGCTGCACCGTCGGGCTCACCCGCCGGGGCGTCTGTCACGCCCGCGTCGGCGCCCGCCCCCGCCGGGAGCACCGCCGCGCCCGCGACCGCGGCGCCGGCCGTCACGACCGGCGCGACCGCGGGCACGCCGCAGGCGTCGTCCGCGGCGGTTGCGGCTCCGGCCTCCCAGGCACCGCCGACCGCTGCCCCTCCCGCCACGCCCGCGCCCTCGACGCCCGCCACCGCGTCGCCCGGTGGCGCGCAGGCGGTCCAGGGCACTGACGCGCGCGCCGCAGCTGTGGGCGCTGCAGCCGCCGCGACGGCCGCCAGGACGCGCCCGCGGCCGGCCGCCGCGCCCGTACGCGCGAGCACGGCCGAGGCGGCCGCATCGCGCGACGGCGGCAGGGATGAGGGATCCGGCGGCTCGCATCGAGCGCTGCTCGGGGTCATCCTGGGCGGCGTGGCGATCGTCGTGATCGCCGTCGTGCTGATTACGCAGGTGTTCTCCGGCGGCAGCTCGAGGACCCCCGTCAAGCCGAACACGGTCGGCTCGGGCTCCTCGGGCAGCGCCGCCGGGGGCTCGGGCGGCACGGCCGCGCCGGTCGTCGACCGGACGTCCACGCAGGTCGCCGTGCTCAACGGCACGACCGTGACCGGCCTCGCACGCGCGGCCGCCGACAAGCTCACGGCCGCCGGCTACAAGAAGGTCGGGCCGGTCACCACGGACACGTCCGACCAGGCGCGGCCGAGCACGGTGGTCTTCTACGAGCAGGGCGCGCGACCGGAGGCGCTCGACGCCGCGAAGATCATCGGGGTCGGCCGCGGCGCGCTGCAGCCGATGGATCAGAACACGCGCGTCCTCGGGCAGAACGCGGCGGTCGTCGTCATCGTCGGCGCAGACCAGGCGCAATAGCCGCCGCGCCACATGAGCGACCTCTACCTGGCCCGCCACGGGCAGACGGCGTACAACGCCGAGGGGCGCTTCCAGGGATGGTCGCCGGTGCCGCTCGACGCGACCGGCCGCGCGCAGGCCCTCGAGCTCGCGGCCGCCGTCGCGGCGCTGGGTCCCACGACGCTCGTGTGCAGTGACATCGCGCGTGCCGTCGAGACGGCGCGGATCGTCGGCGAGCGGGTCGGGCTCGATCCGGTCGTCGACGCGCGCTTCGCCGAGACCGAGGCCGGCGAGTGGACCGACCGCACGTTCGCCGAGGTTCAGGCCGAGGACCCGCAAGCCTTCGCGCGCTTCGTCGCGCTCGACCCCGACTGGGGCTTCCCGGGCGGCGAAACGTTCGCCGAGCAGGCCGCGCGCGTCGCCGAGGGGCTCTCGGCGTGGCGCGCGCGCCGCGCCGCGCATCCGGTCGTGATCGTCTGTCACGGCAACGTCATCCGGCTCGCGCTGCGGGCGGCCGGCCGCGAGCTGCAGGGCCGCCCGGAGAACGGGACGCTCGTGGCGCTGTGACGCGAATCGCGCAGGTCGTCTTCGCGGTGCTCGTCCTCGCGGCGTTCGGGGCCTTCTTCGTCGCGCAGAAGCTGAAGTCCCAGCCGTCGGTCGTGCAGGGATTCGTGCTGCGCTGGCCGGTGATCTCGCCCAACCACGACGGGCGCAACGACGCCCAGCGCGTCCGCTTTCGCCTGAAGAGCGCGGACGTCGTCGACGTCGCGATCCTCAACGACCAGGGCGACGTCGTGAACGAGATCGCGTCCGGGCTGCACCTGTCGGCCTACCGCTATCCGAAGCCCTCGCTCGTCTGGGACGGCACGACCAGCTCCGGCCACATCGCGCACGACGGCACCTACCGCGTGCGCATCACGCTGCGCGGCCAGGGACGCAGCGTCGTGCTGCAGGACGCCTTCCGCGTCGACCTCACCCCGCCCAAGGTGCGGGTCGTCGCGATCGGCCCGGAGACGGCGCCGGGCCCGGAGCTGCTGCCGCGCCCGGACGGCAAGCCGGCCCGCGTGCACCTCAACGCCCCGCTGCGCCGCGGGCGGCTGCTGATCTTCCGCACCGCGCCCGGGCCGGTCACGCTCGTGCGCACGATCACGGTCGCGCCGGGCGCCGCCGCGGTGACCTGGAACGGCAGCGACGCGCGCGGGCGCCCGCTGGAGCCCGGAACATACGTCGCCGTCGCGGAGGGCCGCGACGTCGCGGGCAACATCGGTACGTCCGTGCCGCTCGGCCGCGACGGCCTGCCCGTCCGGGCGTACGGCACGCGCCTGCCCGGCCACGGCGGCATCACCATCCGGCGTCTGGGCGTCCAGCCGCCGCTGCTCCCGGTCGCCGCCGGGCGGCGGGTGCCGTTCGGCGTCGACGCCCGCCGCCGCGCCTACACCTGGACCGTCCGCCGGGTGGGCGGTCCCACGATCCGCCGCGGCAGCGCGCGGCGGCCGATCGTGCAGCTCAAGGCGCCGGCCGGCCAGTCGGGCGTGTACCTCTTCCAGGCAGCTGTCGCGCGCCGCGTTGCGGCGGTCCCGTTCGCCGTCGACGATCCCGGCAGTCATCGCGTGCTCGTCGTCCTGCCGCTCATGACCTGGCAGGGACGCAACCCCGTCGACGATGACGGCGACGGACTGCCCAACCTCCTCTCGACCGGCCAGGGCGTCAAGCTGCCGCGGGTTCTCGCGACGCCGCTGCCCGCGGGCTTCGCCGCGCGCGAGGCGCAGACGCTCATGTGGCTGGACCGTGGGCGCCACCGCTACGACGTGACGACCGACGTCGCGCTGGCGCTGGGCACCGGGCCGAAGCTCGCCGGCCACAGCGGCGTGCTGCTGGCCGGCGACACGGTCTGGCTGCCGCCCTCGCTGCAGGCGCGCCTGCGGCGCTTCGTGGTCGCCGGCGGCACGCTCGTGTCGATGGGCACGGGGTCGCTGGAGCGCCAGGCGCGCCTGACGGCGTTCCCGCGGCTCGTGCACCCGACGCCGCCGGCCAGCGCAGACCTGTTCGGCAGCAGGCTCGCGCCGCTGCGCGCCGGCAGCTTCGACCTCACCGGCGCGAAGGACCAGATCGGGCTCTTCCGCGGCACCGGCGGGCTCTTCCGCGGCTTCCACGTCGTCGAGGCGACGACGTCGCCGGGTCCGGCGAAGCTCCTCTCCTCCGCGGTCACCGCCGATGGGCACGCCGTGATCGTCGCCCTGCGCGTCGGCCGCGGCCTGGTGATCCGCTTCGGGCTGCCGGAGCTGCCCGCCCGCCTGCGATCGGACCCCGACATCCAGGGCCTCATGGAGCGCTCATGGCAACTGCTCTCCCGCTGACCGCCTGCGCCCTGCTGGCCGCCGCGGCGATCGTCGTCCGCGGATCGACCGCGCGCGCCTGGCTGCTGCTCGCGTCCCTGACCGTTGCGCCGGCGATCCTCGTCGTGCACGTCTGGGACGCCAGCCAGGTCGTCACGCTGCGCCACCATGCGCCCATCGCCATCGGCGGCGCGCTCGCCGGGCTGCTCCTCGTCGCGGCGCTCGCGGTGCTCTTCACGCGCGTCCCCTCGGCGTTCCCGATCGCCGCCGTGGCGACGGTGCCGTTCCGGATCCCGATCACGGTCGGCGGGGGGTCGTCGAACCTGCTGCTGCCGCTGTACCTCGTCGTGGCCGCCGGGGCGCTCGCCTGGGCGATCCCGCGGATCGCGGGCCGGGTCGAGGATCCGCCCCAGCGTGCCGGTGCGCTGGAGTGGACGCTGGCGGCCACGCTCGTCCTGTACGCGGCGCAGACCGCCTACTCGGCAGACACCGGGCGCGCCCTGGAGAACGTCGTCTTCTTCTACGTGCCGTTCGCTGCGCTGTTCGTCCTGCTCGCGCGCCTGCGCTGGACGCGGCGGCTGGCCGGGCGCTGCCTGGCGGTCCTCACGGGTCTGGCGGTCGCGCTCGCCGCGGTCGGCTACGTCGAGTACGCCACGCGCCACCTGTTCCTCAACCCCAAGGTCATCGCCTCGAACGAGCTCTCGGACTACTTCCGGGTCAACTCGCTCTTCTTCGACCCGAACATCTACGGGCGTTTCCTGGCGATCGTGATCGTCCTGCTCGTCGCGTGGATGCTGTGGCGCCGCGACGCGCGCCAGGTGGCGTGGGCATCGCTCGTGCTGGCATTCCTCTTCGGCGGCCTGGTGCTGACGCTCTCGCAATCGAGCTTCGCCGCGCTGCTGGTCGGCCTCGCCGTCCTCGGGGCGCTGCGCTGGAGCGTGAAGTGGGCGCTCGTGGCGTCCGCCGTGGTGGCGCTCGTCGCCGTCGTCGCCCTGGCCGCCGGCACCAGCGTCCTGCAGGGCGGCGGGTCGACGAACAAGGCGACGAGTGGGCGCTCGGACCTCGTCAGCGGCGGCGTGCGGCTGTTCGCCTCGCGGCCGCTGCTGGGCCACGGCTCGGGCAGCTTCCCGCGCGAGTACCGCCGCGCCGAGCACGTCTCCGCCGAGCGGGCGACGTCCGCCTCGCACACGATCCCGATCACGGTCGCGGCCGAGCAGGGGCTGGTCGGCCTGGCCGTCTACCTCGCGCTGCTGTGGTTCGCCTTCGTGCGGCTCTTCCGCGGCGCCGACAGCGGAGCGCTGCGCGCGGGCGTCGCCGCGGCGTTCGCGGCGCTCGTCGCGCACACGCTGATGTACGCGGCGTTTCTGGAGGATCCGCTGACCTGGGCGCTGCTCGGGGTCGGCACCGCCGCCGCGGCCGCCGCGGCGACGGACGCGCGTGAGGCCGCGGCCGTTCCCGCCGCGGGGGCTCGCGCGCGATGACGGCGCGCGGCCGCGAGATCGTGCTGTTCGCGCTCCTCGCCGTCGCGGCCGTCGTCCTGTGGGCGCTGATCCGCACCTATCCCAACTACGACGCCTATTACGACCTCGACTGGGGCCGCGAGCTGCTCCACGGCCATGCCCCGTCGTTCGACGCCTACAAGGCGCCCACCGAGCATCCGTTGTACCTCGCCCTGGGGACGCTGCTCGCGGCGGTCTTCGGCGAGCACGCCGATCGCGCGCTCGTGCTCGTGGCGGCGCTCTCGATGGTCGCGCTGATCTGGGCGGTGTTCCGCACCGGGCGGGCCGTCTTCGGCTTCTGGCAGGGCGTCGTCGCCGCGCTCCTGACCGCGTCGAGCTTCGCGCTCCTGCTGTACGTCGCGCGCGCCTACGTCGACGTCCCGTTCCTGGCCGCCGTCCTGTGGGCGGCCGCGCTCGAGGCCGAGCGGCCCCGCCGCGGCCTGCCGGTGATGGTGCTGCTGGCGGTCGCCGGGCTGCTGCGCCCCGAGGCGTGGCTGCTCGCCGGCGCCTACTGGGCCTGGTGCGTCTGGCCGCGCGACGCCCAAGGCCGGCGGCACCCCCACCTCGGCCTGCTTGCGCTGGTGATCGCCCCGCCGCTCGTCTGGGCGCTCGTCGATCTCGCGGTCACCGGCGACCCGCTGCACTCGCTGCACGCGACGAGCGACCTCGCCGACGAGCTGCACCGCGTGCGCGGCATCGCGCACGTCCCGGGGTCCTTCGTGTCGTTCGTCGTGGACGCGCTGCGCGTGCCGGTCGCGCTCGCCGCGCTGGCCGGCCTCGCGCTCGTCGCGCTGCGGGTGCCGCGCCCGCCGGCACGCTCCCTGCACGTCCCGCTCGCACTGCTCGGCGCGGGCACGCTGGCGTTCGTCATCACCGGCGCCGCGGGCCTCTCGATCCTCCCGCGCTACCTGACCGTGCCGGTGATCGCCCTGACGCTGTTCGCCGGGGAGGCGATCGCGGGCTGGACCACGCTGCCGCGCGGCGGCCGCGAGCGCCGGCGCTGGGGGGCCGGCGTCGTCGCGCTCGCGGTGGTCGGCGTCGTGTTCGTCGTCGCGAAGGCCGGCGTCGTCCACCGCTTCACCGCCGAGCTGCGCTTCATCACCGGCGTGCACGACGACCTCGTCGCGACGCTGCGCGACCCGCAGGTGGCGCGCGCCCGCCGCTGCGGGCCCGTGACGTTCCCGAACTACCGGCTGGTACCGGACGCGCGCTGGATCCTCGACGCTTCGCGCACGCAGGTCGGCGCCAGGTCGGCGCGCCGGCGGCCCCACGGCGTCGCGATCTTCATGACCGATGCAAAGACGCTCAGCCGCTACGGCTTCGCCGACGGGGCGAGCCCGCGCACGAACGTGCCCGACCCGGGCTACGTGCCGCTCGTGCGCCACGGGCGCTTCGCGGCGTACGTCAGCTGCCCGTAGGCGCAGCGGCCGCGGGGTGCTCGCGCGCCCAGCGGGCGATCGTCCCCGAGCCGCTGACGACCTCGCCGTCGTCGGTCACGAGCACGGGGACGTTCTCCTGCCCGGAGAGCTCGCGGATCTCGTCGCGCTGGCCGCGGCGCGTCCAGGGCAGCAGCCGGTAGCCGCCGACCGTCTCCATCTCGAACTCGTAGCCGGCATCGCGCAGCGCCTTCGCGGCACGCCCGCACGGGTGGCCGTACGTGGCGCCGTGGTCCCGCTGCCCGCAGGTGTAGAGCTTCATCGGCCAACCATACGCCGGATCACGCGTCGCGCGCGATGCCGAGCTCCTCGAGGCGCGCCCACAGCGGCGCATTCTGGCGTTGCGCGGTCTGCATCAGCGCCCACTCGCGCAGCTCGAGGTCGGGCGCGTTGCGAGCGCCCGCACACTCGAGCAGCGCGGCGGCGAACGCCTGCGCGTCGGGGGCGGTGGTCACGGCCCGCTCCCAGGTGCGCACGCCCGCCAGCTCGGGCGCGACCGTGTGGCGCCCGAGCCGGGCGTACTTGAGGATCCGGTAGGGCAGGCCCGCGTCGTTGAACGGCTCGATCCTGAACGGGACGATGCCCACGTCCGCGGCGAGGATGAGGCGCGCCGCCTCGGTGTCACTGCGCTCGCCGAGCCACACGAGCGCCGGGTGCGCGCGACAGGTTGCGAAGTCGGGGTCGTCGCGGCACTCGTCCTCGTGCCAGGCGCCGACGAGCAGCAGCACGAGCCGGTCGCCCAGCGCGTCGGCGACGGCGCGCAGCAGCGCCCAGTCGGTGCGCCACCCCAGGTGGCCGAGCGAGACCGCGACAACGGTGCCGCGGGGGTCGGGCGCCGGGAAGCTCCCGGCCGACAGCGTCACGAGCTGCGCGCTGCGCCCGGCCTCGCGCTCCAGGCGCTCGAGCTCCGCCGAGGCGACGAACGTCAGCGCCGAGCGCCCGGCGGCGAGCTCGTGCAGCTCCTCGAGCCGCGCGCGCAGCTTCGGCGAGGCGTCGTAGGCACGCTCGTAGCGGTCCCAGCGCCCGTACCAGAGCTCGGCCCCGGGGCACATCGCGATCATCGCGCGTGCCAGCGGGTACTGCAGCGGGTGGAAGATGACGATCGCGCGCGGCTCGCCGAGGTCGCGGCGCAGGCTGCGCACCAGGCGCCGCGCCTGCCCGGATGCGAGCGCGTCGGCGGCGCCGCGCGGCATGCGGCCGACCGCTCCGTAGGGCAGCCGCGGCGGATCGACCGCGACGACGTAGGGGGCGCGCAGCAGGTCCTCGGCCTGCTCGCGCAGGATGAAGTGCTCGAGCTCGCGGGGGAGCAGCAGAACGCAGATCGGGCGGTGCTCGCCGTCGGGAGCCATCGGCACCGGACCCTAGTGCGCTGCGGTACGGGCCGCCGGATACCGTGGCCCCCGCATGGAGGGCTACCTCAAGCGGCTCGCCGCCTCCGGGCTCGCCTACCAGTCCGCGAGCCTGCTCTCCGGGTTCCTCGCCCTGTTCACGCTCCCGCTGTACACACGGCACATCAGTCGCGCCGGGTTCGGCTACGCCGAGACGCTGCTGACACTTGTGATCCTCACGAGCATCGTCCTGCGCTTCGGGATGGGCGAGGCGTTCGTGCGCATGTGGTTCGACGACGAGCACCCCGACCGCCGGCGCCACCTGGCGCGCACGACCACGAGCTTCGTGCTGGTGACGACGACCTGCGCGCTGCTCGCGGGAGTGCTGCTCGCCGGCCCGCTCTCGCGCCTGATCCTCGGCAGGCGCGACGCGACGCTCATGGCGTTCGGCGTGTTCGGCATCTGGGCGTTCACGAACCTCGAGGTCGCCTATGCCCTGCTGCGCGTCGAGGAGCGCCGCCGCGCGTACTTCGTCGCCTCGTCGGTGAACGTGCTGCTGACGGTCGCGCTGACGGTGGTCCTCGTCGTGATCCTCGGCACCGGCGCGCGCGGCTACGTGATGGGCAACTACGCCGCGTCGGCGATCGTGCTCGTCGGCCTCTGGGTGTTCGCCGTGCGCGAGCACGTCGGGTTGCCGCAGGCGCGCGTGGCGCTGGGCCCGCTCGTGCGCTTCGGCGCGCCGACGGTGCCCGCCGACGCCGCGGTCTTCCTGCTGAACGTCGTCGATCGTGCCTACCTGCTGCGCGTCGCCACCCCGTCCGCGGCCGGCCTGTACTCGGTGGCGATCAAGCTCGCGACGGTCGTGATCGTGCTCGTGCGCGGCTTCCAGCTCGCCTGGCCGCCGCTCGCCTACTCGGTCGCCGACGACGCGGAGGCCGGGCGCGTCTACGCGCGGGTGACGAGCGCCTACGTCGTGTTCACCGGCCTGCTCGTCGCGGGCTTCGTGCTCCTCGGTCGCTGGGTGGTGCGCCTGCTCGCCGCGCCGTCGTTCTTCGGCGCCCACCGCGCGCTGCCGTGGCTCGCGCTCGGCTGGGCGCTGTACGGCCTGTACCTCGTGCTCGTGTCGATCGCTGGCCGGCGCAAGGCGACGATCCGCACACTCCCAGCCGCGGCGCTGGGCGTCGTGGTCAACGTCGGCGTGCTCGTGTGGCTGGTCCCGACACTGGGCATCCGCGGCGCAGGCATCTCGCTGTGCGTCGCGTACGTCGCGATGCTCGTGGCCCTGCACCTGCTGACGCGCGGGATGCTGCGCGTGCCGTTCGAGCGCGGGCGCCTCGCGAAGGCGGTCGTCATCATCGGCGGCATGGCGCTGGGCGGCGACGCGCTGCTGGCGACCAACGGGCTCCCCGGCCTGCTCACGCGCGCCATCGTGCTGGCCGCGATCCCCGCGGTTCTCATCGCCGCGCGCGTCGCGACGCCGGCGGAGCTACGCCACCTGCGCGCCTTCGTGCTGGCCCGCCGCGATGCGCGCCCATGAACTACGTGCTGGCCATGATGGCGCTGGTCTTCGTGGTGAACCTCATGCCCGCGTTCGGCCCGCCGTCGTGGATCATCCTCGTCTACTTCCGCCTGCGCCACGACGTGCCGATCGTTCCGCTTGTCGTCGGCGGCGCGGCCGCCTCGGCCGCCGGCCGGTTTGTGCTGGCGAACGCGTGCCGGCGCCTCGGCGGCCATCTCCCCGAGGGCAAGCGCGCCGACCTCGAGGCGATCGGAACGACGCTCACCGACGCGCGCGGCACGCGGTGGGGCCTCATCGCGCTGTTCGTCGTCTCGCCGTTGTCCTCGGCGCAGCTCTTCGAGGCGGCCGGGCTGACGCCGCAGGTCCGGCTCGCGCCGGTGAGCATCGCCTTCTTCTGCGGTCGCTTGGTGACCTATTCGATCTACGTGACCGGCGCGTCGCTCGCCAAGTCATCGCTGACCGCGCTGCTGCGCAAGGGCGTCAGGTCGCCGGCGGCGATCGCCACGCAGGTGGTGCTGCTCGCGATGCTGGCCGCCTTCCTGCTGATACCGTGGGCGCGGATCCTTGGCGGGCGGGGGAAGGGGGGACGGCCCGGGTCCGAGTAGCGCGGCGCTCAGCCAAGCGTCGTGCTGCGCGGCTGGCCGAGCGACAGCCATGTGAGCGTGTCGCCGTCGACCCGCAGGTCCGTGATGCTCGGCACCCGGTCGGCGTTCGGGTCGGCTTGCACCGGGTCCGGTTCGCACTCGAGCGTGCGGCTCTTCGAGGGGTCGGCGGCGATGAGGCCCGTGGAGGTCGCGAGCCTGGCGGTCGAAGACAGCTTCGGACACGGACCGCCTCCGCCGAGGAGCCTCTCGGTGTACGCGACGGTGCCGCTCGCGGTGACGACGAAGGTGTCGATCGCGGCGTTCCCGTCCCTGTCCCGGCGGGGGTCGACGGTCCGCAGCGCGCCCGTGCTCAGGTCGAGCAGCTGCAACATGTCGACGTAGCCGTCCGGATCCCAGATGTAGGGGACCTGGTAGGCGACGATCGGTCCCGCCGCGCGGATTCCGCCGTCCGGGATGGGCTCCATCGCCCCGTTGCCGCCGTCGTCGTGCTCGGGACTGGACATCTCGGTGGTGCGCCCGGTCGACACGAGGCACGCGTAGGGCGGCCGCTCCCGGCTCGGGTCGGTCGAGAAGACGCGCACCTCGGGGGTGCGCAGCAGGTCGTGCCCGGCCATCGGGCACCCGGGTGACGGCAGCAGCGGAGCACTCAGTCGGCGCCTGCCCGCGCGCCAGGTGACCCGGTGGTGGGCCGGGTCGAGCGCGAGCGAGCCGCGGACGGCGCCCTGCGTGCCCGCGGCGGCCCAGAGCGCCGACGTCCCGTCATCGTGGACCTCGGCCACCTCGAGCTCGCCGGACGCGAAGAGGAGCGCGGCGTACGGCAGGCCGGGGCGAAGCGCGACCTCGCGCAGCGCGCCACGCTGGTTGTAGCGGTCGGGGGCCAGGTGGGCCACGGCCCGCGCCGGGCTCCCCTGCGGGCAGGCGAACAGGCGGGCCTGCCTGCCGGGCCGCACGACGAGGCGCAGCGCGGGATCGATCGTCACGCGCCGGCCGGCCGGGCAGCTCGCAGCGTGTGCCGGGGGTGTGGCGGCGAGCGCGAGCGCTGCGACGGCTGCGCTCGCCGCCAGCCTGCGTGCGGTCCGGCGCGAGCGCGCGATTGCGGTCACCATGCGGCCCTACAGTCGCGGACCCCCACGGTTGTAGTCAAGGGCGGCCTCGCGCAGGCCCTCGCCCCGCTCGGGGTGCAGCGTCGCTCGCACGTGGAACCAGTAGCGGCGCGGGTCGTGGCGCGGCAGGACGGTGGCGGCGAGCGCGCGCAGCGCGTACGTCCACGCGGTCAGCCAGCGCACGACCGCCGCGGCCAGTGCGGTGTGGTGCTTGCGCATGTAGCGGTCGCGGTTGCGTGAGAGCTCGACGATCCGCCGCTCGGGCACGTCCCCTGTGGAGAGCTGCTCGTGATGGATCGCCGCGGCCTGCGGCACGTAGATCGTGTGCCAGCCGTTGTCGGCCATGCGCTTGCACAGGTCGACCTCGTCGGAGTAGACGAAGAACTGCGGGTCGAACCAGCCGACCTCGCGGGCGGCCTGACGGCGGACGAGCAGCGCGGCGCTCTGCGCCCAGTCGACCGGCCGCACGTGGTCGCCGCGGCTCTGCACGGTCGTCCAGCGGTGGATGAAGAGGGCGCCGGCGAGCGCCGTGCGCGGTGAGGGGAAGCGCCACGCGCTCGCCTGCTGGCGCCCCGACGGGCTCAGCAGCCGCGCTCCGGCGGCCCCCGCGCGCGGGTTCTGCTCGAGCGCCGCGTGCAGCGCCGCGGTCGCGCCGGGCAGCAGCTCGGAGTCCTCGTTGAGCAGCAGCGCGTAGCGCCCACGGGCGCGGCGCAGGAGCTCGGTGTCGTTG
>Ga0335070_10007299_pt1 | contig 12972 bp, 9 predicted proteins | sample Lox_Sample_13_FD_206722 | JGI IMG/M metagenome (GOLD analysis project Ga0335070, IMG submission 206722) | Soil microbial communities from Loxahatchee National Wildlife Refuge, Florida, United States - Lox_Sample_1.3 | ecosystem: Environmental > Terrestrial > Soil > Wetlands | place: USA: Florida...
TCGATCCAGTACTGGATGTGCATCGTCTGCTGCTTGAGCGGGAACGCGTAATAGGCGCGTTTCTTCGTCTTGTCGTTGAACAGGAAGGTCGTCTCGACCGTGCCCTTGGCGAAGTTGTCCTTGATCGGCGAGATGACGTCCGAGATGTCCTCCAGCTTGCCGTCATACGCCCACTTGCTCGCGACCTGGAAGTCGTAGGTGTCGGCATAGGCGACGTCCGGCACGGTGCCGGCGTCCATCGCTGCCACGGTCTTCGGGATCATGTCCTGAATCGGGTACTGCGACAGTTCGACCTTGATACCGGTCTTCGCTTCGTACTTCTTGATCGCCTCGAAAAGCGCGTCGTCTTCGGCTTTATAGAAGCCTTTGACCCACCAGACGGTGAGTTTCTCCTGGGCAGCCGCCGTAGGAGCCGCCGCCGCCATCCCGAACAGCGCCAGTACAACAGCCGCCGCCTTGAGGATCGCCCGCCGTGCCCGATGATCGATCATAGGTCCTCCCGGATGTCATTGGATCGCCGGGCGCCCAGGCGCCCGAGGTTGTCAGGTCATCATACAACTTACGCCCGCGGCGCGGCACCGAAAACTGCCAACCCGGCGGTCAGCGTCCGCCGCCCGGTCGGCGCCGCGGTCACCGCTTGATCACTTCCTTTTGATGGATGACAGACAAATGATGGCGAGCGGCCGCAAATGCGAACGACATTCGCCGGCCGAGGTGGAGGATAGAAATATGCACCCGGATCGAAAAGGCGCCGAAATCGCCGAGGCCCGGCGGCAGTTCCTGGCCAGATGCGGACGTTTCGCGGCTGCAACACCGCCGGCGATCAGCCTTCTGCTCGCGGCCTCGCACGCCAACTACGCCGTCGCGAGCTCCGGCTCCGGCGGCACCAACGGCAGCGGTGGAGGCATCCAGGGCAATGGCGCGATGAATGCGAGCGACGTCAACACCAACACGACGACGACGCAAGGCGGGTCAACGGCGGGCCGAAGTTGCGGCAATGCATTCGATGCCTTGTTCAACAACGACAAGTGCATCCGGTAGGCATACGGCGCGGACAGCAGAGGCGTAGACAAACGGCAGCAGATCGCGACCCTCTCCAGAACCAAGCTCGCGACTGACGAAAGCGCCGGCGATGGGCATGCGTGCGCGCGCACGCATGCCCATAAGCCGTCATTGCAGCGCTTGCGATGTCATGACGCGGAAGCGCAACAGCGCCAAACCAAAGAACAACGCCCCGATTCCGCCGACCGCGGCAAACCGCGGCCACACGATGTCGAACCCCGCGCCGCGGTACAGGATGGCCTGGGCGATGCTGACGAAATGCGTCGACGGCACCGCCTGCATGATGATCTGCAGCACCTCCGGCATGCTTTCCAGGGGGGTGTTGCTGCCGGACAGCATGTTCATCGGCAGCACGATGAGAATGAACATCAGGCCGAGCTGCGGCATCGACCGCGCCACGGTGCCGAGGAAGATCCCGACGGCGGTGGCAAAGAAGAGATAAAGGACGAGGCCGGTCATAAATAGCGGTACGGACCCGGTGATCGGCAACCCGAGCAGTTCGTGGATCACCAACCACAGCGACAGGCCGGCCGTGATCGCAATGATCAAGCCGTTCGCCCACACTTTCGCCAGTGCGATTTCCAAAGGCGTGAGGGGCATCACGAGCAGGTGGTCCATGGTTCCGTGTTCGCGCTCGCGAACCACCGCCGCCCCCGCGAGGATGATCGAAAGCATCGTCGTGTTGTTGAGCAGCGCCATGACCCCAATGAACCACGGCGTCTGCATGTTGGGATTGAACGCCACGCGAATCTGCGCTTCGACCCTCGATGCCGGCGTCTCCTCGGTCCCGTAGACGAATTTGTTCACCTCGGCTGAGATGATCTGCTGGATGTAACCGGCGCCGATGCCGGCCTGCATCATCGCGGTCGCGTCGACGTTCACCTGAACCGCCGGCTGGCGGCCGGCGAGCACATCCGCCTCGAACTTCGGCGGGATGATCACCACGAACGTATTGCCGCCGTTATCCATCCGCCGGTCGACATCAGCAAAGCTGATCGCTTGCGGCGGCTTGAAGTACGGCGCCAGAAACGCTTGGGCGATTCTGTCCGAAAGCGGGGTCTTGTCCTGATCGACGATGGCGATCGACGCATTGCGCAACTCGTGCGAGATGCCCGTCGCCTGGCTGTAGATCATGAACGTGAACGAATAGACCATGAAGCCGAAAAGAAAGGCGTCGTGGGCGAAGCTGCGAAGTTCTTTCGTCCCCAGCCAGAAGATATTCGCGAGCCGATGCATGTCAGCGCTCCTGCTTCGGCAGAAGGAAGACGGCGATCCCGATCAGAACCGGAATGAAGACCGCCAGTGCGCCGATGTTCCCGAGCATGTCGCCGAAGGCCAGCGCCTTGGTGAAGGCGCCGACCGAAATCTTCACGAAATAGGTCGTGGGAAAGCCCCAGCCCAGGATCGCCGGCACGCCCTTCAGAGACGAGACCGGGACCAGCATTCCGGAAAACTGCGTCGCCGGCAGCGCGGTCAGGATCGCGGTCCCGAACTGCGCGGCGATCTGGGACTTGGTGAATGCGGAGACCACGAGGCCGAAGGCTGTGGTCGCCGTGACATAGAGCAGCGCCCCCAGCGTCAGGGCGGCGAAGCTCCCCTTCAGCGGCACGCCGAATATCCAAATGGCGATCGCCACCATGCAGAAATAGTTGAGCATCGCGATACCGACATAGGGCACCTGTTTGCCGACCAGGAACTCGAGCCCGCGCACCGGTGTCACGTAGAAATTGATGATCGAGCCGAGTTCTTTCTCCCGCACGACCCCGAGCGCCATCAGAATCGCCGGGATGAACACCAGCTGGAGCGCGATCACCACCGGCACCATGGCGTAGACGCTCTGGAAATCCTGGTTGTAGCGGAACCGCGTCTCGATCTTTGCCGGCGTACTCGGCGCCGCCGCTCCGGTGAGCGGCAGGTTGAGGTTTTCGAGATAGTGGTTCTGGATGCCCTGCACATAGCCTTCGATCGTCTCGGCCCGGAACGGCATCGCGCCGTCCACCCAGGCCGAAACCTCGGCGCGCCCGCGCCGCTTCACCTCGCGACCGAAATCCGGCGGGATCTCGATCGCCAGCGAGATCCGGCCGCTCTTGAGCCGGCGGTCCATGTCCGCCGCGTCGCGCAGCGGCGGCTGTTCGCTGAAGTAGCGCGATCCGGAAAACTCCTCGAGATAGGCGCGGCTTTCCGGCGTCTGGTCGCGGTCGAGTGCCGCATATTTCAGATGCTCGACGTCCATGGTGATGCCGTACCCGAAGATCACCATCAAGAAGAGCGTGCCGACGAACGAGACGGTCAGGCGGACCGGATCGCGCCAGATCTCGAGGCTTTCGCAGGTGGCATACGCCCAAAGCCGGCGCAAGCTGAAGAGTGGCGACGGGGGCGACAGCCCCTCGGGCTCGCTCCTGATGATTGGTGTTGCACCGGTGGCCCCCTGCGCCTCCTCGAGATAGCTTATAAAAGCTTCCTCGAGAGTGGCCGCGTTGCGGCTTCCGACCAGCTCGGCCGGCGTGCCGGTGGCAAGAATCCGGCCCGCGTGCATGAGCGACACACGGTCGCAACGTGCCGCCTCGTTCATGAAGTGCGTGGAAAGGAAGATCGTCACCCCCTGCTCGCGCGACAAGGTCACGAGCAACGACCAAAAGCCGTCGCGGGCCACGGGATCGACACCCGAGGTCGGCTCGTCGAGGATGAGCAGTTCCGGCTCGTGCACGACGGCAACCGCGAGCGATAAGCGCTGACGGATCCCGGGCGGCAAGCCTCCCGACGGAGCGTCGAGATAGTCCGCGAGCCCGAAATGTGCGACGAGCTCGGCGATGCGGGCGAGCGCACGCGCCCGCGGCACACTGAACAGCCGCGCATGCAGATCCAGGTTCTGCCGGACCGTCAGCTCGCTGTAGAGCGAGAAGCTCTGCGACATGTATCCGACGCGGCGGCGGGTCTCGAGATCGGTGGCGTCCAGCGGCTGGCCGAACAGCTCGGCTTCGCCCTCCGTCGGCGGAAGCAAGCCGGTGAGCATCTTCATCGTCGTCGTCTTGCCGCAGCCGTTCGAGCCGACGAACCCGAATATCTCGCCGCGGCGGATGTCGAAGTTGACGCGATCGACGGCGGTGAAGCCGTCGAAGCGGCGCGTGAGGTTCCGCGCGACGATGGCGCCCTGATGATCGCCGTCCCGGCGCGGCGGGATTTCGAGCGCCTTGCGCTCCGCCCTCTGTGTGTCGGGCAACAGCGTCACGAAAGCTTCTTCCAGCGTCTGGGAACCGGTCTTCGCTTTGAGTTCAGCCGCCGGCCCGATCGCCAGTATCTTCCCGGCGGCCATGGCGGCGATCCAGTCGAACTGCTCGGCTTCTTCCATATAGGCGGTGGCCACGATTACCGTCATGCCGGGCCGGCGCCGGCGCATGCCGTCGATCAACTGCCAGAACTGTCGGCGCGAGAGCGGATCGATGCCCGTCGTCGGCTCGTCGAGAATGAGAAGATCGGGGTCGTGGATGAGCGCACAGCATAGGCCGAGCTTCTGCTTCATCCCGCCCGACAGATTCTTGGCTTGCCGGCCGCTGAACGGCGCCAGACCGGTGCCCTGCAGCAACTCGCCGATCCGCCGCTTGCGCCGCGCCGCCGGCAGGCCGAACAGCCGCCCAAAGAAGTCGACGTTTTCGTAGACGCTGAGCTCGGCATAAAGATTCCGCCCGAGGCCCTGCGGCATATAGGCGATCCGCGGGCTCAACGCCCGGCGTTTGGCCGCGCCGGCAAGATCGACGCCCAGGACGGTGATCGCACCGGATTGAATCCGCCGTATGCCCGCGATCAGCCCGAGCAGCGAGGACTTGCCGACACCATCGGGGCCGATCAGCCCGATCAGGGCGCCGGACGGAATGTCCAGCGAGACGCCGGCGAGCGCGCTGCGCTTGCCGTAACGGTGCGTGACGTCGACGACCCGAACGGCCGGTCCGCCGCTCATTCGACGTTCGGCTGCAGCCGGTCCGGCCACTCCACGCCCGGATCGACGCGGACATAGGCGATGCCCGGCAGGCCCGTGCGGACCTGTTCGGCATGCCGCGCCAGGAGAGCCGGATCGATTTTGACCTTGATGCGGAACATCAGCTTCTCGCGCTCGGACCGCGTCTCGACCATCTTCGGTGTGAACTGCGATCGCGCGGCGACGAAGGACACGGCCGCCGGGATGACGCGGCCGGGATAGGCGTCGAGCACGATCCGCCCGGGCGAGCCGATCGGAATGCGGCCGGCATCCTCGGTGGGCAGGAAGATCGTCATGTAGACGTTCGAGATATCGATCAGCGTGAAGATCTTGGCGCCGGCCCCGACGACCTCGCCGATGTTGACCAGACGGTAGAGGACCCGTCCCAGGCGCGGCGCCTTCAGCACGCCATCGGCGATGTCGACCTTGATCCGCGCCGCCTCCTGGGTGGCCGCTTCGATCGCGTGCTCGGCCTCGCCGACGCGGGCAACGGCGGCCGCATGGAGTGCCGCGGCGGAATCGCGATCGTTGATACGCTGGTCGACGACCTCGCGGGATACGAACTCCTTTTTCACCAGGGTTTCCGCGCGGCTTAGCTGGCTGGCGGCGAGCCGGACCTGCGCCTCGCGCTGCACGACTTCGGCGCGGGCGGCGTCGAGGGTCTTCTGCGCCTGCCGGATCTGCGCCTCCACCCGCTGCAGCTCGGCTTCCAAGTCGCGGGTGTCCATCCGGACGAGGATCTGACCGGCCTGCACCATGTCCCCTTCATCGACGAGCAGCGACGCGATGCGCCCGGCAAATTTGGGCGTGATGTCGATCTCGTCGGCTTCGGTGCGGCCGTTTCCCCAGACAATTCCGGCCGGAATCTGCTCGGCACGCTTCAGCCACATGAGGTATCCACCGCCCGCGAGAGCGGCGACCAGCAGAGCGCCGAACAGCAGGAAAAACCGTCGTTTTGCCATGCCGCAATCATGGCCCAGGCACGCGTCTACAGCGTTGACCTAAGTCAATCGAAACACCGGGAAAAAACGCCCGATCGGGTCCTATTCGCCGGGCGGCGGCGGGATGAGCCCTTCGTCCATCAACAGGTCGGTCGCTCGCCGGGCGGACAGGATCGCCATCCGTGCCGAATTGTAGACCTCGTCCCAGGACTTCTTCAGGGCGGCGAGGCCTTCGGTTTGCGCCTGGACGGCGACCGCCGCGGCGATCCGCGCCGCCACATCGTAGTCGTCCATGGTCGGCAGGACGGCGTCGTCGGCGAGATGCCCCTCGGCGCAGCGCGCGAGCTCCCGCGATGCGGCGATCGCCATGCTGTCGCTGATGGTGCGGGCCCGCACCTCGAGCACCCCGCGGAAGAGCCCCGGAAACACCAACGAGTTGTTCACCTGGTTGGGAAAGTCGCTGCGCCCCGTGGCCACGATCCGGGCGCCCGCCTGCTTGGCCTCCCATGGCCAGATCTCGGGCACCGGATTGGCGCAGGCGAACACGACCGCGTCTGCCGCCATGCTCTTGATCCACGCCGGCTGGATGACCCCGGGCCCGGATTTGGAGAACGCGATGCAGACATCGGCGCCCTTCAGAGCCGCATCGATGCCGCCCTGAACCTGACCGGCGTTGGATTCCGTGCACAGCTGCCACTTCTCGACGTACTCGGCTTGCTTATCCGCGATGTCGCGGCGCCCGCGATGCAGCGTCCCCTGGCTGTCGCAGGCGATGATCAGGCGAGGATCAGCGCCGGTTGCCTTGAGCAGCCGATAAACCGAGATGTTCGCCGCACCGGTTCCGACCAGCGCGATGCGGATCCGGCGGATGTCCTTGCCGGCCAGCCGCAGCGCGTTCAACAGGCCGGCCAGCAGAACGGTCGCCGATCCCTGCTGATCGTCGTGCCACACCGGGATATCGGTCGAGCGGCGCAGCGCCTCGAGAATGCGAAAACATTTCGGCTGCGCGATATCCTCGAGATTGATGCCGCCGAACGCCGGCGTCAGCGCACGGACGATGCGGACGATCTCCTCCGGATCCTTGGTGTTCAGGCAGATCGGTACCGCGTCTACGCCGCCGAGATATTTGAACAGGAGGGCCTTACCTTCCATCACCGGCAGGGCGGCCACCGGCCCGATGTCGCCGAGCCCGAGAACGCGCGTCCCATCGGTGACGATGGCGACGGAATTGCCTTTGTTCGTGTGCTCATACGCGGCCGCAGGATCGGCCTGGATGACCTTGCACGGAGCCGCCACGCCCGGCGTGTACCAGATCGCGAAATCGTCGAGGTTGCGGACCGGGCATTTCGGCAGCATCTGGATCTTGCCGCGGTAAAGCGGATGAAGGCGCAGTGAATCCTGCGTCGGCTTTGCCGCTTTGCGGAGGAGTTCGTCGACGTCTAAAGCGCCATTGGCCCGTTCCTCGAACATGACGATAGTCTGCATGTCGACCAGGCAGCCGCCTTGACCTGGGTCAACCTCGGCGGATTGATCCACATCAACGCGACCACCGCCACGGCCGGCATAACCTGCCGAAACGATCACGCATGGAGGTCGCCGATGACGAAACCTGCGAGCCGTGTTCCCGGTGCGGACATCATCGCGGCATTCGGACCGCTCACGACATTGAACGGCGCTGTGCTGCGGAACCTGACCGAGGCGACCCAGGCATATACGAAGGGCTGTTTCGAATTCCAACAGGAGGTCCTGCGCTTCCTCGGTTCGCGCCTGCAATGGGACAGCAAGGTCGGGCAGGCTCTCGCCGCATGCACGACGGTCGGCGAAGTCGCCGAAATGCAGAAGGACTGGCTGGAAGCGACGACCAAGGAATATCTCGATGAAGCCGGGCAGCTGTTTCGGCTAGGCTCGAAACTGGCGACGCAGTGGATGGCGCCACTGACCGCCGGAATCCAGCCTGGGTCGAAGGAGCCCGCGCCCCGTAAGCACGCCTGACGGTTCCCCCGCAACTCTTCAGCAGCTCGCGCTGCACTTGGCCGCGCGCGGCGACAGCCCGGCCGTGCATGCCTTCGCGGGACGGCCGGACGTCTGGTCGTTCGCGAAACTCGGAACGGCCGTTCGCCGCCTCTCCGCCGGATTGCGGTCACGCGGCCTCACGCCCGGCGAGCCGGTCGCATTGCTCGCGCCCAACGAGCCGCGCTGGATCGCCGCCTATTTGGCGGTCCTCCACGCCGGAGCGGTCGCCATGCCGCTCGACGAGCGCGCGGACGACGGCGATATCCTCCACCTCCTGAAGGCCAACCAGTGCCGCTGGATCGCGACCACGAGCCGCCGCTGCGACCGGCTGGCGGCGCTCGCCGGCGCCGAACCGGTGACGTATCTCCTCCTCGATGCGGGTGAGGCCGCGGCAGAAAACCGGATCGGCTGGGAACGCCTGGCGAGCGACACAGCTTCACCGCCGCCCGAGATCCGCCCGGCCGACATTGCGGTCATCGTCCACACCTCCGGGACAACCGGGACGCCGAAGGCGGTTCCGCTCACGCATGCCAACCTGATGTCCAACATCACGGCGCTTCTGGCGGAGCGGCTGGTGACACCGGGCGATTGCGCGCTGCTGCCGCTGCCACTCCACCATGTCTATCCCATGACCGTCGGTATGCTGACGCCCCTCGCCGCCGGCGCCACCGTGGTCCTTCCCGCCGGCATCAGCGGCCCCGAGCTCACGGCCGCCCTGCGCGACGGCAATGTCACCCATCTCGTCGGCGTGCCGCGGCTGTACACGGCACTGGTCGATGGCATTCGGTCGCAAGTGCGCCACCAGGGCGGACTGCTGGCGCGATTGTTTCCGCGGCTTCTGCGCCTCTCGGCCCGGGTCACCAGCCGGTTTCACATCCGCATCGGTCGCGCCCTTTTTTCGCCCTTGCATCGCCGGCTCGGGCCGCGGCTGCGCGTCCTCGTCTCCGGCGGTGCCGCCCTCGATCCCGAAGCCGAAGACACGCTGACCGCACTCGGCTGGGAGGTCTTGACCGGCTACGGGCTCACGGAAACCTCGCCCATCCTGGCCTTCACCCGCCGCGGCACATGGCGGCGGGCAACGGCCGGCCAGCCGTTGCCGGGCGTGGATCTCCGCATCGCGAACCCCGATGGGGACGGTGTCGGCGAGCTCGAGGCGCGTGGCGCCAGCGTCTTTGCCGGATACCGGCACAATCCCGAGGCCACGGCAAAGGCGTTCACCGAGGACGGCTGGTTCCGCACCGGCGACCTCGCCGTCATCGATGCCGACCGGTTCGTCTCGATCCGCGCCCGCGTCGCCGAGACAATCGTGCTTCCCGGCGGCAAGAAGATTTTTCCCGAGACTGTCGAAGCCGTATACGGCGACTCTCCGCTGATCGCCGAGCTGGCGCTTCTCGCCTATCACGGAACCCTGGTCGCCCTGATCGTGCCGAACCTCGAGGCCATCCGCAGCCGCGGCGGCGGGCGGCCGGAAGACCTCATCCGCGAGCATCTCGCCGAGCGCGGCGCGCGCCTGCCGACCTATCAGCGCATCGGCGGCTTCGCCATCACCCAGGAGAAGCTGCCCCGCACCCAGCTCGGCAAGCCGCGGCGGCATCTGTTGCCGGCGATGTACGAGCGGGCACTCAAGCGCGAGCCGGCGACGGTGTCCGTCGAATTGTCCGTGGCTGACCGCGAGCTCCTGCAAAAGCCCGAGGCGGCCCGGCTGTGGGATTGGCTCAAGGCCCGGTTTGCCGATCGGCCGCTGTCGCTCGATCTCAGTCCCCAGCTCGACCTCGGCATCGATTCCCTGGGCTGGGTCGATCTCACCCTCGACATCCAGCGCGAGGCCGGTGTCACCTTGACCGAGGCGGGGATCGCCCGCGTTCTGACCTTGCGCGACTTGTTACGGGAAGCGGCGGAAGCTCCGGCACAGCCCGAGACGGCGGCGGCTGGGCCGCCGAGCGGCTTGTTCGAGCGCGAGCCGGGCCCGGTCGCGAGCGCCGCCCGCCTATCCCTCGCCGCCTGCAATCGCGCGATCCTGCGCTCGCTTTTCCGCCTGCGCGTCGTCGGCGTCGAGAACGTCCCCGCCGACGGACCGTGCCTCATCTGCCCCAATCACGCGAGCTATCTCGACCCGCCCGCGATTGCCGCAGCCCTGCCGTCCAGCGTGTTGCAGCAGACATGGTGGGCGGGCTGGACGGGGATCATGTTCTCCGGCCGCCTCGCGCGCGCGTTCAGCCGCCTGACGCAGGTGATGCCGGTCGATCCCGACCGCGCCGTCGCCTCGAGCCTGGCCTGGGGCGGCGCGGTCCTCGATCACGGACGATATCTCGTGTGGTTTCCGGAAGGATCGCGCAGCTATGACGCGAGCGTGCAGCGGTTCCTGCCGGGGATCGGCGCGCTCCTGAAAGCGCATCCGGCGACGGTCGTCCCGGCCTATATCGCGGGGACGTTCGAAGCCTGGCCGCGGACCCGCCGCTGGCCGGAGCGCCATCCCATCACGGTGATTTTCGGGGCGCCGTTCACGCCGGCCGCGACGGCGCGTCCGGAAGACGTGGCGCAGGAGATTCGCCAGCGCGTCATCGCGCTGGCGGATCGGATCGACAAGCCGGCCTAGACGTCGCCGGCCGACATGTCCTCGAGCGCCTCGCGGTTGCGAAAGACGACGTGGTTGGCCGACGGCAGGTCGATGATGCGCTTGCTGCGCAGCTGGGTCAGCAGCCGGCTGACCGTCTCGACCGTCAGGCCGAGATAATCCGCCACATCCGTGCGGTTCATCGGCAGTTCGATCTCGGTCGTGGCTTTGCCGTTCGTCTGCGAACGGTCGGCCATCGCCAGCAAGAAGGTCGCCATACGCTCGATCGCGTTCTTGCGGCCGAGCAGCAGGAGCCGGTCCTGGGCCGCGGTCAGCTCGCCGCAAACCAGGCCGAGGAAGTGGCGGCCGGCGCGCGTGTTCCCTTCGAGATAGGCGTCAAAGCCCGACCGCGCGTAGCGGACGACGGTCGCGTCTTTCACGACCTCGAAGCTGTCGCCGTACTCGCTGCGCTCGGCGAGACCGAAGAAATCGCCCGGCAGCAAGAAGCGGGTGACATAGCGGCGGCCGTCCGGCAGCAGGCGAACCGCGCGCAGCGCCCCGGACGTGATCTTGAAGACGTATTCCGCGGCGTCGCCCTGTTCGACGACCATCTTGCCTTGCGCATAGGTATGGCTCGTCCCGAGCCGGTCGAGACCGGCGGCCATGATGTCGGCGGTCGACGAGGTCGCGATCGGCTTCAGGTAGGCCGGCCGGCCGGACGCCTGAGCGGCGCTGACGACGGCGGGGTGGACCTTGGCGGTGGTCGGCGAGATCGCGGTGCGCATTTGCTTGTCCCCTTTGCCCAAAGTGATGATGGCGGACAGGCTAAGCCCCTTGGCGAGCGCCGAGAATTTAGGTCTTGTACCTAGGTAATCCTACGTACCGGCCCCGGGGCGGACTGGTGTAGGCTTATGGAACAGGCACTTAGGGAGGGACGTATGGCCAGACCGCGATCCCGGGCCAAGCCCAAAGCCACAGCCAAGCGGCACCGGCCGAAGCCGGCCCGCCGCCGCAAGCTCTCGCTCGCCTCGGCCTTGCGCAAAAGCCCGCGGGTCAACCTGGCGATCGGCGAGATCATCCGGGTCGGCCAGCTTCCCAGCTACACGCCGCCCGGCCACAGCGGCACCACCAACGTCCGGCTGGTCGACGGCCGTTTCAACGGCAAGTTCGAGCTCGTCCTCGGCCGTCTCGAGCCCGGCGGCGTCGCCGACCGCCACAGCCACGCGCATGAATCGCAGGTGATCTACGTGCGCGCCGGCCAGGCGCGGGTGACGCTCGGCAACGATCCTGCCCAGATCTGCGGCCCCGAGACCGTGATCCGGATTCCGCCGGGCGTCGAGCATGAAGTCGTCAGCCTCGGCCCGGAGACCCTGGAGCTGGTGATCGTCTACAGCCCGCCCTTGGCGAACGCCGCGGCACACGATTGAGCCCACGCCCATGACGCCGCTGCTGACCGGGATCAAGATCATCGATCTCACGGCCGTCGTGCTCGGCCCGTATGCGACCCAGCACCTCGCGGATCTCGGCGCCGAGGTCATCAAGGTCGAGCCGCCGGACGGCGAAATCTGCCGCGTGCTGGACAACGCGCGGCATCCCGACATGGGGCCGCTCTATCTGAACCTCAACCGCAACAAGAAGAGCATCGTCCTCGACCTGAAGAAGCCCGAGGACCGCGAGACGTTGCTGCGGCTGACCGACGACGCGGACGCGCTGGTCCACAACGTGCGGCCGTCGGCGTTCGCCCGCCTCGATCTCAGCTACGAGACGTTTGCCGCGCGTAACCCGCGCCTGGTCTATTGCACGGCGGTCGGCTTCGGCAGCGACGGGCCTTACGGCGACCTCCCGGCCTACGACGACATCGTGCAGGCCGCCTCGGGCATCGCCGCCCTCAACCAGGCCAACGGCGCGCCGCGCTACGTGCCGACCATCGTCGCCGATAAGATCACCGGCCTGTTCATGGCGAACGCGATCCTGGCCGCGCTCCTGCACCGCGACCGCACCGGCAAGGGCCAGGCGGTCGAGGTGCCGATGTTCGAATGCCTGACCTCGTTCGTCATGATCGAGCATCTGAGCGGCGCCACCTTCGACCCGCCGCTCGCCCCGCCCGGCTACCCGCGCATGCTGGCGCCGAGCCGCAAGCCCTACCGCGCCAAGGACGGCTACGTCGCGGTCATGCCGTACATGACCGAGCACTGGATCAAGTTCTGGAAGCATGTCGGCCGCGAGGACCTCGCCACCAGCGAGACGGTCCTCGATCCGAAAAAGCGCAGCCTCGCCATCGACAGCCTCTACGCCGAGATCGAAAAGGTGACGCCGACGAAGACGCGCGCCGAGTGGTTCCACGAGCTCAAGGCGCTCGGCATCCCGTGCATGCCGGTGAATAGCGTGGGCGAGCTGGCGGAGAACGAGCATCTCAAGGCCGTCGGCCT
>Ga0335070_10007301_pt1 | contig 12970 bp, 11 predicted proteins | sample Lox_Sample_13_FD_206722 | JGI IMG/M metagenome (GOLD analysis project Ga0335070, IMG submission 206722) | Soil microbial communities from Loxahatchee National Wildlife Refuge, Florida, United States - Lox_Sample_1.3 | ecosystem: Environmental > Terrestrial > Soil > Wetlands | place: USA...
CAGCAACTCGGCCTGAATGATGTGCCCGCCATCGATCTGCCGATAGCCAGCGCCGGCGGTTTGGTTGCGATGAGCTTGGCTTCGACTCTGGCGGCGCGATACGGGCGGATCTTGGTTATCGCGTCGTAAAAATTGTCGGCCGTGGTCGCGCGCGCGCGGGCCGACCCCGGTACCGCCATCCTGTTCGGCGACGGCGCTGGTGCCTGTCTCATTACACCCGAGGACGGACCGGCGCAGATCATCGATCACGTGCTGCACTCCGACGGCTCCTTCGCCGACGATTTGCGGTTAGATTATGATGCGCCGCTCGCAATGAACGGCCGCTCTGTGATCATGCAGGCGTCGCGCAAAATTCCCGCGGCGATCAACGAGGTGCTTGCAAAGAACGCGCAGCCTGCCTCGAGTGTCGAAGTCTTCCTGATGCACCAGGCGAATCAGAACCTGATCGATCGCGTCGCGCGCGCGCTCGAAGTGGAGCCGTCGAAGTTCTTCTCCAACATCCGACGCTACGGCAACACGTCCTCCGCCTCCATGCTCATCGCGGCTGCAGAATGGTGGCCGAACTATAGGCCGGGTCAGATCATCTGCTTCGCCGCATTCGGTGCGGGATTCCACTGGGGCTCGCTGCTGGTGGCGTAAGACTTATCGACGCAACTCTACCACCGTCTCCAGGTGAAACGTCTGCGGGAACAGATCCACGAGCGCCATTCTCGCAATGCGATATCCAGCCGCGAGCAATCCCTGTAGATCGCGCGCCAGTGTCGCCGGATCGCAAGACACGACTACCAGGCAGGGCGCCGCGACCCGCGTCAATTCTGCAACCACCTGTTTTCCGAGCCCGGCGCGTGGCGGATCCGCCAGGATGAACTCTGGAGCAGTCTGCAATCCCGCCAGGTATTGTTCCGCGGAGGCGTTTTCCGCTGCAACTTCAGCGACGTTATGCTCCAGATCAGCAAACGCGCTGCGCCCAGCTTCGACCGCAGTAACTTGCCGGAAACGCTTTGCCAGCGCCTCTGCAAACAGTCCCACTCCCGCATAAAGATCGACCGCTGACTCGCCTTCAGCGGACCCCATTGCGGCTTCCACCAGACGATCCACTAAAAATCGGTTCACCTGAAAGAATGAGTTGCGGCTGACTCGAAATCCCTGATAATCGATGGGACCGCTCGTGCCAAGAGATTCCAGAATCGAAAAAGCTGTTCGAGGCGCGCGATCCAGCACGTTCACCTGCAGGTCGGTCTCGTTCGTGAACAGCTCCAGGCCGCCGGTGTATGAGCCGAGCTTGGCCAGATGCGCCGTAAGCTCGGCGATGGCGCGATTCAACCGCGGCGACGAGATGGGACACTGCTCCACCGCGCACAACCGGCGCGATCCATGCTCAAAATAGCCGACGGCGCCCTGCTCGACATGCAGCTGGATGCGGTTGCGATACTCCCAAGGCTCCGCGCTAATGGTTTCGATCTGTTCCTGGTAGTCGATCTTGCCGACGCGCCGCAATACTTCACGCAGCGCCGCGACCTTCTGCTCGAGTTGGACCGCGTATTCAAGATGCTGAAAGTGGCAGCCGCCACAGCGTCCAAAATACGGGCACGGGGCTGGCACGCGCGCGGGCGGCGCGGAAACAACCTCGATCACGCGGCCACGGAACAGATCGTTCTTAACGCGCTCGACCTCGGCGCGCACCACTTCGCCGGGCGCGACGTATGGGATCAGAACGACTCTGCCTTCCAGGCGTGCAAGGCCTTCACCGCCGTAAACCAGCTTTTCTATCGTGAGAGTCTCTTCGGTGGGCAAGCCTGAACTCAACCCTACGGTACCATGGAGGATTCAACATGAAGGCCCGCATTTTTTCCGGCGTGCAGCCGTCCGGAAATCTACACATTGGAAACTACCTCGGAGCGCTGAAGAACTGGGTCGAGATACAGGGCGACTACGAAAGCATCTTCGGCATCGTGGACCTGCACGCGGTCACGGTCTTCCAGGAGCCCAGGGAACTACGGGCGAAGATCCGCGACACGGCGGCATTGTTTCTGGCGGTGGGTATCGACCCGAACCAGTCCAGCATCGTCGTGCAGTCGTCGATCCCTGAACATTCCGAGCTTGCCTGGATGCTGACTTGCGTTACTCCGCTGGGCTGGCTGGAGCGAATGACGCAGTTCAAAGCCAAGACGCAGACGCAGGAGACCGTGGGCGATGGCTTGCTGCAGTATCCGGTGCTGATGGCGGCAGACATTCTCATCTATCAGGCCGCGATTGTTCCCGTGGGCGACGACCAGGCACAGCATCTCGAGTTGACGCGCGATATCGCGCAGCGCTTCAATTCACTTTACGGCGAAACGTTCGTGATGCCCGAAACGCATCTGCCTACGGTGGGCTCGCGCGTGATGGGGCTGGACGATCCAGAAAAAAAGATGAGCAAGTCGGCAACCGGTGCGGGACACGCGATTGGGTTGCTCGATCCGCCCGATCAAGCTCGCAAGAAAATCATGCGCGCCACCACTGACTCCCAGCCGCACGTCAACTTCGCGAGCATGGGTGCGGGCGTTCACAATCTCGTCGAAATCAGCCAAGCATTCATGGGCTGGAACAACGATCAAAGCCGGGCCGAGTTCGATGGTCTTCGTTATGGCGACCTGAAGAAGAAGGTCGCCGAGATCGTCGTTTCGAAGCTCGAGCCCATCCAGGCTCGCTACCGCGAGATTACTGCCGATCCTGGCTACTTGGACGGTGTCCTCAAGCGGAGCGCTGAGAAAGTTTCACCAATCGCAAGATCAACCGTGCGGCTGGTGAAAGAGCGAATGGGTCTCTACACGGGCGACTAGCTATGACCGCGCGGCTCTGAACTTTCTGAACGCAGCGATCGCCGCCAGCCCAAGTCCGCTGACCGCAACACTCGCCGGCTCTGGCGTCGGCGCTGTCGGTGTCCCAGGCGGCGGAGGATCGACGATGGTCCCGAACGCATCCAGGCCAAATCCGTCATCATTTGAGTTGTTCAGCCATCTCACTGTTCCAATGGGACTCGAGGACGTGATAATCACCGAATAAATGTTGCCATCTTTCGCTGTCGGATACTGTGCGAAGGCGCTGGAAGTGGTGCCATCTGCCGTCTGGATGGTAAGCACACCTGCGCAATCGTTGACGTCGGTGATCAGGAAGACGAGCATGTCCAGGCTCGTTGTCAGCTGGAGAGCCGTGATGTCATTCGAGTCGAGCCAGTTCTGGCCACCGGGCGTCGTGTTGTAGCGGCCCGAAAATGGCGTGTCGGACGCGTCGAGAATCGTGAACTGGTTCGCCTTGTTGCCATTGCTTCGCAGCGGGTCGCCCGGCTGGCTGCCCGGCGCCAAGCTAAAAGTCCCCACGGCCGTATTCAGACTGGTGTACCCGGACTGATTGTTGGCAGTGTAGCCCTCGAATCCTTCCATGATCTGGGCGTTCCAGTTCGTACCCATGTTGGCCAAGATCCAAGCATCCTGTTTCGCGACCGCATCGGCGATGCTGCTTCCGGACTGAATCGTTATCGTGGTCGCGCTAGCCGAGCCGACCGCGAATAACAGCACTGCAGTGTAGAGAGTGCGTGACATAAGGTTCTCCGCACCCTGAGCATGAGGCACCGGCACGTACTTCTCATGGTGACTTCGTTTCAAAACCGGCGCGAAAGTGTACTAGGAGAACAGCGGCTCCCAGTACTACGCCTGCCCAGCACGGGCTCGTTTTATCAACAAGTAAGCCATCCCAAGCAGCAGCAATGGCACGGCGGAAGGTTCCGGTACCGGCTCCCATTCGTTGACTCTGCCAAAGTCGTCGAGGCCGAAGCCGTCGTGAGTGGATGAATCAGACCACCGCACGGTTCCGAGCGGCGACTGCGACGTGATACCGACGAAGAAGATGTTCCCATCCGGCTGGCCGGTGGGAAACGTAGCAGTAGTGCCATCAGCGGTGGAGATTCGCATCAGGCCGTCGACATCGCTGACATCGGTAATGAAGAAATATATGTCGGATAGAGACGTCGTCAGTTGCAGCTCTGTCAGGTCGTTAGAGTCAAGCCACTTGTTCCCGCCATCGGTCGTATTGAAGCGGCCGATGTAAGGTGTGTTCGACGTAGTGAAGATGGCGAATTGATTACTTTTGTCTCCGAGAGATCGGATCGGGTCGCCGGGCTGGCAGCCGGGAGCGAGGCTAAAGGTCCCGACGTCGGTTGCGAGCGTGGAGTAGTGGGCGGACGGAACATTCTCGAACGTTACCGTCACGTTGATGGAGTAATCGGGGTCGAAATTTGCTGCGAGCCAGGCAGCTCGATCGGCTACGGCACTAGCGATGCCGGTTGCCGGCATGATGGTGATGGTGGTGGAGCTTGCGGGCGCCACACAGGCGGTCAAGAGCACCAAAAGCGTGCGTTTCATGGGATTTCACCACTTGCAGAATGAATCCGAAAGCTGTAAATCGCATGAACGGTTGGAGCCAGGACACGGCCTGGGCGGTCATATTACTAAGACGATAAGTCTAATGAAAATCGTGAGATGGCACGGCCTCTTCGTCGACATGCAGGGGCTCGAAGCGCTCGGCGCGCAGGGTGTAGACGCCGTCGATGTTTTGCATTTCGCCGTCGATTACCAGATAGGCATTGTTCAGGATGGTGGCGCGTTCGCGGTCGAAAACGTCCGGCATCACCACGGCATTGGACACGCCGGTTTCGTCTTCGAGGCTCAGGAATAGCAGACCTTTGGCGGTACCAGGCCGCTGCCGGCAGATGATGCATCCGGCGATGCGCGCCCGGCGGCCGTTGGGAACGAACTGCAGCTCGCGAGCCGGTGTGACGCCGATGGCGTCCATTTTTTCGCGATGGAATGACATGGGGTGCTTGCCGATAGTGAGATGTGTGCCCCGAAAGTCCGAGTTGAGACGCTCGCTGGCACTCATGGGAGCGAGCGGGGATTCGGCGCCGGAATCCAGGCTGTCGGCGAAGAGGGGCCCGGCCGGGCGAATCGCAAGCTCGGATTTCCAAAGCGCTGCGCGGCGATGAATCGGCTGTTGCGGGATAAAATTGAGCGCGCCGATTTCGCTGAGCTTCCGCAGCTCGTCTTTGCGTAGATCGGGTACGCGATTCACGAGATCCTGGATGCTTGAAAACGGTTGCTGAGCGCGCGCTCGCAGGATCGCCTCCGCGGCTTGTTGGCGAACACCCTTGGCATAGTTGAGACCAAGGCGCACGCATCTGTCGCCGTTGTGCTCTTCGATAGTGCATTGCCAGGCAGAGCGCGTGACGTCGATGGGTTTGAAGTGCAGGCCGTGGCGCTGCGCGTCTTTGACCAAGGTAGCGGGCGCGTAGAATCCCATGGGCTGATTGTTGAGCAGAGCGGCGGTGAAGGCGGCCAGGTAATGACATTTCAAATAGGCGCTGGCATAGGCGATCAGGGCGAAGCTGGCTGCGTGCGATTCGGGAAAACCATACAGCGCGAACGATGTGATGGATTGAACGATGGTGTCCTGCTGCTTACCGGTGATGCCGTTGCTTGTCATGCCGGAGCGGAGTCGGGTTTCGATCTCGCGCATGCGGGCTTCCGAGCGTTTGAATCCCATGGCGCGACGCAGGTCCTCGGCCTCGCCGCCGGTAAAGTTGGCGACGATCATGGCTATCCGCAGGAGCTGCTCCTGAAATAGCGGGACGCCCAATGTTCGCGCTAGCACCGGTTCGAGCGATGGATGCAAGCACTCCGGTTTTTCGCGGCCCTGGCGGCGCCGCAGGAATGGATTCAGCATCTGGCCGACGATGGGTCCGGGCCGGATGATCGCGACCTGAACGACGATGTCGTAAAACCGCTCGGGCCGCAGCCGCGGAAGACAGGACATCTGCGCGCGGCTCTCCACTTGAAACAGCCCGATCGTGTCGGCCTTCTGCAGGGCGGCGTAGACCAGCTTGTCGTCCTGAGGCAGATGCGCGAGGTCGACTTCTTCGCCGTAGGATTCGCGAATTCGCTGGATGGATTCTTCGAGCACGGCCATCATGCCCAGGCCTAGCAGGTCCACTTTGACGATCCCCATGTCGGCGCAGTCTTCCTTGTCCCATTGGATGACCACGCGGCCGGGCATGGTAGCGGGCTCGAGTGGAACGACCGAGTCGAGCTGGCCCTCGCAGATCACCATGCCGCCGGAGTGCTGCCCCAGGTGCCGCGGCAGATCCTGGATGGTCAGGTAGAGATCCAGGAATTTTGCGATGAGCGGATTTTCCGGCTTGTAGCCGGCTTCGGCGAACTGGCGCTCGGTGGTTTCCTTGGGATCGATCCAGCCCCAGGATGGAATCAGCGCGGAAATGCGCGCCAAGTCTGGTTCCTCAAAGCCGAGTACTTTTCCGATATCGCGGACGGCGGATCGGCCGCGATAAGTTATGACGTTGGCCGTCATGGCCGCGCCGAGCTTTCCGTAGCGCTCGTAGACGTACTGGATGGCGCGCTCGCGCTGATCGCCGCTGGGCAGGTCGAGATCAATGTCCGGCCACTCGCCGCGTTCTTCCGAAAGAAAGCGCTCGAACAGCAGGTCCATCGAGATCGGATCGATGGCGGTGATGCCGAGCGAGTAGCAGACGGCGCTGTTGGCGGCCGAGCCTCGGCCTTGCACCAGAATGTTGTTCTTGCGGCAGAACTCGACGATATCCCAGACGATGAGGAAATAGCCGGCCAGGTCGAGTTTTTCGATTAACACTAGTTCGCGCTCCACCTGCCGGCGCGCGCGCCGGTAGAGGTCGGCTGAGAACGCGTTCACGGCATATCGATTGCACACGCCTTCATCGACCCGCTTGCGAAGGAAGGTATTCATCGTGTCGCCGGGCGGGACGGGATAGCGCGGGAATTGATATCCGAGATCCGCCAGCGTGAACTGGAGCCGGTTTGAGAGCTCGCGCGTGTTGGCGATGGCTTCGGGCAGATCGGCGAAGAGCCGCGTCATTTCCTGCGCGCTTTTGAGATGCCGTTCCGCGTTGATGGAAAGCAGCCGGCCGGCCTCCTGGATCTTGACCTTGTGCCGGACGCAGGTAAGGACGTCCAGAGCCTCGCGCGATCGGGGAGTGGCATGGCTTACGCCATTGGTAGCGACAAGCGGCAGTTGGTGCTTGCGTGCGAAATCGATGAGGGACTGATTGCGCGCCTCTTGCTCGCGGTTGTAATGGCGCTGTAGCTCGACGAAGATATTTTTCGCCCCGAACAGGTCCACAACGCGCGTTTCGGGTCGGTCGAGCAGGCAGACCAGGCCATCGGAGAATTCGGCGAACTCTTCAGGCATCGCTGCTCCCTCGCCTTTTTGGGCACGCATCTTCATGCGCGTGATCAAGCGGCAGAGATTCTGATAGCCGCGGCGATTCTCGGCCAGCAGTGGATAGCGATGGCCATCGGTGCAGGTGATTTCTGCGCCGATGTGCGCGCGGATGCCAGCTTTTTTCGCGGCCATGTGGAAGCGAGCCGCGCCGGAAATGTTGTCGCGATCGAGAATCGCAAGCGCGGGCTGGTCGAGCGCAGAAGTTACGGCGACCAGCTCTTCAGGGGCGGAGGAGCCTTCGAGAAAGCTGAACGCGGATCGGGCATGCAACTCGACGTACATAAACTTAGCCGCGGATAAACACAGATAAACGCGGATGGTTAGTCATAGCTGCCCTCGATGAACCACTGTTGGCCGGGAGTGCGATAGATGCGATAGAGCGCGCCGCCGGCCAACATGACGTCCCACTCGTCGCGGTCCCAACCCGTCTGCGTCCACCAATCGCCCGAACTTCTCCACGGACCCGCGCAGTTCATGACTCTGCCGTGAAAACCGGCGGCGTCGATTCGTGCAGGGCGCTCCTGATGTAACTCCACTTTCGCAGCAACCGGCGGCCGGAAATGGCGAAACGCCTGACGAGTGATCGGCTGCAATGTCGAACCTGCGATTTGCGGCTGCTGCGCTTTCAGGCAATACGGATGCGGATGATGCGTGTCCAGCAGTTCCGGTACGCCCACGTTGTGTTCCCCCACAATGCCGCGGATGCGCGCCAGCGTTAGCTCCAGCTTGTCGGGCGCCGGCGCGAGCGGCAAAAAAATTCCGTTCTGAACCGTCCGCGGCAGCACCGGTTTTAAGCTGACCGAAAGCGCCATCGTCGCAGCATGCGGCGGATGCGACTCCAAGTCCATCTGCAGAAGCTTCAACAGCGACTTGCTCTCGCGCATGGGAACCGGGAGGCGCAGCGTGCGTGTGTGCTCGGTCTTGTCGTCCAGTTCCAGCCGTATGCTGACTTCACCTGCCGCCATCCCATGCGATTCCAGCTTTTCGCATTCCTCGCCGAGCATGCGGGCGATCAGAAACAGCAACGGCTCGAGCAGTTCTACCGGATGATCGAGCGCGATCCGCTGATCGTAGGAGACCTCTGGCAGGAAGACGCGCAGAGGCCGCTGGATAGCTCCCCGAGCGAGCTTTTGCAAATGAACGCCCGCTTCCCCGAATCGTTCCGCGATGCCGGACTCCGGCAGTTGCGCGAGCTGCTGGAGGTCGCGAATGCCCCAGGCATCCAGTGTGTCCAGCATTTCTTCGGAGATGGGGAGCGCGGAGATGTCCAGATGATCCAACTGTGGATCAACCGTGATGCCGGCGAAATTGCGCGCGGCGAGAATCGCGGACTCGGCTGTTTCGGCAACGGCGATGTTCAAGCCGCTTCCGGCGCGCTGCGAAATGGCACGGGCGATCTGTTCTGGCGAACCATGGATCCGCCGCAAACCATCGATGGGAAAAACGAGGGTGTCCGGCGTGGTCTGCTCGAACCAAGGCGTAAACGCCGCGGCGATTTTTGGCAGGTCGGCTGGGCCGTAAAGGCAGGCAAACATCGTCAGATCGCCTTCGCCTTAAGACTTGCCGCGGCCGCCCGGACCGGCTTGCGCGAGACCGCTTCCAATTCCATGCCGCGAAGCAATTCGAAGCCAGGCGCTCCTTTCCAGATCGCTTTCTTGCGTTTCATTTCGAGCATCAAGGAGGCGCAGGATTTTGCCAGCGGCTCTTTTTCCAGCAGCGTGAGAACGGTGGGAGTGTTTTCGATGGCGCGCCGGAATCGATACCAGTAGGAAATCGGGATGCGATTGGCGATCCGTGGCGCGACTTGGCAGAGGTCCAGAACCACTACGCCGAATCCACCGGCGTGGAGCAGGGCATCGGCGACCTTCAGCGCATAGCCTGCATTGTGCCCACAGCGGACCCACAGGAGCTGGCCGAGTGCCATTCCGGCGGCTGCCGCAGAAATCGGATCGAAAGAATCGTCCGTGTCGACGTAGGCGCAAATCTCATATTTCGAGGTAGATGCTGCCAGAAGCGAATGGACGAGAGTTGTCCGGCCCGAGCTGTCCGGGCCGATAATCTCCGAGATTGCGCCGCGCGGAAAGCCTTCGATCAGGGCATCCAGCGCGGCGAGCCCGCTCGGCAGCGTGTCGCGATTGCGAGCCTCGGGACGGAATCCAAGCGTGATGGGGAGAGCGGCGGTGGGGTTCATGCGTTTTCGCCTTTTCTTCGCCACTGCTATTGTGGCGCTGGTGGGGCGAAGTTGTCAAGGATGTAAAACTGCTCTAGCGTTGATCAGGCGGGCGTTCGAGTAGTTTTTTTATATAGGCGAGAGTTTCATCGACACGCAATTGGCTATCGATGAGGACCTGAATACGGTCCTCGTGAGCGTCTACCTTCTTGGCTAGGACTGTTACCGTATCGGTCAAGATGACCTGCGCACTCAGGAGTTGCTTTTGTGATGTGACTAGGGATTCGTGTCCATCAATCAGCGCCTCAATCGCACGCTCGATGCGATCGAGACGGCTCGGACTGTCTTGATCGTTGCCTTCCGCCATTTATCATTCATTTTATCGAAGACATCCCCGGGTAAAATGGCCTTATGAACTACTACGGAGCCAAGGAACTCGCTGCGAGTTTTCGCACGGTTCGGAAAAACACGATCACGATTGCCGAAGAGATCGGCGAGCAGCATTATGGTTTTCGCGCCACTTTGGAGAGCCGGACTGTGGCCGGGACGCTGATCCACATCGCCCTTATTCCAAGAGTCCAAGAGCAGATCCACGGTGTCGAGCGCCGCACTACATTGGAAGGCTTCGATTTCCCCGGGTTCATGGGAAAGTTAATGGCCGAAGAGCAGCAGCCTCGCGACAAGCAGCAGATCGTCACCATGCTGAAGGAGGACGGGGAGCGTTTTGCCCAATGGCTGGACAGTCTGAGTGACGATTTTCTTGGCCAGCAGGTCTCTCTTCCCGCCGGCATGACGCCTCCAGCCAGGTCGCGCTTCGAGATGATTCTGGGTGTGAAAGAGCATGAGATGCATCATCGCGCGCAGCTCATGCTGATGGAGCGGATGATCGGCATTGTTCCGCACCTGACGCGCGAGATGCAGGCTCGGATTGCCGCGATGCAATCAGGCGCGGCTACAACGGCGTCCCGCTAATTCTCATCTGCTTCAAGAGCGCGTCCCGATGAGTGGGGACGCGGCATGCGCGAGTGCATGCGCCACATTCTTTCGGCCGATCGCATCGCGGTGCAATACTTGCTCTGCCAGCCGGCTGCTCTGCTCGACGTAATGAGCGAACCTTGGATCCCGAGCGGACAAGGCGTGGAGCTGCGTGAAAAGTTCCTGGGGCGGTTCATAGGCTCTTTTGCCGCCGCGAGCGTAGGAGCGCAGGCAGTTGAGGATCTGCTTCTCGAGAATGCTTTTGGATGCTGCCGCGGGCACGTTCGCGCGCCGCAACGCCTCGGTCGCGACCATGATCAGCGGGAACAAAAGGCTGGTAGTGCACGTTAAGGCCGCCAAGTAGAGTGGCTTGAGGCCGCCCTCGATAGTGACAGAGTGGACCTCACGCGTCTCAATGAGATGCTTGGCATGCTGGACCGCGCGCCGATCGCCCTCCAGCAGAAATCGCGAATTATGGAAGCCGGGGATCGCGGTGAGCGACGCGGTGGCGGCGCCGCGGACGGCAAGCTCGCGCAGGTCGCAGCTTCCTCGACACTCGCTACACAAGATCACCGATTTTCCCCGCCAGGAAATGCCGGCGGAACCGAGTTGAGCGATCACCTCAAGCAGGCTGCGGTCCGGCACAGAGATGAGAACTACTGTGCAGGTATTGAACTCGGCGAAATCTTTGACCGGATAACCAGCGCGGAGAGCATTGGCGATGCGGCTGGCGAGCCGGAAGGACGACGCCTTAACCGGACCCAGCTTTTCAGAAAGCGACCAAAAGCGCGCCAACGACGAACTACTAAAATTACCTCCCCCGACCAGCGCTACCGATTTGGGTCTCTTCATACGCCTTGGGAGACTTTAGCATCTTAATGCGATCGCGCAACTGCGCCGCCTTTTCAAACTCAAATTTCTTGGCGGCCTCGCGCATCGATTCCTCCAGACTTGCAATAAACTTGTCCCGCTGCTCCGGAGTCATCTCCTCCACCGGATCTTCAGGCTCCACCGGCACAGTGACGTAATCTCCCTCGGCCACGGCGATCAGGCTCATATCGATGGGTTTGATGATGGACTGCGGGATGATATGGTTCTCCTCGTTGTACTGTTCTTGAATTGCGCGGCGGCGATTGGTTTCATCGATGGCGCGCCGCATGCTGTCGGTGTGGACGTCTGCATACAGGATGGCGCGGCCGTTCAGGTGCCGCGCCGCGCGTCCGATGGTTTGGATCAGCGAGCCCGTGGAGCGCAGGAAGCCTTCTTTATCGGCGTCCAGAATCGCTACGAGCGAAACCTCGGGCAAATCGAGCCCTTCGCGGAGCAGGTTGACGCCCACCAGGACGTCGATTTCACCGCGCCGAAGGTCGCGCAGAACCTTCATGCGGTCGAGCGCTGCGATTTCCGAGTGCAGATAGGCGCAGCGCACTCCTACTTCGGTGTAATACTCGGACAGGTCCTCGGCCATGCGCTTGGTCAGCGTCGTTACGAGCACGCGCTCGTTCTGCTCAACCCGCTTGCGAATCTCGTTCAAAAGATCGTCTACCTGCCCCTTGATCGGCCGAATGTCAATTTGCGGATCTACAAGTCCAGTAGGACGGATGATCTGCTCCACCACAACGCCGGCTGATTTGGTCAGCTCATAGGGCCCCGGCGTGGCGGATACATAAAGGACCTGATTCACGCGGTTCTCGAACTCTTCGAAGGTCAGCGGGCGGTTGTCGAGCGCGCTGGGCAAGCGAAAGCCGTAGTTGACCAGCACGGTCTTGCGGGACCGGTCGCCGTGATACATGCCTTGAAGCTGCGGGACTGTCTGGTGGCTCTCGTCGATGAAGATGAGATGATCGTGCGGCAGGTAATCGAGCAGCGTCGGCGGCGCTTCGCCTGGAAGACGTCCGGTGAAATGACGCGAGTAATTCTCGATGCCGTGGCAATAGCCGATCTGGCGGATCATCTCCAGATCGAACATGGTGCGCTGGAACAAGCGCTGCGCTTCGACGATCTTTCCCTGCTTTTCTAGCTCGGGCTGCCACTCTTGGAGTTCCTTCTCGATGCTCGCGAGCGCTTGATCGCGGGTCTGCTGGGTCATCACATAGTGCGTTTTGGGATAGATAGGCAGCCTGAGGAACGTTTGTCGCACCTGACCGAGCAGCGGATCGATCTGGCTCAGGCTGTCGATCTCGTCGCCCCAGAGCTCGATGCGGTAGGCGTAATCTTCGTAGGTGGGGAAGACCTCAATCACGTCGCCTCGGACGCGGAACGTGCCGCGCGTGAAGTTGTTGTCGTTGCGATCGTAGAGGATCTCCACCAGGCGCGAAATAATATGCTGGCGTGTGATCTTCTGGCCCTTTTCAAGCATTAACAACTGGCCGTAGTAGGCGTCGGGCGACCCCAGGCCGTAGATGCAGCTAACGCTGGCGACGATCACACAATCGCGCCGCTCGAAAAGCGAGCGCGTGGCCGAGAGCCGCAGCTTGTCGAGTTCGTCGTTGATGGTGGCTTCTTTTTCGATGTAGATGT
>Ga0335070_10007302_pt1 | contig 12970 bp, 12 predicted proteins | sample Lox_Sample_13_FD_206722 | JGI IMG/M metagenome (GOLD analysis project Ga0335070, IMG submission 206722) | Soil microbial communities from Loxahatchee National Wildlife Refuge, Florida, United States - Lox_Sample_1.3 | ecosystem: Environmental > Terrestrial > Soil > Wetlands | place: USA...
CCGTTGGCAGTCGTATTCGGACAGGCACAGGCTCCGAGCGTCGGCGCGGGACAGGTCTCCGAATTGGAGCTCGGTCCGCGCCGAGGGATTGTTCTAAAAAGATAACGTAAAAGGCGTATTCCTCTTCCCTCGCACGCCGAATTCCCTGTCCTCGTGCCCAGGACTGCTAACTACAGAGTACTGCGTAAACATTTAAACCGAGGTCTCATAACTTGTGAGCAATTCGAGACAAAAATTTCCGACTCCCTCCTCCCACAACAAGGATATTACCGATTTCTTCTTCGAGAACCCACAATTCGGGACAATGGAGGATTTCAAGACCCTACTTTCCGAAGAGTCCGCGAGTTTTTCGCGGTAGAATCAGGCGGTCAATAATCTGGACGTATGGGAAGGAATGGAATGAGCCAACCGTCAGACAAAGCCCGTTACCTCGCCAATTTCAAAAAAGAGATCGATGGGGGCTACCTCTACGGCGTGCTGGCTGGGTCCGAGAGACAGCCGCAGATGGCGGAAGTCTTCCGCCGCCTGGCAGCCAGCGAGCAAAACCATGCCGAGGCCTGGAAAAAACGACTGGAAGAGGCCGGGGTTAACCTCCCCGCAGCCCGCCCCTCCGTGCGTGCCCGTCTGCTCGGCTTTCTGGCGAAACGCTTCGGAGCGGCCTTCGTGATGCCGACCATTACTGGAAACGAACAGGCGGACAGCCGCGCTTATGACGGCCAGCCCGAGGCCGAGGCGGGAGGCATGGCTGCCGACGAAAAATCCCACGCCCGCCTGCTCAGCCTGGCCGCGGGCAGCCAGGGTGGTCTCTCCGGCGGGACGGTTGCCCAGATGGAAGGCCGCCACCGTACCGGAGGCGGGAACGCCTTGCGGGCCGCGGTGCTGGGAGCCAACGACGGCCTGGTCTCGATCCTGAGCTTGGTCATGGGCGTGGCCGGGGCAAACCTGGCGAGCCATGACGTGTTCATCGCCGGGATTGCCGGCCTCCTGGCCGGAGCCGGTTCGATGGCCCTGGGTGAGTGGCTCTCCGTCCAGAGCTCGCGCGAGCTCTACCAGCATCAGATCAAAATCGAAAAAGAGGAGCTCGAACACGACCCGGCCGAGGAGCAGGCCGAGCTGACGCTCATCTACCAGGCCAAGGGTCTGCCGGAGAAGCAGGCTGACGAGCTCGCCGCCGCCATGATGGCGGACAAGAACAGCATCCTGGATACGCTCGCCCGCGAGGAGCTCGGCATCGACCCGCAAGAGCTGGGCGGTTCGGCAACCGTCGCCGCTTCGACATCGTTTTTTCTGTTTGCTTTCGGCGCCCTCTTTCCCCTGCTCCCTTTCGCCTTCCTGACCGGCACCGCCGCCGTAACCACCAGCATGGCCGTCAGTGCGTTGGCACTTTTTCTGACCGGTGCAGCCATCACCCTGATGACCGGGCGCAACGTCTTCTATTCCGGCTTCCGCCAGGTCATCATCGGACTGGCTGCCGCCCTGATCACCTACGGCATCGGCAGACTCATCGGTGTGTCAATCTCGGGATAGGACGGTCAACATAGAGTAAAATTACCCTGTCCAAAATAATCCTTCGCTGAGACGGTTAAGTGACAACACCATACTGGGTCCAGGACGCCATCTTCTATCAAATCTTTCCAGATCGTTTCGCCAACGGCGATCCAAGCAACGATCCTCCCAACGTTCAAAAATGGGGCAGCCCGCCAACTTCCTGGGGATTCCAGGGGGGAGACCTGCGCGGCATCGTGCGGCACATCGACTACCTGCTCGATCTGGGCATCACCGCCATCTACCTCAATCCCATCTTCCAATCCTCCTCCACCCACCGCTACGATACCTACGACTATTTTAAAATCGACCCCAAGCTGGGCACACTCGAGGATTTCCACAGCCTGCTCGAAAGCGCCCACCGCAACAATCTGCGCATCATCCTCGACGGCGCCTTCAACCACTGCGGGCGGGGATTCTTCCCCTTCGTCGACGTACTGGAGAACGGAGAAAACTCGCCCTATGCGGATTGGTTTTACATCAAGAAATATCCCCTCGACGCCTATAGCCCCGGCGAAGCCCATAATTATCTGGCCTGGTGGAATCACAAGTCTTTGCCCAAGCTCAATACCGGCAATCCCCAGGTGCGCAAATACCTGCTCGATGTCGCCCGTTACTGGGTGGAACAGGGGGCGGACGGCTGGCGCCTGGATGTCCCCAACGAGATCGACGATGACGCCTTCTGGGAGGAGTTCCATCAGGTGGTCAAAGCCGCCAACCGGGATGCCTACCTGCTGGGCGAGATCTGGGACCTCAATCCGCGCTGGGCGAACGATACTCACTTCGACGGCTTGATGAACTACCCGGTGCGGGAGGCACTGCTAGCCCTGCTCCAGGGACGTGAAAACGCCGTCCAGTTTGCAGAGCACGTCGAAGCAGTGCTTAAAACCTACTCGCGCGAAAACCTGTACGCCATGTACGTCCCGCTCGACTCGCACGACACCGAACGCTTTAAGACCTCTGTCGGCGGCAGCTCCGAGAAGACCAAGCTCGCCTTCCTTTTCCAGATGGCTTTCCCTGGCGCCCCAGCGATTTACTACGGCGATGAGATCGGCCAGGAAGGTGGCAGCGACCCGGATTCGCGCCGGGCTTTCCCTTGGCAGGAAGCCGACTGGGACTACGATTTACACACCTGGGTCAAGGCGCTCATCGCCCTGCGCAAGCGCATCCCCGCCCTGCGGCGCGGGGATTTCGTCCGCCTGCTGGCCGACGACGGCCTGTACGCCTGCGCACGCGTCCTGGGGGAGGATAAAGTCCTCGTGGCGCTCAATGCCTCCGGGCGGACGCGCCAGCTTGAGGTCCCGTGCGCGGCGCTGAACTGGGCGGATGGGCACTCTGTTCAGCACCTGATCACCCATGCAAAGCTGACCATCAAATCCGGCAAGCTGAAATTCAACCTCCCGCCTTGGAGCGGGTCCTGGTTCGGTTAAGCGATCCGGCGGGCCGCAACCCGATTTGCGGACCTTTTTGTATTGACAAATATAATAAAAAAGGTTATTTTGGAAATATATAATTAAGATCATTGGGATAGGAGATGAACGATGAAATACGATATGGTTTTTGAAGGTGGCGGGGCAAAGGGAATGGTCTTCGTTGGTGCGCTGAAGTCCTTCGAAGCCGGCGGGAACACCCCTGGGCGTCTGCTGGGGACTTCGGCAGGAGCCATTGCCGCCTCGCTGGTCGCCGCCGGTTACGGGTCGCAGGAGCTCGAAGCAGCCCTTGCCGAAAAAAAGGACGGCGTCTCCATTTTTACCGGTTTCATAGGCCTTCCCGCCCCCTTCGACAAAAAGGACCTGCAAGATAACGACCTGGTCACCTTGCTCAAAAACATCAACATACCGCTGTTGCCCATGGGCATCGAGAAAAAAATCGACCAGACTCTTGTGGACTGGCTGGCCGAGCAGCCGGAGGACCGTCATGTTTTTTCCTTTGTGCAATACGGCGGTTGGTTCTCCGCCGACAATTTCCTCTCCTGGCTGGAGGCGAAAATGGATGCGGGCGCCTTCCGGGGCAAGCCGCGCAACTTCAGCGGGATGACCCTGGAAGAATTCCATACCGCAACCCAGGCTGACCTGTCGCTGGTGGCCGCTGACATCAGCGGCCAGATCATGATGGTGCTCAACCACCGTACCGCGCCGCAATGTCCGCTGGTCTGGGCGGTGCGCATGTCGATGAGCATTCCGTTGATCTGGCAGGAGGTGGTCTGGCAGCCGGAGTGGGGTCCCTATCGAGGGCAAGACATCCGCGGTCATACGATCGTGGATGGCGGCCTGATCTCCTGCTTCCCGATTGAGCTGTTTCTCTCCAGCCTCAAAGACGTGACCGATGTGATGGGCCCAAAGGGCTCCGACCCGGTGCTGGGGCTGCTGATCGATGAAACCCTCCCGGTCCCAGGGACGGAACAGCCGTCAGCCCAAAAGCCCGCCTTCAGCCTGGACGAGCTCCAGACGGTCCGGCGCCTGAAAGGACTGTTGGATACGGCCCTGTCCGCACACGACAAAATGGTAGAGGATGCTTACGAAAAGATCGTTGTGCACTTGCCCGCCAAGGGCTACGGAACGACCGAGTTCAACATGAGCGACCAGCGCCGGAGCCTGCTGGTCAGTGCCGGGGAAAAGGCGATGGCGGCTTATCTCACGGGCGCCAGCACTGCCGAGTCCGGCCTCGATGAAGTGGAGGCGGCACGCATGGCAAGAAATGCCGACCGGGTGGCGGCGAAGATCCTGGGGACGGCTTAATAACCAAATGGCGGCCGGCCGGCCGCCATTTTTCTTCCGCTGGGGATTATTCTGTCTTGGGGCGGCGGAAAAACAAGCCCCGGAGAAACAGGTAGATCGGGTGTGCCCGATCAAGAGGGATCACAAAGGCGGTCAATAAGGCGATCAAAAGCAAAATCACCGGGACGGAATAGAGCATCACCTTCAGCGGGGCGAGATAATGCGCTTGAAGCAGCCCGGCCAGGTCCTTATAAGGTTGGATATGCGCGACAATCAGGGCGGGGACGAAGCTGGCCACCATGGTCACCAGGTTGATCGCCGGGCCTGCACCAGCAACGTAAGCCCCGGCCAGCGCCAGGGATAACAAAGCCGCGGCGCCAGCCAGGAACCAGCGCCAGGCTAACGGGCTGCGCTCCGGGAGCCGTGGAAGGCGGTGCAGCTGCCAGATTGTGCGCAGGGCCAAAACGCTCATCCCTGCAGACAACACGAAGCCAACTATGATCACCGTCGGATTCTTATACGATAAAAGGCCATTTACCAGCCGAGTCGACAAGAACAAAATCACCGGCATGAGGCCATTCACCCAACCGCAAACATCCCAGGAGATCGGTCGAAAGGCCGCACCACGGCTGGCCCGGCGTACCGCCAGCCACGCCAGGAACTGCCAGAACAGCAAATAAAGGAAGCTGGATATCGATGCGAAGGTCAGCATCGAACCGATCGAATAAGGGCTTCCCGCGTAATTCGCCCGGTTGGCCGCGTTTTGGGTGACCGTCGACAGGGTATTGAATGTTTCGATTGAAACCAGCAGAAACCAGACTGCGCTGAGCATCCCCGCCATCGACATCGGTACCGCCAGGGCATCCAGGTGATCCCCGGGTGTGCCGCCGGGACCGGCAGCCATCCCCGCCAGCACGCCGGCCAGCAGGCCGATCAAAATTGAAAACCAAAGTGCGAACTGACTCCAATGCACCACCGACACAACAGCATTCACCAGCAGGGCGATCATGTGGGAGTCATCCTGGGCCGGCTGCAGCCCGTGTGCTAGAAGCTCAAGGTTCGCCCACATTCCAACCGCCGGAGAAAAAATGAACATGTATGCAAGCAAGGCCGCGATCAATCCCGCCACGGTGCCGGATACTGCCGCGCCGCGCCGGCCGCGCAATCCGCCGAGTCTCGCCGCGGCCGCGCCGGTCCCCAGGAGCAGCAACAGGGCCAGGAGGCCGAACGCCCAGGCCAGGATCGCGTTCGCCGTAGGCCAGTCCCGGACGATCAAGCCAGGAAAGAACAAATAAAGCGGATAGAGCAAGGCCCCGGTCACCAGCACCCCTCCCCCCAGGCCGACAAGATATACCTTCGCATTCACCGTCCACCTCCCGTTAGAAGCTTAGAAAGCACAAAGAAATCTTACATCAAATTTTCCCCCGAGATTTAACAGTTCTGTTTTTCCATAGCAAGTTTTAAGCAACCTATGGGTAAAGGTTTATCTGGCTTGGCCAACTCTCCAGGTTTTTTCCACCAGGGCTGGCAGGGCCTCGCCCGCCTTGCCGCGCAGGACAAAATCCGCTTTGTCGCTGAGCGGCGTCGGCTCGGGATTGACCTCCACGACCGTCGCGCCGCGGTTCTTGGCCGCGAAGGCCAGCGAAGCCGCCGGCTGAACTACTCCCGAGGTGCCGATGGACAGGAAGACCTCGCAGCTGCGCGCCGCCTGGACAGCCCTCTCCAGGGCCTCACGCGGCAGCTGCTCCCCGAACCAGACCACATCCGGACGCAGGTAAGCGCCGCAGCGCGGGCAACGGGGGACGTCCCCGTTTTCTTCCCACGCCTCGATCCATACCCCCTCCACGGAGCATTTGACCCGTCCCAGATTGCCGTGCAGCTCGATCACCTCCGGGCTGCCGGCTTTGCGATGCAGATCGTCGACATTCTGGGTGACCAGGGTGAATTCCGGTACGTGCCGCGCCATTTCGACCAGGGCGTAATGAGCCGGGTTGGGCCGGACTTCCGCCATGCGTCCACGCCGCATGCTGTACCAATCCCAGATCAGCTTCGGGTTGCGCTGGAAAGCCTCCGGGTTGGCCAGGTCCTCCGGTTTGTACTGCGACCACAAGCCGGTCTGGGCATCTCGGAAGGTGCGCAGGCCGCTCTCCTGCGAGATGCCCGCCCCGGTCAGAGCAACCACGCGGATCGAGCTGCGCAGAGCGAACAATAATCCATCAGGAATTTCGATCATGGACCAATTGTACAACACCCGCAAGCGACGGAGGCGCATGAAAAACCGGGTTATTAATGTTGTACAATATTCGCATGTCCGCCATCGAAGTCAGGAACCTGTCCAAGACCTTCCTCACCAAACGCAAGGCCGCGGGGATGAAAGCCAGCCTGCGGGCACTTTTGCGGCCCGAGATCCAGAGCGTGGAGGCCGTGCGCGGGCTCAGTTTCGAGATGGAGCCGGGGGAGCTGCTCGGGTTCATCGGTCCGAATGGGGCGGGCAAGTCCACCACCATCAAAATCCTGACCGGAATCCTCTTCCCCAGCGGGGGCGAGGCCCGGGTGCTCGGCTATGTCCCATGGAAGCAGCGCCGTGACCTGGCCTATCACATCGGGACCGTCTTCGGCCAGCGGCCTCAACTCTGGTACCACCTGCCCGCGGTGGACACCTTCACCCTGTTCGGCAAAATTTACGAGATGGACGACCGCCTCGCCCGGCAGCGCATCGCCTTCCTGGCGGAAGCCTTCGAGATCCAGGACCTGCTCGAGACGCCCGTGCGCAAGCTCTCCCTCGGGCAGCGCATGCGCTGCGAGGTGGCCGCCTCCCTGCTGCACAAACCGAAACTGCTTCTGCTGGACGAGCCCTCGATCGGGCTGGACGTGGTCGCCAAGCAGCACATCCGCGACACCATCCGCAGGATGAGCCAGCTCGAGAACGTCGGCGTGCTGCTCACCTCGCACGATGCTGGCGACCTGGAAGCACTGTGCAAGCGGGTAATCATCATCAACCACGGACAGATCGTCTACCAGGACAAGGTCTCAACCTTGAAGCGCTCCTTCCTGACCTCCAAGCTGGTCGAGGTGCGCTACGCCGAACAGATTCCGGAGCGCTTCCACATCCAGGGGACCGAGACGCTCAAGGTTGCCAGGGAGCGCTACGGGGCCAAGCTGCGCTTCGACACGCGCCAGACGCCGGTCGAGGCGGTCATGGCGCAGCTGAGCGCGGCCGGCACGCTGGTCGACCTCACCGTCTCCGACCCGCCGTTGGAGGATGTCATCCGCCTGATCTACCACCAGGCGGAAGCGCGCGAAGAGGAGGCGACTTGATGGGCTTTACTGCAAATGAAAGGCCGCCGCGATGAAAGCCGCCCGAAAATACTGGGCCATCCTCACGACACAGCTGCTCAACAGCCTGGCCTACCCGGCGGATCTTCTCTGGCGCGGTGTGGTGATCATCCTGTTCATGTGGATCTTCGCCCAGTTGTGGCGTATCACTTTCGCCGCCGCGGGGACGCCGGTCATCAGCGGCCTGACGCTGCACGATACGCTCTGGTATTTGATGTTGGCTGAGACCATCGAGCTGGGCCGCCCGCGCCTGTCGCACACCATCGCCGAGGCGGTGCGGGATGGCTCGATTGCCTACCAGCTCAACAAGCCGTACAATTTCCTCGCCTACCATTTGAGCAACAGCCTGGGGGAGAGTCTGATCCGCATGGCCTTGAACGCCGTCTTCGGCGCGGCCATCGTCTGGCTGCTCGTCGGCCCGCCGCCCGACCCGCGCGGTTGGCCGCTGGCCCTGGTCGCCATCCTGGGCGCCTGGCTGATCAACTTCTGCATGGGCGCCTTGATCGGGCTGGCCGCTTTCATCTCCGAGGAAGTGGCGCCCTACGAGTGGATTTACCAGAAGATAGCCTTCATCATGGGCGGCTTGCTGATCCCGCTGGATTTTTACCCCGCCTGGCTGCAATCCATCGCCAAAGCCCTGCCTTTTTCATATGCCACGTACGGTCCGGCGCGCCTGTTCGTCACCCCCGACCTGGACCGCTTTACCGGCCTGGTCTTCGGGCAGCTGATCTGGATCCTGATTCTGGGCGGCCTGCTGTCTTTGGCATACAGCCGCGGCGTGCGCCGATTGGCGATCAATGGCGGTTGACATGCTCCGGGAATTCAAGTTCCTGCTCTCCCTGTGGAAGACCAACCTGCTCTCGACGATGGAGTATCGCGTTGCTTTCCTGACACAGATGCTGGGCATGATGCTCAACAACGCCGTCTATTTCATCTTCTGGGTGATCTTCTTCGACCGCTTCAAGGAACTGCGCGGCTGGCAGCTGAGCGACATGTTCCTGATCTTCGGCGTGACCGCCAGCTCCTTCGGCCTGGCCTCCCTGCTGGTCGGTAACGCCTTCAACCTGAGCGAGATCATCACCGGCGGCCGCCTGGACTACTACCTGTCGTTGCCCCGCCCGGTCCTGCTGCATACCGTCGCCAGCCGGACGGTCGCCAGCGGTTTCGGAGATTTCACCTACGGGATCATCAGCTACCTGCTCTCAGGCTACTTCACCCTAGACGGCTTGGGGCGTTTCTTCTTCGGTGTCCTGCTGGCCTGGATCGCCTTCACGTCCTTTTTGATCATCGTGCACAGCCTGACCTTCTGGCTGGGCAATGCCTCCGGGTTTGCCAACCTGGCCTTGAATGCCATGCTCACGTTTTCCCTTTACCCCGTCAGCCTGTTCGAGGGCTCGGCCAGGTTCATCCTTTACACCCTCGTCCCGGCTGCTTTCATGGGCGTCGTACCGGCAGCGTTCATCCGACACTTCTCCTGGGCAACTCTTGCCGAACTACTCCTGGCCGATCTCATCCTGCTCGGCCTGGCCGTATTCATCTTCCAATCCGGCCTGCGCCGCTACGAGAGCGGCAGTGCCATCCAGACCGAGGTCTGATCGCGGCGGAGCAGGTATAGTTTAAAACACACGGGCAATCATTGAAAAAAGGTTGCCCTCCCGGTAGGACACCGGGACGGTGTGAGCTTGTCGAAGGGCAAATTGCAGGTTATCTTTAACTTATCCGTCGGGCTTCGACACCGTTCGTGCCGCGAACACCGGCGGCACGCCGGTGCGAGACGGCAAGCTCAGCCCAACGTTGATGAGGAATTCAATCTTTCAACGGAACATTAGGTGCTTTTCCCGTTTCTCCTACGGAATCACCTTGCCGCGGTGTAAAATTGTCTTACGGAGGCACCCCATGATCCTCGAAGAAATGCAGGTTCTCCTCCAGCGACTCGACGCAGCCCGGGCGAAAGTGGAAGAATTGTTACCCAGGGTGGACGCAACCAAGCAAATCTATCCAGGCTGGACCATCCGCCAAATGCTGGCCCACATGACCGGCTGGGACGACGCCACCATCGCCTCGCTGCGCGCCCACGTCGCCAGCCAACCGGCGGACACGCCAGCCGACCGGGGGATTAACGAATACAATGCCCGTACCGTCTCATCCCGCCAGGACCTCGACCTCGACCATGTGGTCAAGGAATGGCGGATGACACGCCAGGTCCTGCACAAGCTCCTCGAAGAAATGCCCGAGGACAAGTTTCACGCGCGGCTGGCCGTCCCCTGGGGTCCAAAAGCCAGCGTGACCAGGCTGATCGACGTCTTCGTGGAGCACGAACACGAGCATGCCGAGGATATCGAGGCCTGGTTGAAGCATCCGAACATGCCGCTCACAAAAAAGGGGAGCTGACATGGCCACGACAATCAAAGCTGGGAAATTCATCCATGTGCCTCCCGCCCAGGTTTATTTTGCCTTCACGCGCGCCATGTCCCTGCACGAATGGTTGTGCGACTTCGCCACTGTGGCTCCACATCCCGGCGGGCGCATGTACCTGTGGTGGCACGGGGATTTCTACTCGGCCGGGGAGTACAGCGCCCTGGAGCAGGACAAGCTCGTCGCCTTCACCTGGTTCGGGCGCGGCGATCCCGGCCCATCGCAGGTCAGGGTGACCTTGGAGCCGAAAGACGGCGGCACCCAAGTGATCCTTGAGCATACCATCCCCGCCTGGAAGGGTTGGAAGGGCACACCGGAGGGATTCCAGCACGAGTGGACTGTCAGCCTGGAGAACCTGGCCAGCGTGCTCGAATCCGGGCTGGACAAACGCACCATGGACCGACCGCTGCTGGGTATCTCGCTGAACGATTTCAACCCGGCGATTGCACGTGCCATGGGCATCCCGGTCAGTGACGGCATCCGGCTGGACGAGGTGGTCGAAGGGCTCGGTGCCCATCAGGCCGGGCTGCGCAAGGACGATGTGCTGGTCGCCCTGGACGGTCACCCTCTGATCAACGACTACGGCGCGCTGGTCGTGGCTTTGCAGGGCAAGAAGGGCGGCGACAAGGTCGAGGTGACTTTCTACCGCGGTCCGGAAAAGAAGACGACCACCGTGGAACTGGGCAAACGTCCGGTCCCGGAGGTCAACTGGAACCCGGCCGAGCTGGCCAAAACCGTGCGTGCGAAGTACGACGAGTGCCTGGCGGCGCTGGAGAAATGCTTCGCCGGTGTCAGCGAAGACGAGGCCGGCTTCCGCCCGGCGCCCGGCGCCTGGAGCGCCAAGGACGTCTTGGCGCACCTGATCCAAAACTGGCGCCACTGGCTGGAAAACCTGGATGATTGCCTGGGCGGCTATGAGCGTCTGTCCGACGACTGGGGCGGGAACATCGACCTGCATATCCATGCCACCGTCACCGCCTACCGCACGGCCCGATGCATGCTGGACGAGCTCGGACGGCTTTCCGATGAGGCCGTCACCTGCGTCGCCTGGCTGCCTGCGGAGTTCGTCGCCCGAAAACGCACTTACGTGAGCGTCGTGACGACCATCCTGGAAGGCACGCTTCCCCACTGTCTCTCGCACCTCGAGCAGATCAATGCCGCCATCGCCGCAGCGCGCAAGAGCTAAAGGCGAAGCAGGTCAAATCTTACAGGGCACATGGGCAAACTGGTCGTCTTGGTCGGCAACAGCGGGGTTGGCAAGACAACCCTAACAAGGGTTTTATGTGCTGCCGGAGACTTTGCCACCGGCCTGGAGGGACACGCCGAGCGTCCTTTTCAGGCCCTTTTCAAAAGCGAGGCCCGTTTTGCCCTCGCCAACCAGGTCGATTACCTGTTGCTGCGCGCCGAACAGGAACGGACAATCCGTCTTGACATGCGGACCGGCATCCAGGACGGCGGCCTGGAAATGGATTTTTTCGTCTTCACCCGCCTGTTTCATCGAAAAGGACTGCTCTCCTTCCTCGAATATCAACTCTGCGAACGGCTTTATGCGCAGATCCGGGCGACACAATCTCCCCCCGAGGGCATCCTACGGCTGACGGCGCCCCTGGAGGTGGTTGCGCAGCGTTTCTCCCGCCGCAGCCGGCCGCTCGAGATCGCCGACCGTGACGACCTGCAGGCCATCGAAACCCTGCTGGACGACTGGCTGGGCCGCGTCGACCCGGACCGGATTCTCCACCTCGACGCCTCGCAGGACGACCCTCGCTACCGACATTGCCTGCCGGAGGCGCTCGACTTTATTCGTAAACCCATAACGGTGAGCCCATGAGACAGGACGAAAATCGTTACAAAGACATCCTCGACAACCTGTATGACGGCGTCTATTTCGTCGACCGCCAGCGCCGCATCACTTACTGGAACAAGGGGGCGGAGCGCATCAGTGGGTACAAGGCTAGCCAGATCCTGGGCAAGCGCTGCCTGGACAACATCCTGAACCACGTCTCCGAGCACGGCGTCCAGCTCTGCCTGTATGGGTGTCCCCTGCATGCAACCATGGATGACGGCAAACCGCGCGAGGCGGAGGTTTACCTGCACCATGCCGACGGCCACCGCATCCCCGTCCTGGTGCGGACTTCCCCGATCCTGGATGCAGAAGGTGAGATCATCGGCGCGGTCGAATCTTTCAGCGACAACAGCTCGCTGCTGACCACCCGCCGGCGGGTCACCCGCCTGGAGCAGACCGTCCTGCTCGATCCGCTCACCGGGATCGGCAACCGTCGCTTCATCGACATCCGCATCCAGTCGGCCTTTTTTGAATACCAGCAGCACCGCATCCCCTTCGGAGTCCTGTTCATGGACATCGACGACTTCAAAACCGTAAACGACAGGTACGGTCACGAAATCGGTGACCGGGCTCTGCAGCTGGTGGCCTCCACCCTCAAACACAACCTGCGCGGGGATGACGCCGTGTCGCGCTGGGGCGGTGAGGAGTTCATCGCTCTGCTTGCCGGCGTCAGCCGGGACGGCCTGCTCAACGCCGCCGAGAAGTTACGCGCCCTGGTCGAAAATTCTCCCGTCCTGGTGAGTAAAAAGGCGATCCCGCTGACCATATCCGTGGGCGCGACCATGCTGCGCCTTGAAGACGACCCGACCTCCCTGCTGCGTCGGGTGGATCAGTACATGTACGCAAGCAAAAACAACGGCCGCAACCGGGTCACCATCGATCCCTTGACCCCAGAAGACATGGAAAAGCGACCATGAAACGAAAAAACCTCCTCCTGGTCGGCCTCCTGCTCCTGCTCTTGGCTCTGGTGGTGGTTCTGTCCCCGCTGGACCTTCTCCGTCTTCTGCCCTTGCCGTCCGCGGGTCATCCGGTTGCCGTCTCCCTCTTTGACAGCCTGGCCTGGAACGACCGGACGATCTTCCGGGATGGCTTGAGCCAGGCGGGACAAGCCCTC
>Ga0335070_10007303_pt1 | contig 12968 bp, 9 predicted proteins | sample Lox_Sample_13_FD_206722 | JGI IMG/M metagenome (GOLD analysis project Ga0335070, IMG submission 206722) | Soil microbial communities from Loxahatchee National Wildlife Refuge, Florida, United States - Lox_Sample_1.3 | ecosystem: Environmental > Terrestrial > Soil > Wetlands | place: USA: Florida...
TCGGCTTCGACGATCGGCTTGCCGGAATTGCGGCATTCCAGTTCGGCAAGCATGGGTAGGTTCTGACGGATCTTCTCGGCGATCCGGAAGAGAACGCGGCCACGTTCCTGCGCAGTCGTCGTAGCCCATGGGCCTTCTTCGAAAGCAACCTTGGCAGCAGCAACGGCGCGGTTCACGTCTTCGGCGTTCGCGTCGGGAACCTGAGCGATGACTTCCTCCGTCGAGGGATCGTAAACGGGGAACGTCGCATTCGATTTGCTCGATACCCATTCGCCGTCGATGAACATCTGATAGGTCTTGACTTCGGCTTGTACTCCAGCAGGCATAAGGACCTCCAGCGTCCTGTACCTCAGGGGCTAAACCCCTATTATCGGCGCCTTCAATTGCAGCGCTGAAGCCCTCCGCCCCATCGCGCCAAAATCGGGCACGCTGGGGACCCCGGCGCCGCTCCACCCAAAACTAGACTCGCTTGTCGATCCCACTCAAGCCAAAACCGGGCTTGAGCGGGCCACGCACGTTCCGGGCGGGCGAGCGAGCGCGTCCGCCCCTACGTGGACCTTGCGACCTCCACGCTCTCGGCATGACTCGTTTGCGGCGCTTTCAAGCGGCCGTACACATAGAAAAAGAACACCGCCAACGCAATAAATCCAAGCGTGATTCCGAACATGGTGACTTCGTACATCCACAGAGAAGTAATCTGCTTCGCGGGAAAGAAAGCAAGAACAATCCCGAGAACCGTCGTCACCAATCCGGCTACGCCTGCGAACATCAAGGTGCTCCGTCCGTAGCGTCCGCCTTCGAGCGAGCCGCGCCATGCGAACTTTACCAGAGCAGCGAAAACGTAAACGAATGGAATAAGCTGCAGCACAACCGCAGCCGAAAGCATCTTCTGGAACGCTTCCTGCACCCGACCGGAAGTCCCGAAGCTGATCACGATCAAAAGGAGCGAGACGATGCCCTGGACGATCAGCGCCACGTGCGGCGTCGCATACTTTGGATGAATCCTCCCCATTGCCGCAGGCATATAGGAATCAAGGCCGGCGACGAATGGGATCCGTGCCGATCCGCCCATCCAGGCTGAGCCGATTCCGGCGATCGACAGGCTCAGCATGATCGCGAACGGGGCGATGACCCATCCCACGCCGATTCTGCCCGCCATGTGACTGACGCCCTGCACGATCCCCTGCAGCACGCTGATGTCATTCTTGCCGATTGCGACCAAAAGCGTGAGAGTTGCGCCAATGTAGAGGGCGCCGGAGATCACGCCGCCCCAGGCAACTGCGCCGGGTAGCGTCCTGTGCGGGTCGCGAATCTCGTCGCCCATCACGGACGCGAGTTCCAGTCCGACCAGGCCGAAGCAGATCACGCCGAACGAATTCAACACGAACCTGGGATCGGCGGGGATACGAAATTCCGCCGAGGTCACGGTAGTCCCAAAGCGCGACCAGACCGTGACCCCAAGAGCGATCAGCACGGCTGCAGCTATGAATGTTCCGACAGCTCCCAGGTTGTTCAGCCACTTCCCTACACCAAGGCCGAGGATGTTCAGCACCGTGAGGAAGGCCAACAATGCGACCGACGCCGCTAGCGCGAAATTCTTGTTGTCGGCGAGAGTGGCCCGGCTCGGGCCCAGGGCAAACGCAGACACACCAACGAAGTACAGCATCACCGTGGGAACATACAGCATGTTGTTGGTCCAGTAACACCAGCCGGAGAGAAAGCCGTGGAAGTCACCGAAGACTTCCTTCGCCCAAAGGTACACGCCGCCTTCGCCGGGGTAACGTTGCGCCAACTCGATGACCGCGATGCCCTGCGGCCAGAAAAAAAGAAGCAGCGAGATGATCCAGAGCCAGACGGTGACGCCGCCGTTGGCCGCAATACTGGGAACGACGTTCAGGTTGAAAACCGCCACCACAAACAGCAACACCAGGTCGAAGCGCCCGAGGACGCGCTTCAGGTGCGGCGAGTTATCGGGTGATGGAGTCATTGAGTCATTGAGCCATTTAGCCATCGGGCCATTGAGCTATCTGGTTCGCGGGTTCTCAATGAATCAATGATCCGATGATTCAATGACTCAATCCCCCGATGACTCAATGGCTCAATCGATCTAGTGCGCGGCGACCGCCCCCATCCTCTCATGCTGGGCGGTTGCCAGCGCCGGAGCAATGTCTTCGAACACTGCCAGGTGCTGGTCGATATCGGCCTCGGTGTGTTGCACCGAGATGGTCCACTGCTCATCCCACCAGTAGGGCTGGCACATCACCCCGCGATTGACCATGCCGAACCAGTAGTGCCGCCACAAGTCGCTGTCAATCGCCAGCCAGTCGCGATAGTTGCGGATTTCCTGCGGATAGAACATAAGCACACCATTCGCGCCCGCGCTCGCCACATAGGCCTGCAGTCCCACCTTGGTGACAATCTTCCGGTAGCCGTCCGTCAGCCTCTTGCTGAGCTCGCCGACGTGTTCGTAGTTCGGCCGCGTCAGCACCTCGCGAAAGGTCGCCAGGCCTGCCGCCATCGAAATCGGGTTCGTGTTGTAAGTGCCGCCGTGGAAGACCTTGTGGTCGGAGATCAGATCCATGACGCGCTTGTGCGTGCCAAACGCCGCCAATGGGAACCCGCCCCCGATCGACTTCGCCAGGCAGATCATGTCGGGAGTGACGCCGAAGTATTCTGAGGCGCCGCCCCAGCACAGCTTGGCTCCGGTCTTGACTTCATCAAAGATCAACAGCGCGCTGTGTTTGTCGCACAATTCGCGCAGGCCTGGGATGAACTCGGGCAATGGCATGCACATGCCGACGTTCATCATGATGGGCTCAAGGATAATGGCGGCGACCTCGCCGGGATTTTCTTGGAACCGGCGCTCGACCGCGTCGAGATCGTTAAAGGTCGCGATCAGCACGTTGGCCAGACTGGCCTTCGGGACGCCCAGACCGGCCGACACCGCCTTGGGACTCTTGATATCGCCGAGATCGTCCTTAGGAGGATGCGGCTTGACGCTGACCAGCGCGGAGTCGTGCAGGCCATGATAGCCGCCTTCGAATTTGATGATCTTGTCGCGCCCCGTCGCCGCGCGGGCCAGCCGGATCGAATGCATGGTGGCTTCGGTGCCGCTGTTGCCAAAGCGGCACATCTCTACGGGAAAGCGAGTGCAGATCTCCTCGGCCAATTCCCACTCCAGGTTATGCGGCATGCCGTAAGCAGTACCTTTGTGGAGGCGGGCCTCAACAGCTTTGATCACGGCCGGATGGGAGTGACCGGCCATGAGGGTGCCAAAACATAGATTGTGATCGATGTATTCATTGCCGTCGAGATCGCGAAACTTGCTGCCCGAAGCCTCCGCCACAAAGATGGGATAGGGATCGTAGGCGCGGTAGTTGCTGGCGACTCCTAGAGGCAGGCGCTTCAGATTCTTCTTGTGCGCTTCGGCGGACTTCGGCGTGCGGCGCTCAAAGATCTTGAGCTCGGTTTCCAGTGCGGGGTACATCGTGATCTCCCAAATTGCTCAGGCCGTTACGGCCATTAGATTGGGCCCGGGCGGGCTGGACCGCCCGGGAGTCGGAAATGATTTGGTTCATTGTGCCACCTAGAAATACAATTTCAAAGCAAACTGCATCAGCCGGGGCGGACCGGCACGCTTCACCCGGCCAAAATCAGGTCCGTCAGTGATGTTGCCATCAGGGTTGTAGAACTTCGTGTGGTTGGCCACGTTGAAAACATCGAGACGGAACTCGGTGCGGAAACGCTCGTTGATCGACGTGTTCTTCTGCAGCGATACGTCCGAGTTGTTCAGTCCTGGGCCGCAGCAGATGGTCCGCGGAGCGGTACCGGTGCGCCCCAGCAGAGTCGGTTGGTAGCAGTTGAACACGGCTCCGGCCGAGCACGGCGGTTGCGTGGGATCAGAGCCGTTCGCGGTAAAGCTGTTGGGATCGAATCCGCGGTTGCCAGCCCCGTGCGGATCGAGCTTATGGAACTTCGCAATCTGATCCGGTACCGTTGGAGACGAAAACCCGATGCCTGCATTTCCGGTCAGGTCCTGATCGTCGTACGACAAAACGTGGATTGGGAATCCCGACTGGAATTGCGTGATCCCGGAAACCGCCCAGCCGTTCAGCGCGAATCCGGCAAACCCGGACTTCTTGGATATTGGAAGCTCCCAGTAATAGCTCAACACAAAGCGATGCCGGGCGTCATACAGGGACAGCGACCGCGTCTTCTTCGGATTGAAGGGATCCAGAAAGTCTTCGAAACTGGAGGCTTGGTCCATGGACTTGCTCCATGTGTAGGCCACTTGCGCCTGTAACCCGTGGGAGAAGCGTTTCAGCAGGCTTGTCTGGAAGGAGTTATAGGCGGAGTTCGCGACCGTGTCCTCGGCAAAGATGTTCGTGAACACGGGAGTTCCGTCCGGCGGACAACCCGCGCCCGTCATCGGGTTGCAATTGGGCGACGAGTATGGACGAATGCCGACCAGATTGATGTCGTTCGTTAGCGTTGTACCCGCCGGAACCACGGCCTGCGGGCCGTACGGCATGTGCAAATCGACCGGGAGGGTCGTTCCCGCCGGAATAATGAACTGATTGTCTTCGCTGAAGGCCCCGCACGCTAGATTTCCATTCCCTGTAGCATCGGAAATGGACTGCAGATCAAGACAGGTCTGCGGGTTCCCCGGGTTGATATCCCGGCTCGCCAATAGACGATGCCCTTGCGAGCCAACATAGCCGACCTGCAATTGCAGATCCTTGGTCAGCTCGCGTTGGATATTGAGGTTGTATTGGTCCGAGTACTGGGAACGCATGTGAGGCTGAAACTCGCCGAAGAGCAGGATCGGCCGGTAGACGGACCAATCCAGGGGCTGACCACGCGGCGGGTCTAGAATCCCGTGCTTGCCGTCCGGCCCTCCCGCCCCGTTCGGGCTGACGTTGCCGAACTGATCGACGAAGGGGGTGTTGAACAGAGTATTGCTAGCCCCCAAACTGATGCCGAAAGGCGGCTCGGCGCTGAACTGCTCCAACACTAGCTGCTCGATAGGGTTGTAGAACATTCCCCAGCCGGCACGAATGCTAGTCTTTCCGTTCTTCCATGGATCCCATGCGATTCCGATGCGCGGAGCAAACGATCTGTAATACGTCTGAGTGAGACCGTCAGGAACTCCCTTGTCACCGGGGAACACTAGGCCGGTTGGAAATTCCGAAGCGCAATCGTTCGATCCCGTATCCAGGCAGGGATAGATCTGCGTTGATTGCCCCGGGCGGAAAGTCTGCACACGGTGGCCGATATCATTCAAGGGCGTGTTCAGTTCCCAACGCAGACCGTAGTTCAACGTAAGGTTCGGCCGGATTTTCCAGCTATCCTGCGCAAACAGGTACACCGAGTTGGACCGCACATGTTCGTTCTGCGCGGCTCCCTGCTGGTAGGAATCCGGCAGTCCGAGAAGATAGTTGGGATAGAGATTCTGGGTGCTATTGCCGCTCTGATCCTGCACGAAATATCCCGGATCGTTCGGCCCGCCGCCGAAATATTGGAGGTATCCGCTCACTTCGAAGTACAACGTCTGGTCGAATTTCATGCGCCGGATGTCGCCGCCAAACTTCATGGTGTGGTTGCCTTTGACCACTGTCAAATCATCGGTCCACTGAAACGAGTTGCCGACCTGGGGCAGTTCACCCTCGAAGTTGTTGCCGATAGTCGCGCCGCCCGAGATCGAGATATCGGGAACACCTTCTCGGGTCGATCCCAGCCCGGGAGTAATGCCAAATTTGAAATTCCCCAGCCCGCTCGGATCCAGACTGTTCACTGCGGTCGAGTCGGAAAACCCAGTAAAGCAGAACTGGGCGGCCGCAGAGGTGCATGAATCGACGACACTGTTGGTCGTTTGCGGGTGATTGAACGTGCCCTGCCCTTCCCGCATGTAGGTGAAACGCGCCTCGTTCACAATCGCGTTGGTCAACGTCCAGGTATGGCTGATGTTGACCTGCTGGTAGCGGCTCGCTGAGTTTGCGCCGAAGCCCGGCACGTTGGCGCCGGCTGCCTGAAAATTGTTGAACGGCATGAAATTCGCGACATCGGTGAAATAGTAGTAGCCAGTCAGGTTTTGGCGATCATTGATGCGGTGATCGATGCGCAGCGTAGTCTGATCCTGCCGCGTACTGCCGGTGAGTACAGCCTGGTACTGACTGGTTCCGATGTTCGCCGCCGGGATGAAGCGCATCAGGTCGCGTGCAACCGGGTCCTGGCAAGCTACGGGAATCACGTTGGTCGGGAAAACATCGCTCCAATTCGCCCCCGAAGTGGGAGCCACGCCGCCCAGCGCGGCAATTGCATCCGGACAGGTTTGCCCGGTCGCCGGATCGGAGCGTGTGTTTAGCACATTGGCAAAAAAGCCAGTGGTCGAGTCGAACGTTCCGGCAAATGGCTGGCCGAGTGCATTCTGTGAAAAATCTCCGCTTCTCTCGGCAGCCGTTGGCACATTGATCACATCGCCCGACTGGCCCTGGCGGATCCGGTTTCCTTCATAGGAAGCAAAAAAGAACGTCCGGTCTTTCTTTAGCGGCCCCCCGAAGGTCCCACCAAATTGGTTCTGGATGTACTTTGCCTTCGTGGTGTCAAAATAGCCGTTGGAGTTCAGGACCTTGTTGCGGAAGAACTCATATACGTTGCCGTGGAACTGGTTGGTGCCGGACTTGGTGACGACATTGACCACCGAACCCGAATTCCGGCCATATTCCGCGTCAAAAGAATTCGTGAGGATGCGGAACTCCTCGACGCTATCCGGGCTGGGCTGCACCGTAGGCAGGTTGACGAACGCGTCATTGGCATCGCCGCCATTGACACTGAAATTGTTGGCTCGTCCGCGCCCGCCATTTACAGAGACGCTGCCCGTAGTGTTGCCGCCGTAGTACAGGTCGGCGCCCACCTGCGACTGCACCCCCGGCTGCAACGAGAGAAACTGATATGTATCGCGTTGGTTTAGCGGCAACTGCGCGATGGCACGATCATTGACGACAGTTCCCAGTTGGGTGGTGGTGGTATCGACCAGCGGCGCTTCGGAAGTGACTTCCACCACTTCTTTCGCCTCGCCAATTTGCATCACCATGTTGAGCGTCAGCACCTGGTTGAGCTGCAGAGTGATCCCCCGGTGCACGTTCTTCTTGAAGCCCGCGAGATCGAACTCGGCGCGGTAGTTGCCCACCGGCACTTCGGGGAAAACATAGTCGCCGGACTCGTTGGTGGTGGAGGTGCGGGCAACTCCGGTCTCTTCATTGACCAGCGTTACCTGTACGTTGGCGAGCACCGCTCCGGTCGGGTCGGCAACCCGGCCGAGGATGCGGCCGCCGGTGCTCTGCGCAGAAACCAGGGTGGGACAAATCAGGCAAAGGCCCAAGATAGCAAGCCAGCGCGCTTTCCAAATCGCTCGTGACAACAGCATGGGGCAGAATCCTCCGGATCCTCGAGCAGGATATTTGTCAGAATTTGGATTTGCATTGCGCTGGGAATGAACCTTGCTATAATCGCGCAAGGTTATTTAACTCGCAGCCCCTCTGTCAAGCGGAAAATTTCCCTGCATCGGATCAACAGAACTAGATCGGAGTGTCATGGCTGGCGGCGCCAAACCTTACCTGAAGATCGGGGACGTTGCCCGCCTGGTCGGGATCTCTCCTTCGGCGATCCGCGTCTGGGAAAATCTAGGCCTCACCCACCCCCAGCGCACCCAGAGCCGCTACCGGCTCTACAGCAACGAAGATGTCCGCGTGCTCAAGAAGGCGCGCTATTTGCGCAAAGTACGCGGCCTGAATGCGCCCGCGATCGTGGAGATGCTGAAGCGGGACGGGGTGATCCGCCCCCCAGACGGGAGAATAGCCGGCACCGTTGGTGCGCGGCTGCGCCAGTTGCGCGCAAAACGCGCTCTCGGCCTGGCCGATGTCGCTCACACCCTCGGTATTTCCGTCGGCTTCCTCAGCGCCTTGGAGCGCTCCCAGATGAGCGCCTCGGTGGGAACTCTGCGCAAGCTGGCCCGTTTTTACCGCACCAACATTCTTGATTTTTTTGAACCCAGCGAATCCAACACCCCTCTCGTGCGCCCGAAAAATCGCAAGGTGCTGGAAGCCGGTCCTGGCGTGCGCATGGAACTGCTCGCTTGGGGCAATACGGTGATGGAGCCGCATCTTTTCCGCGTCGCTCCGCAGGCGGGCAGCGGCGAGTCGTATGCCCACGAGGGAGAGGAATTCCTGTTTGTGTTGCAGGGCGAGCTGCAGATCGATCTTGCCGGCCGGGAGTACCACTTGAAACGCGGCGACAGCTTCTATTTCGAGAGCGCAACCCCGCATCACTGGAAAAACCCGGGGCGGGGTGAGAGCTGGGTGCTGTGGATCAACGCGCCACCCACATTCTGAATTGTGAGGATCAACTATGCGCTTTTCCCGAATCCATGCGGGTTACAGCGTCCTCCCACCCTTCACATCAGCCAGCATTTCCGCGTCTTCGATCAGGTCCTGCCACGGCCAAGCCGCCGGGCTCGACCGTCATAGTAGAGTAGTGGTAAGCCTTAAACGGTCAAGCAGAGGAGTTTCCGGCTGAACCCCAACCTGCGCAATATCGCCATCATCGCGCACGTGGATCACGGCAAGACGACGCTGGTCGATGCCATGCTCCGCCAGAGCGGCACGTTCCGCGAGAACGAGGCCGTCGCTGAGCGAGTGATGGACTCGAACGAACTCGAGCGCGAGCGCGGCATCACCATTCTCGCCAAGAACACGGCCGTCTTCTATGAGGGGGTGAAGATCAACATTGTCGACACGCCGGGCCACTCCGACTTCGGTGGCGAAGTCGAGCGGGCGCTAAAAATGGTCGACGGTGTCATGCTGCTGGTCGATGCCAGCGAGGGTCCCCTGCCGCAGACCCGTTACGTCCTCAGCAAGGCCCTGGAGGCGAGCCTCCAGCCCATCGTCGTCATCAACAAGATCGACCGCGCCGACGCGCGTCCCCAGGAAGTGCTGAACGAGATCTACGATCTCTTTATTGATCTCGACGCCACGGAGGACCAGCTCGACTTCCCCGTCCTCTACACAAACGCCAAGGCAGGCACGGCGAGCCGCAAAAAAGAGCGGCCTGGACATGATCTCCGTCCGCTTTTCGACGCCATCGTCGAAACCATCCCCGCCCCACGCGGAGACGCCGCCGGCACACTGCAGATTCTGGTCGCCAACCTCGATTACAGCGACTACCTCGGCCGTCTGGCCATCGCCCGCGTTTTCTCCGGGACACTGCGCGCTGGCGAGGAAGTCGGCGTCGCCAAACGCGACGGATCGCTGCAGAAAACGAAGATCACCAAACTCTTCGGTTTCTCGGGCCTGAAGCGAACCGACATAACAGAAACCGAACTGGGCGACATCGTGGCCGTTGCCGGCGTCGAAGGCATCACGATCGGCGAGACGCTTACTAGCGCCGAAACACCCGCGCCACTGCCGCCGATTGTCATCGACGAGCCCACCATCGCCATGCAGTTCACCGTCAACACCTCCCCTTTCGCCGGCCGCGAAGGCTCCTATGTCACTTCGCGCAACCTGCGCGAGCGGCTCGAAAAGGAGCTGCTCACCAACGTTTCGCTGCGCCTGGAAGAGACCAGCAGCACGGATTCATTCAAGGTGCTGGGCCGCGGCGAACTGCAGCTTTCAATCCTCATCGAGATGATGCGCCGCGAAGGCTATGAGCTGATGGTCGGGAAACCCGAGATCGTTACCAAGCGTATCGAGGGCAGGCTGATGGAGCCGGTCGAGCACCTCACAGTTGACATTCCCGAAGAATTCATCGGCGTAGTCATGGAGCAACTCGGGGCGCGCAAAGGCGAAGTGGCCAACATGCACAACCATGGCTATGGACGCGTGCGCATCGAGTTCCGGGTCCCCAGCCGCGGTCTGATCGGGCTGCGCAGCCAACTCCTCACCGACACGCGCGGCACCATCGTGATGAACTCGCTCTTCGACGGCCACACCGAGTGGCTCGGTGAGATTCCGCATCGCCCGACGGGCGCGCTCGTTGCCGATCGTCCCGGCGTTTCCACCTCGTACGCGCTCTACAACCTGCAGGAACGCGGGGAATTGTTCATTGGTCCCGGCGTCGATGTCTATGAAGGAATGATCATCGGCGAGAACGCGAAGGATGTGGACCTGGACGTCAACGTGGTCCGCGAGAAGAAGCTGACCAACATGCGCGCCTCGACCGCCGACGAAGCCATCCGCCTCGTACCCCACCGCGAATTGAATCTCGAGCAGGCAATTGAATTCATCGCCGATGACGAGTTCGTCGAAGTCACGCCAAAATCACTCCGGCTGCGAAAGAAGGTTCTACAATCGAACAAGCGGAAAAAGAGTCCGCTGGCTGTGGTCGAAGAGTCCTGATGAAGAAGGGCGCATCGAAGGAAACGGCGCGAGAGAAGCCGCGCATGCTTCTGATCCCGTGCAGTTGCGGCACCACTTTCGCCGTCGCCGAGGATTATGACCGCCAGGGCACGCATATCCGCAGCTTCATTCCCTGCCCCAACTGCGGCAAGCGGCACGACCCCAGGAATCGCGTGTTGCGGATGGGATATCAGTCAGAACATTTCTGGAAGGTGGATGGCTGCTGAACCAGTGCGGCGCGGGCACTCTTGCCCGTGCTCCTGGCCAGCGGACAGGAGTGTCCGCGCCACACATACCATTGAGGCCCGCGCCAGCCGCGATGTACACTGATACCGCGCGCCCGTAGCTCAGCTGGATAGAGCGGCAGCCTCCGGAGCTGTAGGTCGGGAGTTCGAATCTCTCCGGGCGCGCCAGTCTTCCCCCTCCTTCCCCGGTGTTTGAGATCCCTCGCTACCACACCCCATCGTGCCAAAACCGGGCACGATGGGGGGCCCCGGCGCGCTCGGGATTTCGGCTGCGGGCTCCCGCGCTCCCTTCGTTGCGCTCAGGGTCGCGCTCACGCCCGCAAAACGCCTCAAGTTCGAATCTCTCCGGGCGCGCCAGTTTACCCAGCCGTCAGCCATCAGCCGTTAGCCGTCAGCAGTTGGCCGTCGGCCATTGGCGTTTTGGGGCGGGACCGTACTTCACTTCTCTTTTTCCTGCTGTCTCTTTCAGCGTGCCTTGGTCGCGTTTTGTCGCTGCGTTTTGCCTGAGATTGCCGCATAATCTCCGAGTAATCGATCTACAGTCTGGGAGGCACCTTATGAGCGCAAGTGAGCGTGAAATCCTTCGCCTGGAACGTGCCCAGGTCACTGACTTCAACCGCCACAGGATCAGGGCCTTGCTCGCCCAATACGCGACCGGGTTTATCGGTTTCTCCTCCACACGCCACAAGCGCATTGCCGGACGCGCTGCCTTGGCGCAAACCTTCCATCACTACCTGAAAGTCTCTCCCCGAGTCCGCTATGCCATCACACAGCCGAAGATTCAAATTCTCGGCGATGCGGCGGTAGCCAGTTTCTATTGGAAGGTGCAACTGGCCCCGGGACATCACGTTGCGGGGCGTGGCACGCATGTCATGGTGAGGCAGCGCGGCCAGTGGAAGATAGTACACGAGCACTTCTCCCGCAGCCACTAGAAGGCTGGGAAGTGGACTTAAGTTGTTGGTGGGTAGCGTCTGCTTCGCGCGTTGCAAAGCGCAGACGTGCTCCGGGAGGCGATAACCGACGATTCTCCGCACAGAAAGTGCAAATCATTTCACCTGGAAGCCTCGCAGTGCTGTAACTCGCTGCATTCGCCGGCAATTTCCTCGAAAAAATTCATCTCTTCTCTTGACAACGGCGGCGACCTAAGACCATGATGTGATGCACTTGCGTGAGCCTTTCCCCCAGGCTCAGAGGCGAAAAAAGCCTAGATTTCCCCGTCAGTACAACACTTAATTCTTCCAGGAGAACATATCGATGAAGAAGATTCTGCTCGTACTCGGTTTCCTCGCGGTGGCCAGCTTTGCCGCGAACGCTGCAGTCCCGGCGCCGTATACCGTGCAGTTTAACGGCTACTGCGACGGCATCTATATCGCCCACATTGACGCAAAGGCTTTCGCCGGCGTCCACCTGCTGGGCGACTGCGCCAACAACTTCTACGGCGGCGGATTCAAGAGCGCTGCACCCGGTTGGACCTACTACACGGGCGCTGCGGACCAGTTCTCGGACCCGCTGACTGGCCTCCTCGGCATCAACGCCTCGCTGCATTTCATGATGCAGGTCAGTGGCAAAAAGAAGTGCGGCTGGGTGATCTGGGAAGGCCCGGATGGCGTGGGACTGTACTTCATCAATGCCGGTCTCTGCACTAAGATCGCCAATTCCAAAGCGCTCGTCAAGGGCACCAAGTCCAGCACGGGCCGCTAGTTTGAAGTTTTTGTTCAACTCGAAGCCACGCTGCATCATGGAGCGTGGCTTTTTGTTTTTGCCGTACGCACTCCAGGGCAGCTCTGATCTCCAATCGTGATTTCGTTCGACCCCTTTCTTTCGATTGCAGCCCCCTATCGACTAGCCGACACGTATGGTGAGTTCGCGGGTTTCGCCCCTTGCTGCTGAGGAGGGACGCGTCCTGGTTGCGGGAAGTTGACTGCGTCAAAGACGATGACGTCGAGAACATGTTTGGAGCGAGACTGGGACTGACGAGTCTTGCACACAATGTGAAAGTTCTTGCATCTCGGAGTCCAAGAATGGTGCGATTCTCTGCACGTGTTGACAATTTCCTCGCCCTTGTTGAAAAAATCCGCCAAAGACCCATCTCTTCTCTTGACAACGTTGCCGCGCTGTAGCATGATCCATCAACCTGAGTGAGCCTTTCCCCCAGGCTCGATGGCGTAAAAGAGGATTTCGGTTTCCCCATCAGTACCACACTTAACTTCCAGGAGAAGAAAATCGATGAAGAAGATTCTGCTCGTACTCGGTTTCCTCGCGGTGGCCAGCTTTGCCGCGAACGCTGCAGTCCCGGCGCCGTATACCGTGCAGTTTAACGGCTACTGCG
>Ga0335070_10007304_pt1 | contig 12967 bp, 6 predicted proteins | sample Lox_Sample_13_FD_206722 | JGI IMG/M metagenome (GOLD analysis project Ga0335070, IMG submission 206722) | Soil microbial communities from Loxahatchee National Wildlife Refuge, Florida, United States - Lox_Sample_1.3 | ecosystem: Environmental > Terrestrial > Soil > Wetlands | place: USA: Florida...
TGCCCTTCGTCTCGGCGCTGATCATGTCGATGATCGCGGTGCTGCCGCTGGGGCGGAAGCCCGAGCAGCCGCTGCCGGGCATCGCCCTCGGCGCCACCGAGCTCGGCCGGGCGAAGTAAGCGCCTATGCGTCTCGTGACGGCGTGGCTGCCGCCGCTCGTCGTCGCGGCGGCCCTCACCGTGGCGGCCTGGGCTTGGCTCGGCCGGCCGGTCGAGATGCCGCCCGCTCCCGAGGCTAAGCTGCATTGTGCCAGCTACACGCCGTTCCGCGGATCGCAGACCCCGTTCGATCAGACGCTGATGATTCCGAAGGCGCAGATCGAGGAGGATCTGAAGCAGCTCCAGCCGGTCACCGGTTGCGTTCGCACCTATGCGGTCAACCAGGGCCTCGACCAGGTCGTGCCGGTGGCGGCGGCGCTCGGCATGAAGGTGCTGCTCGGAATCTGGATCGGCCGCGAGCCCGCCGACAACGAGATCCAGATCAAGGCCGCGGTCCAGCTGGCCCATGACTATCCGGGCACGATCCGCGCGATCATCGTCGGCAATGAGGTGCTGCTGCGCGGCGAGCAGACCGGCGAGACTCTGGCGGCCCTGGCCAAGCGCGTGCGCCAGGAGAGCGGGCTCCCCGTCACCTATGCGGACGTCTGGGAATACTGGTGGCGCGCGCCGCCGGAGCTGAAGGATTCGGTCGACTTCATCACCATCCACGTCCTCCCCTATTGGGAGGACCAGCCGCTGCCGGTGCAGGCCGGGGTGAAGCATCTCGAGGACATCGTCGCCCGCACCCGGGAGAAATTCCCTGGCCGCGACATCATGGTCGGCGAGACCGGCTGGCCCAGCGCCGGGCGCTGGCGCGAGGACGCGGCACCCTCGATCGTCAACCAGGCGCGATATCTCCGCGAGTTCCTGGTCTACGCCAAGGAACACGACGTCGATTACAACTTCATCGAGGCCTTCGACCAGCCGTGGAAGCGCTGGCAGGAAGGCACCGCCGGCGGCTTCTGGGGCTTGTTCAAGGAAGACCGCACGCCGAAATTCTCGTGGGACCAGCCGGTGACCGAGTATCCCGGATGGCCGCTGCGCGCGGCGCTGTCGATCGTCCTCGGACTCGGCATCCTGCTCCTCTCGCGCTTCCAGAAGCACGCGGCGCGGGTCATGCCGCGCTATGTCGCGAGCCTGGGCGCAATGCTCGCCGGCTCGGCGATGGTGCTGCACTTCCCCCATGCCTGGCAGGTTGCCCGCAACGACTGGGAGTGGGTGCTCGAGATCCTGCTCGGCCTGCAGACTCTGGCGACCGCGGTGCTGCTGATCGGCGTCGGGTTGGCGGGCCGCCTGCGCGAGGCCGGCGGCTCGCTGTTGGAGGCTATTGCATGGCTGCGCCCGCCGTCGCGGCCGCGCCCACCGAGCCCGCTGCAAATGCTCGCGATCGCCGCGTTCGGCGTGTCGATCGGCTTCGTCATGGCGATGGTGGATATCGAGCTGCCGTTTCTCTATCGCGACTTCCCCACCGCGATCTTCGTGTTGCCGCTGCTTCTGTTCCTCGTGGTGGCGAGGAACATCTCGCGTTGGCACTGGTCGGGCCCGCTCGACATACCGCCGGCGAGTTCTCTGCCGGATGTCCGGCAGAGCATCGCGCTGCTGCGCCTCTTCGCGCTGATCGGCGCGGCGACGGTGTCGCTCGGCCTTTGCTTCGATTCGCGCTACCGTGACTTTCCGCTGGAGGCCTATTTCGTCCCCGCGCTGTTCTTTGCGGTTGCCGACATCGCGCGAGGCGCAGTCTCGCGTGCCGAGACCGACCGGCGCGAGGAAGCGGCCCTGGCGCTGCTGCTCGCGGGCTCCGCGGTCTTTGTCTTCGTCAACGAACTTCCCAGCAATCTCGAATCCGATGTCTGGTGCGTGCTGACCCTGCTGCTGGCGCTGCCCGGAATCGGCGCTTGGCGCGGCCTCTTTCAGCGCCTGACGATGAGGAGCAGGGCCGCGAGGACCCCGACGGCGGCCAGCCCGGCGTTGTAGAGCACCAGGCCGACCAGCCCGGTCGCGAGGGCGGCGAGCGCCAGCGGATACCAGCGGAACAGCAGGCCGGCGAGGCCGCAGCCGAGGGCCGTGAGGCCCCAGCCGTTGTACTGATGCACCAGGATGACCCCGGCCCGCGGCGCGCACCACCAGGGCGGCGGCACCGGGGCGCAGGCGAGGCCCATTTCGCTGGGCTCGATCCAGAGGAATCGCGCGACCAGGGCGAGGCCGAGGGCGCCGCCGCCCAGGACCAACGGCACCAGCCAGTACCGATGCCGGAATGGCCGCTGCCGCATGTTGAGCAGGCTTGTGCTAGACTGCGGCATGAATCGGGGCGCGAATCACGGGGAGACTCCTGGCGGCCGTCGCGTTGCTGCGGGGAAATACCAGGAATTTCACGGGTTGTTAACCCGTCACCCGGATCGTGGCCCGGCAGAGCAGACCCGGCAATCGGACTCATGAGCGCCGACCGCCTCATCCTGGAACGAACCGAGCGGGCCGAAGCCGCGAAGCCCAGCGAGCGCTTCGCCGGCCTTCGGCTCGCCGTCCTGGTCCCCTGCTACAACGAGGCCGCCGCCATCACGCAGGTCGTCTCGGGCTTCCGCGAGGCCCTGCCCGAGGCGCGGATCCTGGTGTTCGACAACAACTCCACCGACCGGACGGTGGAGTTGGCGCAAGAGGCCGGCGCCGAGACCCGCCACGTCCCGCAACAGGGCAAGGGCAATGTGGTCCGTCGCATGTTCGCCGACGTGGAGGCCGACGTCTATCTGCTGGTCGATGGCGACGCCACCTATGACGCGGCGAGCGCGCCCATGCTGGTCGAGCGGCTGCTGGCCGAGGGGCTCGATATGGTGGTCGCGGCACGGAAGGATTCCCAGACCGACGCCTACCGGCGGGGCCATCGCTTCGGCAACCGGATCCTGACCGAGTTCGTGGCGCAGGTCTTCGGCCGCGCCTTCAGCGACATCCTTTCCGGTTATCGCGCCTTCTCGCGCCGCTTCGTGAAGTCGTTCCCGGCGATCGCCACCGGCTTCGAGATCGAGACCGAGCTCACCATCCACGCCCTCGAGCTCCGCATGCCGATCGCCGAGGTGGAGACGCCGTATTACGCGCGGCCGGAGGGATCGGAGAGCAAGCTCCACACCTATCGCGACGGCTGGCGCATCCTGCGGACCATCATCCGCCTCTATCAGCTGCAGCGGCCGCTGGCCTTCTTCTCGGTGATCGCCGCCCTGCTCGCGACGGCGTCCTTCCTGCTGGCGGTCCCGATCGTGATCACCTTCCTGAAGACCGGCCTGGTGCCGCGCCTGCCGACCGCCGTCTTGTCGACCGGCCTGATGCTTCTGGCTTCTCTCGCACTCACCTGCGGCCTCATCCTCGACAACGTCACCCGAGGCCGCCAGGAGATGAAGCGGTTGCATTATCTCGGCATCGAAGGTACGCACCGTCCAAAATAGCGGCGGTGCGCGATGTCCAAACCTCTCCTTCTCGACGGCGGCATGGGCCGCGAATTGAAGCGCATCGGCGCGCCGTTCCGCCAGCCGGAATGGTCGGCGCTGGCGCTGATCGAGGCGCCGGATTTCGTGCGCCGCGCCCACGACGCCTTCATCGTCGCCGGCGCCGATGTCATCACCACGAACTCCTACGCGGTGGTGCCGTTCCATGTCGGCGAGGAGCGGTTCCGCCGCGACGGTCGCCAGCTTGCGGACCGCGCCGGCCGCATCGCCCGTGAAGCCGCCGATACCGCCCTGCATCCGGTCAAGGTCGCGGGCTCGCTCCCGCCGCTGTTCGGCTCCTATCGACCTGACCTCTTCCGTGCCACGGAAGCAGCCGGCATCGCCGCGGTGCTGATCGAGGGGTTGAAGCCCCATGTGGATCTCTGGCTCGCCGAAACCCAGGGCTCGATTGCCGAAGCCGCGGCCTTGCGCGAAGCCTTAATGGGCGACTCGCGGCCGCTTTGGATTTCCTTCACGCTCGAGGATGAAGCCGGAGCGGGTGCGCCGCCGCAGCTTCGCTCGCACGAGCCGGTGGCGCGCGCGGTCGAGGCGGCGCTGGACTGGAACGTGGCGGCCCTGCTCTTCAATTGCAGCCAGCCCGAAGTCATGGCCGCGGCGCTTGATGAAGCGCGCAACGTCATCGCCCGCGCCGGTCGCGCATTGCAGCTCGGCGTCTATGCCAACGCCTTCCCGCCGCAGAGCGCGGAGGCCGAGGCCAATGTGGGTTTGAGCGACATCCGCGCCGATCTCGACCCGCCGCGCTATCTCAGCTTCGTCGCGGACTGGGTCCACCGCGGCGCCGGCATCGTCGGCGGTTGCTGCGGCATCGGTCCGGAGCACATCGCCGCCATCCGCGCGCACCTGAAATAGCTCCGCCGTTGCCGTCGATTGACGCGGCTCCCGTCGCGGTTTGACGCTTCTTTCACGCCATCATTCACGCTCTTTTCACGTGATATCAATCACTTGGCGTTCTGAACGCGATTGAGCCGCGGGCCGCTTGCGACGACAACCCTGCCGTCAACGCAGCACGCCCGCCGGCCCGCACCGGCGCCGTGCCGCGGCACATCGCAGATCAGGCAGGACCACATGGCGAATTTCAGTCTCACCGCCGGCAAGGACACCATCACCGGCACGGGCCAGAACGACATCATCACCGGCACCATCGCCGACTGGCAGGCCACCGACACGATCAACGGCAATGGCGGCTACGAACAGATGGTGCTGACGGCGGCGGGAGCGTCGGCAATCACGGATGCGATGTTCCAGCATGTCTCCGGCGTGCAGGTGATCGATCTCAGCGGCAAGGGCCCGGTGGCGGTGAAGCTGGACACCGCCGCAGCGGCGAGCGGTCTCTACTCGATCGATGGATCGCAGCTCAGCGGCAATCTCACGGTCGACGCCTCGACCTCGATCAACGCCATCGACGTCACGGCTTCGAAAGGCGCCGACACGCTGACCGGCGGCATGGGCGACGACTACTTCTATTTCACCGGCGCCAGCTTGAACGGCAAGGACAAGATCAACGGCGGCGGTTTCGGCGACACCGATCACCTGGTCCTCACGGACAAGGCGAAGATTACCGATGCCGCCTTCGCCCACGTGACCAGTGTCGAGCATCTGATCCTCGGCGGTTATGGCGACCTCACCGGCCGGACGGTGATCCTCGGCAAGCTCTCCACCGCCGCGGGGATCGATGAAGTCGACATGTGGAACGGCAGCGGTGCGGTCGTCGATGCATCGGCCCGTGCCATGGGCCTGACGTTCCACGGCTCCGACGGCAACGATGTCTTCCAGGCGAGCCAGGGCGACGACAGTTTCGTCGGCGGCGCCGGCAACGACTCCTACCAGGTGAAGGAGGCGCAGTTCAATTCCAAGGACACGATCGACGGCGGCATCGGACGCGATGATATCCGGCTGCTCGATTCCGGGATCGCCATCACCGATGCCGACTTCGCCAACGTGCATGGGGTCGAGACCCTGGCCTTCAACGCCGCCGGCAAGCAGACCGTCCTCCTGAGCGCCCTGGCTGCCCAGTCGGGCCTGGACACGATCGACGCCTCGAAGACCAGCGGCGGGCTGACCCTCACGCTCGACAACGGGATGACCAGGAACCTCACCATCGACCTCGGCAAGGGGGCCGATCATCTCACCCTCGGCAATGGCAGCCAGCATACCGTGGTGATGAAGTCGACCAGCTTGACCGCCGCGGATCACCTGACCGGCAACGTCAACGATCACGACACGCTGAAATTCATCGACGCGGTGAAGCTCACCGACAAGTTCTTCCTGAATGCCGTCAACACCAGCAATTTCGACACTTTGGTGCTGGACAGCAGTGCCAAAGGCCAGAGTCTTGTTGCCGGCGACAACCTGAAGGTCCTGGCCACGAGCCACGGGCTCGGCGAGATCTGGGCCGACAGCGCCAGCAAGGCCGCCTCGGTCACCTTCGACTTTTCCAAATACACCGGCCCGGCCCTGCTGGTGGTGGGGAGCGGCGGTAGCGATGTCTTCATCGGCGGCCCCACCGACAACATCTTCGTCGGCGGCTCGGCCGACACCGATCAGGGCATGGCGGACAGCTTCCGTTTCCATTCGGCGGACTATACCTCGAAGGACTTCGTGTTCGGCGGCAAGTCCACAGCAGACGAGCTGGTGATCCTCGACGATGCGGCCACCATCGCCGACCAGGACTTCCAGCACACCCAGAGCGTCGAGATCCTCCGGCTGGCCGCGGCGAAGAGCGGCAGCTATGAGATCAACCTCGGAGTCAATGCCCAGAACACCGGTATCGCGACGGTGGACGCCTCCAAGGCCGGCGTCACGGTCGATATCGACGCCCACTCCATGACGACCGGCACCACTATCCTGGCCGGCGGCAAGGATAACAGCCTCATTGGCAACAAGGGCGACGACGTCTTCGCCTTCGACGCCAAGACCCTCAATGCCGGCGACTTCGTCAACGGCGGCAGCAGCATCCACGGCGATACCTTGAAGCTGACCACGGCCGGGACCGTGACCGCGGCGGCGCTGGAGAACATCAACAATATCGAGAAGATCCAGCTCTCGGACCTCGGCAACGCGATTGCCGTCAAGGACTCGTTCATCGACACCGCCGAGACCGTCACCACCACCGTTGCCGGCTACATGCTGCCGGTGCCGCTCCTGATCGAGACCGGCAAGGGCAAGGATACGGTCGATCTCTCGCAGCTCGTGACCCATGTGGGCCAGGTGGCGGTGCTCGGCAGCGCCGGCGACAAATACATCACCTCCGGCCACGACACCGTGGTGTTCCAGAAGCCCGCCGATCTGACTGCGACAACCCAGATCGTCGGGACGGGCGCCGACGTCGTGCTCGCGGCCGGAACATACGCGGCCGCGCAGTTCCACGGGCTACACAACATCAACAGCTTCACCTTGTCGGACGTCGATCCGACGGCGAACCATGTGCTGAGCTTCGACAACACCGATCTGCAGAACTTCGGCGGTGCGGCCTACATCTATCCGGCATACGGAGTCACCGGGAACTTGACCGTGGACGCCTCCGCCGCCACGGCATTGAACGTCGGGGTTCACGTCGAGGCCACGTCCGGCGACAACACGCTCAAGGGCGCCGGCGGTGCCGACTATTTCACCTTCGAGTTCGACAGCAACGGCCACTCCGAGCTCGATGCCGGTGACACGGTGGCGGGGGGCGGCGGCCAGGACTGGCTCGACGTCAAGGACTCCAACGTCTCCGGAACCGCCACGCTGACCGACACGGACATCAGCCATGTCAGCAGTATCGAGACGCTGGCGCTAAACGGCGGGACCGGCATCACCTGGAATCTCACGCTCGACTCCGCGTTCGAGGCCGCCGGCATCTCGACGATCTATCTCGGCGGCGCCGGCGGCGCCGTGAAGATCGATGCCAGCACGTACGTGACCGACCTGCTGGTCGAATCGAGCGCGGGAGAGACCGTACTCTGCGGCGCGGGCAACGACACGGTCGCCTTCTCCTTCGGCGGTCGGGACCTCGACAACACGGTGACAATCGCCGGCGGCGCCGGCCACAACTCCATCGAGCTCTCCGGCCTCGGCGATGTCGTGGATGCCGACTTCATCCATGTTTCCCTGTTCCAGGAAATCGACATCTGGGGCAAGAACAACGTTACGCTCGGCGTGCATTCCGATGCAGCCGGGATCACCACGGTCGATGCCGGCAACGCCGCCTACGGCGTCAGCCTCGACGGTTCGGGCAGCCATCTCGATCTCGCGCTGAGCGGCACCTTCCTCGGCGACCTCATCTCCGGCGGCTCCGGTGCGGATCACCTGACCGGTGGCGGCGGCGGCGACGTGCTGTTCGGGAACGGCGGCAACGACGTCTTCGTCTACAAGAGCGCCGCCGATTCCTATCAGCTCGCCGGCGGCAATCTCAGCCACGCCGACATCATCGCCGACTTCCATGCCGGCGATGAGCTCGACATCCACGCTCTGGTGAACGCGGTCACCGGCGTCACCAACCTCGGCAATGTCGGCACGTTTGCCACTGCAGACGCCGCCGGTCTCTTCGCCGGCAATGCCGTGGCGGTCGCCTTCAACGGCACGGACACGCGCGTCTACGTCGATGTTAACCATGACGGCAACTTCAACGTCGGCCACGACCTCGTGGTCCAGGTCAGCGGCAATCACGTGGCCGAGCTCGCCAACACGGCGAGCTACGCCTGAGAATCCCGGGGTTGGGAATCCGCCATGATGGGAAATGACGGTTTTTCCCGGGATGCGAACCCTATCCTGATGGAAATGACAGGATATTTCCGCGAAGTGACTGTCGTCACGTCCCCTTGCGCTCGGGTCCACAGCCAACGCGTTGAACCCGGCCAGTTCTACGGCGACAACATTACACGGTCGAAGCCCGGCTGCCTGGATGAGGCGCCGCGCTCGCGCGTTACAGACAGACGCGCCACAGGCAGAACAGGCAGGACGACATGGCAACCTTCACGCTGACCACCGGCACGGACACTTTCGCCGGCGGTGCTTCGTTCGTACGGGACCTCTTTCAAGGCACCACCAGCGATTGGCAGCAGTCCGACACGCTCGACGGTGGCAACGGCAACGACATTCTGCAGATCACGGTGCTGTCCGCTGCCGCGGCCTCGGTCGGCGACACCATGTTCCAGCACATCACCAACATGGAAGACCTCGCCCTCATCGGCAAATACGCCGAGACGGTCCAGCTGAGCGCCAAATCCGAGGCGGCCGGCATCGTCGAGCTCGACGGATCGGGCCTGACCGGCAATCTCACGGTCGATGCCTCGACCCGGTTCACCGGCGTCACCATCGATTCGGCGAAGGGCGTCAACAACCTGACCGGCACGGTCAGCAACGACACGTTCAAGTTCACCAGCGCCGGCCTCACCAGTCTCGACAAGGTCGATGGCGGCGGCGTCGGCGACAAGGACGCGATCCAGATCACCGACAAGGCGGCACTGACCGATGCCGCGTTCACCAAGGTCACGAATGTCGAGATCCTGGAGTTCGGCGTCCTCCCGACCGTGAACTACGCCGGCCAGCACGTGACCCTGGGGGCGCATTCGGTCGCCGCAGGGATCATGGAGGTCGATGTCCTCAACGAGCAGGGTGCCACAATCAACGCAGCGGCGCGCAGCGTCGGCATCACCGTCGAGGGGGACCAGGGCGACGACGTGCTGGTCGGCGGCATCGGCACCGACATCCTCGACGGCGGGCTCGGCAACGACACGCTGATGTCCAAGGAAGCCCAGTTCAACGGCAGCGACCATTTCAACGGCGGCGGCGGGCGGGACACCGTCCGCATCATTGATTCCGGGAAGGCGATCGTCGACTTCGACTTCCAGTATCTCCACAGCGTCGAGACCCTGGCCTTCTCGGCAGCCGGCAAGCAGACCGTCACGCTCGATTCCAAGGCCGCCGCCGCCGGCCTCGACACCGTCGACGCCTCGAAGGTGAGCGGCGGTCTCAACCTCACGCTCGGCGCCGGCATGACCACCGACATGACCGTCGATCTCGGCACGGGCGTCGACCACATTGCCCTCGGTTCCGGCGGCGTGGACACCGTGGTGATGAGATCCACCAGCCTGACCAAGGCCGACACGATCGTCGGCGACGGCAACGACTTCCTTGCCTTCGGCGACGCGGTCAAGCTGACCGACCAGGCCTTCGCCAGCAACTTCAACGGCCTCAGCGGGATCACCTATCTCGAGCTCAACAGCGGCGCCAAGGGGCAGCTCTTCGTCGCCGGCGCCAACTTCAGCAAACTGGTGGCGAGCGAGCATATCGCCGAGGTAATCGCCAACGGCGCAGCACCCACGACCTCCGTCACCTTCGACTTCAGCAAGTTCACCGGCTCCAATACCTTCGCTGTCAACGGCAGTGGCGGCGGCGACGTTTTCATCGCCGGATCCAAGGACGTGACCTTCTTCGGCACCGCGACCGACAGCGACCAGGGCATCGCCGACACTTTCGTCTACCATTCCGCCGACTTCTCTGCCGCCGACACCATCTTCGGCGGCAAGTCGACCGGGGATACCCTCCTGATCCTCGACAATGCGAGCACGATCGCGGACAGCGCCTTCCAGAACACCTTCAACGTGGAGATCCTAAAGCTCGGCGCCGTCAAGACCGGTAGCTACGGCTTCCTGCTGGGCGCGAATGCCGAGGCGGCCGGGATCGACACCGTGGATGCGTCCAAGGCCGGCGTCGACGTCCTCATTGCGGCCGGCGCCCAGACCGTCGACATGACTTTCATCGGCGGCACCAAGAACAACCACTTCATCGGCGGGAGCGGCGACGACACCTTCGTGTTCGACGCCAAGACCTTCAATTCCGGAGACATTATCAATGGCGCCACCAGCACCAACGGCGACACGCTGAAGTTCTCGACGGCCGGAGCGGTCACTTCCGCGGCATTCACCAATGTCTCGAACGTCGAGTTCGTCCAGCTCTCCGACAAGGGCAACGCGATCGCGCTCTCGGACGCGATGGTGACTACCGGCGAGACCATCAACACCACCGCCTACGACAACTATTCGCTCAGCGAAAAGGTCTTCGTGCTGACCGGCCACGGCAAGGACACGGTCGATCTCTCGCAGCTGACGACCGGCCAGGGCGCCGGCCATGTCGCCGTGATCGGCAGCGCCGGCGGCGACAAGTATATCGGCTCCAACGGCAACGACACGTTCGTGTTCGAGAAGCCTGCCGACCTCGCGGTCGGCACCGTGATCGATGGCAACAAGGGTTCGGACCAGCTGGTGCTCGGCGCCGGCACCTACACGGCGGCGCAGCTCAAAGGCATCTCCGACGTCCTGGACTTCCGTCTCGAGGACGCCAACCCGGCCGCGAGCTATTCGCTGACGCTGACGAACCCGATGTTCAGCGGACATTACACGCACAGCATCACCATCGCTCCGGACGATGCGATGACCGGCGACCTGACGGTCGATGCCTCCGCGGTGACCGATCCGCTGGCCACGCTCTTCTACAACGCGTCGACCGGGAACAATTTCGTCAAAGGCACGGCGGGAGACGACCTCTTCAGCTTCGGCATCGATCAATTCGGACATTCCGAGCTCGATCAGAACGACGTGCTCGCGGGCGGCGCCGGCAACGACGAGGTGGTCCTCAGCTTCGGCGGCGTCTACAACGGCACTCTGACCTTGAGCGACTCCGACATCAGCCATGTCAGCGGCATCGAGTTCTTCAATTTCCTGGGCTCCGTCGGGTCGCATTGGGACCTGACGCTCGATTCGAAGTTCCAGGCCGAGGGGGTCGCGGCGGTAAATTTCCTCCAGGCCGCCGACACCAATCATCTCGACGCCACCCAATACACGACGGACCTGCTGGTCATCGCCAGCGCCGCCGACAGCACCTATCTGACCGGATCCGGCAACGACGTCTTCAAGTTCAACAACAACGGCCTCGTGGACGCGCAGCTGAGCGCGAACGACGTCATCAACGGCGGTACGGGAAACAACAGTCTGTTGTTCTACGGCAGCGCGACCGTCGCGGACTCCGCTTTCACCCACGTCTCCAACGTCCAGGAGGTCGACGCTCAGAGCAGCCAGTTCATCCTGACCCTCGGGACCCATTCCGATGCGGCGGGGATCAAGACGGTCGATGCGACCCAGGCGGGGACCGCGGTCTCGATCGACGGTTCGGCCGCGCACAACCAGCTCAGCCTCTACGGCTCCGACTTCGCCGACACCCTCAAGGGCGGCATCGGTTTCAACGCCTTGGTCGGCGGCGGCGGCAACGACCAGCTCTACGGCGGCAGCGGCCCGAACGAGTACGTCTACCAGAGCGCCGCCGACTCGCATCTGGGGTCGGGCGGCAGCCTCGCCAATGTCGACACGATCAACAACTTCCACAGCGGCGACATCATCAATATCGACGACCTGGTCGGCGGCAGCCCTGCCGTTCTCAACAAGGGCACCGTCGTCAACATCCCCACCTCCGACATCCAGAATTTCTTCAACAACGGCGTCGGCAACGTCCAGGTCGCCGTGGAGTACGACAACAGCGACACCTGGGTGTTCGTCGACGCCAATCATGATCACAATTTCAATGCCGGACAGGATCTGGTCGTGAAGGTCGTCGGCAACCACGTGACCGATCTCGCCGATCCGATGAGCTACAACCAGTGACCGCTCTGGTCGGCGCCTAGCCAATCCTTCGGGGGGAGACGAGAGATGTCGACATTCACGCTCACGACGGCCACCAACGACACCGTCGCCGGCACGAACCAGGACGATGTCGTCACCGGGACCGGGGCCGATTGGCAGGCGACGGACACGATCAATGGCGGCGCCGGCAACGACCTGCTGCAGATCACCGCGCTCAGCGCCGGCCAGGCGACGGCCGACGACAGCCTGTTCCAGCACGTTTCCAACCTCGAGACGCTGAGCCTGCTCGGCAAGTTCGCCGAAACGGTGAAGCTCGGCACATTCTCCGACGCGGCCGGCATCGTCGAGCTCGACGGCTCCGGGCTCGCCGGCAATCTCGCGGTCGACGCTTCGGGGCGGGTCGGCGGGATCACCATCGATGCCGCCAAGGGCGCCAACACGCTCACCGGCACCGTGGACAACGACACCTTCCGCTTCACCAGTGCCGGGCTCGACAAGCTCGACAAGGTCGATGGCGGCGGCGTCGGCGACGCCGACACGATCCAGATCACCGACAAGGCCGCGCTGACGGACGCCGCCTTCCTCCACGTGACCAATGTCGAGCGCGTGGCGCTGGGCGGCGGCGCCATGGACTACACCGGCCAAAAGGTGACGCTGGGCGCGCTCTCGGTCGCGGCCGGCATCACCGAGGTGGACGTGCTCGACAGCCAGGGCGCCACGCTCGACGCCACCGCGCGGGCGACCGGGATGACGCTCGAAGGCGGCGCCGGCAACGACGTGTTCAAGGCCAGCAAGAGCGGACAGGACACGTTCGACGGCGGCA
>Ga0335070_10007305_pt1 | contig 12966 bp, 10 predicted proteins | sample Lox_Sample_13_FD_206722 | JGI IMG/M metagenome (GOLD analysis project Ga0335070, IMG submission 206722) | Soil microbial communities from Loxahatchee National Wildlife Refuge, Florida, United States - Lox_Sample_1.3 | ecosystem: Environmental > Terrestrial > Soil > Wetlands | place: USA...
TGATCCTGTCAAGTTACAATTATAATAGCCTGAAGCCCGAGATTACACGCGCAGTCAAGGATGACACGGGGCGAGAGTTAACCTTAGGGGGTGACATAAGTCTTAAAATAGGTTTCACACCCGCGCTTGTTGTTAAGAATGTAAGCTTCCAGAACGCGTCCTGGGGATCACAGCCCGAGCTGGCGAAGATCAAACGCTTCGAGATAAGAGTGAGGCTTTTTCCACTTCTTTCTCGCCGAATCGAAGTCAAACGGTTGATCCTGATTGAGCCTGAGATCCTGTTTGAAACAGACACCTCAGGCAAGTCAAACCTCGCATTCGACACTACGAAGAAACAAGACCTCGCAAAAGGGAAAGAGGAGACGAAGGCCGGGGGCAACTGGAAACTGTCAGCACTCACGTTCAACGAACTGCAGATAGAGAAGGGCCGTATCACTTATATCGATCATGAATTGAAAAAAACTTATGTAGGGACGGTGGGCACCCTGATGGCAACCGCTGCAAGTAGCGAAAGTCCAATTAAGCTGAAGCTAAAGGGAGCATATGACGACAACTCTTTCGAAGTCGCGGGTACCTTGTGCACCTTGGCAGCCTTCGTCAAACCTAACAAAACCTGGCCGGTCAATCTTGCGGTCAAGACAGAGAATGCCACCCTCACCCTTGACGGTACGGTTAAGGATCCACTGTCCCGGCGCGGTATCGAATTAAATTTCACGCTGACGGGTAAGGACTTGGCAAGCTTCAAACAATTTTCCGGTGAGTCGTACCATCTCAGGGGACCATTCGATATCTCTGGTCGAATCGCTGATACTGCCCGTAATGTCTATTCGATTTCTAACCTCAAGATCATACAAGGTGAAAACGATCTCAGTGGCTCGGTTGAGTTGAATTTGGCTGAAAATCGGCCGAAGGTGACAGCAGCGCTGTCGGCACAGAAATTGGACCTTCGACCCTATTTTCAGGGGGGTCCGGACACTGAGGAGGCGACAAAACATTCGAGCAAGGAGGCCGGGAAGGAAGACAAAATCTTTTCCGATCGTCCTCTGCCCCTGGATACCCTTAGACGGGCCGATGCAGATGTCAAGATCCAAGCTGTTCAAATCCTGCTGCCGAATCTTCCACTCAACAGCCTTGACATGGGCATCGTCTTAAAAGATGGAGCGCTTACAGTGAAGCCTCTCAAGGCAGTTCTTGGAAAAGGTTCTATGGATGGCCACCTTTCTCTCCAATCTCAGGGGAAGGTTGCATCACTGATCATCGTCTTCAAAATCAAAAAGTTTGATATCGGCTATTTGGCGAAAGAGCTAAAGAGTACCGAAGGCCTCAAAGGGAACCTCGATGCTGACATTGACCTCAACGCCCGGGGCTCCTCAATAGCAGGATGGATGGGAGGGCTTAATGGTAAGACGGTTTTGGTAATGGGAAAGGGAAGGATCGATAAAAAGTATATCGACAGACTCAGCGCTAATCTCGGCTCCAACCTCTTTCATCTCCTCAATCCATTTCCGCAGGAGGCACAACCCGCTTCCACTTTAATTAATTGCTTTGTCAGCGGTTTCGATATAAAAGATGGCGCAGCCAGGACGTCTGCGCTCGCCTTGAACACCGATGACATGGTTGTGGTTGGCGAAGGCGAGATCAATCTGAAAACAGAAAGACTTAACCTATCCTTCAAGTCTGTTCCAAAGGGAGGTTTTGGGACCCATGCGACAGGCAAGCTAACTGTAAGGTTAGACGAGTTAACGAGACCTTTCAAGTTGGGCGGCACGCTTGCCCATCCCTCACTCGCTCTTGACCTGACCCAAACCACAATTGAATTCGGCCAGGCGATTGGCGGAGTGGTACTCTTCGGGCCAGTCGCCATAGCCGCGGTACTGGTTGGAAGCAGTTCGGGTGACGAAAACTCATGCATGGCAGCCATTGAGGCCGCAAAAAAAGGGGTGAGGGTCAAAAAAGGTCTTGTGGGCGAGGTCACGGAGGACGCCGGCAAGGAACTCAAGAAGTTGTTCGGCAAATAAACTATAGTTTAGTGGACAAGCGGAGAGTAACGGACAGGCGCGTTTGGGGCATAAAAATATCTTTTGGGCGCGGTTAGTATTCATACCAGAGACCTTCCATATACTTGAATAGTGGAGCCTCTCGGGCTAAAGCCTGGCGCCTCCTGCGGGGGAGGGTCGATTATTCATAACCAATGGGCCAGCAAACGCGTGAACCATTCCTTGACGTGGTTCATAAGGGGCCGTCTCTTCCACTCTTCTAAATGGATTTGATCGGACTCCCTGAGGTCTTCGTCGAACATTGCTTCCATTTCGGTTGCGAAATCTCGGCTAAGAATCACTGCGTTGACCTCGTCATTCCTCAAAAGGCTCCATAAATCCATATTGGTTGATCCGACCGTGGACCAGATCCTATCAATGACAGCCGTTTTTGCGTGCAATGCGGCATCCTTTCGGCGTTCATACAACTTCACCCCCGACCTTAAAGGACTCGTGTAAAAAGACCTCCCTCCATAAAAAGCCAGTCCGGAATCGCTGGCTCCGGGAAGGATGATCTTTACATCCACCCCGCGTTCGGCAGCATTGGTTAAGACTTTCGCCATCTGCTCGTCAGGCACAAAATAGGGACTGGTCAGATGAATGAAATGTTCAGCATGGGTGAACGCTGAGACATACATCATATAAGTGATTCGGTTCGCCCGTCCTGGAGTACTCCCAAGCACCCGTATCAAATCGTCCCCTTCGCGCTTTAGAGGGGGGAAATAATTCCTATTGGAGAATTCGAGCCCTTTTTCTCTTGCCCAGGTTTCTAGGAAAAGCTTTTGAAACTCCGCGACGGCAGGCCCCTCGATTTGAACATCGGTATCACGCCAGGAATGTTGAATCCGGAAAATACGTTGATCATCTCCGTAATGAAATCTGCCAGATAGGCTCTTGGAATAAACGCTACTGATGTTGATACCGCCCGTAAACGCAACCGTACCGTCTACGATTAATATCTTCCGATGATCGCGTTGGCTTGGCAGCCATTTCTCGCGTGCTTCCGAAGGATCAATCGGATTAAATTCGATCGCTTGAATCCCACCGTCGCGCAGACGCTGAAAGAAAGCGGCAGGAGTATTCAAACACCCGGCGCTATCATAAATGAGATTGACCTGAACCCCCTCCGCCTGCTTCTGCAATAACAAATCAGAAAAACGACGGCCGACTTCATCATCTTCAATCGTAAATGTTTCGAAATTAATATGATCTTTGGCATTTCGGACTGCTTTGAACATTGCATTATAGGTGGCCGGTCCATCGATCAATAAAGTCACCTTGTTCCCGGTAATCAGAGGGCGTCCACTGATCGATTCCACCAGGAGAATATGGCGCTGCAGAATATCCGTTGGTTCAACTTGCCCTTTCAGCTTGTCAATAAGGGCTTTGCTTTTCTCAGGAGATAGCTGGCCTTCGGGGCCGATAATCTTCGGGGTGCCGTCTGCACTTAAAGGACCATAATCTTCAATTCTCGGCAAAGAGACGCAACTACCGAGCGTGAGCAGAGAGAAAAGGCAAAGAGATAAAAAGAGAAGATTAAATACTGCACCCATATACAATTATAATAGAACCTGCAGGGTGGATAGTTCTTTCTTGCAGGCGATCCCTAGAGGCCTTAAGCAGTTCATAAGACCCGGTACCCAATGAATCGATCACTCAACTCTCTTGAAGTCGATGAATCCCCTCTCCACATCTGTGCGGATCAGTTGTACGCGAATCCTGTCGCCTATGTCAAACCCTTCGGAGCCATGCACCAGTTTCCCTTCGATAGGAGGACGAAGAAGACGGACCCACGTGCCTTTGGGGCCCGCACAGAGGGAATTAAGACGCGATGGTCCGCCCAGGTGAGGCCAGATGTTGCCAGGGACCCGGAACTTCTCCGCCTCATGGCTGACTCGGGCTGCCATACTTTGTACATTGGCTTTGAATCCATCAATCCCCGGACGCTTGAAGAGTATAATAAAAAACAGAACAGGGAGGATATCATCTCCTGCATCAGGACGGTCAGAGAACACGGTATCCATATCCACGGGATGTTCGTCCTAGGGGCGGACACCGACGATGTCGAGACTATTCACCGGACTGCTGAATTTGCAGCAGGGTTTGGGATAGACACGGTGCAGTTCATGATTCTTACACCACTACCGGGAACACCACTCCTTCATGGTATGATGAAGAGCGGAAGGCTTCTCCATACAGACTGGAGTAAATATGATGCCCAGTATGTAGTTTTCAGACCCCGGCTCATGTCGCCGACGACCCTGCAGATTGAGACCTTCAGGGCAATGGGTCGTTTTTATTCATGGAAGTATATTCTTGGTTATCTGGCAAGATTGGACTTCCACTACGCAGCGATCGGAATCCTTGGGAAAACAGCCGTTCATAAATTCCTGAAAGTGTCTTCCGCCTATTTTTATGACCTTGACTTCAACACCGGTTAGCTGCGAGGAGTATGAGGATACCTTGTCAGACCGTTGATCTCCGTCGATCTTCCTCCAAGAAATAAGCAAACTCCCCTCCCACAACGAGAATCGTCGAAGAGTAATACACCCACAAAACGAAAATGACCAAGGTACTTAAGGAGCCATAGAAAATAGAGTACCCGGCGAGATGGACGATATACAAGCTGAAAAGATGCTTGGCCAGTTCCCAGAGCAGGCTCGCAAAGAGGGCCGCCTGAAAGGCGGACGTGAAGTGGACCTTCTTATCAGGTATGATTCTGTAAATCAAAACAAACATGCAATACGTGAGAAAAAAAGGGAGCAGGTACTTCAGGATCCATTGAATCGTTGGCCCTATCGCCACGGGAATCTGTCCATGGTAACCCTGCAGGAAGGTGACCATGGAGCTAAGAATCATGCTCACAAGGAGGAAGATTCCCGCAAGGAGAATCATCAAAAGATCAACGCCTATTCCCCAGAGCATGCCCCGGCGTTTCTCAATCCGGAACACGATATTGAGAGCGATCCGCAGGGAGCTGAAGACCCATGTGGAGAACCAGAGTAAACCTATAAATCCCAAGATTCCCACAATCCGACGACTCTCGACTAGATCCATGAGGCTTCCTATTATCTTTGGATCCAATGTCGGAGCCACGTCTCTGAGATAGGCACGGATATGATTGAGCACTTCTTGATCGTTGTAGAGATAAGTTCCAACCAATGCTAATAGCAGCAGGATAAAAGGAATCAGGTTGATGAGGATGTTAAAGGCAATCCCCGAAGATAAGAAAAAGCCATTGTCATCATTGAATTTTCTTAGAGCCTGCCAGAGGAGACCGAAGTTCTTGAGAATCTTTTTGAGCCGTTTGAATCTCATTGGCGGTTTGATGTTCCCAGATCCTTCTTTTTTTCGCGCCTCATCGCATCCGCCGTCTCCATCCCTTCGATCCACTCAATCTCGGTATCGGATCCCAGCATGACGGCGAGCCCCCGTGTGCCTTCATAACTTTCCAGCGCGATCTTGACAAGGCTGGTCATAGGCACCGAGAGGATCATACCAATCGGTCCCAGAACCCACCCCCAGAAAACCAATGAAAGGAAGACCACAAGCGTTGATAAACTCAAGCCTTTGCCCGTAAGCTTCGGTTCTATGATATTACCCACAACAATATGCACGACCACAAAGCCAAGGACGGTTAGAAGGGCAGACCCCACCCCTAACTGGACGAGAGCGAGAAGGGCAACGGGCAGGGCAGCAATGATTGAGCCGATATTGGGCACATAGTTCAGCAGAAACGAGAGCGTCCCCCAGAGCACCGCATAATCGACCCCGAGGATTAAGAGCCAAAGCCAGATCACCACGCCAATGGTAGCGCTGATCAGGGTTTTAATGACCAAATAGCGCTTGGCGCTCTGGCTGAATTTCTCGATGGTAGAGAGCGACCTCTCCGGGTTTTTTAACACAATCCGCAATTTCTTTGGCAAATCTGCTGCCTCCAGAAGAATGAACACGACCGTAAGCAGGATCAGAAACGCATTGGTGAGGACACTGCTCAGGGCTGAGAATATACCCCCTGCCAAGCTCATCACCCACCCCGGATGAATATGAGGCATCTCTTCCTCTGGAATGTTAATGCCCTTTTCGCGCAACCAGCTTGTGATAGTAACAATATAGGTCGATAATCGCTCTTGATACTCAGGAAGGGAGTTCAAGAAATTATTCAGCGAAGGACCTATCAAGGCTCCAAAGAGCAATCCTACAACCAGGATGGCCACCAGAATGAGAACAAGCGAAAGGACCTTCGGCACGCCCTTTCGTTGCAGCCAGAACAAGGGCGGAGTGCAAATGACCGTAATGAACACCGCCAGAAAAAAAGGAACCAAAATGGAGCTCGCCGCCTTCATCCCCGCCACTACGATGATAAAGCTGGCCAGAATCAACACTGCGGGCGCCTTGGCCGTGCGTTTCACATTGTTATCCATTGGAACCCCCTTCTTGCTGAAGCTACTCAATAGCGAAATCCTGCATGCCGCCCACAGGCTCGACAACACGGAAACAGACCTGACGCTTTGGTTGATCTCGCAACTTCTCCCACGCCTTTGGGAAACGCTCCGCTTGCCTTTCGGGTGGCAACACAGGGGACGACCCGACGATGACCTCCGCCGAATCGAGTTGCGCTGCCGTGTGGGCGATGGCTTCGAGAATATTGGAGAATGGCACGACGAGCAGGTGCACGGGTTTGAGCAGTTAGAATGAGATTTTCCATTTTCTTTTCTACCATCTTTGTAAATTAATCCTCCCTCAGGAATTGAGCCGTCTCCTCGGGAAAGGAAACGTTGATATAGATGCCGGACCCCATTTCAAATCCAGCGGGGGTCGTCAGCCTTGGGATAATCTGAAGATGCCAATGGTAGTAATCTTCTTGTTCATCCTTAATGGGAGCGGTATGGATGACAAAATTATAATCGGGATTGTTTAGTTTGGAATAGAGTTTCAATAAGGTTGCCTTTAAGACTTTGGCAAATCTTTTTGAATCCTCCATGGAGATCAAGCCGAAGGAGGCCTGATGCTCTTTGGGAACGATCCAGGTTTCGAAGGGAGACCGGGAGGCAAAGGGTTGGAGAACGACAAATCTTTCGGTATCCATCACGATCCTCTTCCCAAACTTCAGTTCCTCCTTAATTGAATCGCAATAGACACACCTCCCGTGGTCATCATAATATCGAGCGGCCTCTTCTAATTTCTTTCGAATATTGGATGGGACGACCGCAGTTCCTACAAGTTGGGAATGGGTGTGATCCAGTGACGTGCCAGCACCCTCCCCATGGTTCTTAAAGACCATGATCAATTTGATCCTGGGATCTTCTCTTAAGGCAAGATACCTCTCCCGATAGGCAAGAAGGACCTCTTCCACCTGTTTGTCCTCCATCAGGGGGAGGAGTTGGTTATGGATGGGGCTTTCGATCACCACTTCATGGATTCCCGCTCCGTCCATCATCCTGAAAAAATCCTTCTCTTCTTTTCTCTCCCAACTCCCTTCCGGGGAGAGGGCAGGAAATTTATTGGGAATGACCCTGACCCACCATCCTTTACTATCTGCCGGGCCGCCCCTTCGATAGGCCAGGGACTCATGAGGGGTGAGATGCTCATTGCCTTGACAGAAAGGGCAGTCTTCTTTATAGAGAGGTTTTTCTATCACAGTTTTAGTCTTTATAAAATCGTGGGGTCTCTTTGAACGCTCTGCAGCAATGATCACCCATTCTTTCGTTGTGGGGTCTTGTCTTAGTTGAGGTATAGGGATCTCCTGAAAAACTATTGAGTTTTACCTTCCAATTCTTCTCCATGATGGAGGTTTGGAAAAGATTTTTCATTTGATATCATATCATATCAGCACTGGAGTTCGTGAAAAAATTGTAACACTCTAGCGCTTTTTAAAATCCTCCCCATATTTATATTTTCTGAACTTGATGATCATGATATATTATCTTAAAGCGTTCTCTAACAAAGACTGGTGTTTATCTGTTTGAAGACTTAAGCCTTCGCCTAAATGAGACGGGGGTTTTAGATATACGCTAAGTGGATAAGATATGAACCACAGCCAAACTCAATTTTGGAGCGTCCCATCCTCTGAATTGCTTCAGCAGCTTCAAGCCACCCCTCAAGGCTTAACGAGCGATGAGGTCCAACAACGACTGTTACGCTATGGATCCAATCTCTTGAAGCCTAAAAAGAAATCGGACGCGCTGACACTTCTGTTAGCTCAATTTAAGAGTCCGATTATTCTCATTCTTATTTTTGCAGCGGGATTATCGCTCTTCCTCCGTAATCCCATCGATGCCACGATTATCCTCGTGATTGTTTTGGTCAGCGGGTTCCTGGGATTCTGGCAGGAACGGGGAGCGGTCAATGCGGTAGAGAAGCTGTATGCCATCGTCCAGATCAAAGCGATGGTGGTTCGCAATGGAGGCTCAAGAGAAGTTCCCGTCGAAGAGGTTGTCCCGGGCGATATTGTGCTCATTAAAGCAAGCGATGTCATCCCCGGGGACTGTCTTCTTCTGGAATCCAAAGACCTCTTTGTCGATGAAGCAACTTTGACAGGTGAAACCTATCCTGTCGAAAAATCGATTTGCGTTTTGCCACCGGAAACACCGCTCGGCCAGCGGACAAACTCGCTCTTTATGGGAACCCATGTGGTCAGCGGGAGTGCCAGGGCAGTGGTCACCCGAACAGGGAAGGAGACCGAATTTGGAAAGGTTTCCGAACGGCTGAGACTCAGACCCCCGGAGACGGAGTTTGAGCGTGGAGTCAGGCGATTTGGGTATCTCCTCATGGAGATCACACTGGTGCTGGTGATCGCTGTCTTTGCCATCAATGTTTATTTTACGCGACCGGTATTAGAATCTTTTCTCTTTGCACTGGCGCTTGCCGTCGGACTGACTCCAACACTCTTACCCGCGATCATCAGCATTAACCTTGCTCACGGTGCCAAGCGGATGGCCCTCCATAAGGTCATCGTAAAACGACTGGCATCGATTGAAAACTTCGGCAGCATGAACGTGCTCTGTTCCGATAAGACCGGCACCCTGACTGAAGGATTGGTAAAATTACACTCTGCCTTAAATGTGGACGGCCATGAGAGTGAAAAAGTCCTTCTCTATGCCTTTCTCAATGCTTCTTACGAAACAGGCTTCATGAATCCGATCGATGAAGCGGTCCGTAAATATCGGGAATTTGATCTGTCGGGCTATCAGAAACTGGACGAAGTCCCTTACGATTTTATTCGGAAGCGATTGAGTATTTTAGCTTCAAGAGGTGACACGCATCTGATGGTGACGAAAGGGGCGCTGTCAAATGTGCTCGCCGTCTGCTCTTCCGCAGAAATCGCTGAAGGAAGTACTGCAGACATCGCAGCCGTAAAGGAGCAGGTCCAGCAGCACTTTGAAGAGTTCAGTCGCAAAGGCTTTCGCACCTTGGGAGTGGCTACCAAGGATGTCGGTTCCAACACGGTCATCAGCAGGGAGCAAGAAGCTGACATGATATTTCTGGGGTTTTTGATTCTTTTTGACCCACCCAAGCCCAGAATCATCGAGACGATCAGAGAGCTGAAACATCTCGGCGTTTCATTGAAGATCATCACCGGAGATAACCGGCTGCTTGCCGCCAATGTCAGCCAACAAGTGGAGTTATTGAATCCCCACATCCTCACAGGTGGAGATCTTCACCAGATGAGTGATGAGGCGCTTCTCAAACGGGTCAATGAGGTGGATGTCTTCGCTGAGGTGGAGCCCAACCACAAAGAACGTATCATTCTCGCTTTGAAGAAAGCCAGCCATGTCGTCGGATATATGGGAGATGGTATCAACGACGCCTCGGCACTTCATACTGCTGATGTCGGTATCTCCGTGGATAGCGCGGTCGATGTTGCCAAAGAGGCGGCTGACATTGTACTGCTTGAAAAAGATCTCGGCGTTCTGGTACAAGGCGTGCGCGAGGGGCGGAGAACCTTTGCCAATACACTGAAGTATGTGTTTATGGCGACCAGCGCCAATTTTGGAAATATGTTCAGCATGGCAGGAGCCTCCCTCTTTTTACCTTTTCTTCCTCTTCTGCCCAAGCAGATTCTACTCACCAATTTGCTGACGGACTTTCCGGAGATGACGATTGCCACGGACAGTGTCGATCATGAACTGGTTGAGAAACCTCGACGCTGGAATATCCAGTTCATAAGAAACTTTATGCTGACCTTTGGCATTCTCAGCTCGGTATTTGATTATCTTACCTTTGGTGTGCTTCTGCTTTTCCTCCATGCTACCACGGATCAATTCAGAACAGGCTGGTTTTTGGAGTCTGTGATCTCAGCTTCGGTCATGGTCCTCGTTATTCGCACCCGGAAGTCTTTCTTTAAAAGTAAACCCGGAAAGTATCTGCTGATGGCCACTCTGCTGATTGTTGTGGTGACGATCCTATTTCCATTCACTCCCCTTGCAGAACTTTTGGGTTTTCAACCGTTGCCAGTGACGATCCTTCTGGTTATCGGCGTTATTGTAGTGCTCTATATTCTTGCAGCAGAAATCACAAAAGGGTTCTTTTACAAAAGGGTGAATTTTTGAATTAAGGGGACGTATGGTCTAAAACGTTCCTGGGTTTGCCTATTCCAGCCGCCGATGGAAGGAAAGTCGATACGAGGGTTCGAAGGTCTTGATGTCGGAGATCGAGTTCGCGTTGAGCGATTGGTGAAGGATGGAGATCGAGGATTCATCGACTTTTCCCAGGCAGGAGGAAGACAGGGGGATTGAGAACCGGTTCATTAAAAAGGGCCAATCGGTGTCAAGTTATTTTAGAATCTACGTTCCCTTCTTATCTCTATTTTCTTGGAAGTACCGTCGAGCTTTCGCTGCAATTTGATGATCCGTCATCCTGTCAATGGTCTCAATACCGACGATGCGTCCATGCAGTTTGTTTCTCACGAGACGTTTCTTCAGCTCGCCCTTGGCCTCACCAGGACCAAATATCAGAATAGATTCTGCATCACGAATACACGCAATGACCGCATCATAGTAAATGTTGAGGAGCCCCGTAGACCTTCTCTCGCGGCTATCATCTGCCGGTACTAGCTGGGATTCATAGGTCGTCGTAGAACGTATACCACCTGACCGTCCGGGCTGTTTTTCAACCTTTGATATGATCAGTCTTATTTCTTCCCCTTTGTCCGTTACGGCCGTGTTATCTCGTTCTTGAGCGCTCAATAATCCATGGCCAAAATCACGTCGCCCGCATTGATCACTGCGTAAACCTCTTTGCCCTCTTTAAGGCCGGGGTTCTCGACAGCAGCCTTGGTGACGACGGAAGTAATCTCGTATCCATGTGGTAACCCGACAATCACTTCCGAGCTGACTACTCCGTGATTGATCTTCTTCACATTTCCCTTTAAGACATTTCGTGAAATTAATTTCATTTCCTTTCACCTCCTGGCCAGTTACAGGTTCTTCCGCGAGCTCACTTGTTCCGATGGGAACCGCGCTCCGCGGGCGATCGTAAAAATGATACTAAAAAGAGCACCTGAAGTAAATAAGGCAAGGAAGAAAGAAATGTCGCCTTTTTACACAAAGGCGCCAGGAAATTGGTAAGAAAACCCGTTGAAAAAGTCCATGGTAAGGAGGACAATTGGACTATTACAACTTTAAGCCCTTACACCTTGGTTGAATGTTTGATATAATTACCGAAGGGGTGACGAATACAATCAGATCCGGAATCGTGAAGAAGATTTGGCTTTCAGGACATTTAGCGGCATATGAATCTCAATACGTCCGCAGAATACACTCAATGTAAATCGACAGAAAGAACAAAACCTATGAACCATTCAGATACTCTCGGGATGTCCGTCAATTTTGAGGTCGTACAGATAAAAAAGGGTAGACCAACGAGCACCGTCGCATCAGTACCCACAGAAGTACCGCTCACGATTGTGGCGAATGATGAAGAGATTGCCACGCTCTCAGGCAGCCCTGATCATCTGCGGGAATTCGTTTACGGATTTCTATTTACCGCCGGTTTCATTCAAGAGGCCCATGATGTCCAATCTTTCTTTTGGGATGAGACAAAATGGCGGATCGAAGTGAAACTGAACAATCCGCCGGAACCTAATCTGCTTACAAAACGGCTCTATACGTCGGGTTGTGGAAGAGGCGTTATGTTCTCCAGTGTGGTTGAACTCGCCCTACGAAGACCTCTCGCAAATGAATTTACGATTGGCAGCGATGTTATTCTTCGACTTATGCGATGGCTGCAAACCTCATCGCAACTTTATCGAAACACAAGGGGAGTCCATACCGCTGCATTAAGCAAAGGAGGAGCACTTCCGGAAGTATTCTGTGACGATATTGGCAGACATAATGCCGTTGACAAAGTCATAGGTTCCGCCCTTATTACAGGGCTTGATTTCAAAGTGTCAGTATTACTGTGTTCAGGCCGCATTTCATCGGATATTCTTTTCAAAGCTAAACGGTGCGAGATTCCTGTGACGGTTTCCCTCAGTGCGCCAACGCATCAGGCAGTCCTGCTTGCGCGCGATATGCATATGACGCTGGTTGGTTTTGCACGAGGGTTGTCGTTCACTATATTTTCGCACTCGGAAAGAATCATCCTATGATTTCTTTAAGCAATACCATGTGCCTGGCTCCAGTCGAAACCAGTCTTGTGAAGCTCTCCGGCTCTTTCACCCATCTATCTAAAGATTCATTCTTCTGCTCTTCATCAGTTGCACCTTTTCATAGAATCTGTAAATTATTTAGTACAGAAGAAAGGTTCTATTGGTGACCCCTCCGATGCCCACGGATGACTTCGTACGAAGGCTTTCCAGATGGCATTTTCACCTGGCACAAAGCCGCCGGGGGCGAAGGAAAACAGGCCCTATTTATTGTCCATCACCATATTGAAATAGTTCGGCATTCTGCTTTCAAAAGTCATTTGCTGGCCAGTGACGGGGTGT
>Ga0335070_10007306_pt1 | contig 12965 bp, 12 predicted proteins | sample Lox_Sample_13_FD_206722 | JGI IMG/M metagenome (GOLD analysis project Ga0335070, IMG submission 206722) | Soil microbial communities from Loxahatchee National Wildlife Refuge, Florida, United States - Lox_Sample_1.3 | ecosystem: Environmental > Terrestrial > Soil > Wetlands | place: USA...
GAAGGAGACCGACGGTTTTCCTTCGAATTGGGACCATGAAAGCCAACGCAGCCAGACAAAAGGCCGGGATGCCTACAAAGTGCAAACAGAGGGCAACGCAAATTTTCTTTCCGCAAAAGATGCTGGACAGCGCATCAAGAAGAAGAAAATTGATTGGGATCCCAAGGCCTATCCCGTGCTGACCTGGCGCTGGCGGTTGCACAAGGCCCAGGACGGAACTGAGCCTCTTGCCGCGATCTATGCTTCGCTGGATACGGATTTAATGTTTATTCCGGTTTTTACGAAGTACATCTGGAGTGCGACGAAGCCGGAAGGCACCTTGACGGAAGGGGGGATGTTCAGCGGATCTGAAATTGTGGTGCAGAGCGGAACGAAAGAAGTAGAGCAGTGGTTCGAGGAGCGGGTCAACGTGTACGAAGATTTCAAGCGTATTCATCAACATGAACCGGCGGCGAAGGCCTGGGGCATTTCCATCATAGCGGGCCCCGGAGTGGAAATTGACTTTGGTCCCATGGTGGCGAGCGCAGCACGATAACGAAGAGGAATTGTTCAGCATGGATGAGGCCAGGGTCGACTCACGGATTGTGTGGAAAGTGTTCGACATCCTGTTTGGCGTTGCCGTGATGGGAACGGTGGGCACGCTCATCGGCTTGATCATGGGCGGCGGGACGATACCTGTGGCGATTGGTCTTGGGTTACTTCTCGGCGCAGTCGTCGGATTTCTCGGTGGACGACGGTTCCTCATTAGCATTTTGGTCGGCACGGTATTGGGCGGCGGGCTCGCGTGGCTGGTGGCTGGTTTTGATCGCATGTCGGTGGGGGCAGGGGCCGGAGCGGCGATGGGAGGATTCTTGGGCGTGCAGATTTCAATGCTGTTGGATATGCGGGCGGCGAGGCAGTCTTCCCTCCTGGCCGACCAACCGAACGACACGAATGTGAACAGGGGAGGGTGAGCGGTTATGGAAAATAAGGGCGTTTTGATTGGATCAATCATCTTTGTGTTCGGCTCTTTCATACTAATGATCGGCATGATGCTCTGGGAGTCGAACAAGGCCTATAAAATGAAAGAGTTGGCGCTGTCCACTAAGAGTGAAAGCCGGCCGGCTGCCAGCAACGCACCAGCGCAAGACTTCTCGATGTACAAGACGAAGATGGGAGATGAAGGACGTGAGATGATTCAGATTCCCGAGGGACCGTTCATGATGGGTGGTAACGACGGTGATCCAGATGAGGCTCCCGAGCATCAGGTATTTCTCAAGGCCTTCTTTCTCGACAGGAAAGAGGTGACGCAAGAGGAGTATGCGCGATTTGCCAAAATGACAAAACGCCCAATGCCCAAGATCGAGGTGTTCGAGGACGATCAATCCAAGCTCCTGAAACCCGAATTTGCTGCGATGAGCGTGTCTTGGGATGAGGCGCTGGCCTATTGCAAATGGGCGGGCAAGCGATTGCCCACGGAGGCGGAATGGGAGAAGGCTGGTCGTGGCGAGGGCAAACGAAAATATCCGTGGGGCGATAGCTTCGTGACTGGCAATGCAAACGTCGATGGGAGTGAAGACGGGTACAAATACTTGGCGCCGCCTGGTTCGTTCGAGGCTGGTCGAAGTCCCTATGGAATATACGACATGACAGGGAATGTTGCGGAGTGGGTCGCCGATTCCTACGATGAGAAGTATTACAAGAGCTCTCCGTATCGTGATCCCATGGGACCGGACAATGCCGACCTGAAGGTTGTCCGTGGGGGCTCATGGCGGGAAACAGAACATAACGCCCGACTGTCCAAACGATTTGCGGCGAAGCACTGGCGGACAGATATTACGATCGGCATCCGCTGTGCTAGCGATGTGGATGCCGGAGGCACTCCCTCTCCGTCATAAGCAGTCATGCTTGAAACGAAATTCAAGGTCGCGTTTCTTCTCGCCGTCCTTGCCTTCGCTGCGATCCCCATCATTGGTATTCTCCGTGGCACGACGGTGACGCCACTTGAGGAATCGTCCGAGGTGACGTCGGAGTCAGTTCCGTCTGGATTGGCAGGATCTACCCATGAAGAGCCGATCCAAGAGGAGATGGTGTCAATTCCGGCGGGACCGTTCACCAGGGGAACGAGCGGGGGTGGCTTTGACGAGCAGCCTCAACGGACTCTGATCCTCGGCGCGTTTGCGATTGATCGGTACGAAGTCACGAATTTTCAATATCAGCAATTTGTAGAGGCTACTGGTCATCGCAAGGCGGGACCGCCCTCACGCTATGCCAAGAATATGGGCAGGATGCGCGGTGCGAACCAGCCAGCGGTTTACGTGTCATGGGAAGATGCGGAGGCCTATTGTCGTTGGAAAGGCAAACGCCTTCCGACGGAAGCCGAATGGGAAAAAGCCATGCGAGGCACTGATGGCCGGCTATGGCCATGGGGTAACTCAGAACAGGCGAATGGAGCCAATTGGGCACGTGTCCAGGACGGGTATGAAGTAACAGCGTCCGTCGGTTCGTTCAGAAACGATCGGAGCCCGTACGGCGTCATGGATGGGGCGGGCAACGTGATGGAATGGGTTCAGGATTGGTATTCGGAAAGTTACTACAAAGACGCGCCTGACCAGAACCCCCCGGGCCCAGACTATGGGGTGTTTCGAGTCCTGCGGGGAGGCGGGTATACGACCTCCGGGGCGGACATCCGTATTACCAGCCGGAGCAAGATGGTCCCGGATTTTCGAGATGAAACGATCGGGTTTCGCTGCGCAGTTTCAGGGGGTCAGGAGGAGGCGAGAAAGCAGGTCAAAAAGCGCGGAGAATCTACAGAAAATCAAAGTAGTAGAGAATAAGGAACACGGCCAAAATTATATTGACAACCATTCCGGCCAAAACTATAATGTCGAACAATTTTGAATTTTTATTCATGGATTTCTCTGGTTTCTTGCTCCCGATCGAGGAATTTTCAATAACATACGGATATCTGCGTGTCAAGAAACTCGCCCAGGTGAACCACTCAATTTTTTTCTGACCACAGGAAGGGAGAGACGATGGCGACGGCAACTCCGGATAGCGAACTCAAGGTCAAGATCGGGAAGATGATCTTCTACATCACCTGTGCGGTGGGGTTGTGGTTCTTCTATTGGTTCGCCGGTGTTCAGTGCCCCTGCTAACTCAGGGCCGCTGAGCGGGTCTGGCTTGGTACGAATGACTTGTTAGTTGAGGAGGGACTTTAATGGGGCAGACGATCTTTTACATCCTAATTTCGACAGTAGTGTGCGTGATCTATTTTACGCTTGTGGACCACTTCCTGATGGATATGCAGGGGCTGGATTACTGGTATTTGTTCCGCAAGTAGCCCTGGTCTGACATTGCCCGTCGAGGATTCTTTGTGAATGACTTCCTATACATTCGGAATGCATCAAGGAGGTATCCCATGGGTCTCATAACCCGTAAAAAATTATTCTCGATCATGGCGCTAAGCGCGATGGTTGGCCTCCTCCTTCTCCCAATCGCTGTGTCGATCCCGTCGCTGGCCGTCGGTGCAGATGCTCCGGCTGTTGGCGCACCGGATGCGGCGAAAAAGGAGGGTGAGGCAAAGGTTGAGAAAGGGCGCGACGTCTACTACAAGACGGAAGGGATCGTGGTCGGGGCCCCCGCTCCGAAGACGACGGATAGTCCCAAAGACTATCCCCGGTATAACTTCGAGAGCCGCGTTCTTCTCTGGTTTGCAAACCAGCAGCACCTCTACTATGGGAGCTTCGTGCTGGCGGTTCCAATCTTCTGTATGATCATCGAGTTCATGGGGGTGGTGACCAAGGATAAGGCGCTCTCGAAACGCTACGACCAATTGGCCTATGACTTCGTCAAGATCAGCTTGACGGCCTACTCGTTGACCGCAATCCTCGGTGGTATCCTCATCTTCACCTTCCTGACGCTCTATCCAGCCTTCTTCGGGTATCTCTCCAGTATCTTCCGACCCGTCATGCACATCTATGCCCTGATGTTCGTGGCGGAGAGCGGAACCCTCTACATCTACTACTACGGGTGGGACAAGATGAAGGAAGGGTTCCTGAAGTGGATGCATCTGAGCATGTCCGTGATATTGAACGTGATCGGGACGGTGCTCATGTTCCTCGCGAACTCCTGGATTGGATTCATGATGTCACCGGCCGGCGTCGATGAGCAGGGCCGGTTCCTGGGAAATATCTGGCACGTAGTGCACACGGCGCTGTGGAATCCGTTGAACGTTCACCGCATCCTCGGGAACATGGCATTCGGCGGTGGTGTCGTGGCTGCCTATGCCGCCTATAGGTTCCTGGCCTCCAAGACGGACGAAGACCGGGCCCACTATGATTGGATGGGCTACATCGCGATGGCGATCGGTGTCGCGTTCTTGATTCCGCTGCCGTTCGCCGGCTATTGGTTGATGCGGGAAGTGTATGCGTATCGGCAGCAGATGGGAATTACGCTCATGGGTGGCCTGCTCGCGTGGCTCTTCATCATTCAGGCGACCATGATCGGCATTCTCTTCTTGAGTTCAAATTACTATCTCTGGCAAGCCCTCGGCCGGATGCGCGGCGCCGAGAAGTATCAACGCTATATCAAGTATCTCGTATTTCTACTCGTTTGCGGCTTCCTCGTGTTCATCACGCCCCACACCATGGTCATGACTCCTGCGGAGCTGAAAGCGATGGGTGGTCAGCAGCACCCGGTCCTGGGCAACTACGGTGTGATGTCGGCCAAGAACGGCGGCATTAACGTCATCATTACCACGACGGTGCTGAGCTTCATCTGGTACATGCGGGGTAATAAGGTTTCGACCGTGTCTTGGTCGAAGTTTGGGAATATCTTTATGGGAGTGTTCTTCTTCTTTGCCTACGTCAACATCATCTGGTTGGCCATTTACGGGTACTACATTCCCGCCAACGTCCGGGTCGGCCTGTCCGTGCCTCAGGTGGCTACGACACTGTCCTGTCTCTTCTTCATGACAAGCTTGAATGCGTTCATGATGAAGGGGGCGAAACAGATGGGGCCGATCGAGTGGGGCAAGATTTCTGCTCGATCTCAATATGCCCTCATCATGTTGGCGACCGCATTTACCTGGATGATGGGATTGATGGGCTACATTCGCTCTTCGGTCCGCCTTTTCTGGCACGTCAATGAGATCATGCGCGACAACTCACCGTGGGCCTACACTCATACGGTGGGCTTTGCGGCGAACATGATTTCATTTAACGTGTTGTTCTTCTGGGTCAGCATCCTGTTCGTCTTCTGGCTCGGCAGCTTGGGTGCTAAAAAAGCGCCTGTCGAAGCCAAGGCAGCAGTTCCTGGCGGTGCGCCGCAACCAGCTGCTCACTAATCATCTTTTGGAGCTTGGTTGGAGGAGGGGGGTACGAGGAGTATTCCCCCCTCCCTCCTAACCTCAGGAGGTTAAAACCGTGGTTGATTTGATGATGGAAGCCCTCTCAATGGGGTGGGTGATTCTGGCCGCACTCGTCGGGCTCATGATCTATTTCCAAGTGTCAATCAGCGATCCCGTTGCGAAGAGGCGCGCAACGTTCAAGGTCTTTATAGGAATCATCGCGGCGTACTTGATGTTCTTCGCTATTGCCAACTACAAGATCAACTTCTATGGCGAGTCCAGACTATTGCCGGTTTCACTGACAATCATTACGTGCACGGCGTTCATGATGGCGCTGTACTTTACCAACGTGAGCGCGCTGTTGAAGATCGGCGGTTTTATGTTCTTGGTCGCCGCCGCCCTGTCTGGATACGGCAACTGGTTGCCCCAGGTTGAAGGTGGATTCCCGCCCAAGGAAGAGAAACTCGATTTCAGCTCAATGACTCCGCAGCAACTGGCCGACGAAGGTGAGAAAATCATCTTCGGCGGGATTGGCCAGAACAAGGTGCAAGGCGCCATCGGCAAAGGACAATGCCCGCTCTGCCATGCCTTCCATGCCGGTATGCTTGGCGAGCGGGCTCCTAACCTCTTAGGGCTTCCGGAGCGGGCAGGTAAGGAGCGTTTGGAGGACCCCAGGTATCACAAGGGTGAGCCGGCCAAGCGTGAATTTGCCGAGAAAGAAGCCTGTCCAGGCTGTGGTACTGCGACAACTGGGCAAGAGTATATTGCTGAATCGCATTCCTGTCCAAGTTGCTATGTGGTGTCAGGATATGGTGTGAAGGGCACCAACGATAAAGAGAGCCCGATGCCCAAAATCCATAAGCCACCAATCTCGCTGACTCTTCCTGAATTGGCTGCGGTGGACACGTGGTTCTACGTCCGTGAAGGACGGGAGGCACCTTCATTCGAAGAAATCATAAAGTCCTACGAAAAGTTCATTCCTGAGGCCGACCGTCCCAAGCCTCAAGAAGAAAAGCCCGCCGGTGCGGGAGGTGCGTTGCTGGCGGATGGGACAGAGCCGATTGACCAGATCTTTTCTAAGGCCCAGTGTGTGGTCTGCCATACCATCCCCGGTATTCCTGGCGCGACCGGTACACAAGGTCCCAAACTTGAAGAGGGGACGAATGCGCCGAACCGAATCAAGGATCCGGCATACAAGGGACACGCGCATAGCACTCCCGAGTACATCATGGAGTCGGTGGTATCCCCCAGCACGTATGTCGTGAAGGGATTTCCTGACAACTTGATGCCGAAGGTGTTTGGCCAGAAGCTTAGTGCAGGGGCCTTGAAAAAGATTGTAGATTATTTGTCACAAGTGAAAGCCGGGGCGCCGCCGCCTCCAATTCCCGCTTCCTAACATGGATGTCTATCTCTTTTAGACCAAAGGGAGTTAAGCCATGAAAGCATTGATGTCAGTTGGCGCACTGGTGGGGGTAGTCGGACTACTCTTACTCGTAGGGATGATCTTCGACATCGTCCCGTCAAATACCGTGCGCTTGGTCGAAGGTTATATGCCGATGCAGATGCTCACGGAGCTTGCTCTTTTCGTCGCCGGATTTGCGGGTTTGAGCTATCTGATGAGCTCGATGGGCATGCCGCTTCCCCGCTTCTGGCAGGGAATCGGGTTTTGGGCCTTTATCCTCCTGTACCTGAAGTACCGTGTCTATCCACCGATTCCTTTCAGCGTGCGTGCGATGTACGGAACCGTGTCGCTCGTGGCCGTGTTTATGTGGGTTTCGGCGAACGAGGAAGACTGGAAAAAGTTCAAGCAGCCTATCCTCAATGTGTTGGATGCACAGAGTGGCGGGAACAAGACGCTCCGCTATCTCTACCTGTTCTTGCTTCCCATTCTGATTGGTGGGTTCTCCTTTAATGCGATGAAGCCGAAGTCCGAGGAACCCATTGAGTTACGGACCGTACACCCGGCTCCTCCGGCCAGCACGAAAGTGCATGGCAAGACCTACGTGCTGCAAACGTCGCAGAATCCGTATCGCGTGAATCCTGAAGGGAAGTACGATCAGGAATATACCAATGCCAACATCGTTGAACAGGGCATGGGGCGGCTGATGAAACCGAACGCCAATCCCTGGGATCAGAACAGCCAGGGCTATTTGAAGTATGTGCGTGAAGGCGGAGAAATTTTCTTTCAGAACTGTCACTTCTGCCATGGTGACAATCTGAACGGTCGTGGATTGCACGCGTTCGCCTTCAACCCGATCCCGGCAAACTTTACCGACCCGGGGACGATTGCGCAGTTACAGGAAACGTTCATCTTCTGGCGTGTCTCGAAGGGTGGAATCGGACTGCCCAACGAAGGATTCCCCTGGGCTTCCGTCATGCCACCTTGGGAGCAGCATCTGACGGTGGACGAAATCTGGAAAGTCATTCTGTTTGAATATTGGCATACGGGGTATTACCCCCGGACTTGGGACTAATCGTCCGCCAACGAAAACGCTCAAATGGACTTACGAGATATGAGGACAAACATGAAGAACCGGTGGAGCAGTAAGAAGGCAGGTCTGGTGCTTGCCTCAGCTTTTGGACTCGTTGTGCTGTCCTGGAGCGCAGGAACATGGATTTATGCACAGGAGGCCGTTCCCGAGGGCTTCAAGAAGGGCGAACTCGCTCCCGAGCCAAAGGCCGAAATGATCGAGGCAGGGAAGCGAGTCTACTTTACCAAGTGTGTGTGGTGCCATGGGGTTGATGGGGCTGGCGATGGTCCTGGTGCGGACCGGCTTTGGCCTCGTCCCAGAAACTTCAATCAGGGGACTTTCAAGATTCGGCATACGGCCAGCGGCGAATTGCCGTTGTTCGACGCTTCGAAGCCGGTCCCTGGTCAGAACGACCTCTTTGAGACCGTGACCCATGGTTTGCCAGGGTCTGCCATGCCGTCGTGGGAAGGAATCTTGACGGAAGAACAGCGGCTTCAAGTGCTCTCCTTCGTCACCACACAACTGGTGAAGGATCGAAAGTTTACCGACAAACAAAGCGAATCGCAGACGATTCTCCAGCTGAGCGCGCTGAAGCCGAAACCAGCGACGGAAGAGAGTCTGAAGAGAGGCTCGGAACTGATCGTCGAGAAAAAGTGCATTGAATGTCATGGCACGGAAGGCCGTGGTGACGGGAACGCGTTCAATTTGAAGGACGATTGGGGTTTTGCGATTCAGCCGGCCGACTGGCACAAGTGCTGGAACTTCCGCGGGAGCAGACAAGATCCGTACAACGTTGCGAACATCTTCCGAACCTTCTCGACTGGTGTGAACGGCACCCCAATGCCGTCGTTCGCGGATAACACGACCATCGATGAACGATGGGATATCGCGAACTGGGTGAATTCCCTCTGCGAACGGGATAAGGATAACAATCCGCTTCCGATCGATCCTCTGACGGACAAGCCGAAGATCAACTTCGTGGTCCCGGCAGCTCTTGTGCCTGAAGGCGGAGAGATTTCAAACGATCCCGAAAACGAGATGTGGAAGAACGCCCCGCGCCGCTATGTGGCCATGGGTGGTCAGATTACCCACAAACCCAGAAACTTCGTGAATCGTATCGACGATATTTGGGTGAGTGCGCTCTACAACGACAAGTCGATTGTGTATCTTTTTCAATGGGACGATCGGACCAAGAGTGTAGCGGAGGGTAAGCTGCCTTGGGCTCCAACGCAAGTGAATCTGGACATCAAGGAACAGGATCCAAAGACCGGCGAAGAAGGTTCTATCGCCGCAAATCAGAACAAGTACACGGTGTACAACGACGCGATCGCCATCGAGACTCCGGTGAAGTGGAAGGAACTTCCTGCTCCCATCAAGCCGCGTTACCTGTTCGGCTCGAATGAGCAGTACCCGGTGGATATAGTGAAATGGGAAGCCGATGGATCGATTCGGGCCTTCAAAGGAACCGGCTGGGACAAGGATTTTGAAGAACGTGACACCTATGAGGAAAACCTCAAGGTGCTCAAGGCAGAATGGAAGAACGGTCGGTGGTACGTCATGATCCAAAGGCCTCTTGGTAACAAGAAGGATCAGGACTATGATGAGGACACGTTCTTCGAGAGGGGGCAATACATCCCCACGGTCTTCTTCGCGTGGGATGGTCACAACGGCGATGCAGGCCGGAAGATGGCTGTGTCGGCCTTCTACTACACGTTCCTCGAACCACCGATTCCGAAAGAGACCTACATCTACCCTGTCATCATCGCGGGGGGAGTGGTCTTGTTGGAAGGTTGGATTCTGACTCGTCGGGCGAATAAGAGGAAAGGTAAGACCTCGTAGGCATTCAGACGAGACGGTCTCACTACGTGAAAAGAGGAGGGGGTGGGCTGAACCCACCCCCTCTTTGTTTTTTCGCGGGCTGTTCAAGGAGTTCTTTTTGACCAACCTAAGCGTGTGTGGTTGGTAGGGATGACATGATCTCAGAGGTCACAGGCGTCCTCCTAGCCGGAGGAAAAAGCCGCAGAATGGGGGAGGATAAGCGGTACCTGCTGATTGGAGAGCGGACGCTGCTCGAGAGGAGCCTTGAAATCCTTCAATCAGTTTTTCAGCAGGTGGTGATTGTCATTGCGCAAGACAGTGGCCCGCTGGAGAACGTGGCCTGTCCGGTTATCCGTGACCTCATTCCCGGCTGCGGGAGCCTCGGCGGGCTCTATACGGGGTTGAAGCAGGCATCCACCGAGCATGTCTTTGTCGTGGCCTGTGACATGCCATTCTTGAATCCTCTTGTGATCCGTCATTTTGTCAACCTGAGAATGCAAGCCGATATCGTCATGGCCAAACTTTCAAATGGGCTGCATCCAATGCACGCCGTCTATGCGAAACCGTGCCTTCCCTTTCTGGAGCAAATGATCGCTGCACGCAATCTGAAGATTCAGGACCTTGCCGGTCAATCTGCCTTGAGGGTCCGATTCGTGACTGCAAGCGATCTCGCCTCGCTCGATCCAACAGCCAGATCGTTTCATAACGTGAACACCCCCGCAGACCTCGAAGCAGCTCGCGCGCTTACCACACGGTCGGCGGAGCCTGGTCCTCAGTAGGCCTGGAGCGAAAACACAGTCGTCTAATACGTGATTCAGCCATAAAGTGGCCGTTAGCTGCCTTGTCTCGGCCCATGCCGTATGTTACAGTGCCAAATTGATTTTTCCTTGCATTGGTAAGGACTTAGGAGTTGTTTGCGTGTCTCAAGGGGTTGTACAAGAGAAGGTAACCAATGCCCTCCTCGGAGCTCTCAACGGGGCGAAGCAGAAGGGGCAACTCAAGGCCGACATTTGGCCGCAGCTGAGTTTGGATGCACCCAAGCGTCCGGAGTGGGGCGATCTCGCCTCGACGGTGGCCATGTCACTGGCCGGTCCTGAACAGCGTGCTCCCTACGACATCGCGCAGATCATTGTCGACAATCTTTCCGAACGTGAGCAGCTCTTCGACCGGGTGGAGATTGTGCGCCCCGGGTTTCTCAACCTCACGATCAAGCCGGTGGTTTGGCAAGAGGTCCTTCGAGAGATTGAAGGACAGGGGTCTGCCTATGGGCAAGCGGACTTGGGAAAGGGGCAGCGGGTGTTGCTGGAATATGTCAGTGCCAATCCCACCGGGCCGATGCACGTGGGTCATGGCCGTGGGGCAGCTGTAGGACAGGCGCTCGCGCATCTTCTCAAGGCGGTCGGATACGACGTCGTCAGTGAGTACTACATCAACGACGCGGGTCGGCAAGTGAAACTCCTGGGCGCCTCTGTGTATGCGCGATATCAAGAATTGTCCGGTCGGTCGACGGAGTTTCCCCCTGACGGGTACCACGGTGCCTATATCAAGATCCTCGCGGAACGGGCGAAGGAGCGTTTTGGCGCTCGTCTTGGCGACTTGCCTCCAGCCGAGGCTGAAGCCCGCTGTCGTGACTTTGCGTACCAGGAAATGTTGACGGTCATTCGGCAGGACCTCACGGCGTTCGGAATCGAATTTGACTCGTGGTTCAGCGAAGCTGCGTTGCTCACGTCACAGGCCGTGGAACGAGTATTCGCCGAACTGAAGGTCAAAGATCTGCTGTTTGAGCAGGAGGGTGCGCAGTGGTTCCGCTCATCGGCATTCGGGGATGAGAAAGATCGAGTGGTCCGCAAGCAGGATGAGGAATACACATACCTCGCTTCAGATATCGCCTATCACCGGGACAAATTGCAGCGCGGGTACGATCTGCTCGTCGATGTTTGGGGTGCCGACCACCACGGCTACATCCCCCGGATGCAGGCAGTGATGCAAGCCTACGGGTACCCCAAGGACCGGCTGCGGGTCGTATTGGTACAAATGGTGAATCTCCTGCGTGGTGGGAAGAAAGTGGAGATGTCGAAGCGCGCGGGCGAGTTTATCACGCTGCGCGAAGTCATCGACGAGGTGGGAGCCGACGCGGCGAAGTTCTTCTTCTTGATGCGGGATTCGAACACGCACTTGGACTTCGATCTCGAACTGGCCAAGCAACGTTCGGCCGACAATCCCGTGTACTACGTGCAATATGCGCATGCTCGAATTGCAAGTTTGTGGCGTGTGGCGGCCTCACGAGGGGTAACCTGTCCGCTGCCAAGCGAGACGGATCTGGCACTATTGACGGATCCCGATGAGCTGGGGTTGATCCGAAAACTCTCAGCCTATCCTTCCGTACTGCAAGGAGCTGCACTCGCCTTTGAGCCGCATCGCATGACGTACTACTTGCAACAATTGGCTGCCGGGCTGCATACGTTTTACAACAAGCATCGGATCCTCCCTCAGGCCGCGGATAGCGATGTCTTGGCCACGACACCGAAGGAATTGGTGGTGTCGGCAGAGCCACGCCCGAAAGAGGAACTGACACCTCCAAGGACGGCTGCACGGTTGGCCTTGATGCAGGGGGTGCAGCAAGTGCTGAAGAACGGGTTGGGGATGCTGGGGATTTCGGCCCCGGAGCAGATGTAGTTGAACGAGCACGTATGACTGGTTTTGTCGTCACACACACTGATCGCCGAAGTCGTGCCAGACGAGGAACGTTAACCACAGCCCACGGTCAGGTGGATACGCCTATGTTCATGCCGGTGGGGACGCTGGGGCCGGTCAAAGGGGTCGATCCCGACGATCTCCAACAACTCGGATTTCGACTGATGCTGAACAACGCCTATCATCTGTATTTGCGACCGGGGCATAAAGTCGTGGAAGAATTAGGCGGGCTCCATTCGTTTACCGGCTGGCCCGGGGCGATTCTGACGGACAGCGGCGGATATCAAATTTTCAGTTTGGCGAACTTGTGCAAGGTGACGGACGAGGGAGTGAGTTTTCAATCCCACCTCGACGGTTCGACACATTTCATCACCCCAGAAACAGCTATGGAGATCGAAGAAGCGTTGGGTGCCGATATTGTCATGGCGTTCGATCAATGTGTCGCGCTCCCGGCTTCTCCTCAAGCCATTCGAGACGGTGTTCGGCGCACCCAACTCTGGGCCGAACGGTGTCAAAGCAGCCGCCGCAGAACCGACCAGGCGCTATTTGGAATTGTACAAGGCGGGCTGGACGCGGAATTGCGTGTGACCGCGGCACGAGAACTCGTCGACCTTGGGTTTGACGGTTACGCCGTCGGGGGCCTGTCCGTGGGC
>Ga0335070_10007307_pt1 | contig 12964 bp, 18 predicted proteins | sample Lox_Sample_13_FD_206722 | JGI IMG/M metagenome (GOLD analysis project Ga0335070, IMG submission 206722) | Soil microbial communities from Loxahatchee National Wildlife Refuge, Florida, United States - Lox_Sample_1.3 | ecosystem: Environmental > Terrestrial > Soil > Wetlands | place: USA...
GCGCTCGCGCCTGTGTGCTGAGTTTGCATTTGGACAGCCACCCAGAAGAATGTCTTGTTTCCGTTACAACCTATTCCGAGCGTTGAACTTACAGTCAGCGAGGTGACACGGCGATCTGCGGTCCGTTAGTCCCGTTGAACACAGCGATGACACCTCGTCAGAGTGACGAATTCTCGAAAGAGTACGCAGAACTAGCCCTTAGAGCATGCTCTTGAGCCAGGTGTTGATTTGGAGGGATGATGCCGACTCCTCTGTCAACATCTCTGCAGCGCGGGACGGGACGTCTTGTCGTAGGAATGTCCAAGCCGTTCTTCTCTAATTACCAAGATGGGAGAAAGACAGAAAGATGGCCATCATCGTGCTACTGAAGAATTTGACTTGTTGTCACAAGCCGACGCTGCCTCGTGTTCGTTCTGGCCAGCACAAACGCACAGAGGCAGCGATAGCCTTGAGAGAGGGTGATTCTTCGATTCTTCGTGGCACTGCTCTCTCCGAAAGGAGCTGCGAGTGGTTTCGAAATGCGCTAACCCTGACTGCGCAATGCCGTTTCTCTACTTTGGAAAAGGCAAGCTCTTTCTTCTTGAAATACATCCCGACCCCGAGCCAACCTCGCAGTATGAAGGCACAATCGCCGCGCACAAAGGGCCATCAAGACGACAGCTCTTCTGGCTTTGCGATGGATGCTGCTCAGAGTTCGTGGTGAGAATGATTCTGGGTAAGCTGGAACTCTTGCCCAGAAACGGTGTCGGCGGGCCCCCGTTCACGAACCGACCGACTGCCACAAACAAAGAATGGAGCCGACTGAACGATCGAGGCTAGTCATGCATTGCGTATTAGTGATCGTTTTTGATAATGAAGCGAAAGCTAACGAAGGAAAAACCGAGCTGCTGCGACTGGACAGCGAAGGCTGCATCAGTATCTACGGGTACGAAGTGATTGCGAAAAAGGCGGATGGCACTGTTGTCATACCGCAAGCCGACGGTCATGGCACGCTTAGTCCTTTCGCCAAGTCGCTGCTTGACAGCAGCGATTCCGCGCTTCCAACTCCTGCAAGGAAAGCTAGCAATCCTGCAGACTCGAACAAAACAGAAACGGGACAGGACTTCATCCGCGACGTGACAAAGGTGCTGTTGCTGAACAGAGTGGCCATTGTGGTGGAAGTGGAGGAAGAATGGCCGAGCTCCCTCGATATTCGCATGGACTCGATCGGAGGAGTCGTTTTCCGGTGGACGGTATCGGACGCGCAGCATGCGGTTGAGATGTAGAAACCGTATCGCAGATCATCTAGCGAAATCGTGAACCATTGGGAGGTTTGAGGCGCAATGGAGAATCTCAAGCCAGGGGCGTCCGGCGAAATTGCTGCTGATGCGGGGAAACTCGGGATGAAACGCACGACAGTTCGTGGCTGGGAACGCGACCCACGGTAACACGCGTCGAAATGCCGTCACATTGACGATAAGTGGCCGGAACCGATGGCTGAATACTCATTTTCGAGTCCGTGGACGATCGCGTTCTGTGACGGATTACCTGTTCTAGGGCAACTCAGAATTGCGTAATCCACTCTGTTCTCAGTCACTTAGCCATCATCTCGCCAGTCTGGGGCGCTACTTGATTCGCACGCCGGCGGTCAAATCAACATGGTCCCATTTATGCAAACACTCTCTTGGAATCACAGGAGAATTCGATGACTACAAAGCATGCGTCAAGCACACGTACTCAGGTCAGCGCTCAACCTCGGTTGCATCAGAGAGCTTCGGCGATCCAGGAGTATGGAACAGTCAATCTTGCGCTTCCGTTGGAACTGGAACACCCGGTTCGGCTGGAGATGACAGAGCAATTGAACCAGTTGCTTGCAGATACGATGACACTGCGCGACCTTTATAAGAAAGCCCACTGGCAAGTGACTGGGCCCACTTTCTATCAGCTGCATCTCTTGTTCGATAAGCACTTCGGTGAGCAAGCGGAACTCGCTGATGCGATCGCGGAGAGAATTCAAATGCTCGGTGGCGTAAGTATTGCCATGGCTCCTGACGTGGCGGAGACAACTCAGATCGAGCGACCGCCGCGGGGACGCGAGGAAGTCCCCGTTCAACTGTCGCGTTTGTTGGATGCACACCAGATCATCATTCGAAAGTGCCGAACCCTAGCGCGTCGAGCCTCGACGGTCGGGGATGATGGTACGAACGACCTCGTAGTGAGCGATGTTCTGCGCCGAAATGAAATGCAGACGTGGTTCCTGAGTGAGCACCTCGTCAATGCGCCGCTCGTGCACGCCGTCGATTCGTCGACTGAGACCAGGAAGACTGCATAAGGGCCAGTTATTAGCGGAGTGCCAATTTTCCAGATTGGGGCTGGATGGTGCCGGAAACATAAGAAGGTGACAATGGACAATCAGGGATCAACAAATGCCATCACTCTCAATCGCCTGTTGCTCGCGACCGATTTTTCTGCCGCTTCGGACACTGCATTCGAATACGCAACGTTGATCGCAAAGCAATACCGTGCCCGGATGTATGTGGTACATGTAATCGATCGTGAGCCTTTCGACCTCATCGCTCCCGAAGCAACAGCGTCCATGCTCAAGCAAGCCCACGAGCAGGCACGCGAGAAGATCGTAGACATGTTAACGACACAAGGACTTCCATTCGAGCAATATCACATTGTCGTAACGGAAGGTGTGGTAGCGGACGCTCTAATTGACGTCATGCGGGATAACCAGATTGACTTGGCAGTCGTTGGGACCCATGGCCGCCGCGCGTTCAAGAAGTTGCTCTTGGGTTCCATCGCCGAGGAAGTCTTTCGCATGGCTCCGTGTGCGGTTCTCACCGTGGGCCCGAAAACTGCGCCAATTGGTTCAAGCATAAAATTGCGGCACATTTTGTATCCGGTGGAGTTTGCTCCTGATCGGAGTGACGCCGCGAAGTTCGCAGTTTCTCTAGCCGAACGCTATGGCGCAAAGCTGACCATAATGAACGTGGTAGAAGACATGCCTGCCGCCGCCAACAAGCAAGAAGATTTCCCGGTTCCGGTCGAAAGTTGGATCGACGACCATATTTCCAAACATTCAGATCTTCGCAGCCGGCTGTATTTCGAGCGCGGTTCTGGGCCGGCCGCACCGGCAATTCTCGACTTTGCATCGCAGACCGCGGTGGACATAATCGTCATCGGCATACGACGGCTCAACCCGATCATCGCCGCACATTTTCCAAAGTCGGATACCGCTTACGAACTAGTCTGCCGCGCTCCGTGTCCGGTACTGACTATTCCGTGATGTGCACGTCGTCTTCACGGGCAAGGTGTTGTTGTTCGAGTAAGCGACTACGTAGAGGAAGGAAAGGGCATCAATGGCCAGGCCTGCGACCAATCCGAAGATTCTGTTGCGTGAAATCTTATGCGCAACCGATTTCTCTGCTCATTCGGTAAGTGTCTTAGCACATGCAGCCGCCATCGCGCGCCGTTATCGTTCCAAGCTTTATGTAGTCCACGTGATTCCGACCGATGTATACAGATCGGTTCCAGCCGAAGTGATGGGGGAAGCACTGAAGCAGACCAGAGGCTATGTGCAGGATGCGATGCGCAACCAACTGGCGCTGGAATTTCTGCAGCGTGTGCCGAAAGTAGCTGTCAGACGAGAGGGTTTGGTTGCTCCGGAATTACTCAAGCTGGCTGACGAGCTGAAAGCTGGGTTGCTGGTAATTGGCACGCGGGCGCATCACGGCCTCGACCGCTTGCTCGAGGGTTCGGTGGCGGAAGAGGTGTTCAGGCAGGCTCCTTGCCCAGTTTTGGTCGTGCCGCCGGCCGCGGGGGTACAGTCGGGAATACCGATTCGGACTGTCCTGTTCCCCACAAGCTTTTCCGAGAACTCCCTTCGCGCTGCTCCATATGCCTTCTCTCTGGCGCGAAAGCACCGTGCCCGATTGATACTGCTGCATGTTTCCCTGGAAAACGTTTCTTCTTCGCAGGAGGATCTCGTCCGCTTGCGCGCGGCAGGCGAAGAACGACTGCGAGCGCTCGTGCCAGCGAAGAGTGGTCCCGGTTGCGAACCGTTGTTTTATGTGGAGTTTGGACCGGCGGCAGAGAGAATTGCTCGAGTCGCCATAGAGAATCGTGCGGACTTGATCGTGTTGGGGATCGCAACTGCGGGTACCGCCGCCGCCCACCTGGCTGAAGGAGATGCTTACAAGATTGTAGGGGCGTCGCCTTGCCCAGTGCTCACCATCCGGGGCTGATTCATTAGTGGTCGGTCTCGAGTAGGGCAACAAGATTGCTCCTCGTTTTCCAAAAGAACCAGTTGTGAGGTTGGGTCATGAAAATCTTATTGGCAATCGATTCCTCGGCCACTTCGGAGGCGGTGGTCAGGGAAGCCGCATCCCGTCCCTGGCCTTCCGGAGCTGTTTTCTGTGTAATGACCGTCGTGGATATGTCTAGCTGGGAAGGAATGCCCGTGTTGATCGAGGACGCCAAGCGCGAGGCGGAAAAGCTTGTCAAAAGGGCGGCCGACACGCTCGCGATAAGCACGGCCGGCAGGCTGAGCCAATCCGGACATGAAGTGTTCTCCGAAGTTCAGCTGGGCATGCCTAAGACAGCCATTCAGGATTTCGCTGCGAAGTGGAAGGCTGACCTCATAATGATGGGATCTCTGGGCCTGAGCGCCCTGGAAAGATTCCTCCTTGGGAGCGTGGCGCAAGCAGTCCTGCGAACGGCAACTTGCTCAGTTGAGATCGTACGACGGCCTCCTGTTGCCACGTCTCATCCTGGCAAAGGCATGAGGATATTGCTTGGTACCGACGGTTCCGAATCTTCCTGCAAGGCTGCCCACTCAGTGGTCAACCGCCCCTGGCCACCAGGAAGTCAGGTCAAGGTCATCTCCGTTCCAGAACTTCCCGCTCCGGAGGCTGCGGCAGCCGCATCCTTGCCATACTCCATTTACTCGGAACGCGCACTGGAGGAAGTGTCTGAGGCTTCCCGGGAACGCGCTGAGAATGCTGTTGCGGAGGCAATGTCAATCCTGGGATCCGGGCAGTTGGCGATCTGTGATACTCCTCAAGAGGTGCCTGTGGGCGATCCTCGAACCATTCTCCTGGATGAAGCCACGTCTTGGGAGGCCGGTTTGATTGTAGTTGGTTCACACGGTAGACGCGGATTTGATCACCTGCTTCTGGGAAGTGTCTCTGAATCAGTCGCCATGCACGCCCACTGCTCGGTCGAGGTTATTCGCGGATAAGCGTACGAAGGCGCCTCAAGAGATTCAGCATCCCTGAACTGTGTCGTCAAAATGACGAAATGGCGTCGGGGCAAGGCTCCGACAACGCACAGGAGTCTGAAGCGAGTCGATGTAAGAGATTGGATCGCGTGATTGCGCCGTATTCCGTGCCGGAGAGTAGTTACGCATCCGACACTGTGGCCGTTGAATTGCTGATTTCATTGTGTGTTTCCGTTGTCGCTAGAGTTTGCCGAGGAATCATATGAGGGACATCCCTGCAGTTGATCCAGTTACGTTGAAGAACGTTTTATTCGTGACTGATTTTTCCTCATCTTCTGAGATGGCTCTTCCTCATGCTATCGCACTGGCAGCGGCGTACGGAGGCAAAGTCTACATCGGGCACGTCATTGCTCCCCAGCTCTATGACCTTGTACCGCCGGACTTCGTTCCTGAAGTTCTCAAGCAAAGCGCAACATACGCGCAAAGACGGATGGGAAGGCTGGTCAAGCAAGCCGAATTTGGAACCGTGCCTCATGAAACTTTGATTGAGCAGGGCGAGCTTTGGGAGACAATGCGACGCTGGGCCGATCAGTATGCGATTGATCTTATCGCGCTGGGCACAGGTGGACGCCGAGGATTGCACGAGGTTCTGATGGGAGCAGTGGCTGAGGAGATCCTGCGATTGGCGCCAATGCCAGTTCTGACCGTGGGACCTGAGAGTCGAGAAGTGCGGCTGGACGGTGAGCCACGCTGCGTTTTGCTGGCAAACGACTTCTCAGGAAATTGCCGACGCGCAGTGGTTTGGGCGGATTCCCTGGCGCGAAAAGTCGCGGCCCGTCTGGTTTCGCTACATGTGGCATCGGAGGGCCCAGAAGACCCTGAGACCGTTACGAGACTCGAGCAGTTCTTCTCGCAGAGACTCGAGCAGTCTCTGGACGTGGCAGGTTTCCCGAAGAGGCAGATGGAACTTAGGGTCGAATTTGGCGTGCCGGCAGATTCCATTCTGAAATTTGCGGCAGGGCATGATGCCGACTTGATCGTTATGGGAGTACGAGGCGCGGGTACGGTAGTGGCGCCCTCGTGTCATCTGGGAGGGACCACTTACCACGTGGTCTCACAAGCACGGTGTCCCGTGCTAGCAGTGCCGGGCTAGCTGCAAGGTATGATCAGCACTCGGGAGCCGACGGAGGGTGTTTTTGCCATGCGGACAAGAAGATCCGCAAGCTGCCGTTCCGGATAGGCCGTGTTTCCAAAACTTCGATGGCGAGGGGGGCACATGAGGCAAGAGGTGAGAAATCGACGATCGGTCGTTTTCCACCAAAAGATCAAGAAAACGGCCAAGAAGAACCTCAACTTCCGCAAGGTAATTTATAGCGGTAGGTTCAGCGATCTGGCGGTTATGAGCATAATAGCAGGTGCCGAACTGGGCGAAGAGGCACACCAAAACACCGACGAGATTCTGTTCGTTGTGAAGGGAAAGGGCGAGGTCACTTTAAACGGTCGAAAAGAACGGATAAGACGACATGATGCGGTTTTCGTAGCATCAGGAGAAGATCACAATCTGAGAAATGTCGGTCGTCAAGATTTGAAGCTGCTTTGCGTTTGTTCGCCTCCATCGTCACGTGTCGCTGCCGGGGTTCACAAATCAGGCGAACAAGAGACGGAAGAGCAGCTGAGATATGCCTGGGAGCAATGAGGGGCGGCCCCAAACACTTCAGAATTGAGCTCAAGCAAATGAGCGTGGATACATCGATGGAGCCATTAGATTTAGAGCACGAACTTCCCTCCGTGCAGAAGAGTGGTGGTGTACAGAGGCCAAACAGGACGAGCGGAGAGGTTGAAGGTGAAGTGAGCAACTTCGTGCAAGACCCGCAGAATGACGACAATGATCCCGCAAAGCTCCGGGAACGATTGGTTCAGTTGCGAGCTAATTTCGAAAATGCCCGCAAGCGTTCGTTCAAAGAACAACAGGAACTTTGGGAATATGCTGAATTCGATACCGCCAAACCCTTGTTACTAGTCCTTGATAGCCTTGAACAGGCGCTCAAAGCTCCCCTTCCGAAGGCAGGGACTTACGGATGGGCGTGGAGCTAGTTCACAGGCAACTGCTGGATCTATTGTTCAAGATCGGGGTCCGTCCCATCTATGCGCTTGGCGAGAACTTCGATCCCAGGATCCACCATGCAGTTGCAACGGTTGATACCGATCTGGTGCAGGATCAACTTGTAGTTGGGTGAGTTGCAGTGCGGCTACAAGTTCAAAGATCGATTGCTACGTCCGGCAATGGTAGCGGTCGCGAGAGAGCTCCCGCCAGACCGTAGTCAGTGATCGCTCGACGATCGGATTACGTTAAGCAGAGCTACTTGCTGCCGTTGTTCCACTGGATCCCCGCTGCATTCTTTGGGTTCTCCACTCCGCTGTTGTCTTGAGGTTCCGTTTCCTGCAGTATTTTGTTAATGGCACATTGTTTCTTCCACAAGTTAGTCGACCTCTCGGCCCCGTGTGCCTGTTCGCCCACGGAACGGCAGCTTGAACTTGTGCGCGATCTCGGGCCAAAACTCGCGTAGGATGTCAAAACTCATGTTTTGGGCAGCTACGTACGCGACTCGCTGTGCTGCTGGAGCAAACCCCCGTTGATTATCGGGATGGTAAGTGTTGCTGAGCGCGACCATGGTCGCGGCTGCGAACCACTGCGAAGCATTCACCATATGGGTTCCATTCTCCCTGTTTGCCACGAATACGTGCCCTAACGCGTGCAACAACCGTATTTGAATGCTGCCGTGCGCCAAGCGGTAGTAACGCGGGTCCTCGGAGAATATCGTTGGGTATACAAAATCCCCGAACAACGAACCAGACGCCAGGTCTGCGAAATTGGCGCCGAATCGCTTTCCGTAGCCAGCAAGACCCTGCCCGAATGAAGGATCGCTGTTCTGAGCCTGATCCAGTCCGGCGTTGAAACCCACGCTGAGAAAGCTCCCTATAGCAGATGTATTTCGGAAGAACAGCAGAAATTTGTCTTTCACTTGTAGGGTACAAAGCACAGCGCCAGCCTTGTAGCGCGGCTGCGGTACGGATTTGCGTTCCAGCTTACGTGCGAATACGCCGACGGTTTTTTTGAACTTCCCCTGGTAATCTTGCCAGCGAATGATGGGCGCCGGTTCTAAGCATCGTGCTGTCACGTTTAACTCCACCTCCTCCTGGGCAAGATCACTTCCAGATGTCTGCTGCAGGGTAGCGACGGATTCCTGGCCCCGGATCACGCCACACCAGGGCAAAGCGATGAAAACAATCACTCGCGACAAAAGGCTACGTCGCACACGCACAGTAACCGCCTCCTTACCTGCAACGGACCGAACCTTCGTGAAGAATGACAGGCAACGTTGGGCTCGATCTGCCGCATTGGAAGATCTCACGGTCCAGTTTCGGGCAAACGGCACTCCCCGGGCGTCTTGTCGTCGCGCAGGCCCAAGAATACGGGCTGGCGCAGCTTTCGATCGACCGTCCATTCTTCAAATGCGATCTGGGCGATGAGCTTCGGGGTGAGATGAATCAGTCCGGCTTCGCGAGGTGGGTCCATCAGCGACGGCGTTTTCCGAACGAGAGGCTGAAATTGTCGATGAAGGGATCGTAGAGTCGTCATAGAAAATCCGGTCCCGACCTTGCCGACGAAAACTAGTTGCTTACCGCTGTAAGCGCCGAGCAGCAAAGCTCCGAAACAGACCCGTGTCCCAGCGGGAGCCGTGTATCCCGCGATCACGAACTCCTCCTCCTGGTGTACCTTCACTTTCAGCCATTTGCTGGAGCGTTGTTCCACATATGGAGAAGAGAGATCCTTGGCGACCAGACCTTCGTAGCCTTCCTTCTTCGCCTCTTCGTAGGCTCGGATGCCGTCCGCTGAAAGTTGCCGGGATATGAAAATCGTGCCTTCGTTCGGAATCATGTTCTGCAATACCGCGCGCCGCTCAGAGAGCGGAGCTTTACGCAAATCACGGGTGTTGCAATACAAACAATCGAAAACGGCATATGAGGGCGAAGCATTTCCCTGTTGCAGAAGCTGAAAGTGGGATACTTGATGTCGATCGAAGGCAACCACCTCTCCATCCAGGAGGAGGGTGTCCGCGAATAAATTTCTGACCGCATCAGCAACTGTGGAGAAGGTATGGGTGCGGTCTTTTCCGTTTCTCGAAACGAGGGCTACCCGCGAGCCTTCTTTGTAGGCAAGGATCCGGCAGCCATCATATTTCTCTTCATAGATCCAGTTTGGCTTGTCGAATGGCTTAGGGACAAGCGTCGCCAACATAGGATGCACGCGAAACGGAATACGGTCCGACATGACGGTCCAGCAGTGCACTCAGATTGCCATCGCCGGGATTCTAAGAGCAGTTTTTCAAGACACGGAGACTATGATTCCGCTGAATCCGGTGTAGGCTCATCGTTGTTGGCTCTCGTCAGAACGGCGAGATTTCGTCAGCTAACGCATCATCCTCAAGGCAATGCCCTGGTCAATGGAAGCCTGCATCGCACATCTCCGGTCGCAAATTAGTGCCGGAAATGGTTTACCAAATAGAGGATTACAGAAACTACCACGCTGAGCAGAAGACAGGTCGTGAATGGAAAGTAAAACGTGACATTCTTGCCGCGGTAATAGATGTCTCCGGGTAGGTGCCCGAGCGGCAGATGAGTTCGGCCAAGCCCCACAAACAGCAATCCCAGAAGCAGCAGCATCGCCCCAAAGATAATCAGCAGCTTTCCGAATTCGCCCATAATTTCTCCTTATCTGCCGGGCTGCCGGACACTCGTTGAACCGGATCAGTAGCCTGGGCGCAGCGGTCAGGCATGTTTCCACGCTCGTCGGGGCAACAGGCTGAGCAAGAATAATGCGGTCGCAACAAGAACGATAATCGGCCCAGCCTCGCGATGCAGGTGCATGGAGATCGCGCTGCCCACTGTCGTCGACGTCACCGAGAGCAGTACCGAGATCCACAGCATGCTTTTCAGATCATGCGCCAGCCGTTTGCCCGTAGCCGCCGGAATAATAATCAATGCCCCCATCAGCAGAACTCCTAGATAGCGAAGTCCGAGCGCAATCGTGAGAGCAAAAGATTCGAGATAAAGCAAGTCGAAACGCCTCACATTGATTCCGGCGGTGCGAGCTATATCCGGAGACACCATCATGATGATCAGGCTATTTCTAAAAACAATGATGAATAGGATGATCGCGCTCGCGACCAATAGGCCGAAGATCTTCTCCGACGAACTTAGCGCTCCCGCTCCCCCAAACAAGGCTTCGATGAGATCCTCGCCCGTGGTCATGATGCTGCCAATCGCAAGCGCGGCCGAAAAGACTACGCCAATGACGCTCTCGGTCGTTGCTCCTCCGCGTTCTTCCACTGCCCACACCAGCAGAGCTCCGAAAACCAGCGCTACAACAGCGCCGAATACGGGGTGAATGTGGAGCGCGAGCGCAATACCGATGCCTGGGAGGGCGACGTGGGACAGAGGATCGGCGGCAAGCGACATGCGTCTCATGACGGCAAACGACCCGACCAGGCCGGCAGCAACGGCCATAGCAACAGACAGCAGCAGGGATTCAGTGGTCATGTACGTGAAAACTCACTTCGCCACCATAAATCTGACGAAGCAACTCGGGCGTGAGGATGGTGCTCGGTGGTCCAAACCAGGCGTGTTCACTGCTAAGGCAAAGCACGTGGTCGGCATACTGGTATACGACCGACAGGTCGTGCGAAATAAAAAGCACGGTCAGATTCTGAGTTTTCTGAAGCCGCCGCACCAATTCATTGAGCTGCTCCTGGCCGGGTTCATCAACGCCTGCAGTCGGTTCATCGAGCAACAAAACATTGGGGTCTGCAACCAGGGCAAAAGCGATCAGAAGGCGCTGGAACTGCCCTCCGGACATCGCTCCAATCGGCCGCAAAGCGACCTCGGGGGAAATTCCAACCAGCGCTCGCGCAGAGGAGATGTCAGCCGCAGGCTTGCGAGCGACTGCCGCACGCGCGTTGAGAAAGTCTACGCCGGTGATCGGGATATCCCTTTCCAGATCGAGCTTTTGAGGGACGTAGCCGATGCGAACGCCGGGAGCCCACCGCACAGTTCCGGCGAAAGGAAGTGAGCCGATCAGGGTCTTCAGCAATACAGTTTTCCCTGCACCATTCGGTCCGATAATCGCTAGAGCGCTGCCCCTCGCAACGCTGAAGCTGAGGTCTTTAAGAACCCGAGTAGCGTCGAAATGAACCGATAGACTATTCACTTCGAGCGTGTTCCCGGCTGAAACTGCTGCCTTGATCTCTTCCATTCTCTAACTAGGCCTCTTCCCAAAATTTGAGCATTTCATTGACCAAAGCTCCCAGCCGATAAGGTCTTTCGTCGGAAGGTTCAAAGCAACGTGGTGGCTATTCGATGAATGATCAGCACCGCGCCGGTCAAGGCCAATAGCAACAGTAGAGCCACTAGAACTCTCGATTTATTTTTCATTCCAAGTTCCGCTCCGACTGCCTGGGTCGTCACCGCTGTGAATCCCTGGATCAGCCTAACCTGTATGCGGAAAAGCACGATCATGGCCAAATTCATCGGGCCACCGTCTAAGCTTGCAGCCAGAAAAATAGCGGCTTCCCGTGGGAAGCCGCATGGCAAGTTCCTGGAAACTGGACGTTCAACTAGGCTGCGATAACGAGATCGTCCTCCACTGTTCTGACGCCTGGGGTCGACCACGCCACCCGCTCGGCTTCGCTGCGTTCCGCCCAGGAAGAGACATTACCCTTCAAGATGACTTTGTCATCCACGACTTTGACTGTGATCTTTTCTGCATCGATTTCGGCTGCCCGTCGGAGCGCATAGTCAATGTTGGCTTTGACTTCGGAGGGCATGACAGCCGGCTTCTTGATGGCGATCACGTTCGTTACGCCTCTGACCCCGGTCAGATTGCGCACTGCATTCTCGGCTGCCTGCTGCTGATACTTAAAGTCTACCTCGCCGACAAGCGTGACCCAGCCATCAGACACTTCCGTCTTAATGCAATCTTTAGGTACCCAGACATTCCATTGCAGAGCATTGATTACGGCTCTGGCAATGTCTCCGTCATTGCGAACATGGAACGACGGCAAATCTACCTTCAGTTCATCAGTCACCGCCTTTACCCCTGCGACTCTCTCGGCTGCATGTACGGCGGCATACTCTTCCGCGTAGCTCTTCACGTAGCCGGTAAGGCTTACGATTCCATCTTTTGCAGTCACCCCAATTCCTGCAGCATCAATGCTCGGCTCGAACTTCAGTTCCTGGAGAACATCCGTCTGAAGTTGCGTATTGCTCTTGCTCATACTTTCCTCCTTCATGGTTTGGACTTCATTGTTGGTTTGCATTCGCTCCTGAATTCCAAGCCTGAGCGGATTCAGGGGCGAGTAGTGAGGAGAAGCGCGTTCTTGGACGCATGGCCCACACCTTCAAGCAATTTTTTGTTCGACCACGACCCTCTTGGCGATTTCCTTCTTCGGCATCGTGATCTCCAGCTCTCCTTTGCTGAGAGTAGCCTTGACCTTGTCGGGATCAACCTCCACGGGCAGATCGATTGTTCGAAACACTTCGTTCGAGCGTTCAGAGTAAACGGTCTCACCCTTCTTCTTGTCCTCCGACTTCTCCTCTCGTTTGCCAGTAATGAACAGTCGGCGGGGCTCAACTCTGATCTCAATGTCCTTCTCAGTGAAGCCAGGCAGTCCGGCGCTGACTGTCAGCTCATTTTCCGTTTGG
>Ga0335070_10007308_pt1 | contig 12962 bp, 9 predicted proteins | sample Lox_Sample_13_FD_206722 | JGI IMG/M metagenome (GOLD analysis project Ga0335070, IMG submission 206722) | Soil microbial communities from Loxahatchee National Wildlife Refuge, Florida, United States - Lox_Sample_1.3 | ecosystem: Environmental > Terrestrial > Soil > Wetlands | place: USA: Florida...
AAGAGCGTACCGCAGTTGGATTTCAACTGCAGCGGAGCCTCGCAGGTCTTGCTGGTCGGGTTGTACTGCACCTCCAGGGAATTCATGGTCAGCTCGCCGCCGGCCACGATCGTGGGGCGGCGAATCCTGACCCACCGTTCGTCGACCTGGTCTTTCTTGAAGATGGATTCATGTCGGCTGAGGATCTCCTCGTGAACGGCCGCATCGAAGAGCTTGATGATGAGCCCGTCGACGATCAGGCATCGCGGTATGTAGATCGTGTCGCCGAAACAGCGCGTGATCCGCTCGGCGATGCTGGTCTTTCCGTTACCTGGGGCGCCGTAGAGGAACATGCCCCGGCCGGAATTGATCGCGGGCCCCAGGACGTTGAACATCTCCTGGCTGATGAGCAGATCGCTGAAGGCCTTGCGCAGATCCTCCTCCCTGGGCTGCATGACAGTGATCGTCTGCGCCGTGATGGCCTCGATGTAAGCGTGCAGCGGCACCGGCGCTGCCCCCACGTACATGGACTCCATCATGAAGCGTGCGGCGCGATCGCGGCCGGCATCGGTCAGCGTGTACGTGAAGTCACCCATGTGGGAAGATCCGACGTATACGACGATCTGCTGCTGCTTCAGCAGCGTCAGATGGTCAATGATGGACTTGGCAGGCGGCCGAGCCTACGACGGCCAGATGCTTCACGATCAGAGCTTCTACCGTGCCCGGCTCCAGGCCCGCCTCCCGGAAATTCGCCGGGGCGCGCGGGGCAAAGGCCTGGGCGGCCTGAGCGGCATCATTCGCCTGGGTGGTCGGTGTTTCAACGACAGCCGGTTTCGGGGGTGCCAAGACGGACATGAGACGCTCCCAAGTTTAGATTGTGGGGATGGTTATCACACCCTCATACCGCGGCGGGAGTATGGACATCCCCCGGCTATGATCGGCCGGGCTCAACGCTCCCTTGATGCAATGACCTGGACCCGATCGCCGACCCCAAACTCGAACACGCCGGCGAGAGTCCTTATCGCCCCCGCGAGAGACCAGACGGGTGTTCAGGTAGGAAACGGCCTATAATCACCCTCATGTCTCGACTCGACTACAGGACCGCCGGCGAATCACATGGACAGGCGTTAATCGTTCTGATCGAAGGCCTGCCCGCGGAACTGAAGCTCGACCAGGTTGCGGTCAATGAGGCCCTGCGCCGTCGACAAGGCGGCTACGGCCGCGGTGGCCGGATGGAGATCGAGCAGGATCGCGCCGGCATACTGTCGGGCATTCGACGCGGCCGGACCATCGGGGCTCCCGTGGCCGTGGAGCTGGCGAACAAGGATCGGCGGATCGACGAGGCCCCGGAAATCAACCGGCCTCGCCCGGGTCATGCCGATTTTGCAGGAGCGATGAAATGGCTCACGACCGATTGCCGGGCGCCGTTGGAGCGGGCCAGCGCCCGCGAGACCGCCGCTCGTGTCGCGGCCGGCGCAATCTCGGCGTGCCTGCTGCGGGAGTTCGGAATCGAGGTGGTCGGCTACGTCGTTCAGATCGGTGACATCACCGCTCATCTGCCGGAGGATGCCGCACTCGAGCAACTCCGCGCCGCGCGCGGGTCAAATGAGGTTTACTGCCCCGATGCGTCCGCCGCCAAGGCCATGGTTGCGGCGATCCGCCAGGCAAAGCAGAACAAGGACACGATCGGCGGTGTGGTCGAGGTCCGCGCGTTCGGATTGCCGCCGGGCCTCGGAAGCTGCGCCCAATGGTCGGACAAGCTGGACGGCAGGATCATGGGTGCCCTGGGCTCCATCCAGGCGTTCAAGGGTGTCGAGATCGGCCTCGGTTTCGGCTGCGCCGAACGTCCGGGCAGCACCGTCCATGACGAGATTTACTACGACGCCGGTCAGCGCGAGACGCCCAACCTGGGATTCGTCCGGCGAAGCAACAACGCCGGCGGCCTGGAAGGCGGCATGACCAACGGCATGCCTGTCGTCGTCCGCGCCGTGATGAAGCCGATCAGCACGCTGCTGCGCGGCCTGAACACGGTCAACCTGAAGACACTGCAACCGGAACGGAACGATTATGAGCGCAGCGACATCTGCGCCGTACCGGCCGCGAGCGTCATTGCGGAATGCGTCGTCGCCTTCGAGCTGGCTCGGGCTTTTCTGGAAAAATTCGGGGGAGACACGATGACAGAGGTCCGCGCGGCCTACGATTTCTACATGCAGTCGGCGCGACGACTGCCACAGGCCGCCGGGCCTTCTGACAGGGCCTAGACAGCCGCGCAAAACGGGGCCGCCGCGGCAACCGTGCCCTAACAGGATCGTGAGGGATCATCGCGGAGGACGTTTCTTCACTCCATGCTCCCGCATAGAAAGTATTTGCTGATCCTGACGATTGTACTTGTGGGAGGCTCCCTCGGCTGGACCGCGGCGTACGGACTGCGCCTGCGGAGCGAGTCCTACCGGGCCAGCGTCGAGGACAAGTTGAGCCGCTTCTTCGATCTGCCATGCAATCTCGGCGGCATCCGGGGCCACACCTTCGCCAGCCGCGCCTTCGAGAACGTCGAGGTCTGGCTCCCCGGCCGCCGCGATCGCATCTTTCGCTGCGACCAGGCCATCTGGTGGGAAAAGCATCGCGACGACAGGGCCTCCAACGAGCTTGAACTTAACAAGGGACTCCTCCTGCTGGGCACCGACCGGTGGCGGGGGGACGACTACGGCCAGGTTTTTCGATCCGGCCTGGGGCACAACTTCGAAGACCTCGATCTGACGCAGGTCAAGCTGTCGGATTTCGAGATCGGCTTCGATCGCGGCGGGGTCTCCATTCGGTGCCGCGACACTTCCGGCTTGATTGACATGAGCAATCCCAAGGACGGCGTCGCCCATCTGGTCGCTTATGAGCTGGGCGGCCATCGAGTCAGCCAGGGCGTCCGGATCGAGGCCAGGTTTCTCCCGCAAAACGGCGTCGATGTCTCCGAATTCATCCTCATGCTCCCCGAAGTGCCGCTTGCCTCCATCGGCATCAGCTCGGTCCTCGGGAGTCGCGTCAGCACCGGCCAATTCGCGGGCCGCGTTCAATATCGGAAGACGGCCGACGAGCCGGAGATATGGCTGGACGGCCGCCTCGAGGACGCCGACCTGGCTGAGTTGACCGCTGCTCTGCCGCTCGGGCCGTTTCCCGGCCGATTCTCCGTATCCGTCGATGGCGCGAAGATCACCGGCTCGACGGTCACGCATTTCCTCGGGCGAGGAAGGCTCTCCGGCCTGTCGCTTTCTCCGTTCGGCCCTCTGGTCGGCCGGTCAAGTCTGTCCGGATCGGCCAGCTTCAACTTCGATTCCGTTGATCTGGCCCTCGGGCACATCAATCGCCTTCGGCTTGAGGGCACCGTCTCTGATTTGGTCTTGGAGGAGTGGCTGCAGCTCCTCGGCCACGGATCGGCCACCGGCAGGCTGGTCATACGGGTGAACAATCTCGACGTGGTCGACGATCGCGTGCGCTCGGCGGATATCGAGATCAACGCCCTGCCGCCCGCCGATGCGCCCGGGACCATCGACCGGGACCTCCTTCTCGAAGCCGCGGAAAAGGCCTTCGATTTCTCCTGGCCCCCATCCCTTCCGCGCGAGCTCCTCCCGGACAAAGTGGAATACGCCGAGCTGGGAATGCGTTTGCTGGTCCGCGACAACCATCTTCGCATACTCGGTACCCATGGCGCCGACGGCGATACGATTCTGACCATCAAACTGCTGGGCACACCGGTCGCCGTGGTCAAGGAGCAGCCCGCGACGATCGATCTCACTCCCGTCCTGGGGGATCTGTTGGCGGCTGCGCGGGCCTATGACCCGGCCCAGATGCGTGATTGGTGGCGCTCCCACATGAAACGCGGAGAGCCGCCGCAGCGGTAGATAGTAAGAAATCCATTCGGAGGGCGTGACACGCCGACGGCATTCAAGTAGGATTCGCCGCGCGGCAAATGGTCCGTCTATGCGGTGACGAGACCCGGAATACGTATCCACCATCCTTGGAGCCTCTATCATGGGACAGGTCATGGTTGTCGATGGCGGTCAACTCAGGCGACTGATGAAGATCTGCCGCGCGCTCTGCTCGGGCAGCGGCGCCACCGTCCAGCAACTGCAGGTCAAATTGAAAACCTCCCGGCGCACGATTTTCCGCGACCTGAACAGCCTCGACGACATGGGGATCAAAGTGGAGTTGGGTGACAAGGGCTACAGAATTCGGCGGCCTGCGGCAGCCTGTAAGAAAGCTCTCGCCGACCGGCAGATGAAGAGCTTGAGCAAAATGCTCGACTCCTGGCTCAAATAGGATCCCCGGCTGCCAAGGCCGACGAAGGCCCCCGCCGCCTCAGGCCACGGCTACGAACTTGCGGATATTGCGGATGAGGTCCGGGGCGGTTTGCTTCTTGGACAGGTCGAATGGCAGAAAACTGCCGTGGTTGTGGTCGCTGGCAAGGATGATGAGCCTGTCGAACATGACGGCATAGCCCATCTCCTGGGGCTGATGGCCGGTGATGAAGAGATCCACGTCGAGGAGTTGGCTCAGCGCCTCAAGCTGTTCCACCGTATAGCGTCGCCCCCAGACCATGTGGAAGATCGACCTGTTCTCGTGAAGGTCTTCTATGGTCGGCTGGCGATTGAAGATGTCAGCCGAAAACTCGTCCATGTCGTAGAAGTTCGGCAGCGAGTGCGACAGCCATACGCGGTTCTCCGTCCGGGCGGCCAGGGGAAACGACGCGATGAACTCCGAGATGGCTGCCAGCACCCCGGAGGCGCGGTTCGCCCCGTAAGCCGTCGCCACCCCCGCGTTGAAATCCTCCAGAACTGCCCGACCGTTCTTGGCGATGGGGTAGTCCGTGAGCTGGGCGAGCTCGTGGTTCGATTGAAGGAAGTGGACCTGATCTGGGAATTCGCACTTGTATCTCGCCGCCTCGAGCAAGGCCTCGTGCGAGTGATCCACCTGCGACGCCTGCACGTCCGCGTGCACGATCTCGTGCAGGATCACATGGCGGGCCGTCACGCGGTCAAGCATGGCGTATTTTTCCAGCTTGGCGAGGTTCTTGCGGTGCCCGTGCAGATCCCCCGTCATGACCACCTGCCCATAGCCCGGCAAGCGAATCATGGCGCCCTTGCGGTACGGGTCCTCAAGGTTGAGCCGCGCCGCCTCGCGGAACGTCGCGATAGCCTGGTCCGCGTCAAACTGGCCGGCGGAGGAAGTCATGGCGCCTCGTCGGATTCGCGTTTGTGGTCTTTGGTCTCCTCCTCGACCACCTCGCGAATGAATCCGGAGAAATCATATGAATCGTCCGAGTCGGCCGCATAATCGACGGGCTCAGGCACCGCTGAGGCCGGAGTTGGAGACGGCGGCTGCCCCGAAGCGCCGCCCGGCACCTCCTGGCCCGTCCGTCGTCGCTTCATCAGCACGTGATGAATCATCTCCAGCTGGGTGATGATCTCTTTCATGTCCCGGGGTCGGCGGCTCATCTCGTGCAGGCAGCTCTGCATTGCCAGCTTGGACAGGGCGGAGGGGATGTCCGGGTTCAGTTCCTGCGGCGACGGCACCGGCCTGCGCCGGGCGGAGATCGGATCGGTCTGCTTGCCTTTCTTGGTGATCAACGTCGGATACGTCTCCCCGGTCAGAGCCCAATACAGCGTCGCTCCAAAGTTGAATACGTCGGTCTGCTGCGTCAGATGCCGCCGCTCGACCTGCTCCGGCGCAATGTAGTCCGGCGTGCCCTGTATCCTCGGCTTCCGAAAACCGATCAGGCAACTCTGCCCGAAGTCGATGATCTTCACCGTCGAGTCAGCGGTCACGAGAATGTTGTTGGGCTTGATGTCGGTATGGATCAGGCCCTGCTGGTGCATCGCATCCAGCGCCTCGGCCACCTTCAAGAACAGATCCACCGTTTCGTCGATACGTTCAGGACGGCGCTTGTCGAGACTGATGCCGTCCACGAACTCCATCACTACTTGGACCTCGACCAGCTTGAAAAACTGCCGGATCCGCTTCAGCTCGTAGGCCTTGCGGAGATAGGGGTGATTCAGGCGGCTCGAAATCTCGAACTCGCGGATCGCTTGATCGAGGAACCGGCAGTCTTCATTCTTCTCGCGTTGAACCCGCTTGAAGGCGAAGAGCTCGCCGGTCTCGGGTTTGACGACTTGATACACCTGCGAACGGGCACCGTCGCCCAGCTTCTGGAGGATGTTGTACCCGGACACTAGGTCTGTCACAGTCCGCTCGCGCCCCTCTGGAATTCGACGAAGGCCACGCAGGCCCTTAATGGGTATAGCAAAACCCCAACTGTCATGCACCCTCCACCCGGAGGGAATCATCGTGGCCGCGTGGCATGCCCTGCTGCGCCAAAGTGCTGAGGCACGACCTCGCAGCCAGATCAGATGGGTGCTAAACCCTTGACGGCCCAAATTTTAGGAGAGGCTGCTTCTGTCGTCAAGAAAGCTGCGGTAATGCTCAGGCTTGAACGCGCTCAGACGACGGTCACGCGGCGTTCTGCTCCAGCGATTCCTCGGCCTCGCGGATGGCGTCCACAAACGTCGCAGGAGTGGGAGCCGCGCGCAAGGCTTGCTGGAGCTTTGGATCCAGCATCAGCCGGCAAAGGCGGCCCAGGAGGAGCAGGTGACTCACTTGGTCCGGGCTGCAGATCAGGAAGAACAGGTCGGTCAGCCCGCCTCGACGCTCACCGAACACGACACCCTGCGAGGTCCTGGCGGCGGCGAGCACGGGCCCTTCAGAATAGAAAGGGCGGGACGGATGTGGCACCGCGACACCATCCTGCAAAGCGGTCGAGCCCTGAGCTTCCCGCTCTTGGAGCGCCTCGACCAGCGCGGGGCCATCCAGCGTCGGATCGGCATGCTCGGCGAGGTCAACGAGAGCCCGGAGCACGGACGACTTTGTTTTGGCCACGAGGCCGACCGCGACCGCGCATTCCTTGAGCGCCGGGGTGATGAGCAATCCGGCGGGAGCCTCCGGGTGTTTGTCCTTTTCCCGACGCGCCGGCAGGCTCTCGAGGTTGGCCTCAATCCAGTTCCAGATTTCCCCGGCCCTGAATCGCCAGACCCCCCGGACGCGCGAACCGGGCAGAATGCCGCGCTCCGCCATCCGCACGACCTCTCGCGTGGAGACGTGCAGGCTGGCGGCCACTTCCTTGACACCGATTAAGGTTCGCGGCATTGCATACCACCACGGACGCCGTGCGTGCGCGGCGAGCGACATCTCTGACGCCCCCTCGCGTCACCCCAAGGCCGACGATCACACACCGCTCCTACCGCACGCGCCTTGAGCAGTCCGATCAATCTCTGCTATCGGCACACCCCAGGGCGTCCTATAGCAGCAGCCTGATGTTTGCAGGGGCTCGCCGGTCGCCGAGACGCCCGGCTCCACTCGTCTTATGTAGCCTATGCGCGGGCAGGAGGTCAATCCGGGAAGACCGGATCATTCGATGAGGAGCCTATAACCAGCGTCGCCGGACCCCACGCGAAGGGCGCATTTCCCCGAAAAAAGGCGCTCCAGCAGACCGCCGACAGCGAGGCCTCGCCAGCCGCGGTTCAGAGCAGGCGGGCATGCTGGATAGGGCTGGCGGGTGTGGCTCCGGACGAAGCTGCGGAGATCCTGCTTGTTGGCCAGCAAGGCAAAGGACAGGTGGTTGTGGGCGCAGAAATCGCGAAGGAAGGCTGTGCTCAGGGCGATCAGGACCTCTTCCTCGGGGTCATCCTCATCCGAGGTGGGTTCGGGCCAGGCCTCGCGGGGAAGGCTCATCGCTCGCCCTATGGCCGCCGCCAGACGGCGCAGAGCAGCAGCGCTGAGGTTCAAACCGCGAAGAGACCGGAGCTTGGCGATGTCGGTCCAACCCCTGCGGGCCATCTCCACGAGCAGATGGTCCCGGAGCACGCCGCGCGCCGGGCGATCATATTCCTGGGCCAGCTTGTCGCGCTCCTCGACCAGCGCCTCGGCAACGGCCAGCTCCTGGGCCGTCAATGAGCCGATGCCTCTCAGTCGACGCAGCTTCTGTTCTCCGGTCGGCGCGAAATGCTCGGGGGTGCACATGGCGGCGAATTCTTCGTTCGCCCATTCCCGCCGCCCCAGGGCGCTCAGGCGTGCATCGAGCACGCGGTATATCTCCGGCAGGTGGATCACGTCCTCCACGGCATAACGGATCTGATCCGCGGTCAACGGGCGCTTGCGCCAATCGCTCAACGTCTGTGACTTGTGGATTCGAGTCCGAACCGTCATTTGAGCCAGCCGTCCCAGGTTGATGGGATAGCCCAATCCGACAAGGCCGGCGGCGACCTGCACGTCAAATACGTTCGCCGCCGCTTTGCCGACCTGCTTCCAGCAGATCCCAAGGTCCTCGGCGCCGGCATGGACGACGACGCGAATCCGCTCGTCGACCACCAGTTCCCAGAAAGGCGAGAGATCTAGGCCGTCCATGGGATCGATGATCGCGCACAGCGAATCCGTCGCCACTTGAACGAGGCACACTTCCGCCTGGTAGCACTCCTCTCCCACGAACTCCGTGTCAAAAGCGAACATCCCCTCCTTGGAAACGCGCGAACACATGTCGGCCAAAGCCGAGTCTTCGGTAATGATCTCCGGCGTACGCACATCCGTCACGGTTGCACCGCCATCCGTCAACCTCCTCAAGGGAACGCCCCAACACCCCCCGTTCGCGTTACCCTCATGACTCAGTGTAGTCCGACGCCGTACCGCCGCAAGCCGCGCGGAAGGGCCGCGGATCCCGCAGGGCAAGCGCACGTTCGTCCCGCATACGCCGGACGAGGGCGATGATCCCCCGGCTGATTCACTCCGCTTTTGCCAACCGCCGCACAAGCTGTTAACCTCGTCATCCCTTCCGCCGCACTCGGACCCAGCGGCGGCTGACCGGATTGATCGCAAGACAAGGACTGCTGAATGAAAAGCCAATCGCATTCCCGCAAAGCCGGCCCGACCAAGGGCAAGCCTTCCAGGAGCAAGCTCCCGCGACACCATGGCCGGAGCGATCTCGCCCGTCGGCGGGCGGCGTTCATGTCCGGCCCCCAGGTGGAGCCGATTCACCTTCGGCCCCATACGAACGTCGCCGACATGATCGACCACTGCTACGCTCGCAGCGGCTTCAACGGACGGCGGCTGGCCGAGGCGTGCCAGCTCTATTCCCGCATGCTGAATTCGGGAGCGACGGTCGGCTTGACGCTGAGCGGCGCGATGACCCCCATCGGCATACAGGGCGTCCTGATCGACCTGATGGAGGCCGGGTTCGTCGATTGGATCATCTCCACGGGCGCTAACCTGTACCACGACCTGCACCGGACGTTCGGCTTTCCGGTCACGCAGGGGCACTGGGCCATGGATGACAACGAGCTGGCGGAAGTCAACATCGCCCGAATCTATGACACTTTCATCGGCGACAACGAGACGTTGCTGGCCACTGACAGAGTCATCCAGAGGGCGGTCGAGCGCATCGAGCGCTCAAGACCCTTGTCCAGCGCTGAATTCCACTGGCTTCTCGGGCGGCAATTGGCCAGGGTCGCGCCTCGCCCCGAAAAATCCATGCTCATCACCGCCCAGAGGTGCGATGTGCCCATATACACGTCAAGCCCCGGAGACAGCTCCATCGCCCTGGCCCTCATCGTGACCAATCTGTTCAGCGAGCCGGTCCGGCTCGATCCGGTTCAGGACGTCATCGAGACGGCGGCGATCGTCCGCGCATCCGAGCGGAACGGCGTGGTAATGGTGGGCGGAGGAAGTCCCAAGAACTTCTATCTGCAAACGCAACCGGCCCTGGACCAGTTCCTGTACGACCACAAAGGCGGCCATGACTACTTCATCCAACTGACCACCGACGCGCCCCACTGGGGAGGTTTGTCCGGTGCCACGCCAAGCGAGGCCAAAAGTTGGGGAAAGGTCAAGGACGCGACGAAGAACAACGTCGTGGTTTACAGTTGCGCCAGCGTCACCCTCCCGCTGCTCGCCCAATACGTGCTCATCCGCAATAAGCCCAGACGGCTGCGGCGTGTCTATCGCACTCTTGATCAGCGGGTCGAAGAGCTGCGCAGAGCGGCGGCACGAAACACGAAGCTGCGGCAGCAGTTGAAAGCCCTGGGGCCGTAGCCGGCGGACGGGCCGAGCTGCTATGCCGGCCGCGGTTTGAAGATCATCCCTCGGCGGGTGCGACCGTCGAGGCGGACCTCCAGCGGTTCATCGAAGCGGACGTGGCGGAGAAACTTCGTCTCGGTGACGGCCGGCTGCCGTTCCAGCCAATCCCAGTCCACGAAACCGCCGCCCGCGAGGTAGCCCACTCGAAGGCAGGTCAGATTCTGGAAGAAATGTGAACCTTGCGACGGGGCCACCACGAAGTTCTCGAGGCTTGACTCCACAACGACCTGCGCTGCGGAAATGTGCTCCCACATGACCGGGATGCCCAACCACGGATCGGCCGAGCCCCACCGGCCCGGCCCGATGAGCAGACACGGTCGCCCCGCCTTCCGGAGATTCTCGTTGACCTGGCTCAATTCGCCGACGATCGAGCGCGTGTGGGCGGAATCGAACGCCTCCGGTTTCACGAAGACGATGTCCCGCACGTTGCGGATGTAGCCGTTGCCCATGGTCTGCGGGCTGTAGCAGACCAGCTTGTCCTGATCCACGTTTTCCAACGAGACCTGCTCAAAGGCCTCATCCGACACTGTCGGCCGCATCTGCAGGAGACTGAACTGCATCGGTTCGGCCTTCATGTTCACCGCGAACTCGATCTCGATCGGACAGGCCATGGCCTGCTGGCCGATCTCCACCAGAAAGGTCAGTATCTCGGCCAGGGGGAAGACGCCGGCCTTCAAGACGTGGGCGAAGGTGACCAGACGCGACCCGGCTCTGACAATGCCGTCATACACGGCGTCGTCTTCCGGGCAGTAGACCGAGCCGATTGCGGCAAGCGTGCCATCCCGCTCGGCAACGTCAAGATCGCTTCTGATCAGGTTCTGGTCGGCATCGGCGGAGCGGTACGGTCCCGGGTGCCGCATGTCCAGCGCGAAAAACGTCCGCTGGGCATTGGCCAGCATGTCTTCCGCCGTGCTGAACTGGGGCAGCACCTGCGGGTACTTCGGCGAGAACATCAGCATTTCGCCGCCTTCGACCACCATCTTCCCCAGGCCCAGGGCCACGCATGCGATGCCGTCCTCGGGCTTGAGTCTGCCCAGCGGGTAGAAGTTGTACGATCGCGCCACGCCGGAGAACGTCGGGTAATAGCGGTCCTCATACTGAGCGCCCACGAGCTCCTGGAGGATAACGCCCATCTTCTCCTCCTCGCCGTGGTGCCCGGTCGCTTCCTGATAGTGCCTGGCGGCTCGGAAGAAGGTGGAGGCATAGACCAGCTTGACGGCGTTGCAGAGCTGCTCCAGTCGCACGACCTCATCAGGATGGTTGTTGGGAATCATGTATGTTCGGTAGATCCCCGCGAAAGGTTGCCCGTGTGAGTCCTCCAGCAGGCTGCTGGATCGCACTGCCAGGGGACAATGCACGGACTGCACAAAAGCGGCCAGATCGTTGCGGACCGCTTGCGGCAGCTCACACGCCAGAAAGACGCGGGCCAGTTCCTCGTCGTCCCTGTCCTGCACGAGCACCTCGCCCAGCCGATTCTCCTCCAGGAACGAATCGAATATCTCCGTGCCCAGGGCCGCCGAGTTGGGCACGGCGACACGCACGCCGGGCCAGCGATGACGAACGTCGTAGCGTTTGAGCAGGGCATTGATGAACGCCAGCCCGCGGGCCTTGCCGCCGATCGAGCCGCCTCCGATTCGTGCGAACGGCACGGCCCGCGAGAACTGACGCCGCGAAAAGTCCGCGATCACGCCGGCCTGGCTCCGTTCGTAAAACTCCGAGAGCGTATCAATGAGATACTTGCGCAGGCTGGCGGCGTCCGCAAACTCCGACACCTTGCGCGGGCGGATTCTGGCCGCCAGCTCGAATTCCGTCCGGGCCATGAGCCAGTTGCTGAAGTGGTCGGAACCGCCGTGGTAGAGCAGCGACTCATCCGGCACCTGACGCAGCTTTTCCACCATGTCGCGCAGATCTGTCGCCCGGGCCACCTCGCGGCCATCCGGCATTCTGAAGACGAAATCGCCGAAGCCGAAGTTGTTGAGGATGAAGCCGCGCAGCTCCTGCAGCAACCGCATCGACTTCTTGTGCAGGAAACAGGCCCCCAGCTCAGCGGCGGCACGCTCGTGCGAGGCATCGGAGGACTGGAGCAGGACGGGCATCTGGGGCGATTCTTTCTTCACGCGGCGGACGAATTCCAGTCCGGCCTCGGAGTCCAGTACCCCGTCCCGCGAGAATCTGACGTCGGAAATCACGCCCAGCAGATTCGACCGGAACTTGGTGTAGAAACCCCAGGCTTGTTCGAATGTTTCGGCCAGCAGAATCTTGGGCCGGGCCCGCATCCGCAGAAGCTTGTGCACCGGATTGATGCCCTCGGCCATCAGGGCCTGCGTCTGTTTCATCAGCTCCGTATAGATCAGCGGCAGGTACGACGAATAGAACCTCATCGAGTTCTCGATCAGGATGATCACGCGGACGTCGCCCACCCGCGTGTCATGCTCGACATTCAATCGATCCTCGACGTGTTTGATGATGGCCAGGAGGATCTTGGCATCGCCGTACCACATGAAGAAGCGGTCGATGGCCCCGCGCTTCTCAATGCTGGAATAAGGCGCCACTTCGCGCGGATCGTCGGTCAGCACGATGACGGTCAGCTCAGGCTTGATGCACTTCACCGCCGCGGCGAATACCGGCACCTCCATATCTCCCAGCCGTGTCATGGTGATGACCAGATCGAAATGGCGATCCTTGATGAGTCGAAGGGCCTGTTCGCCGGTCGAGACGTGCGACACCTGGGGCGCGTGACTCAGGTTAAGCTCCTGGTACTTGCTCAAGATGAGGTCCGCCACCAGCCCGTCCTCTTCCAGGATGAAGGACTCGTA
>Ga0335070_10007309_pt1 | contig 12961 bp, 7 predicted proteins | sample Lox_Sample_13_FD_206722 | JGI IMG/M metagenome (GOLD analysis project Ga0335070, IMG submission 206722) | Soil microbial communities from Loxahatchee National Wildlife Refuge, Florida, United States - Lox_Sample_1.3 | ecosystem: Environmental > Terrestrial > Soil > Wetlands | place: USA: Florida...
GACGGCGGAGGCCGGCTGGGGCCGCGGCAGGCCCCGCTGGGCCACCGGGCCCTGACCCGCCTTGGTGCCCAATGAATCGCCGCGGAGGTCTTCCTCGGCGACGTGAGAGAGATCGGTGCGCCCGAGGTAGGTGATGGCCAGCTCGCGGAAGACGTAGTCGATCACCGAGGTGGACATCTTGATCGCGTCATTGCCCTTGACCATGCCATTGGGCTCGAAGCGGGTGAACACGAAGGCGTCCACGAACTCCTCGAGCGGGACGCCGTGCTGGAGCCCCAGCGAGATGGCGATGGCGAAGCAGTTCATGAGCGAGCGGAAGGCCGCCCCCTCCTTGTGCATGTCGAGGAAGACCTCGCCGAGCGAGCCGTCTTCGTACTCGCCCGTGCGGAGATAAACCTTGTGCCCGCCCACCACCGCTTTCTGCGTGTAGCCCGAGCGGCGGTTCGGCAGGCGGTGCCGCTCGCGCAGGTACTTGGTCACTACCCGCTCGGTCATACGCTCGGCCACCTTCTCGACATCGGCCGCGGCGGCCTCCTCCTCGTCGTCGCTCACGGCGTTGAGTGGCTGCGAGAGCTTGGAGCCGTCGCGATACAGGGCGACCGCCTTGAGCATGGACTGCCAGGAGGTGCGATAGGCGTCCTTGACCTCCTCGACGGTGGCGTCCTGCGGCATGTTGATGGTCTTGCTGATGGCGCCGGAGAGGAAGGGCTGGGCCGCCGCCATCATGCGGATGTGGGCGTCGACCGGGATGAAGCGCTGTCCCTTGCGGCCGCAGCGATTGGCGCAGTCGAAGACCGAGAGGTGCTCGGGCTTGAGGAAGGGCGCGCCCTCGACCGTCATGGTGCCGCAGCAGTAGTCGTTGGCCGCCTCGATCTCCGACGGTGTGAAGCCCAGCGCGCGGAGCAGGTTGCCGTTCCACTCGGCGAGCTGCGCGTCATTGATGCCGAGCTTCTCGGAGACGTAGCCATCTCCGAGCGTCCAGGAGTTGAAGACGAACTGGATCTCGAAGGCCCCCTCGACGGCGGCTTCGAGCCGCGCCAGCCCCTCCTCATCGAAGCCCTTGGCCCGCAGCGAGTCGTGGTTGATGGAGGGCGCGCCCTCGAGCGTCTTGCGCCCGACGCAGTAGTTCACGATCTCGTCGATCTGATGCGGTGGGTAGCCCAGCGCGGTCAGCGCCATGGGCAGGCTCTGGTTGATGATCTTGAAGTAGCCGCCGCCCGCCAGCTTCTTGAACTTGACGAGGGCGAAGTCGGGCTCGATGCCCGTGGTGTCGCAGTCCATGACGAGGCCGATGGTGCCGGTGGGCGCCAGCACGGTCACCTGCGCGTTGCGGAAGCCGTGGGCCTGCCCCAGCTCGAGCGCGCGGTCCCACGTCTCGCGCGCCGCCTGCAGCAGCCGTTGCGGGCAACGCTCCGGGTCTATGCCCTTGGGCGTGATGCTCAGCTCTTCGTAGTCGCTCGCGGGGGCATTGTAGGCGGCGCGCCGATGGTTGCGGATGACACGCAGCATGTGAAGCCGGTTCTTCGTATAGCCGGGGAAGGGGCCGAGGTCCTTGGCCATCTCGGCGGAGGTCGCGTAGGCCTCACCGTGCATGATGGCGGTAACGGCACCGCAGATGGAGACGGCCTCGGGGGAGTCGTAGGGGATGCCGCTCCGCATCAGCACCGTTCCCATATTCGCGTAGCCCAGCCCTAGCGTCCGGAAGTCCCAGCTCTTCTGGGCAATCACGGGGCTCGGGTAGGCGGCCATCAGCACGCTGATCTCGAGCACCACCGTCCACAGCCGGCAGGCGTGGCGGAAGCCGTCGACGTCGAAGCCGCCGTCCGGCCGCAGGAACTTGACGAGATTGACCGAGGCCAGGTTGCAGGCCGTGTCGTCCAGGAACATGTACTCGCTACACGGGTTGCTGGCATTGATGCGCCCGTCCTCGGGGCAGGTGTGCCACTCATTGATGGTGGTGTCGTACTGCACGCCCGGATCGGCACAGGCCCATGCGGCGTACGCGATCTCGTTCCAGATGTCGGCGGCGGGAATGGTCTTGGCGATCTTGCCGTCGGTGCGGCGCTTGAGCTCCCAGTCGCCGCCCTTGTCGAGCACCTCGAAGAAGCCGCTCGGCACGCGGATCGAGTTGTTGGAGTTCTGACCGGAGACGGTGAGATAGGCCTCGCTGTCCCAATCGGTGTCGTACTCGGGGAAGACGATCTCCGTCACGCCCGAGGCCGCCAGTTGAAGCGTCTTCTGGATATACGCCTCGGGCACGAAGGCCGCGCGTGCCTCGCGCATGGCCGCGCGCAGCCCGGGGTTCTGCTTCGGATCAGCCTGGATGCGGTCCCCGGCTCGGGCCGCCTGCAAGACCGCCTGGAGCCGACGCTTGCCCAGCCGTGAGCCCGCCACCAGGGCGGCCACCTTCTGCTCTTCGACGACCTTCCAGCGGATGAACTGCATCACGTCGGGGTGGTCGAGGTCGAGACAGACCATCTTGGCCGCCCGCCGTGTCGTGCCGCCAGACTTGATGGCGCCCGCCGCGCGGTCACCGATCTTGAGGAAGGACATGAGCCCGGAGGACTTGCCGCCACCCGAGAGCGCTTCGTTCTCGCCGCGGAGCGCAGAGAAGTTGGACCCGGTGCCCGAGCCATACTTGAAGATGCGGGCCTCGCGTGTCCAGAGGTCCATGATGCCGCCGTCATTGACCAGATCGTCGGCCACGGACTGGATGAAACACGCATGGGGCTGAGGACGCTCGTAGGCGCTGGTGGCCCGCGTCAGGGCTCCCGAGTCGGGGTCCACGAAATAGTGGCCCTGGGCCGGCCCCGAGAGGCCATAGGCATAGTGAAGGCCCGTGTTAAACCATTGCGGCGAATTGGGCGCCGCGATCTGCGCCGCCAGCATGTGGCAGAGCTCGTCATAGAAGGCGCGCGCGTCCGCCGGGGAGTCGAAGTAGCCATAGCGCTCGCCCCAGTGGGTCCAGCAGCCCGCCAGCCGGTGGAAGACCTGCCGGGCGTCCCGTTCGCCCCCGAGGACAGGCTGTCCATTCTTGTCCAGGACAGGCCTGCTATCGGGGCCGACCTGCGGCACCCCCGACTTCCGGAAGTATTTCTGGGCCAGGATGTCCACCGCGACCGAAGACCATTCGGCCGGCGCGGAGATGCCCTCCTGGCGGAAGACCGTGGTTCCATCCGGGTTCCGTATCTCCGAGTTCCTCTGGGAGAACTCGATGCCGGCATAGGGACTCTGGCCTTCGGCGGTGAATCGACGGGAGATTCTCATGCATGCCTCCTCTTCTGGACACTGCCTCGTGCGGTTTCTTGCGCTTCGTCACCAGGAGGTCCTGTCAGAGACCAACTGAGCGTGAGGCACAACATATTGTGGCGGGGTAAGCCAAGTCAACCTTTATTTGGTAGTTTCCGATGGACCGGCTTTAGCGCGCTGCGTTGCCGCGCGGGAGCCTTTAAAATGGCGACCATGCGCTGGCTTGTCGATGGCTACAACGTGATCAGACGCGCGCCGGAGCTCGAATCCCGTGAGCGCGAGAGCCTGGAAGCGGGCCGTCAGGCTCTCTGTGCGCTACTGGCGCAGGTCGCGCGCGTCTCGCACGACACGTTCACTGTGATCTTCGATGGGGTCGAGGCTGGAGGACGCTCGAGCGGCGGCGCCGGCGTCACCGTTGTCTTTTCCAGCGCGCGCGAATCGGCCGATCACGTGCTGGCGCGGATGGCCCGCGAAGGCGGGGCGGTCGTCTCCAATGATCGCGAGGTGCGGAGGGCCGCCGAGCGGGCCGGCGCCATCGTCGTCACCACCGACCAGTTTCTGGCGCGGCTCGAGAGGCCGCCTGCGGTGTCGACTGAGGACGGGGCGCCCGAGGAGCCGGAGATCGAGAAGGATGACGAGGAGGAGCCTGCTCGCGGGCCACGCAAGGGAAACCCGCGGCGACTCAGCAAGAAGGATCGCGCCACGAAGCGGGCCCTCGGGCGCCTGGGCCACGGCCGTTATCCTCACGCGTAGTGAGGGGGCGGGGGGGCCCCGGGGGCGTTTCAGAGAGCCTGGAGCTACTTGCCTTCTTTGATCAAACGGTTGCGGCGCTGCAGATAGCCGTTGCGGACGGAGCTGTAGAGATCGACCGTCGACTCTTCGATGCCCTGGAAGAGGTCGAGGTTGAGCGAGCGGTCGTTGATGGTGTCGCCAATCTTCATGCTGAGCGCGTCGGGCCAGAAGGGGATGTAGTAGTACAGCGGGTGCATCGCCCCGTCAACACCGGTGCCGATCCCGTCCCGCACGGTGAGCGGCGGCAGGAACGGGAGCACGAGGTACGGGCCCGGCCCAACGCCCCAGATGCCGAGGGTCTGACCGAAATCGGCCCGCTGCCGCTCGAGCCCCATCTCCTGGCGTGCCACATCGAAGAGCCCGCCGATGCCGAGCGTGGAGTTGATCAGGAAGCGGCCCATCTCCTTGGCCGCGTCGAGAAGCTTCCACTGCAGCACCTTGTTCACGAACCGCGACGGCATCCGCAGGTTGGTGAAGCCGTTGTCGATCATGGTCTGGAACATGTCCGGCATGACGTAGTTGTAGCCCTGAGCCACCGGCTTCAGCACGTACTTGTCGAGGTTGTAGTTGAACGTGAACATCTTCTCGTTGAACTTCTCCCACGGGTCATACTCCTCGACATCCGGATCGGGCGGCATCGCCTCGGGCGTGCCGCGTAACGCCGCATCCGCCGGGCCCGAAAGGGCGACGACCCACGCCGGGGCGTTCTTGGCCGTGATCGGCTCATAGTCGATGGAGACGCTGGGGGCGGCGGCCGGCTCGGCCGGGGTGCTCTCGGCTTCGACCGTCGCGTCATCCGGGGACGTCACATTGGGGGACGTCACGTTCTCGGCCGGGGCGGAGACCTCGGCGGGAGCGGCGGTCTGAGCCGGCTCGGCAGGGGACACCACGGGAGCGCGGGAGGCCAGCAGGGAGCTTTCGCTCACCAGTGTCGAGGACAGGGTGCCGCATCCACCCAGAGCGAAGCCGAGAGCCGCAGCGACGATCACCACCGGCCACCCACCCGAACTCGAGCGCACCGTATCTCCTCTTTCCTGGCACCGGGTCACTGAAGAAGCCCTTCGCTTGAGCCTATTTGCACACGGTCGCGAGATTAGCGTGAAAAGTGCCGTGACGCCAGCCCTTTTTCCACTGTCGACTCGCTGACTGCGCGGGACCCCCACTACACGCAAAGTAGCCGCTCCAGCATTACTCCGAACCTCTCAAGCATTGGTTCAGCACCAAGCAAGGGGGGTGCCACGCGTGGCCCCCGGTCAATTCATGATCTATCTTACTGTTCGATAAAGAGTTCCTGCCAGCGGGGTGCCCGTCGAATGACGCTCGCCGTGTCGCTTGCTCCACGATTTGTCAGATTGGTCCAACGCATTGCCCAAACTTGGAGTCCGGGTAGCACGGTTGAAACAGAATGGGGGTGGGCGGGAGTGACCTCCCGCCCGAACCCCCCATGTGCAAGTGCGCAACTCGCGCTGCGCGTCCCGGCAAGAGTCGGGATAAGGTCAATCAGCCGGCGCTATCGAGGACTGTCGCTTCGATCCCCGCAGCGCCCTATATGTGGTCCGGTGGCGTGTCCATCGTGGCTCCATCAGAGATCCGAGGGCGTGTCTCTGTCAAGCGCCTTCTGAGCAGTCTCGTCATACCCCGGACGCTACCCTCGCGCGTATTATCTGGTGACATCATGACGAGGCGGAGCTGGAGCGCGCGTCTCATCGTGGCGGCGACGGTGGCGGCCCTGCTGATGCTGCTGGGAGGTCTGGCCGTCCGCGTCGGGCAGCCCTATCCAGGGTTCTTCGTCGCGCCGGACTTTCGCGTCTTCCCCTCGGAGCCGGACGTCGCGCTGCAATGGGGCGACCGCATCGTGGGCGTGGATGGGCGGTCTCCGATCACCCTCGAGTCGCGCGTGACCTCCTCGGACACGCCCATTCGCTACGAGATCGACCGCGCCGGGCGCCGCCTGATGCTCGACGTGGCGCCGCACCTGTTCACGTGGCGCATCCTGACGGGCCACTTCGGCGTGTTCTTCATCATCTCCTCCGTGATGCTGGCCGTCGGGATTGCCGTCTTCGCACAGAACCCGGGCGCGCGTCCCAATCGCAACTTTCTGATCTACATGTGCCTGTGGGCGGTCTCGAACGTGGCGGTCCCGGAGTCGGTACTGGGCTCGAGCCGCGTCGCGGCCTGCCTGGTCGGCTTCATCTCGATCGTGCTCTCCGTTCACGGCTGGGTCTTCTTTCTGACCTACCCGGCCAACCCGCCACGCGAGATGTGGCTCGATCGTCATCGGGTCATCCCGCGCCTCTATGGGTGCGCTCTCGTGGCGGGCTCGCTCGCCGCCCTCACGTTCGTCGTGCTCACTGCGACGGCGCCCCAGCTCCTCGCCGACGGCTGGATCTACCCGGTCTCGGTGGCGACGCTCTTCACCCTCGCCGCCGTCTCCTTTCCGATCAAGATCGCCGCCCTGCTCGACACGCGGCGGCGCGTGGCCTCCCCCCTCGTCAACCAGCAGATCACCGTGCTCCTGCTGGGCATCGGGCTGGGTCTGGGCGGCTGGCTCGCCTTCATGCTGGCCCCGCTCTCCCAGCTCTACCGTGGTCCCCTGGACCCGCAATGGGGCTCGGCGCTCGTCCTGCTCTACCCGCTCGCCATCGCCTATGCCACCGTGCGCTACCGCCTCTTCGACGCTACCGTGGTGATCCGGCGCTCCGTGGTCTACGCCGCGCTCGCGGGCCTGATCACCGCCGCGTACGCGCTGGCCATAGCCGGCGCGAATCTGCTGCTGGCCCAGGCCAGCCTCGCCGAGTCCACGTGGTTCTCGGCCGCTTTCATGTTTGCGGTGGCGCTCGCGTTCAACCCGTTGCGGGAGCGGCTTCGCCGCCTCGTGGACCGGACCTTCTTCCGCGAGCGCTACGACTACGCCCGCACCATCGGGGCGCTCGCCCGCTCGATGTCGAGCCTCCTCGATCTCGTCGAGATCGAGCGCCGTCTCACGACGACGATCGAGTCGGCCATGCACGTGGCCCATGCCCGGCTCGAGGTGGGCGCTCCGCGGGGCGCTCTCGAGCCCGCGCTCCGCGCGGCGGCGGGGGCGCTCTCGCGCTATCAGCTCGCCGCGGATCCGCGCTTCGCGGCGATCGAAGGCGGCGCGCTCAGTGTCTATGCCGCGCTGGGCGCCGAAGTCCTCGTGCCTCTCCGCTTTCAGGGGGAGATTCGCGGCCTTCTCGTGCTGGGCCCCAAGCGGTCCGAGGCGGCGTACACCGCCGAGGACCTGGAGCTTCTGGAGACCCTGGCCGACCAGACGGCGGTGGCCGTGGCCAATGCCGAGGCGCATCAGCAGGTGCTCGACTATGCGCGGCAGCTCGAGCGGAGCCTGCTCATCCGCACCAGCCTCGCCAAGTTCGTCCCGCAGCGCGTGCGCGACCTCATCGAGGAGTCGCCCGAGGCCCCTTCGCTCGACAAGAGGGAGACGGACGTGAGCGTCCTCTTTGCCGACATCAGCGGGTACACGAGCCTGTCCTCACGCCTGGCCCCGGACGACCTCGACGCCCTCGTGCAGCGCTACTTCGGCGCGTTTCTCGACGAGATCGTCAAGCACGGCGGCGATGTCAACGAGACGGCCGGCGACGGCCTCATGGTCATCTTCCACGAGGGGGATCATGCTCGGGCGGCGGTGGAGGCCGCGCGGGCGATTCATCGGCGCGCCGGCGAGATCGGCGCCGAGCTCGAGCGCCGCTTCGACCCGCTGCGCATGCACATCGGCGTCAACACGGGCCCGGCGCTTCTGGGCGCGACCAAGATCGAAGGGCGGGCGGGCACGCGCTGGACCTATACGGCTTCGGGCATGACGACCAATATCGCCGCGCGGCTCGCCGCGCAGGCTCAGGGTGGCGAGATCGTGCTCTCAGAGGAGACGCGCGGGCGCCTCGGCGGCGACGTCCCCCTCGAGGACATGGGGCTCCGCGAGCTCAAGGGCGTCGAGCGGCCCATGCCTCTCTATCGATTGAGGTGAAAGTCCCATGACACCAGCGGCCCTGCGTCATCTCTCGAAGACGGATCCCGTGCTGCGCGCCCTCATTCGGCAGGTGGGACCTTGCACCATGAAGGTCCAGAAGCGGTGGTCGCCGTTTCAGTCGCTCGTGCGGGCGGTGGTGTACCAGCAGCTCCACGGCCGTGCCGCGGCCGCGATCTTTGCCCGCCTCGTCGCGCTCTTCGACGGTCCCGGCTTTCCGAGCCCGGCCGAGGTGCTGGCCATGAGCCCGCGGCGGATGCGGAGCGCGGGTCTCTCCCGCGCGAAGGTTCGCGCCATCAAGGACATCGCGAGCAAGGCGGCCGCGGGCATCGTGCCCTCCCGCCGGGTGGTGGCCAGGCTCGCCGACGAGGAAATCGTGGCCCGGCTCACCGAGGCGCGCGGCGTCGGACGGTGGACCGTGGAGATGCTCCTGATGTTCACCCTGGGCCGCGAGGACGTGCTGCCCGCCGACGACTACGGCGTTCGCGACGGCTACCGTGCCGCCTACGGCCTCAAGGCGTTGCCATCTCCCAAGGTCTTGCGGGAGTACGGCGAGCGGTGGAAGCCGCACCGGACGACGGCCTCGTGGTATCTCTGGCGCGCCGCCGAGCATGCCAAAGCCGCGAAGAAGAAGACCACGGCGAAGAAGTCGAGGCCGCCCGCCTAGCTGTTCCTGCCGTGAGAAGGTTGGCTTTTCGATCCCGGGATCAGTCGCGTCGATCCACGGCTGGCCTTCGGCGAAGCAGGTCGAGCGGAAGCGCGAGAGGTCGGTGGTCGGGATCCGCAGGGATCGTGACACGCTTGACAGGCTCACGGGAAGGCCCTATAAACACTGGCACACACCGCTGTGGCCGAACTTTCAGGCTTGGCTCGAACCGACCAAATGGAGGTGCCATCGATGGCAGTCACTCGACGAGAACTGCTCAAAAGCGCGGCGGCATTGGGTGCCGCAGGGGCGCTGTCCCACGCGCTCCCGGGCACGGCGCAGGCGCAGACCACCCAGAAGAAGGATCTCGTCGTCGCCCAGGGCGGCGACATTTCCAAGTTCGATCCGCACTTCAGCACCTCGTCCAACGACATCCGCTGGAGCTTCAACATCTTCGACAACCTGACGAGCCGGCACCCAGACAGCAAGCTCTACCCCGGCCTGGCCCTCGAGTGGAGGCTCCAGGGGCAGACCACGTGGGCCTTCAAGCTGCGGCAGGGCGTGAAGTTCCACAACGGCGATCCGTTCACGTCGGCCGACGCCAAGTTCAGCATCGAGCGCACCTACGACCCGAACGCCAAGACCATGGTCTCGACGGTCTTCACGACCATCGATCGGATCGAGGCGCCGGATCCGTACCAGCTCGTGATCCACACCAAGAAGCCCGACCCGCTGCTGCCGGCCCGCCTCGCCTTCTACGGCGGCCAGATCGTACCGAAGAAGTATCTCGAGTCGGTCGGCAACGACGCCTTCAACGCCAAGCCCATCGGCACCGGGCCTGTGCGCTTCGTGTCCTGGGTCAAGGACGACCGGCTCACGCTCGACGCCAACCCGGACTACTGGGGCGGCAAGCCGGACTTCGACCGGCTCATCGTGCGCTCCATCCCCGAGACCGCTCCGCGGGTCGCCGCCCTTCTCAAGGGCGAGGTGGACGTCATCACCCAACTGCCGCCCGACCAGGAGGATCGCGTGATCGCCAACCCGGCCACGCGGGTGGAGGGGGCGCTCTACGCGGGCCTCTACGTGCTGGCGGTCAACAGCAAGCGGCCCCCGCTCGACAATCCGCTCGTGAAGCAGGCGCTCTCGCTCGCCATCGACCGCGAGCTCATCGTCAAGGAGCTGTGGAAGGGACGCGGGATCGTGCCGAACGGGCCCATCGCCAAGGGCGACAACTTCTACGATGCCAAGCTGCCGCCTCTCGCCTACAACCCCAAGGAAGCGCGCGAGCGGTTGAAGAAGGCGGGGTACAAGGGCGAGGAGATCTTCATCGAGACCACGGTCGCCTACGTCTCGCAGGACAAGGCGATGTCCGAGGCCATCGCGGCCATGTGGAAGGACGTGGGTGTCAACGTCAAGGTCGAGGTGATCGAGTATTCCGTCCGCGCCCAGAAGAACCGCGAGAAGAGCTTCAAGGGCCTGGTCTGGTCCGACCCGACCTCGACCCTCGGCGATCCGGACGGCATGATGTGGCGGCTGCTCGGCCCCGGCGGGCCTCAGGATTACTGGCGCGAGGCCAAGTTCGACGAGCTGGGCGCGGCCGCGCGCTTCTCCGTGGACGAGAAGTTCCGCGCCGAGGCGTACAGCCAGATGACCAAGGTCTTCCTCGAGAACTTCCCCTGGCTGCCCGTCATCCAGCCCTACGAGGACTACGGGCTGCAGAAATATGTGGAGTTCACCCCGAATCCGAACCAGCAGTTCGAGATCCGCCGGTTCAACTTCAAGTTCCGCCGGGCGTAGCACCGTCCCTGTCCCTCCCTCTCCCCGTTCGGGGGAGAGGGCAGGGGTGAGGGGGCTTCCCCCATGCGCGGACTTTTCCCCTTCGTCGTCCAGCGGCTCTTCCGCGCGCTGATCGCTCTCTGGCTGGTTTCCACCGTGGTCTTCATCGTGATGCGGCTCTCGGGCGATCCTGTGCCGCTGCTTCTGCCGCCCGATGCCCCCATCAGCGAGATGAACCGGGTGCGCCGCGAGCTCGGGCTCGACCGCCCGCTGCCCGTCCAGTATGCGGTGTTCCTCGGCAATACGCTCAAGCTCGACTTCGGCAGGTCGCTGCACTTCCGCGAGCCGGCCTTCACTGTGGTGCGCGGCTACATCGCGGCGACTCTCGAGCTGGGGCTGACCGCTTTCTTCCTCGCGACGCTCGTCGCGATGCCCATCGGGCTCCTCTCCGCGATGAAACGCAACTCCATCCTGGACCACGCGGCGATGGGGTTTGCCCTGATCGGCCAGGCGGCGCCGACATTCTTCCTGGGCATTCTCTTCATTCTGCTCCTCTCGCTCAAGGCAGACCTCTTCCCGACCTCGGGGCGCGGTGGCTGGCAGCATCTCGTGCTGCCGGCGCTGACCCTTGGGGCTTTCACCATGGCCTCGATCGCCCGGCTGACGCGCTCGGCCGTCCTCGAAGTGCTACGGGCCGACTACATCCGTACCGCGCGCGCCAAGGGGCTGGGCGAGCTCATCGTCGTCGCCAAGCACACGCTGCGCAACGCCGCCATCCCCATCCTGACGATCACCGCACTCCAGTTCGGCACGCTTCTGGGGGGCGCCGTCGTGACGGAGACGGTGTTCTCCTGGCCCGGCATCGGCCGGCTTGCCGTGCAGTCCATCTACAACCGTGACTACCCGGTGGTCCAGTGCACGGTATTCCTCGCCGCGGTCATGTTCATCATCATCAACTTCGCCGTCGATCTCCTCTATGGCGTCCTCGATCCCCGCGCCCGCGCCAACTGAGCTCGCCCTGGCGGCGATGCAGAAGTCCCGGCCGCGGGGCCGGCGCATGCCGTGGCTGATGCGGGTGGGGCTGGGCTTCGTCGCGCTCATGGCCGTGCTGGCCGTGGTCGCGCCGTGGGTCATTCCGCAGGACCCCGAGCGCCAGTCGCTCCGCACGCGGCTCAAGGCGCCCACGTGGGAGGGCGCCGACGGCCACGCCCATATCCTCGGAACTGATCACCTCGGTCGCGATGTCTTCACGCGCGTGATCTACGGCTCGCGCGTCTCTCTGGTGGTTGGCCTCGCCGCCGTCGTCGTGGGCGGGCTCATCGGCTCCACCCTCGGATTGGCCGCGGGTTATCGTGGCGGCCGCGTGGACGAGATCATCATGACGGTGGCGGACGCGCAGCTGGCCTTTCCGTTCATCCTCCTCGCCATTGGTATCATCGCCGTGCTGGGCCCGAGCTTCCCGACGCTGGTCGTGGTCATCGGGCTCAGCGGTTGGGTCAGCTATGCACGTATCCTGCGTGCGCAGGTGCTGGTGCTGCGCGGGAGGGAGTTCGTCGAGGCGATCCGCGCGCTGGGCGGCTCCGTGGTGCGCGTGGTATTGCGGCACGTCCTGCCCAATGTGCTCGCCTCCCTCGTCGTCGTCGCCACCCTCGAGCTGGCGCGCTCCATCGTCCTCGAGGCGACCCTGTCCTTCCTGGGCCTGGGCATCCAGCCGCCGACGCCGTCGTGGGGAGGCATGATCCAGGAAGGACGCGACTATCTCGACTCGGCCTGGTGGATCTCGACCTGTCCCGGTGTCGTCCTCATGATCACGTCCATCGTGATCAGCCGCACCGGCGACTGGCTTCGCGACGTGCTCGACCCGACGCTGCGCGGAGAGTGAGCGCGCCGATGTGTTGACGGGAGCGCGGGAGCGGCACACTATCGGAACCATGCTTCATCTGGCCGGCGCGCTCTCCTTCTTGCTGCTCACGGCGCCCATCGCTTTTGCGCAGTCCCGGCCGCTGTCGCTCGATACCATCAAGCTGCCCCAGGGATTCGCCATCGAGCTGGTCGCCCGTGTGGACAATGCGCGTCAGATGGCGCTGGGCCCGAAAGGGACGCTCTTCGTGGGCTCGATGCAGGCGGGCAGGGTCTACGCGGTGCGGCTCGGACCCGGCGCCCCGGTGGAGGTGCTCACGCTCGCGTCGGGACTGTCGCTGCCCGTCGGCGTGGCCTTCCAGGGCGGCGCGCTCTACGTGTCCGCGGTGGACCGCGTCCTGCGCTTCGACGATATCGAGAACCGCCTCGCCGATCCGCCCAAGCCGGTCGTGGTCACGGATCGCCTGCCCAAGGACCGACACCACGGCTGGAAGTTCATCGCCTTCGGACCCGACGGCAAGCTGTACGTGCCCGTCGGCGCGCCCTGCAATCTCTGCGAGCCGGATGCGGACCGCTACGCCAGCATCATGCGGATGAACGCCGACGGCTCGGGGCTCGAGACCTTCGCGCGCGGC
>Ga0335070_10007310_pt1 | contig 12961 bp, 10 predicted proteins | sample Lox_Sample_13_FD_206722 | JGI IMG/M metagenome (GOLD analysis project Ga0335070, IMG submission 206722) | Soil microbial communities from Loxahatchee National Wildlife Refuge, Florida, United States - Lox_Sample_1.3 | ecosystem: Environmental > Terrestrial > Soil > Wetlands | place: USA...
GCCGCCGAGGGCAAGCAAGTCTCCTACAAGAGTGGCGACGACACCGTCCAGGGCATGCTGTACACGCCCAGCGGCAAGGGGCCGTTCCCCGCGCTGGTCGTCATCCATGAATGGTGGGGCCTGAACGACTGGGTGAAGGAGCAGGCCTCGAAGTGGGCGGACCAGGGATACGTTGCGCTGGCCGTGGACCTCTATCGCGGCAAGGTGGCCGACAGTCCCGACATGGCGCACGAGCTGATGCGCGGCCTCCCCGACGACCGCGCCGTGCGCGACCTGCTGGCGGCCTCCGCCTTCCTGCGCACGCTGAAGCATGTGAAGCCCGACAAGGTAGGCGCCATCGGCTGGTGCTTCGGCGGCGGCATGTCGAACACCCTCGCTTTGAACGACCCGAAGCTGGCGGCGGCGGTCATCAACTACGGGCATCTGGCCACCGACAAGCAGGCGCTGGCCAGGATCCATGCCTCCGTCCTCGGCATCTTCGGCGGCAAGGACCGCGGCATCCCCGTGGACGACGTCCGGAAGTACGAAGCTACGCTGAAAGAGCTGGGCAAGGACGTGCAAGTCGTCATCTATCCCGAGGCCGGTCATGGGTTCCAGAATCCCAACAACAAGCAGGGCTACCGCGCCGACGATACCGCGGACGCCTGGAAGAAGACCGTGGACTTCCTGGCCGCGAAACTCAAGTCAGGTGGTAGCAAGTAGGGGGTTGGTGGTAGGAGGCGCCTCCTACCACCTACTTGCTACCTCCTACCGGCTTCTTCCGTCTTTCTTATAAGATTCGCTTACAGGCTTCCTTCTTGATCGGGCAGACCATCTCGCATTACCGCGTCCTCTCTCAGTTGGGCGGCGGCGGCATGGGCGTCGTCTTCGAAGCCGAGGACGTCAAGCTCGGCCGGCGGGTCGCCCTGAAGTTCCTTTCCGAAGACATGGAGCGCGACCCGGCGGCGCTGGAGCGGTTCCAGCGCGAGGCCCGCTCGGCCTCGGCGCTCAGCCATCCCAACATCTGCACCATCTACGAGATCGACGAGTACGACCACCGGCACTTCATGGCCATGGAGCTGCTGGAAGGGGAGCCCCTGGACCGGCGCATCGCCGGACGCCCGCTGCCCCTGGACCCTCTGCTTGACCTGGCCATCCAGATCGCCGATGCACTCGACGCCGCCCACGCCAAGGGCATCGTGCACCGCGACGTCAAGCCGGGGAACATCTTCATCGCCCCGCAGAACCGGGCCAAGGTCCTGGACTTCGGGCTGGCCAAGCTGACCCCCAAGGCGGTGGCTGGATTGGTGGGCGCGACCGCCGCACCCGCCGCCGTCCCCACCATTGCCAGCGAGCACCTCACCAGCCCGGGTTCGGCGGTCGGCACGATCGCTTACATGAGCCCGGAGCAGGCGCGGGGCGAGGAGCTTGACCGCCGTACCGACCTGTTCTCCTTCGGCGCCGTGCTCTACGAGATGGCGACCGGGGTGCTCCCCTTCAAGGGCACGACCACGGCGGTGATCTTCGACCAGATCCTGAACCGCGATCCGGTGCCGCCCCTGCGCCTGAACCCGGATCTCCCCCAGGAATTCGGGGCCATCCTCAGTAAGGCTTTGGAGAAGGACCGTGACGTGCGCTACCAATCCGCGGCCGAGATGCGCGCCGACCTGAAGCGCCTGAAGCGCGATACCGATTCTGGCAAGACCGCCACTACCGGGGTGCATCGCGATTCCAGCGCCCTGATCATCGCCACCGAACTCAGGCGCAACAAGCCGGTGCTGACCATCGGCACCGGCATCTTCCTCATCGTGGCGGCAGTCATCACCTTCGGGTTGTACAAGCTGATCTCGCAGCGAAAGAGTGCGGAGACCCCGACTGCCAGCACCCCCTCGGGCGCTTTCAGCTTCCAGAACATGCGCCTGGCACGCATCACCGACAGTGGCAAAGCGACCCAAGTAGCCATCTCCGGCGACGGTCGCTATATCGTCCACGCCACCGACGAGGGCGGACAGCAGAGCCTGTGGGTGCGCCAGGTGGCCACCGGCAGCAACGTGCAGATCGTCCCTCCGGCGCCGGTCCTCTATCGTGGCGCCACCTTTTCGCCTGACGGTAATTACATTTACTTCGTCCGCTCCGACAAGAACCAGCAGGCGTACAGCTACCTGATGAAGATCCCGGTGCTGGGCGGCGATGCGCAGCAGGTCAAGTTCGACGTCGACACCGCGGTCACTTTCTCTCCCGATGCCAAGCAGATCGCCTACGAGCGCGGCTACCTGGACAAGGGCGAGGTCACGCTGTTCATCGCCAACGCCGACGGCAGCGGCGAGCGCGTTTTGGCTACACGCCGCATCCCCAATTCCTTCACCAATGCCGCGCCGGCCTGGTCGCCGGACGGCAAGACCATCGTGGCCACCGCGTTCGACTTCACCGGCGGCGGATTCACCTCGATCATCGCCGTCTCCGTGGCCGACGGCTCGATGACGAGCTTCTACAAGCAAAACGGCCAGTTGGGCCGGATCTCCTGGCTGCCCGACGGTTCCGGCATGCTGGTCGGCGCCAACGATATATCCAAGAGTGCACAGGGACAGATCTTGTATGTCTCCTATCCCGGGGGGCAGGCGCAACGGCTCACCAACGACCTCAATGACTACGACATCTGCTGTGTGAGCCTGACCGCCGATGGCAAGCAACTCGCCGTCATCGAGAACGAACGTGCCCCCAGCGTCTGGGTCGCGGCGAAGGATTTGAAGCACGTCAACCAGGTCACTTCCGGCCGATCGGACGGCTTCTCCGTGACTTGGATCGGCGGGAAAGTCGCGTACACCGACCGCGACGGGGAGATATGGCTGGCCAATGAAGACGGCAGCGACGTGCACCGCATCGCGGCGTCCGATCTGCGTGCGGGAGGACTGGCCGGATGCGGCGATGGCAAACACATCCTCTACCAGCACGTGTCGCCGTCGGGTGTTTCCGTGTGGCGCATCGACGCCGACGGTTCCAATCCCACGCCGGTGACCCACGACCGCCTGGATCAATCGGTCAGCTGTTCGCCGGACGGGACGTGGGCGGCCTACGGCTCAGCCGATACCGGCCATTACCGGCATTTCCGCATCCCCCTTCAGGGTGGCGAGCCCGTCCAGATCAACTTCGATAACGAAACCCTCACCGGTGGAGCGGCCATCTCGCCGGACGGCACGAAGATCGCTTACCCCATCCTGGAAGGCGAAGGCATCCCCAAGACGGTCGGAGTGGTGCGTTCGGTGGATGGCGGCAGGCTGCTGGCCAAGGGCGAACTGCCCCAGGGAATGGGCCAGGGAAATTGGGCCCCGGACGGCAAGGCGTTCGACATCGTGCTCACCCGCAATGGCGTCTCCAACATATTCCGCCGGCCCATAGGCGCCGGCCCCGACAAGCTCAAGCCGATCACCGACTTCAAGGAAGGCCGTATCTACAGCTTCGCCTGGTCGCGGGACGGGAAGAAGATGGTGCTGGGACGTGGCCCCCAGACCCGCGACGTCGTCCTGATCAATAATTTCCGCCAATGACTGCTCCCCCGGGATCGGGTCCCGGCATGGTTACCTCGCGATTACTTCGCGGTTACTGAAGATATCTTTACCGTCCCCACCCCGCGCAGTAGAGTCGCCGCTGAAGTTAGGCAGTTCTGGGGGAGGGCTGCCGTGGCGCTCTGAGGCTTAACCGGCTTCAGGGCGCTTTTAATTTGACCTTGTTTCTCGGTCCGGGGTCGTTGGCCCCTGCGCTGCTCGCCTGAATCTTACGAGGGCCATCCGCATCCAATGTTTGTTAGGATTGGTCGGCTGCCTGGAAGGCAGCGGCAATGATAGGTATCGGAGGCAAGATGGCTGGAGTCGGATTGTTTGAGGTGACAGACGAGAATTTTGACCGCGACGTGCTCAAGGCGAGTGGTCCGGTGCTGGTGGATTTTTGGGCGGCCTGGTGCGGCCCCTGCAAGGCGATCGCCCCCATCGTGGAAGAGGTCGCCACCCAGTACAGCGGCAAGGTGAAGGTGGGCAAGATGGACGTGGACAAGAACATTGCCACGCCGCAGCGTTACGGGGTGCGCGGTATCCCCACCCTGCTGCTGTTCAAGGACGGCAAGGTGGCCGAGCAGATCGTCGGCTACGTCCCCAAAGAGACCATCGAGAAGGCGATCACGAAGGTGCTCTAAGAAGGAGTCGGTAGTCAGGAGTCAGTAGTCAGCAAGGCCCGGCGCAAGCCGGGCCTTTTGCTTCGTATAGGGAGAGAACGCTTCGGCGCTGACCCCTGACTACCGACTCCTGACTCCTAGCTCCTAGTACTTCCGCAACACGCCGATCACCCGCCCCTGGATGCGGACGGCAGCAGCGGGGACGAGGATGGGCTGCATGGCGGCGTTCGAGGGCTGCAGCCGCACCTTGTCGCCCTCCTTGTAGATGCGCTTGAGCGTGGTTTCCATGCCGTCCACCAGCGCCACCACGATGTCGCCATTGCTGGCCACGCTGGTCTTCTCCACCAGGATGTAATCGCCGTCGAGGATGGCCTCGTCCTGCATGGAGTCGCCGCGCACTTCCAGTACGAAGACGTCCTTGGAGCGGGTGAAGTCGGTGAGGGAAATGGTTTCGGGGTTCTCCACGGCTTCGACCGGGCGGCCGGCGGCGATGCGGCCCAGCAGCGGCAGCTCGCCCACCGCGGCCGCCGCCATCATCTGCTTCATCTTTCCCTTGGGCGCGATCAGGTCGATGGACCGGCTGCGGTTGTAGTCGCGCTTGAGCAGCCCCTTCTTCTCCAGGTTGCTGACGTGCTTGTGCACGGTGGCCAGCGAACTCAGCCCCAGCCCTTCGCCGATCTCCTCGAACGAGGGCGAGTAGCCGTGCTTGCCCACAAACTCCGAGATCCAGTCGTACAGCTCGCGTTGTCTCTTGGTGAGCGCCATCGCCCGCAGTATGGGCGAATAGAAGGCGAATGTCAAGGAAGGATTGTGTAATCGGCAAATCGGGTGATTGAGACCCGCATCCTTCAATCGCGGACGCCTTCCCAATCACCCGATTTCCCGATTACACAATCACCCAATCTTACTCAGGCGAACCAGCCGCTGCGGTAGGCGATCCACCAGCTCACGAACACGATGGGGAGGGTCGCCACGAGGCCCCACAGCAGCGGGAGATACACGTCGGCCAGCAGCCCAAAGATGAGCACCAGGACGATGAATATCTTGCGCTCCACGCTCTCTCCCCGGCGCTGCGGGCGCTAGCGTCCGGCCGCTGAGAAGTCCATCTTCACGTCGGCCTTGTCGGCCTCCGCCGCCTTGAACATTTCCCGCGGCTTCAGTTGCATCATGCCGGCGACGAACATGTCGGGCACCACCGCGATGCGGATGTTGAAGGTGTTGACGGTGTCGTTGTAGAACTCGCGCCGGTCGGCGATGGAGTTCTCGATCTCGGTGATGCGTCCCTGCAGTTGCATGAAGCTGGTGTTGGTCTTCAGCTCGGGATAATTCTCGGCCACGGCGAACAGCCCGCGCACCGCGGTGGTGACGGCCTGGTCGGCCTGCGCCTTCTGGTCCACGGTGGTGGCGGCGGTGTACATGGAGCGCGCCTTGGCGATGTTCTCGAAGGTCGACTTCTCGAACTGCGCGTAGCCCTTGCAGACGTCGAGCAGCTTGGTGAGTTCGTCGTGGCGCTGCTTGAGCAGGACGTCGATGTTCGACCAGGACTTGTCGATGTCGTTCTTCAGCGCCACCAGGCCGTTGTAGATGGTGACGAAGTACCACAGCACGCCGGCCGCGATGAACAGCAGCACCAGCAGGATGATGAACGTCATGGCTCGCCTCCTCTACATCGCGTGAAAGTACGACAGCAGGTACCACAGGCACAGCGCGCTCAGCACCGGCCCGCCGAAGATCAACAAGGTGGAGCGGGTGGACAGCTCCGAGACTATCTCTTTTTGACTGCGCCAGGAAATGTAAAACGCGGGGTTGTTGCTCCCCTTGCAGATGACCGTAGGACACTTCGCGGGGAAAACGTCCTGCTCCGCGGCCGCGGCGACCTGCTCCATGCCGGTTTGCGGCTTGGGTCCCGGCTTGGCCGTCTGCGCCGCGGCAGCTCCGCTGGTCTGAGCGATCGCCTGGGGCAGTGAAGTCCCGGCGACGGTGGCCACGGCGGCCGCGGCCGCCGGATCGGCAGCCGCCAGGATCGCCGCCGAGCGGGCGGCCCGGGGATCGGCGGGATCGTATTTCGCTGGAGGCGGTGCCGGCTCGGTAGGCGCCTGGGCGGCACGGCGCGCCGCCATCTTGCGATCGAAGTCCGTGAGCGGGACCGGGCCCGGCGCCGCGAAGGTGGGCCTGGCCTGCACGTTGACGTTGATCCTCAGGTTGGCGAGGTTCATCAACGACGACGCCAGCCCCACCCGCCCGCCGCCGAAGTCCAGGCTGGACACATTGGCGGAGGGGAGCAAGGTCGGCACCGGCGTTGGATCCGGCGCCAGCCCGGCGTTGGTGGCCAGCGTTCCCAGGATGTAGAGGGCGTTGCGCGGTTTCAGGCAGTACTCCTCGACGCGCACGTTGTCGTCAAGGGCGACCCCGTTGCGTCCGGCGAATTCCGCCACCCGCGGGGGCACGCCGGCGCTGGAGAACATCGAGCGGCTGTACTCCGCCTTGAAATCGCAATGGATGTCCAGTTCCGCCCCGTGCGGGTTCACCAACACCAGCCCGGTCTCGTCCTTCAGGAAGAACGGGACGTGGAAGCGCTCGTCGATCTTCTGCGCCCAATGGCGGTTCTTGCCCGAGCCCTCCTCCTTCCACACCGCAGTTCGGTAGTAGAAGCAGGGGCGCTGGGTGATGGGCGACGTGATGGTGTCGGGCCCGACCGCCAGCCCGGTCAGTTCCACCAGCCCGATGGCGGCGCTGCGCACTTTCGCGGTCGGGGTGTCCAGGATCAGGCGCTTTCGCTGCAGCATGCGGAAGCCGCGGATGAAGAGAAAGATCCCGACCACAAATCCGATCGCAGCATAAAGGACGGTCTTGCCCTCGTCACTGGACGAGGACAGCCACAGCGCGGCATGAGCCAGGGGCAGCACAGGGAGCCGGGGTTTGGCGGAATCATATTCAGAAACGTCCGCTTTTCAAGTAGCGAAAAAGCTTAGCGGGTGGCCACGCCCATGTCGGCCAGGATCTCCTCCACCGCAGCGATGGCGCGATCGATCTCCTCATCCGCGGTGTAGAAGTGCGGCGCCATGCGGACGCCGGCCTTGGGGCGATAGTCCACCAGGATGTCGCGCTTGAGCAGTTCCTTGCAGACCTCCGGGGCGTTGGGCATGTCGATGGACACGGTGCCGCCGCGCCGCGCGGGATCGCGCGGGGTGTTTACCCGCCAGCCGCGCTGCTCGGCCATCTGCATCAGCTTCGTGGTCTGCCGCTGCGATTTTTCGCGGATGCGCTCCACCCCGGCCTCGCGGATGATCTTCAGCCCCGGACGGCAGGCGTACAGCGCCGGAATATGGGTGGTGCCGTTCATGAAGCGGAAGGGAGGGTCGGCGTACACGATGGGCGCGGGCGCGAAGGCGAATGAGTCTTTGTGGGCGAACCATCCGGTCAGCTTGGGCTCGAGTTTCTTCCCCAGGTCGGGACGCACGTAGAGGTAGCCGACGCCGGGTCCGCCGCACAGCCACTTGAGCACGCCGCCGGTGGCGAAGTCGGTGTTCAGCGCCTGCACGTCGATGGGGACCGAGCCGGCGGACTGGAACACGTCGAGCAGCACCATGGCCCCGACCTTGTGCGCTTTCTCGATGATCGCCGGAGCGTCCTGCAGGTACGAGCTGCGGAAGATGACGTGCGAGATGGGCACCAGCAGCGTCTCCTCGTCGATGGCATCGAGCAGGCGCTCCAGCGGCACGTGCACGCCGTCGTCGGTCTTGACCACCTGCACCCGGGCGCCCCGCGTCCGCTGCGCCTCCCAGAAGTACATGATGGAGGGGAAATTCAGGTCGTCGTACACCACCTTGTTGCGCTTGCCGCTGAAGTCGAAACAGGAGGCGACGATGGCCTCCGTGGTGGTCACGTTCTGATGCACCGAGACGGAATCCTTCGCCGCGTTGACGATGCCCCCGAGCTGGTTCCCGACCTCGACCGCCAGCATCCACCAGGCCTCCTCCCAGGCGCGGACCCCGCGATGGTTCCAGCCGTCGGCATAGTCCTTCATAGCGTCGTACACGCCGCGCGGCATGGCGCCCAGCGAGTTGCTGATCAGGTAGGTGGTGCGCTCCAGGATGGGGAAGTGGGAGCGGTAGCGGAGCAGATCGTCGGCCATCGGGAGATTGTAGCGGTCGCTAGTCGCTGGTCGCTAGTCGCTGGCTTTGTTGGGGCGCGGCGGAACCTGTCCTGAGCCGAGGCGAAGGAGCCGCGCCGAAGGATCCCTTTTGATTGTCATCCCGAGGGAGTCCCGTAGGGACGACCGAGGGACCTTGCGACTGCTGGCACTCACCACGCCGTCTAGCGGAGGGACGTTAGCCCCGACGCCGCACCATCAGATAAGCAACCGAAAGAATCACGAGGTACACCACTCCGCTCATCACGGTCAGCGGTGAAGCGCCCCACGTGGTCAGGAGAGAGACCACGATCGCGGCAAATCCGGCCATCGACAGCCACCCGCCCCCCGGGGAGCGAAGGGGAAGCTCCACCAGTTGTTGTGGCGAGAGCCGCCGCCGGAAGACGACGTGCGCCGCCAGTCCCACCAGCCACGCCAGCATCGCTCCGAACAGGGCCGCGCCCAGGAGGTACACGAAAGCCTTGGCCGGCGCCCACCTCTCCAGCACCAGGGCCACCACGATCCCGAACGAGGAAACAAGCAGAGCGTTCATCGGCGTGCCCGAAGCATTCAACCTCCCCATACTGGGGGGCGCATATCCGCCGCGCGCCAGGGAGAACAGCATGCGTGAATCCACGTAGAGGCTGGCGTTGGCGCCGGAAAGGGCCGCGGTCAGCACCACGAAGTTCATGACGTGCCCCGCTGCCGGCAGCCCCACGTGCTTGAACACGGTCACGAACGGGCTCTCGGTCACGCCCGCGCCGTTCCACGGCATGATGCCCACCAGCACGATGATCGCTCCCAGATAGACGAACGCCAGCATCGCGAACGCCATGGCCATCGCCCGCCCCACCTCGCGCCCGCTGCGCGATTCCCCGGACGAGATGGCCACCATCTCCACCCCATGGCGTACATCGGCGCTGCCTGGCCCTTGGCGAAGAACCCGCCGTTGGCGGTGTATTGGACGGGGAAGTGTCCGGTCAGCAGCAGGGCGCCGCCCAGCACGACGAAGGCGGCCATGGTCACCAGCTTCACCATGGCGAAGCCATACTCGAACCAGCCGTAGTGGCCCACGCTCATCAGGTTCACCGCCAGCAGTGCCACGGCAAACACGCAGATCCAGGCGATGGCCGGCACCCCGGGTAGCCACTGCCGCATGTAGGTGGCCGAGGCCACCATCTCTCCGCCGATGGCCATGGCGATGGCGATCCAGAAGCCGTAGCGCGAAACGAACCCCGCCCAGGGATTCAAGTAGATCTCGGCGTAGGTGCCGAATGACCCCGCCGAGGGATGGACGCTGGCCAGTTCTCCCATGGCCATGCTGACCGCATAGGCGATCAGGGCGGCCAGGACGAAGCTGAGGATGACGGCGGGTCCGGCGATCTGGATGGCGGCGGCCGAGCCCAGCAACAGGCCCGTCCCGATGGAGCCACCGACCCCCACCATGGCCATCTGCCCGGCCCCCAATTGCCGGCGCAGACCCTGTTCGCTCCCCACCCTCTCTTGCCCCACGCGGCAGCTATATCAGAATGCCCGTCAGGTGTCATCCCGAGGGACGCCATAACCCGCCGCCCTCGGTCTACCCTGACGCCTGTCCCTCCGGCCCAGCACGATGGTGCGCCGTTCAAATGGACTCCCCGATTGCTGGGCGCTTGCGATTCCGCATACAATTACGCACGCTCCGGATGTCCGAGCCTCTACCGGCATGGCCGATCTTCAAAAACGTCTGGAAAAAGCCGAGAAGTATCTCCAGAAGGGTAAGCAGCGCGACGCGCTCAACGAATACCTGGGGATCCTCGAGGAGGACCCGAACAACGATTCGGTGCGCCAGGCTGCGGCCGACCTCTGCATCTCCCTGAACCAGACGGACGAGGCCGTGCGCCTGCTCTCGGCCAGCTTCGACCGTGCCGCCCAGACCGGCGACGCGGGCAAGGCCGGCATCGTGTACAAGAAGCTGGTCCGCCTGACCACTCCCACCGTTGACCAGATCTTCCGCTACGCCCAGTTCGTCGAGAAGAAGGACAAGAAGGAAGCCCTGGAATGCTATAGCCAGGCGGTGGAGGGCTTCCTGAAAGCGGCGCGCAAGCCGGATGCTCTCAGCGCCCTGCAGCGGTCGGTGGCGCTCGATCCGACGCTGGCGAATTATCAGCGCCAGGGCGAGATCGCGGCCGAACTCGGCGATGGCAAGACCGCCGCCGCGTCGTTTCTCCAGGCGGGCAACCTGCTGGAGCAGGAGAAGAAGGACGCCCTGCCGCTTTACGAGCGCGCCTCCTCCCTGGAGCCGGGGAACGCCGATGTGGCCCTGGCCCTGGGCCGCACCCTGCTGGCTCAGGGGAAGGCGGAGCGCGCCGTCACCGTCCTCCAGTCCTTCGCCACCGGCCCCGCCGCCCGCACCGATATCGCGGAGGCGTACGGCCGCGCTTTGCTAGGCGCCCGCCGTCCCATCGATGCCGAACCCTTCATCTGGGCGCTGTACGAGCGCGATCCCAAGCAGGCCGACGAGGTCGCGCGCCTCATCGGCTGCCTGCTCGACACCGAGCACGGCGACAAGGCCCTGGCCCTGGCGCAACGCCTCGAAGCCGGCGAGGTCAAGCACAATCGCCGCCGCGACTACGTCGCCCTGATGAAAGAGGTGGTGGTCGACAAGCATCCCGCGGGGGTGGAGTTCCTGGAGTATGCGGTCGAGCTTTACAACAGCGCGAACCGGGAACACGACTATTGCGAGACGTTGCTGAAGCTGTTCGAGCTGTACTTCGCGGCGGGGAATTTCCTGAAGGCGGCGGATTCGCTGGACCGCGCCGCCGAGGTCGACCCCTACGAATCGGGCCACCACAAGCGCATGGAGATGCTGCGCGGCAAGATCGAGACCGCGCGCTTCAACGCCATTGCCGGACGGCTGAAGATCGCGGGCGGGGTGGACGAGCAGGAGGAAGAGAAGCCGGTCGAGGAGAAGGAACCGACGGTGCTGGAGGACTTCATGCTCCAGGCCGAGATCTTCCTGCAATACTCCATGCGCTCCAAGGCGCTGGAACGGCTGGAGCGCATCGCCAAGCTCTTCCCCCGTGAGGAAGAAAGGAACGAGAAGCTGCACCTGCTCTACGCCAACGCCGGCTTCGTCCCCAAGTACACGGACGCGCCCCCGGCGCCGGCGGCGGCCGCGCCGACGCCCACCGGCCTGACCGGCACTATCACCGTGCCCCGCATGACCGGCACCATGCCCGCGCCCACCATGTCGGCGGCGCAGATGATGGCCGCCGAGAACGCGGTGGACAACTTCGCCCGCGTCACCGAGATCACGCGCAACATCTACCGCCAGGGCAACGTCAAGAGCGTGCTGTTCACCTGCGTCAACGACGTAGGCCGGCACTGGGGCGCCAGCCGCTGCGTCGCCGGGTTGTGCACTCCGGGCAAGCCGCCTTCGGCAGCGCTGGAATACTGTGGCACCAACATCAAACAGTCCGACGTAATGGCCCTGGTCAAGCTGATCAACACTCTGCAGGCCAGGCTGGTCAGCGAGGGCATCGTCAACCTGGGCAACTCGGCGACCGCCGGCGGACCCGACGCCAAGTTCATCGCCTCGTTGGGCATCAAGTCGGTGCTCGCGGTCCCGCTCATGGACGGCGAGGAGCACGTCGGCATCCTCTTCCTGGAGCAGTGCGACCGCGCCCGCGACTGGCGGCAGACCGACATCGTGGTGCTGAAGACCATCGCCGACCAGACCCAGCAGGCGGTGCAGAACGCCAAGCTGCGCAGCCTGATGAAGACCCTGGCGGTCACCGACGAAAAGTCGGGGCTGCTGAAGCGCACCTCCTACCTCGACGTGCTGCTCTCCGAGACCCGGCGCGCCCTGCAGCAGCAATCCACCTCTACGGTCATGCTGCTGAACTTCGGCAAGCCCACCGCCATGGTCAAGGAGATCGGCGAGAAAGCGGTGGAGAACCTGATGCAGACCATCGGGCAGAGCATCTGCTCGCACATCCGCCAGAACGACGTGGCCGTGCACTACGAGCTGACCACCATCGCCGTCATCCTCGCCGACACCAACGAGAAGAACGCCTTCTTCGTGGTGGACAAGCTGCGCAAGGTGATGACCGGGACCAAGATCACCGGCACCAATCGCGAGGTGGTGATGAGCGTGGGCATCGCCGAGGCGGTGGTGCAGCAGAAGTACGACCCCATCGACATCGTCACCGAGGTCATCAACCGGGCCGACGCCGCGCTGGAGATCGCCAAGGGCGAAGGCGGAGGCAAGGCCCAGTCCCTCGCCCCCCAACTCGAGACTGCCACCGCCGCCGCCAGCTAGACCGGATGCTTTTGGGCGGTTCCGGCTTGGGACTTCCTTCCTCTTCAGGAGCTGTTATTGGGGAAGAGGACATGGCGGGTGGCCCGGCCTTGGTTCGCACTACCCCAGCCGTGGGTGCCCCGTCCTTTGGCGCGCGTTTTTTTTTGCGCGACAAAGGGCGGGAGGCGAGTATCCATTCTGATCTTCCGGCCCGGCTCCACATTTGGCTTTCCCGCCCTTTGCGGCCAAACCCCGAGCCGCAAAGGACGGGGCACCCGATTCCTTCTCTGTTCGGAAATCGGAACAGATCACTCGCGTGACTTGCACACCGCTCACCCACTGCTATTCTCATCCCATGAAATCCACAAAGGCCGGGCCACCCGCCGGGATTCCCAACTATCTC
>Ga0335070_10007311_pt1 | contig 12961 bp, 12 predicted proteins | sample Lox_Sample_13_FD_206722 | JGI IMG/M metagenome (GOLD analysis project Ga0335070, IMG submission 206722) | Soil microbial communities from Loxahatchee National Wildlife Refuge, Florida, United States - Lox_Sample_1.3 | ecosystem: Environmental > Terrestrial > Soil > Wetlands | place: USA...
CTCGGCGCGGCGGCACAGCTCCGCCAGCAGCTCCTGCAGCGGCATGCTGCGCGACACCAGCCGCAATACGCTGCGCTCCGATGCGAGCGCCGCATCCGTTCCGTTCGTTTCTCCGGACACCCCCGACTGACCGCCCCGTGGTCCCGCTGCGCCGAACTCGCCGGCCGCTTCGGAATAGACCATACCCTCGTCCCCTCTTGTTGCCGCGGCGCGCCATGCGCCCGTGGTCGGTTCGATCTCGCGTGTGCTGCGCGGCACACCGCCTGCCGCCAGGCGAGCGACGGGGCCGCCCCTGCGTTAACGGCAGCGGCTCAGGCATCTTGAAGCGTGGGAGGGCAACGGCGCGGGGCCGAAAATGACGGGGTGTGGACGGCGAGGCGCGCACGGCGTGCGCTTGGGCGTGCGTGCGCGCCGCACGATGGCGCTCGCGAGCGCACACGACTACGAGCGCCATCGCGAAAGGCTTGGGACGTTATGCGTCTTTCTTGTCGCTCTTCTCGTCCTTGTGGAACACGCGTTTGGTCGCGCGCTTCGTGGCCTCGTAACCTTCGCGCGACACATGCGCTATGCCGTGGCCCACAGCTTTCGCCGCGCTTGCGGTGGCGTGGCCGAAGTCGCGCGCGGCGTGGCCGGTTTTCACGGCCGCTTCCTTCGAATCGCGCTTGATGTTCTCTTTTACTTCGTGCAGGTCCGCGTGCGCCATCGAGCTGGCCATGCCGAGCACGAGCGCGGCAAGTATGAACCGCTTACCTTTCATTTTCAGGCTTCCTTGTCAGTTTTCATCGTATGACGGCGGACGCGTCGAGCACGACCGCCGCGCGTCCCTTGAGCAGCACGTGTTCGTCACAGCGCACGGTGAAGCCGTAGAGAATCGAGTTGCCGTCTCCGCTCACGCGCTCGGCTTCGATCACGAGCGCCGCGTCGAGCGTATCGAGCCGCGCGATGCGCGCCTCCACGTTGCGCACGCTGGCAAGATAGCCTACGCGCGGACGCCCGGCCAGCGCGCCGTCGCGCACGGCATGCAGCGCGCCATGCACGGCCATCGCCTGCGCCGCGTACTCGATGCCGCTAACGGCCGCGAGCCGGCCGCGCGAACGCAGCGGATTGCGTGGATCGCGATGGCTCGTCGCGCTGCAGCGTATGCGCGCTTCGTCCCACGCCTCGACCGTATCGAGCAGGCACATCGCACCGCTGTGGGGAATGTGCGCGGCGATCCATGCACGGTCGAGCGGCGCGCGCAGCGCCGTGGCAGGCGTGGCCGTGTCGGTGGCCGCCATGGCCGCCACGCTCGCAGTGTCGAGCACGTTGGCGAGCGCGTCCGGCAGATCGGCCTCGATCGTCATGACGGTTCTCCGAATCTTTCAGGCATGGTCACGTCGATTTGCACGCGCGTCTCAGGCAGATAGTCGATGACCACGCGCCCCGGTCGGCGCGCCGCGAGCGCTTCGAGCAAAGGCAGCGCGCGCGCGGCGGGATTGTTCGTGCGCAGCGCCTCAAGCTCGGGGGTAGCGAGCGGCGTGGCGTTCGCATCCGTGAGCGTCACGTCGAGCCGCGCGAGCGCCGCCGCGCTCGCCTGCGGCGCGAGCACGAGCGCCACGCCGAACGCATCGTCGATGGGCCGGACCGCGTGAAGCGGCTCGGGATAGTCGGTGTCGTAAGCGATCAGCAAGGTCGGCACGCCGTCCACGGCCACCTGGCACACGCTTTCGAGCAGGCCCGCCGCGAAGCTGCCGTCGTGCGCGCACAGCACATTCGACGTGGCACGCGCGCGCGCCGCGATGCTCCAGTAGCCCGCGGGCGCGTTGTGCACGGAGTTGTGAAAGCGCGTGGGCGAGAGCTGGCGATCGTCGCCGGCAAGCGTCTCGCAGATTGCATGGCAGTTCTGACCATCGCCGCCGGAGGCCGCGAACACGGCGGCGAGCGTGGTGGCGTCACGTCCGCTCGCCGCCACGGCCTCATGGCCCACGGCGAGCGCGGTCCTGACGACGGGGCCGGTGCGGCGGCGCTCGGCGCTCGGCAAACCGGCCGGTGGCGGCAGCACCGTGCGCGCGCTCGCGTAAGGCATGCGTGCCGCGAGGACATCGGCGGTGTGCGCCCAGCCGGTCAGACCGGGGCCGATCACGCCGACGCTTTCGATGAAGGCGGAAAGTCTCATGACGAATATCCCGAATGCCCGTGGCGTACGCGGCCCGCGCGAGCGAGCACGAGGCTGCAGTTCGTGCCACCGAACCCGAACGAATTGCTGAGCACGGTGTCCACGCGCGCCGCGCGGCTTTCCATCACATAGTCGAGGCCGAGCGCGGGGTCCGGCTGTGTGGTGTTGATGCCGGCCGGCACGAAGCGATGGCGCAGCGTGAGTGCCGCGACCACGGCTTCGAGCGCGCCCGCCGCGCCGAGCGTATGACCGGTCGCGCCCTTGGTCGAGCTGCACGGCGTGCGCTCGAAGAGCGCGCCCACCGCGCGGCTTTCGGCCGCGTCGTTGCTCGGCGTGGCCGTGCCGTGCAGGTTGATGTAATCGATCTCGCTCGCGGCCACGCCCGCCATCGAGAGCGCCTGCTCCATCGCGACGCGCGCGCCGAGCCCTTCCGGATGCGGCGACGACATGTGATGCGCGTCGCTCGATTCGCCCACGCCGAGCAGCAGGATCGCGTCGTCATCGAGCGAGTCGAGCGCATCGTGGCCATCGTGACCATCGGGCCCGGTGGGCGCGCGCTCGACGAGCGCAAAGGCCGCAGCCTCGCCGATCGAAATGCCATTGCGGTTCACGTCGAACGGGCGGCAAGGCTCGCGCGAAAGCAGTTCGAGCGAGTTGAAGCCGTACAGCGTCGTCAAGCACAACGAATCGACGCCGCCCACCACGGCCGCGTCGATCAGGCCCGCCTCGATCATGCGGCGCGCCGAGCCGAACACCTTCGCGCCCGAGGAGCACGCGGACGAAATCGAAGTTGCCGGGCCGAACAGGCCGAAGTACGCGCGCACGAATGCGGCTAGCGAATACGGGTTGTGGGTCTGCGCGTAGCGAAAGCCGGGCTCCAGCGCGCCGCTTTGCGCATCGCGCCGCTGATACGCGTATTCGGTTTCGAGGATGCCCGAGGTGCTGGTGCCGACGAACACGCCCACGCGCGCCGCCCCATAACGCGCGACAGCGGCTTCGACATGGCCCGCGAAGCCGTCCTGTGTGAGGCCGAGTTGCGCGAGGCGGTTGTTGCGGCACGCGTAGTCCGCGAGATCGGCACGTATGGGCTCGGCGTCGACGCCGGCCACGGCGCCGATCCACGTGTCGAGTTCCGCGCGCTCGAAGTCGCAGCGCGCGAGGCCGCCGCGCTGGCCACGCAGCGCGTCGAGCGTCGCGTCGAGCCCGCGGCCGAGGCAGCTGGTGGCGGTGAAATGCGAAAGGATGAGGGGTTTCACGTGAGTCGTGTCCGTTGGCGCATCGGGGGAATCAGGGTTGGTCGTCGAGGCACGCGCGCAGCGTCGTCCACTGCAGTTGCGCCGCGGCTGCGGCCCGCAAGAGCGCCGGCAGCACGTCGAGCACGAGCGGCTCGCCGTGCAGGTCGCGTGCCGCGTGGCCGTCGTGCACGAGCAGGATGTCGCGCGGCGCAAGGCCATCGAGCAGACGGCGCGTGACCGTGCCGGCTTCGCGCGCGCGGGTGTCGAAGCCGCGCCGCGTCCAGCTCGCGAGATGGAGGCCGAGGCCGCACAGCACCGGTTCGAGGAATGGATTGCGCAAGCCCGCCGGTGCGCGGAAAAAACGCGGCGGCACGCCCGCGATTTCGGTGAGCGTGTGCTGCGCTTGCGCGATCTCGCGCCGGAGCGTGCGCGGCCCCGAGAGCGAGAACGTGTGGCGATGGCGCTGGCTATGGTTTTCGACCGCATGGCCGCGCGCCACGATCGCCTCGACCCACTGCGGGTACTGGCGCGCCCGCTCGCCGATACAGAAGAACGTTGCGCGCGCCTCGAAGCGATCGAGCAGATCGAGCACGCGCGGTGTCACTTCGGGGTCCGGACCATCGTCGATGGTGAGCGCGATGCGCCGTCCCGCATGCTCCGGCAGGCGCGTCCAGTTCGGGCCGAGCAGCGCACTGCGCGGCCACAGCCCGGCGGCCGTGAGCGCGAGGTGCGAGGCGACCACGCCACCCGCTGCCCACGGCCAGGCCCCCGGTTGCGCGGCGAGCGCGGCGGCCGCACCGACGTGCAACGCCGCCGCACCACAGATCAACGGCGCGGGCTTCCAGCGTCGCGCCGTGGCGGGCGCGGGCGTGAAGGACGCAGACGGTGCAGGGGACGCGGAGCGTGTCGAAGGTGTCGGTGGTGAACTCACGCGCGGCCTCCATGCGAATAGCTCATGTGGGCGCGCTCGGCGTACGCGTGTGCGCTTTGCCGCTGCGCGGACTCACGGGCGGCAACGCTCGCCCCGGTGCTGCCTCGCGCGGGCGGCGGCGCGAGAATCGCCGCAAACACGAGCGCGAGCATCGCGCCGGGCCCGACCGTCAGCCCGAACGTTTCGAGCAGCGGCACATGAGAAAGCGCGAGCAGCCCGAAACCGGCCACGGTCGCGAGATTGGCGACGAGCAGCGAGACGAGCGTGCGCGCCGTGACGGGCTGCGCATCGTCTTGCTTGCAGAAGAACAGCGCGTAGTTCGAGCCCACCGCGACGATGAGCAGCATGCCCACCAGATGCAGGATGTTGAGCGGCACGCCCGCCAGCGCGAACCCGGCGGCCACGACCAGCACCGCCGCGACGAGCGGCGAGAGCGCGCGCGCCGCCCGCGAAGGCGAGCGCAGCGCGAGTGCCAGCAGCACGGTGATGGCGGCGAAGCCGGCAAGCGAAAGACGAATGTCCTCGCGCACGTAATCCACGTAGAGGCGGTCTGCCTCGGCCTTCATGTCGACGAAGAGCGCGCCGGGCACGTTCGCGCGTAAAACGGCGTCGCGCACGGGCGTGGCGTCGAGACTCGGCGCGCTTTCGGCCTGATTCGCCGCCTGCGCGCCCGGCGGCGCACGCAGCGCCAGCATCGCGCTCCATTGGCCATCGCGCCGGGTCAGCAGCGCATCGACGGCAAGCGCCATCGACGTGCCCGCGAGGTCCGCACGCGTGACCAGCGGCTGCGTACGCGCCGCTTCGACATCGGCCAGGAAGGGCGCGAAGGCGTCGGGCCTCACGCTCACCGGCTGATCCTTGATCGCCTCGCGCAGGTTCGCGGCGAGCACATTCGCGTCTGGCACGCTCGCGAGCCGCGCACGCTGCATCGCGTCGCTCGGCAGGTAGCGCGCCGGACTTTCGAAGCCACCCAGCACGCCGCGCTCGACGAGCGGCTGCAATTGCGCGCCGACCTTTTCCGCGCCTTCGAGCGCGGCCTGCTCGCTCGCGGCCGGAATCACCACGAGATAGCGCACGTCGGGCGCGCCCACGTCCGCGCGCAGGCGTGCATCGAGCGCCTGGCTCGCGGCAGGCACCGGGCTCAGCGCGGAGAGCTCGCGGCTCCAGAGGCCGTCGCGATGCAGCCAGAGCGCCGCCACGGCGGCGAGCACCAGCGCCGCGAGTGGCCAGCGCATGCGCGGCGCGGCCTGCGCGAGGCGTGCGAGCACCGCGCCGATACGCGAGACATCGCGAATGGCGAGCGCGCCGCCGCAAAGCCTGGGCAGCACGAAGCGCGTGACGAGCGCGGCGCTTGTGAGCCCGGCGATCGAATACAGCCCCAGTTGCACGAGGCCGGGAAAGCCCGAGAACAGCATCGAAGCGAAGCCGCACACCGAGGTGAGCACGCCAAGGCGAATGGTCGGCCAGTAAGCGCCGAGCCACGCGCGCATCGTGTCCCTCGTTCGAGCCGCATCTCGCTGCGTACCCTGGGACGACTGCACGAACAGGTAGATCGAGTAATCGACCGCCTCGCCGATCAGCGTGGTGCCGAAGCCAAGCGTCAAGCCATGCACCGTGCCGAACGCGAGCGCGACGACCGCGATGCCGGCCGCCACGCCCGAAAGCACCGGCAGCAGGCCGAGCACGAGCGTGCGCGGCGAGCGGTAGAGCGTGAGCAGCAGCGCCACGATCAGCAGAAGGCTCAGCGTCGAGAGGCGTTCGACGTCATGGCGGATCGCGTCGCGTGTTTCGACCGAGAATACGCCCGGCCCCGTCATCGATACCTGGTAGGCCGAAGCATTCGGCAAGGTACGCGCGGCGGCGCCAAAGGCGCTGCGCACGGCGTCGATCGCGCGGGCCTGCGCGTCGGTGTCGGAGCCGGCCGCGACCGTTTGCGCAACGAGCACGGCACGCCGGCCGTCGCGTGACGCCCACACGCCCGCGCGGCTCGCGGGCTGCGCGGCGCTGTCGAGCTGCCCGACGAGCGCCGCCACTTCCCCGGTGGGGTCGCGCGGCAGCAGGTCCTTTGCGACGAGCCCCGCCGACGAGGTCAACAGATCGAGGCTCTCGCCGAGCGCCTCGTGCAATCCTTGCTCCGTGAAGCGTTGCGGCGTGACTGCTGGGCTCAGCACGTAGCGGTGCGCAAAGATGAACTGCGCGTCGCGCGCGTCGTTCTCACCCGAGCCGTCGTGGACCGCCGCGAACTGCCGGTCGGCGCGCAGTGCCGCCGCCACGCGGCGCGAAAGCATGGCGCGCGTATCCGCGTACCCGCCTTCGATGCCGATGAGGATCAGCCGGGAAGTGAGGCCGTCGCGCAACTGGTCGACGAGCACGCGCTGCGCGGCGTCTGGGGAGCGCGGCAGGAACGCGGAGAGGTCGGCGCTGAAATTCGCGCGGCCGACCGCGACGGCGCACGCAACGAGGCACAGCAGCCACACCATGACGGCGCGGCGCTGCAGCGCTTCGATGCTGCGTGCCAAGATCGGGCGCTCGCGCGGGCCCATCAGTTCGTATCCGCGGCGAGGGCGTGCAGGCGCATGAGCGAATGGTCGCCGTCGGCCTGCTGGATCGCGACGCGCCGCAATGCGTCGCGCGTGCCGTCGATCGTGATCGCGCTCACCACCCGGCGCATGCGCGAATCGAGCGGCGTGAGCGTGAGCGTCCAGTCGTCGCCCTCACCCGCGAGCGCGACCTTGTACACCTGCTCCAGCGCAAAACGGTTGCCCGCCAGCGTCGCGCGAATGCTCTCGATGAACGCGCCCAGCTCCGGGTAGCGCGCGAGCGCGAGCGTGTATGTGTGGCTCTCGCGCTGCACGGTCAGCATGTCGCCGTCGACCACGAGGTGCTCGGGCTTCGGGCTGCGCGTGATTTTCTCCAGATGATCGGGCGCGACGAACACGAGATCGCCCGACGACTCCAGGGGCTGCGTGGCGATCGAAACGTATTTCGTCTCGGTGAAGCTCGCGCGGCCCGACTTGTGCTGCGCGAGCGTCGACATCAGGCGGTCGAGCGTCCAGGCGGGCGGGCCGGCCGGGATGGGTTGGGCCGCTTCAGCGGCGCGGGCCTGCACGACGGGCACCGCCATCAGCACGAGGAAGGCGGCGCTCGCCATCGCGTGCAGGCAGCGCCCGCGCAAGGAAGCACTTTGGCGTGTCGCGCTCATGCGTCGGTTACCTCATGCACGGTCAGCTCGGCGTGGGCACGCGCATCGCGGCGGCGCGCGGGAGCCGGTGCGGGCGCGGCCGTCGGTGCGGTTGCGGATGTCGGCGCGCTTGCGCGAACGCTCACGGCCTTTCTGCCGCCCTGCCAGAAGTCGAAATAGTTGAACCAGTTGTACGGCGCCGCACGGCAATAACGGTCGAGCAGCGCAACATAGCGCACGAGCGCCGCGTCGATGGCGCGCTGGCGAGCTTCGCGCGGCACCTCCGTGAAGTCGGCGAGCGTTTCGAAGTGGATGTCGTAGCGGTTGCCGCCGCGGTAGAGGCCCGTCATGAACAGCACCGGGCGCTTGAGCATCGCGGCCATGTAGAGCGGCCCTAGCGGAAACGCCGCCGGCTCACCGAGGAAGGCCATGCGCCGCATCGTGGCCGCGTCGTTCGCGCACAGCGTGCGGTCCGCGAGCATGCCGACCATGCAGTTCTCGTCGAGACGCTCGTGCACCTTCAGCATCGAGCCGACCTGGCCGAGCCCGATCACTTCGGGTGTCGCCGCGGGATTCACGGCGGCCAGCGTCGCGTTGATCTTCTGCGCGTTCTGCTCATACATCGTCACGACCACGCGCAAATCGGGCCGCGTGCGGCCGAGCGCGCGCACCACCTCGAAGCTGCCGAGATGCGCGCCCATCAGGAACGCGCCCCGCCCCTTCGCGAGTGTTTCCTCCACGAGCGCATGGCCTTGCGGGCGGATGTCGAACAGGTCGAAGCGCGCGTTCATCAGGTAGATGCGGTCGTGGATCGTCGCGGCGAACGTGAACACATGGCGGTAGACGTCGCGCCAGCGCGCGGGACGGCCCAGCACGCGGCGCAGATAGTCGCGCGAGGCCGCGCATGCCCGCGGCGAAAACAGCACGAAATACGCAGCGACCAGGTGCAGCACTGCACGCCCCACACGGCGGCCGAGGCGCAGCGAGATCCACGTCATGATGCGCAACAGCAGCGCGTTGCTGCGCTCCTGCTGCTTCGCCCAGGCGGTGCGCTTCGTCATGGCCGCGCTCCGTCGTGTGCGTCGTGTGCGAGCGGCCCGGCGCCTGATATGGCGCCCGCTTCGCCACCGCTAAGCACGCCGCTCGCGACATCGCGCCCGCTCGCGCGCAGCGTGAAGCGAATCGCGCCGCTTGCCGTCTCGTCCCAGGTCAGGTCGAGTGTTTCGCCGGGCGCGGCAGGACTCAGGAATTTTGCAGAACTGATCTTCCACGTATCGCACGGCCGGTTCAGGGCCACGCCGATCGCGTCGATGGCGTGATCGAGCAGCACGACGCCGGGCACGACCGGATGGCCGGGAAAGTGGCCCGGCAGCGCGGGGTGATCCGCGGGAATCGCGAATGAGTGCGAGATCGCCGGCTTTTTGTTTTCGTCCGGCGCGCCGCCTGTCACCGTGGCGGCCGCGCCGCGTACGTGCAGCGCAACGAGCGCGGCGAGCACGTCGTGCGGCAGCTTGCCCGTGTCGTTGCGCGGCAATGCGTCGACGAACACGAGCGGACGCGGCAGAAACGCGGGATCGACACGTTCGCGCAAGGCGCGCTGCAGATCGGCAAGCGCGAGCGTGGGCGCGACCACGAGCGCGACGAGGCGCTTCACGCCTTCGTGCTCCGCGCGCTCGTCGTGCTCGGGCATGAAGAACACGCCGTCAACCACGCCTGGAATCGCGTTGAGCTGATGATTGAGATAGGCGAGCGAAGTCCGCTTGCCCGCAATGTTGATGAGGTCCGCCTTGCGCCCGTGCAGCAGGAAGCGCTCGGCGTCGAGCAGTTCGAGCGCGTCGCCCATCGGCACCGGCTGCTCCACGTGGCCGCCCGAGACCCACACCGTCGGGCCGCGGTCGTCTGCGTCCTTGTCTTCTTGCGCCTCGCTCGCGCGCGCTTCGAGGCGAATCTGCGGGAACAGTGTCCAAGTCGCGCCCTGCGCGGTGCGGCGCGTCGCGATCTGGCCGGTTTCGGTGCTGCCGTAGATTTCGATGAGCGGCGCCCTCAGCCGCGCCTCGGCCTCGCTCGCAAGCTTCTCCGCGAGCGGCGCGGTGGCGGAAAGCACGAGCTCGGCCGGCGGCAACGCGCCATCAGCGGCGAGCAACGCGCGCAGATGGATAGGCGAGCTCACGAGCACGCGCGGCTGCGGCACCGCTTCGAGTTCGTTGCGGATATCGACGGGATAGAACGGCAGACGATTGCTGAACGCGAGGCCGCCGATCAACGCGAGCAGCACCGTCGACTCGAAACCGTACATGTGCTGCGGGGGCACGGTGCCGACGATCGTGCAGTCGCTCGCGTCGAGCAGGCCGAGACGCTCGGCCGCCGCGCGCACGTTGGCGACGAGAAAGCCCCACGTCTTGCGGTGCGGCACCGGCGCGCCGGTCGAGCCGGACGTGAACACGTAGGCCATGATGCGCGAGGCGTCGATCATCGGGACGACGAACGATTCTTGCCTATCCGCTTCGGCACCTGCGTCGGCTTGCGCCGGTTCTGGATACGCGAAGCGCGGCAGGTCGATCGCACAATCCGGCGTGTCATGCAGGCAGAACGCGTCCGGGGCGAACGAGGCGAGCTGGCGCACGGTTTCCGGCGTGTGCGTCGAGGGCAACAGGCTGATGCGCCCGGACACGAGCGCCGCGCACAGGCTCACGGTGAAACGGTAGCGGTCGCGGCAGACGTTGAACACGTGGCCGCCCGCCGGCAACGCCGCGGCCACGCGCGCGACATCGGCGAGGAAGGTGCGCACGGTAACGGGCGCGCCGTCGCGCCAGGCGATCGCCTGGTCCGGCGACGAGTGAAATACGAGCGGATGAGTCGGCATAACTTCAGTCGAGACGAATTCCTGGGTTGGCGAGGCGGCATCCATCAATCAGGAATGCTTCGCATGCGCCTGGGTGGCCTGCCGGTACGCGCGAATCGCGTCGAGCATGCCGGCGCGCGGTTCGTCGGGCAGCGCGAAACGCCGGCACGCGTGCTCGGCGACGAACATCACCGCAACGAGCGGCAGCGCCAGATAGTTGGCGAACGTCGACCACGCGACGATCGGCGCAAACGCGAACATCAGCGTTGAAACGCCCGCTATCGCGAGGAAGAACAGCGTCCACGCGAGCGTGATCTCGCGCGTGTAGCGCGCGACGGCCGGCGTGGGCGTGCCGCCGTGGATCATCGCCGCGAACTGCGTGCACAACGGCACGCGCCTCACAGCGAGCGTGCGCCCGAACAGCAGCGCCATCGCGAGGTTGAAGCTCACATGCTCCAGATACAGCCCCCATTCGAAATGGTGAGCAAGCGGCGCACGAGCGAGCCACAGTGCGAGCGCAATGAGCGCCCACAGCGGCAGCAGCCACGCCCGGCGCGGCGAGCGCGCGGCGGCGGCCAGCGCGATGAGCAGCGGCGGCACGAGCGCCATGGCAAGGCCGAAACCGTGCGCGCCCGGCGTCGCCACCGCGAAGTGCGCGCCAATCTGCCAGGCGGCCACTGCCGCCACGGCAAGCGTGACGCGCGCCGCGGCCGCCGCGCCGCTCATCGTCGGCCTCCACGCGGGCTTCGCCCGCCGTCGCACTCGGGCAGACCAGCGCGCCTCGCGGGCGGCGTCGAACGGCGCGGCAGGCGAGCAGCTTCGGTGCGGATCGGCGCGCAACGCAGGGGCAGGATGGGCAGGTAAGGCATGTAGGCAAACGTTGAAAGGATCGAGAGAGAGCACTTCGCGCGCCGTCAATCGTCATAGGAAACGCGATTGTCGGGCCGGCTTCTTGCTGGCTCGTTCGGGACGCACATTTTAAGATTGGCCGACGAGGATCATCGGAACCCAAGGCAGGACGTTTGTAACTGAATGTATGAAACCGCGCCGGGCGACGCTCGCGCCCAATCAGGGCGTGCACAAAGCCGCGCAAGCGTCTCGCGCGTTCCGGTCCCAAAATGCGCGCCGTCACGTACCGACCCTCTGTAACCCTTTCGCCGGCAAGCACGCTATACGCACCCGTACCCATCGACTAGAATCCGCGTGACCTTCACATCAAGCGAACCCTAAAATCGGGCGGCCGGCGCTACGGCCAACAGGCCCGAATAGCCCCCGCATCATGAACGCACTGGAAAAAGAACTCGCCACGCTGATCGTGAGCGAGCTGAATCTCGAGGATGTCTCGCTCGACGAGGTAAACGCCGAGACCCCGCTCTATGGCGAAGGCTTCGGGCTCGACTCCATCGACATTCTGGAAATCGCGCTGCTGATCTCGAAGAAGTACGGCTTCGAGCTTCGCTCGGATAATCCGGACAACGAAAAGATTTTCGCGACGCTCGGTGCGCTGGCCTCGTATGTCGCGGCGCACCGCGTACGCTGATCGACTGGCTCAGGTGAGCGCGCTCAGGTCGCCACTGAAAGGAGAAAACGCATGCGCGCACTCGTGACAGGCGGCAGCGGCGCGATCGGGCAAGCCATCAGCGAAGCGCTCGCGCAGGCGGGCCACGAAGTGTGGGTGCACGCGAACCGTCATGCGGCAGAGGCCGAGGCCGTCGCGCAGCGCATCGTGGTTGCGGGCGGCAGTGCGCGCGCCATCGCCTTCGACGTGACCGACGCCGACGCCACCGAAGCCGCGCTCAAGCAGCTCGTCGAGGACGCGCCCGTGCAGATCCTCGTGAACAACGCGGGCATTCATGACGACGCGCCGCTCGTCGGCATGACGCGCGAGCAATGGCGCCGCGTGATCGACGTCTCGCTCAATGGCTTCTTCAACGTGACGCAGCCGCTGCTGATGCCGATGATCCGCACACGGCACGGGCGCATCGTCAACATCGCCTCGCTCGCGGGCGTGATGGGCAACCGCGGTCAGGCGAACTACGCGGCCGCGAAGGCCGGCCTGATCGGGGCGACGAAGTCGCTCTCGCTGGAGCTGGCCTCGCGCGGCATCACCGTGAACGCCGTGGCGCCCGGCATCATCGCTTCGCCCATGGCCGAGCAGGCGTTTCCCGCCGAGCGCATCAAGCAGCTCGTGCCCGCGCAGCGCGCCGGCCAGCCCGCGGAAGTGGCGGGCATGGTCGCCTACCTGGTGTCCGACGCGGCCGCCTATGTAACGGGGCAAGTGCTCTCGATCAACGGCGGCATGGCCTGAGCGCGTCGCGGCAACCTCCAGAGGAAATACGAGTGTCTGTGCAACCCTTCGACGCAAAGCGGCAGTCGCGCTCCGCGCCCGGTGCGGGTGCGCGCATGAGCACGCGTGCGGGCGGCGAAGCATCCTGTTACGAATTGCCCTCGCGCGACGACGCGTGCGCGCGCGTAGCGCGCGATCGCGCCTACGCGCGCGCGGCGGCGCGGCCTAAAATCTCGTCAGCGTCTCCCGCTTCGCAAGCGGCCGTTGCCATGTCCACGCCCAGCGCCTCGTCCACCCATCTCGTGCTGATCCCGAGCTACAACCCGGGTG